>Ga0316191_10000392_pt1 | contig 28278 bp, 30 predicted proteins | sample Eddworburr2cm_MG_FD_204928 | JGI IMG/M metagenome (GOLD analysis project Ga0316191, IMG submission 204928) | Coastal sediment microbial communities from Maine, United States - Eddy worm burrow 2 cm | ecosystem: Environmental > Aquatic > Marine > Coastal > Sediment | place: USA: Maine... | reverse complement strand
TCTGCGATCTACAGCAAGCGCGACAAAGTCGTGCAGTGGGAAGCCTGCATCGACGAGCACAACGCACAGTGCGAGCACATCGAGGTAGACGCGAGTCACCTGTCTCTCGGCTTCGATCCGAGGGTTCTTCGACTGGTGAGCTCAAGGGTCGCGAAGTACGCCGAGCTGCCGGTTTCGATTGCGGCCGAGGAGGCGTATGATGCGAAGGGCCGCGGGTTCGAGCTAGGGCTTTCACACGCGGTCGAAGTCATCGACTCAGAAGTCTGACATCGGAGAACATTTCTGGGAGTGACCAGAGCAAAAGGAGCACGACATGTTGAAGACGACGCCATTTTTCCGAATCGTATTCCTCGCGGCGGCGATGAGCTTCACGACACATGCCTCCGCCGAGGAGGGCACTCCTGCGGAGGGCACGCTGAGCGTTCAGGTGTGGAACATCCAAAACGACAAGGGACAGATCGGCTGCTCGATCTTTTCGGAGAGCGATGGTTTCCCGTCCAAGCCGGAGAAGGCGGACGCGCATACGTTCGTGCAGCACACCTCCGGGAAAGCCACCTGCACCTTCAAGGGCGTGACGCCGGGGACGTACGCCGTCTCAGTGATGCACGACGAGAACAAGGACGGAAAGCTCGAGACCAGCATGGTGGGTCGACCGAAGGAGTGGTGGGGGGTGTCGAACGACGTTCCTGCAGAACGATTCGGCCCTCCGAAGTACGAAAAGGCGAGCTTCAAGTTCGACGGAAGCGACGAGACCGTGAAGGTGAAGCTCCGACTCTGAGCGTGCGGGCTCAGCGCGGCTTGGCGCGGATCTCTTCGACGGCCTCTCTCAGCGCTTCCCGCAGTGGCGTGTACCGCATCTCGAGCTCGGACTGCGCGCGGCTCCCATCGAACAGCAGAGAGCCGGCCGCGGTGGTCTTGAGAATGTCGACGGGGAGGGCCGGACGATGCCCGGTCCACATGGCGATTCTCTCGAGCACCTTGGCGACGGGCAAGAGGGCGCCCTCGGGCAGATTCAAGCGAGGCACCGGCACATCCGCCAGGTCCCCGATGATTTCAAAGTACTCGCGCGTCGACGCTCGCTCCGTGCCGATGAGGTAGCGCCTGCCCACCGTGTGTGGGTTCAGCAGCGCCCGAACGATCGCCTCGGCTGCATCCCGCACGTACAAGTAGGTGTAGGTCGTGTCCGCGCCAACCAGGGCAGGGAGCTTCTTTTCGACCGCTCGCCGAACCTCCATCGTCGGGCACGGGTCCCCGGCGCCGATCACCGCCGCCAGGTGCACGACCGTCAGCGGAAGGCCTCGCTCGCGATGAAGCGTCCAGCCGATCGTGTCGCCCTGGTGCTTGCTCCTCGCGTAGTCGCTTGGATGAGGGCCTGGGGGGGATTCTTCGTCGAATGGAATCCGCTCAGGGGAGCCAAAGGCGAGCGGCGTGCTCACCTGAACCACTTTGTCGACACCGGCCTCGAGCGCGGCCTCAAATACGTTTCGGGCGCCCTCGGCGTTCAATGCGTAGTAGAGGCTCCGATCGCGGCTCCAGAAGTCGCGGTAGCCGGCCAGGTTGATGACCCCCGCGGCGCCGTCGAGCAGAGCCGGCAAGGTCGAGGGCTCGCAGACGTCCCCCTCCACGAGCTCGATGGCATCGCCTCGCTCGCGAAGCGCCGTCGTGTTGCTGCGCGGGCGCACCAAGCAGCGAAGTCTGACGTTCGGCTCCTGTAACAGCCGCTCGACTACGTGGCGGCCGACGAAGCCCGTAGCACCCGTGATCGCGATCGTTTTCGTCCCGTTCGACACGAGCGATGTGTAGGGCCTCCGCCGAGTTCGCCAAGGGGGCCCGTTGCCGCTTGCTCTGCACCGCTCTCGCTCTATCGATGAGGGGGTGAATCGGAGGAATCTTTCATGATGAGTCTCGTTTCCAACATGGCCGAAGCAGGGCTCTTCCCGGACCCGGCGGTTCGCTTCGGAATCCGGCGCATGCTGCGTGGCCGCCTACGTCAGAGCGTCTGGGGTGACCAGGCGGCTCGGTCCCGCGAGGAGGACTTGCTCGTTCAGTCGCTGGGCGAGGGGCCCATCGCGATCTCGGTCGATGCTGCCAACGAGCAGCACTACGAGGTGCCGGCCGCGTTTTTCGAGCACGTCCTCGGCGCCCGCCTCAAGTACAGCTGCTGCTACTGGGATTCATCGACCCCGGACCTCGATGCAGCCGAGGAAAAGATGCTCGAGCTCACCGCTGCTCGGGCTGGTGTCGAGGACGGGATGACCATTCTCGATCTTGGCTGCGGATGGGGCTCGTTCACGCTCTGGGCGGCTGAACGCTTCCCGAACGCTCGGCTCCATGCGGTGTCGAACTCGCGGCTTCAGCGCGAGCTGATCCTGAGCCGCGCCGAAGCGAAAGGGCTTCGCAACGTTCGGGTCGACACCGCCGACATCAACGAGTTCGCACCGTCCGAACGCTTCGACCGCGTGGTCTCGGTCGAAATGATGGAGCACGTTCGCAATCATCCGGCGCTCTTCGAACGCATCGCGAGCTGGTTGGCCCCGGGTGGAGAGGTCTTCGCCCACATCTTCTGCCACCGCTCTCGGACGTACACTTACGAGGTCGAAGGCGCGAGCGACTGGATGGCGCAGCACTTTTTCACCGGCGGCATGATGCCGTCGGAAGGGCTCTTCAGCCGCTATCAAGAACACCTGCATCTGCGAGACCAATGGCGCGTGAACGGTCAGCACTATCAGCGCACCTGCGATGCCTGGCTTGCGAAGCTCGACGCGCAGCGCGAGGTCGTGATGCCCATCCTTCGCGATGGATATGGAAAAGACGCCGAGCGCTGGTTCCAACGCTGGCGCCTCTTCTTCTTGGCGTGCTCGGAGCTATTCGCGTACGACGCCGGCGAGGAGTGGTTCGTCTCGCACTATCGCTGGACTGCGTCGCCCGGGTAAGTCCGCATGAACGCGGCGCGAACGTCGAACGCCATGTCGAGCGAGCCGAGAAGCTCGTGAAGCGCGACGAGATAGAGGCCGAACCCAACGAAGTTCGAGTGGAGCGGGGAGTCTTGCCCGGCGCGGCGTTGGGCCATCGATTCGAGCGTCTCGCGAAGGGTGTCCGAACCAAAGCGAACGCTTCGTTGATTGCCCGCGCCGAAGTGCTCGACGAGCACCGACGCCGAGTCGCCGAGCCCAAGTTGTCGGACGCCACGCTGGAAGCGCTCTTGATCGTCTAGGAAGAAGCCGGCGTAGACGTTGCGGATGCCTTCGCGGAAGGTCACATCCCAGCGAAGGTACAAGGGGCGCGGCGCCCACACAGCATCCCCAGCTTCATCGACGCCCAGGCGCGCGGACCAAAGGTCGATGACGGCGACCTCACTTCGAAAGATCTGGGCGAAGTAGAGCTCGAGGGCGAGCTGTCCGATCCAGCGGCGCTGCGAACGAGAGAGCGCGTCGTGGGAGAGGAGCGCCGGTGCGTGCCGGTACTCCTTGACCAGCACGGGCACGCTCGCCGCGCGCAGGTGCGACTGGAGTTGGGTCAGCACGCTGGTGAAGCGTCCTCCGTTCGCGGCGTTTGAAAGAAGCTCGAGCCCCTGGCGCGCGACGTTCCGCGGCGACATGAGGTCGAAGCTGGAAGGGGCCAGTTCGAGAAGCGAGCCCCAATCACTCTTCGCCCTTCCGGGGAGATGGGGAAATCGGTGTGCCTGTGCAGGGTGCGATGACATGACTTTTCATATCTAGGTATTGTCTAGATTGCGTCAAGCATTATCTAGACAAGGCATGGACAAGTACGAGCAGATTGCTTTCATCCAGGGCGCGAGCCGCGGCATCGGCCTCGAGCTCGTGGCCCAGCTCCTCGCCAAACACCCGGAACTAGGGCTCTTTGCGTCGTGTCGGAGGCCTGAGGAGGCGACGGCTCTCGCTCGACTCGTCGAGGCGTACCCCGGACGCCTGGTGCCCCTGCGGCTCGATGTGACCGAGGAGGGCAGCATCGAGGCCGCCGCCGACCAGGTCCGCGCCAAGACCGAGCGGCTCCATCTGCTCGTAAATGTCGCGGGCATTTTGCACGGATCGGAGCTCTCGCCCGAGAAGAAGCTCGGCCACGTCCGTCCCGAGGCGCTTCGCGAGGTGTTCGAGGTAAACGCATTCGGTCCGCTCCTCGTTGCCAAGCATTTTCATCGACTGCTCCGACACGACGAGCGCTCGGTGTTCGCAAGTGTTTCTGCGAGGGTCGGGAGCATCTCGGACAATCGGCTCGGCGGTTGGTACGCCTATCGCGCCTCGAAGGCGGCGCAGAACATGTTCACGAAGAACATCTCCATCGAGCTCGGACGGATCGCTCCGAACACCATCGTCGTCGGTCTTCACCCCGGCACGGTCGACACGGAGCTCTCGGAGCCCTTTCAGCGAAACGTTTCCAAGGGGCAGTTGCTCTCGGCGACCGACTCGGTCGCGTCCTTGCTTACGGTGATCGACGGACTTCGAAAAGAGGACACCGGCCGGGTGTTCGATTTTCGCGGCGTCGAGGTGCCTCCCTAGCGGGCTCTCCTCGCGCGGCGACGCTCCGCGGCCTCTTCCGCGAGGCGGCGGTCTTCATCGCTCGTGGCGAGCAGGGCCGGCACCGGGCAGGGCGCTCCGTCTTTGCCGAGGTTTACGAAGGTGGCGCGCGCATCGGCACAAAGCGAACGTGCGCCGGTCTTTGCGTGCTCGCGCTCCACACGCACTCCGATTTCCATCGAGCTCGTGAACGCGGCGTTCAGCCTCGCCGTTAGACGAACCACGTCGCCTACCCGGATCGGCGCCCTGAACTCGATCGCTTCGATCCGTGCGGTCACCGAAACATTTCCGCAATGTCGCTTGGCCGCAATGGATGCGCAGATGTCGATCCAACTCATAATCACGCCGCCGAACGCCGTGCCGACCGCATTGGTGTGCTGTGGCATCACGAGCTCGGTCATCTCGGTAAACGACTCGGTCGCTGCTTTCGGTTTCATCCGTCGAGCATAGGGTGTGCGCCTGGCCGATTAAAGGCATAATCCCCCGGTGCAAAGGCTTTTTACACGAGAAGAGTCGCGCGAGGTCGATCGCGTGGCCATCGAGGAGTTCGGGGTCGTCAGCCTGGTGCTGATGGAGAACGCGGGGCGCGGCGCCACCGACGCGATTTGCGAGGTGTTCGACGATCGGCTCCAAGATGTCGTGCTGGTCGGTGGGCCAGGCCAAAATGGCGGCGACGCTTGGGTGGTCGCGCGCCGTCTCGCCCTGCTCGGGCATTCGCCGCTTGCAGTCCTGGTCGGCGAGGCCGGAAAGCTGCGCGGCGACGCGCTCGCCAACTGGTCGTTACTCGACAAGCTTGGCATCGAGACCGTGACGCTCGCGCCTAGCGATGCGAAGTCGCTCGCTGAGCGCTTGGCCGACGCGACGCTGATCGTCGATGGGCTCTTCGGTACGGGTCTCGATCGCGCGGTCGCGGGAGGCTACGCCGATGCCATCCAAGCGATGGAGGCAGCCGAGGCGCCCGTCGCTTCGCTCGACTTGCCGAGTGGTCTCGACGCCGACACCGGTGCCATTCTCGGCGTTGCTCCGGGTGCGGCCTTGACCGTGACCTTTGCCGGCCAGAAGCGTGGCCTTCACCAGTACCCGGGCGTCGAGCACGCCGGCGAGGTGCGAGTGGTCGACATCGGCGTGCCTGTTCGCGCGGAGCCTGCTGCGAGCCTTTGGACCGATGACGACTTGGCATCGCTCATCGCACCGCGCGCAGACGACGCGCACAAGGGCACCAACGGGCATCTCCTCGTGATCGGCGGAGCTCCCGGCAAGACAGGCGCAGCGGTCCTTGCGGGTCGCGCAGCGTTCCGCGCCGGAGCAGGGCTCGTCACGATTGGCGCCCGCGCCGACTCGCGCGCCGCACTCGAGGAAAAGGTCATCGAGCTCATGACCGCCGCGCTGCCCGAGCGGCCCGATCAGGCATCGGTCGAGGCGCTCTGCGAGGGTAAGCGCGCTGCCGTGCTTGGGCCTGGCATGGGCCTCGACGAAATCGGCCGCGACTGGGCGCTCGCGTTCGCGCGATTCGCGCCGATTCCGACCGTCATCGATGCCGACGGGCTTACCCACGTGGCCGAGGAGGGCTTCGGCCCGCTCCGGGACGCAGCCGCCGCGCGAATCCTGACACCGCACCCCGGCGAAGCGGCCCGTCTCCTCAATCGCCCGACAGGCGAGATCCAGCGTGACCGATATGCCGCTGCTGCCGAGCTCGCGGAACAGTCAGGGCAGGTCGTCATCTTGAAGGGCGCGCGCAGCATCGTTGCCGCGGGCGAGCTGCTTCGCGTGTGCGCCGAGGGCACGCCCGCGCTTGGCGTAGCGGGCACGGGTGACGTCTTGAGCGGCGTCGTCGGAGCGCTCGCCATGTCGCTCGATCCGCTCGACGCGGCCATCGCCGGGGCCCTCCTCCACGCACTCGCCGGGGTGGAGGCCTCCGTCGGTGATCGAGGTCTCATGGCATCCGAGGTTGCCGACGCGGTTCCCGTCGTGCTCGACTCTCTCGTCTGACCTGAGCACCCGCTCAGGCGACAGGATGACACGACAGCGTGTCAGCCGGGGGACAAGCTGACGCGATCGCCCCCCCGAGGATGCCGAAATCACTGGCTTTTTGGGATGGCATCCCTGTTGCAATCCCACTGGGCAATGCACCAAGACCCATACCACCAGGAAATCCTACCCTGCATGCCCGACCTCTCGAGGGCGGCACTTCGGCTGACGCGCGGCAACGCGCTGGCAGACGACCTCGTCCAAGAAACGCTGGTCCGCGCCTGGCAAGCACGCGACAGCTTTCGGCCCGGGACCAACGCCCGCGCCTGGACGCAACGCATCCTGTTCAACACGTACATCAACCACTACCGAAAGAAGCGCCGCGAGTATGAGGCGCTCGATCAGCTCCGGGGCCTGAGCCGAGAGGCGACGCGGCCGACGCCGGACGGTTTCGGCGACGAAGTCACCGCCGCCCTTGGGCAACTCCAGCCCGAGTTCCGACAAGCGGTCGAGCTCGTCGACCTGGCAGACCTCTCGTATCAGGACGCCGCGGACCGCCTCGACTGCCCGGTTGGGACCGTCATGTCGCGTCTTCACCGGGGTCGAAAGCGCCTTCGGCGGGCTCTTCGCGACTATGCGCTAGAGCAGGGCGTGGTCCGCGAAGCCGCCTAGACCCTCGCCCCGTTCGGAAATACCCGACAAAAACGATGTGAAAACCAGGGGATACCTCGTAAGGCCCCGTTAGCCTTGACGAAACCGCCCGAAGTTACATAGTGGCGGGCATGGCAAAGACGTACGCTGACTTGCTCCAAGAGGTGAAGGGCGCCATCCGGCAGGTCTCCCTCGAGGACTTGAAAGACCGCCTCGACGCCGGTGAGGGGCTGCTCCTCGTCGACGTCCGCGAAAAGGACGAGTGGCGACAAGGCCACGTGCCTGGCGCGGTGCACATCCCGCGAGGCTTCCTCGAGATGCAGGCGGGCTCCCGCTTGCCCGACAAGGACTCGAAGATCGTCACCATCTGTGCTGGCGGGATTCGCTCCGCGTTCGCCGCGAAGGTTCTTCAGGACCTCGGCTACACGAACGTCGAGTCCGCGAACCCTGGCTTCAACCAATGGAAGGACGTCGGCTATCCGACGACGCAGCCGTTCGCGTTCACCGACGCGCAGCTCAATCGCTACTCGCGTCACCTTCTCTTGCCGGAAGTCGGCGAGCAGGGTCAGGCCAAGCTGCTTCAGGGCAGGGTTCTTCTGCTTGGCGCTGGAGGTCTCGGTTCTCCGGCCGCGCTCTATCTCGCGGCCGCAGGCGTCGGAACGATCGGCCTCGTCGATGGCGACACCGTCGACGAGTCGAACCTTCAGCGACAGGTCCTTCACGGTCTCGATCGCGTCGGCGAGTCGAAGGTGGAGAGCGGCAAGCGCACCATCGAGAATCTGAACCCCGATGTGAACGTGATCCCGTTCAACGAGCGCCTCACGCGCCAAAACGTCGACCGCATCTTCGATCAGGATTGGGACGTCATCGTGGATGGCCTCGACAACTTCGCCACGCGTTACCTCGTGAACGATGCGAGCGTGTGGAAGAACATCCCGGTCGTGCACGGCTCGATCTTTCGCTTCGACGGTCAGGTCACGACGTTCTGGCCGCACCACGGCCCGTGCTACCGCTGCCTCTACCCGGAGCCGCCGCCGCCCGAGCTCGCACCCTCGTGCGCCGAGGCGGGTGTCCTTGGCGTTCTGCCCGGCGCGATCGGCACGCTCCAGGCGACCGAGGCCGTCAAGATCATCCTCGAGCGCGGCGACCCCCTCGTCGGCCGCCTGCTTCAATACGACTCGCTCCAGATGCAGTTCCGGACCTTCAAGCTCCGGCGCAACAAGGATTGCCCCGTCTGTGGCGATCACCCGAGCATCACAGAGTACATCGACTACGAGCACTTCTGCTCTGGCGCTCCGTAACGCGACGGCGCTTGCTACACTGCGTTCATGCGTCGAACGCTCCCTCTTCTCATCCTCGTCGCGCTCGGCGGCTGCGAAAACACCGCGGCCATCGAGCGGACCGAGCTCAAGCTCCGCAATGTCGATCTTCCGCGCGTCGAGGCCCTGGTCCAGCAGGACCTCGACCAGCACCGCGCCGGGGTGCTGAAAGCGGCGGCCAAGCTCGCCCCGGGCTTCGCGCTCGCCGATCCCGCGGCGCGCGAGTCACAAGTGCGAGCTGCCTTGAGAATTCTTCAGCAACCGAAGCGTGGGATTGATGAATTCGTGGCGTCGCCAATGTCGTTCCTCGCAGCGATCGGCACCGACGGGATCGTGGTGGCGCGCGACCGCGAGCCCGACCGGATGGCCGGCCAGGACTTCAAGTCGCGCTTCGATGTCGTGGGGGAGGCGCTCGGGGGCTCCGCGACGGTGGGACTCGGGGAGTTTTTCGCCAAGGACCCGGAGTCGCCATCCTCGTGGTCGATCCTGTTCGCCGCCCCGTCGATCAAGGACGAGCGCGTCGTGGGCGCCGTCCTCGCAGGCATCCCGCTCTCCCGCCTCGCCCAGCGCCTCAGCCGGCAATTCCGAGTCGAGCAGCAAGCGGGCGATCCGGTCTGGGTCTACCTCTACAAGGGCGCGCGCCTGTTCCACTGGGACACGCCCCCCGAGGTGGACGCGCTCATCCGTGATCCCAAAGCCCGCGCACAGGGCTTGGCGGCATCGCCCGCTGGCTTCACCGCCAAGGCACGGCTCCAAGGCGAGCTCCAGCTTTACGGCGTCTTCCCCCTCGCGCTGCTCGGCGAAGACATCGGCGTCATCATCGTCCGAACGCCCGAATGAGCGTTAAAGCGCTTCGCCCTCAGTTCCGTCCCGGACGAGGATCCGCTGGGGCACGGTGATCTGAATGCCGAGCTCGTTGAAGCGTTTGGCGATTCGCCGCAACATCTCACGCCGGACGAGAAAGAGCTTGTCCGGCTGCGTCTTGACCATGAACTTGATGACGAGCCCGTAGTCGGTGAATCGGTCGACGCCGAGCATCTCGGGCTCCCCGATGATCGAGCCCTTCCAATCGGGGTCGTTGCTCAGCTCGGTGGCCACCTCCGCCAGCACTTCCATGACGCGGTCTACATCCTCGTCGAAGCGGACTGGGATCTCGAAGACCGGGCGGCCCCAGGCGTAGGTTCGGTTCGTGACGTGATCGATGTTGCCATTCGGCATGAAGTGCACTCGACCTTCGAGGTCGCGTAGAACGGTCACCCGCATGTTGACCGATTCGACCGTACCGGTGACGCCGCTGATCGTGACGAGGTCCCCGAGCTGGTACTGGTCCTCGGCTAGGATTAGAAACCCCGAGAAGTAATCCCGCATCAGGTCCTGTGCGCCGAACGCGAACGCCACACCGAGAATCGCCGCACCGCCGAGGACCGTCTTGATGTCGACCCCTGCCTCTTGCAGCACGAGCAGAGTTCCGAAAATGACGATGAGCACGCGCGAAACACTTCGGAAGCTGAAGGCGAGGGTGTCGGCGCGCCCGGTTCCGGCACCCCGAGCATCCTCGCGGCGCCGACGAACCACTGCTCGTGCGATCCGCCGCGCGCTCAATTGCACGAACAGCATCAGCAGCATCGCCGCCACGATCACCAAGAGCATCCGCGGGCCTCGCTCCTTGGCCCAGTACAGGACGTTCTGCGGGTGAATGGGGCTCTCGAGCCACTTCACGCTCTGCCGGGCGTCCTCGGCGCTTTCGAGCGCCTCGTCGACCTCGGCGGTGATCCGAACCTGTGCCTCCTCGAGATGCACGAGCCGCTGCTGAAGCGACTCGATGTACTCGGCGCGGGCTCCCACGCCCCGTTCGCCTTCTTCGATCGCCTCCGCGATTCGCCGGTTCTTGTTCTCGCGCTGCCGAATCCTCTCTGCGGACCGTCCTTCCTCCCGGTACGTCTCGAGGCGCGCCTCCATCAGCCCGAGGGCCTTTTTCAGGTTCTCGAGCTCGCTTGCGTCGTTCTTGCCAAGCTCTTGCTCGAACTCGATTTGCTCTTGAAGCGCTCGTTTTCGTTCAATGAAATCGGACAGCTCGGTCTTGGCGGCCTGCACCTCGCGCTCAGCCTTGGCGAGCGCCTGCTTCGCCTGGAGCTGCGCCGCGGTCATCTTCGACGAGGTCTTGGTCTCTTTGGGCGCCTGCGCCGCTGGCCTATCCGTCGCGACGGGGATGGGGTACGGCGTCGGCAGAGCCCGTTCCGTGCTCGGGGGCGCGGCCGCCTCGGCGCCCGGGGCAGTCTTCGCGGGCTCCTCGAGCTCGGCTGGGATCTCCCCGGTCAGGTGTCCGAGGGCATGACGATCCTGCTCGATCTTCTTCTCGAGCGCCTCGAGCTGCGCCCGAACGGTCTTCTCGGCCTGCAGCGCCAAGTCCGTCTGGGTCTCGAAGAGAGAGAAGTCCTCTTGGTCGTCGCTGAGGTCGTCGCGTAGTCGCTCTAGTTTTTTCGGATCGGCCCTCGGATTGGCCTCGAGTGCCTCGATCTCGGCCTGCTTCTCGGCGCGCTCGGCTTTGATCTCCTGGATGCCCTGGGCGAGATCCTCGAACCAGCGGGTGCGCTCTCGAAGCTCGCCCTTGAGCCATTCGAGGCGCTCCTTGTCGAGCTCGATGACCCGCCGGATTCGCACCAGACGCGTTGCTTCGGAAGCGCCTTCGCTCGACGGCTCCGGCTCCTTCGCCGTCGACCCGGCGCTCCCACCACCGCCGTCCTTGCCGCCGTCCTCGCCCGCGTCGACGGCGCCCGCGTCCTTCGCTTCGCCGTTTGCAACCTCAGCGTCTGCGCCGTCCGCAGGGCGGATCGCCGCGTCGGGCGATGCCGCCTCCTGCGCCAAGAGGGGCTCTGCCGCGAACGTCGCCACTAGGGCTGCCGCGACGGCCCAAAGCACCAAGCCCTTGCACTTCATCTCCGACATCATAGCCGAGATTGGAGCTCAGCAAGGGCTCGTTCAGGCGACAAGGTGAGAGCCCAGGGCGCCAGAACGCTCGGCTCGGCCGCGGCGGCCTTCCATTCAGCGAGGAATCGGGAGCGTGGCCACATCGTCGCCCCGAAGCGCGCGAGGTGCTCGGTGTGCACCTGACAGTCCACGATGCGGAAGTCCCACATGGCCAGATGGCTGAGCAGGGTCGTGAACGCGACCTTCGAGGCGTCCGGCTCGGTGGCGAACATCGACTCGCCCGCGAAGGTGCGACCGAGTGCGACGCCATAGAGGCCGCCCACCAGTTTCCCGTCGCGCCAGGCCTCGATGCTGTGCGCGTACCCGAGCTCGTGAAGAGCGAGATAGCCTTGCTGAAGCTCTTGCGTAATCCAGGTGCCTTGTTGGTGCCGCCGTGGCATCTCCGCGCAGGCCGCGATCACTTCCGAGAAAGCGGTGTCTGCGGTCACTTCGAGCTCTCCCTTTCGGATGACCTTGCGAAGCGAGCGAGACACGTGAGCCTTCGAAGGGACCAGCGCGAAACGGGGGTCCGGCGAAAACCAAAGGAGCGGATACCCTCGAGCAGGCCATGGAAAGATGCCTTGCTGGTATGCCAACAGGAGACGCTCCGGGCGCAGGTCGCCACCGACGGCCACGATGCCTTCCTCGTTGGCGTCCTCGGGCGCGGGGAAAGAGAGCTCCTTGTCGAGTAGATACACAGGCATCACCGGGGCTCCGTAGGCTAGCGCACGGAGCAGGAGATGTGTGGTTGTCGGCCGCTAGGCGTCGGCACCGGGGCTATTGGTCTGGTGGAACGTGAGCACGAGCTCCTCGCCTTCCACTTCGGCAAGTGCGGTTCCGCCTTCGGTCAGGCTCCCGAACACCATCGCTTCAGCAAGGGGCTTCTTGAGCTTCTGCTCGACCAAACGGGCCATCGGACGGGCCCCCATCTGTGGGTCATAGCCATGCTCGGCGAGCCAGTCGCGTGCGGCCTCGCTGAGCTCCAGCCGGACCTGCTTGTCACCCAGCATGTCGCCGAGCAGGGCGACCTCTTTGTCGACCACCTTGCGAATGACCTCTTTTTGAAGCCCGTCGAAATAGACCACCGAGTCGAGTCGGTTCCGGAACTCCGGCGTGAAAATCCGCTCGATCGCCTCGCGCGCGCGGCCGCTTGCGAAGCTCTTGGGCTCGTCGCCGCCGCCAAATCCGACGACCTTCTCGGTCGCTTCGAAGGCGCCTGCGTTCGTCGTCATCACGAGGACGACGTTCCGAAAGTCCGCCTCGCGACCGTTGTTGTCGGTCAACTTCGCGTGGTCCATCACCTGAAGCAGGATGTTGAAGAGTTCTGGATGCGCCTTCTCGATTTCGTCGAGGATCACCACTGCATGGGGGTGTTTGCGAACGGAGTCTGTGAGCAAGCCCCCCTGGTCGAAGCCGACGTAGCCGGGAGGCGCACCGATCAAGCGAGACACGGAGTGCCGTTCACTGTACTCGCTCATGTCGAAGCGGAGAAGCTCGACGCCCATCACGCGCGCAAGCTGCCGCGCAAGCTCCGTTTTGCCGACGCCTGTCGGGCCGGCGAAGAGGAACGATCCGATCGGCTTGTGGTCCGCGCGAAGGCCTGCGCGAGAGAGCGTGATGGCGCTGACCACTTTGTCGACGGCATCGTCCTGGCCGAAAATGACTTTTCGAAGTTCGGGGCCGAGCTCCTTGAGCTGGTCGCGCTCCTTCGCGCTCACCGATTCGACCGGCACGCGTGCCATCTTGCTGACTACGCGCTCGATCTCTTTCACTGAGATTCGATGCGTTCGTTCGCTGGCTGGACGCATGCGTTCGAGGGAGCCGGCCTCGTCGATGACGTCGATGGCCTTGTCGGGCAGGAAACGTTCGAGGATGTGCTTCTGTGCGAGCTTTGCGGCGGCCTCGATCGCCTCGTCGTCGTACTTCACGTGGTGGTGCTCTTCGTAGTACGGACGGAGCCCCTTCAGAATCTCGACGGTGTCTTCCAAGCTCGGCTCGAGGACCTCGATCTTCTGGAAGCGCCGAGCGAGGGCGCGATCGCGATCGAGGTGCTTGAAGTCGGCGTAGGTCGTGGAGCCGAGGCAGCGGAGCTTCCCCGAGGCAAGCGCGGGTTTGAGGATGTTCGACGCGTCCATGGAGCTGCCCGTGGTGGCGCCCGCGCCGACGATAGTGTGGATCTCGTCGATGAACAGGATCGCGTTGTCGAGGTCCTGAAGACGCTTCATCACGGCCTTGAGCCGCTCCTCGAACTGCCCTCGAAATTTCGTGCCCGCGAGGAGTGCACCCATGTCGAGCGAGAAGATCTGCGCGTTCTCGAGAACTTCGGGAACATTGCCCTCCTGAACCCGGAGCGCGAGGCCTTCTGCGATGGCGGTCTTTCCGACGCCGGGCTCTCCGACGAACACGGGGTTGTTCTTGCGGCGACGACAAAGCACCTGAATCGTTCGGTCGAGCTCTGCCTGTCGGCCGATCAAGGGATCGATCCGCCCCTCGGCCGCCTCGGCGATGAGGTCGGTCGCAAAGGCTTCGAGTGGGTCGCGCGAAGCCGCCGATTCGCCCTCGTCGTCCTCGAAGTCGGTCTCGCTATACGCGTCGCTCTCGCCGGGAACGATGTCCGTGCCAACCCCATGCGAAATGTACTGCTTGAGGTCGAGAGGCGAGACGCCTTCCTCCTGCAGGGCGAAGGCGGCGAATGACTCCTCCTCTTTGAGGAGCTGCACCAGCACGTTGCTTCCATCGATCGTCTTCATCTCCGAAGAGATCGCGTGAATGGCCGCTCGCTGAAGCACCCGTTCGACGGCAAGCGTCTGGCGAGGTTCGACGCTGACGTTTTCGGCAACCCGCGTGAGGCGCTCGTTGATGAACTCTTCGAGCCGGTTCCGAAGCCGCGCGATGTCTGCGCCGCACGCGCGGAGGGCCTTCGAGGCCTTCGGGTCCTCGGTGAGCGCGAGCAGCAGGTGCTCGAGCGTCACGTACTCGTGCCGCATCAGGCCTGCTTGATCGAAGGCTTTGCGGAGCGTGGCTTGGAGCTCTTTATCGATGACGGGGCCGGCCATGCTTATCGTTCTTCCTCTTCTTCAGGCTCCATCGTCAGACGGAGCGGGAATTCCTGTTCCTTCGCGAGTTGCTCGACTCGCTGGATCTTGGTTTCAGCGACCTCACGCGTGAAGACGCCGGCGACTCCCACGCCGTTGTGGTGGACGTGAAGCATGATGCGAATGGCGGCCTGCTCTCCGAGGCGAAAGACCGACTGCAATACGAAAACGACGAATTCACGGGTGGTGTAGTCATCATTGTGGAGCAGTACCCGGTACAGCCGAGGCTGTTTGAGCTTCTTCTCCGGTTTGACCTTGGTAACGGTCCCGGCGTCATTTTCGAACCTTTCGGCCATGCCCCATGTTAGCGCGTTCCGACCGTCCGCCCATGTGGGTGTATCCCGCGCATGGGAGGAATCTAAGGCCGGTGTTCGCGATGCGCTAGGGGGTCACTCGAGGACGAGGCGCAGGTAGAAAAGCTGATTCTGCGCGTTTCGGACGACAACCTCGGAATCAGACACCTGATCGACGACGAAGGAGTTGCCGGACCCGGTGGTCGAGAAGCTGCCGTCGGGCTCGAACGAGAGGTGGCCGGTCACGTTGATCGGGGCCTCGCCGAGTGGATTTTCGAAGGCGTAGCGACTGCACCCTCGAAACTCGAACCAGTAGCACTGCTCGTCCTCGATCGTCGGGAAGGGGTGTGAGGCCCAGACGCCGCCACCGCTCATCATGGCGCAGGGGAACTCGCTCAGCGGCACCGAGCGATCCTCGGATTTTCCGCAGGGTCCATCACCGCAGCCGATCGCCGCGATGAGGAAAAGTCCACCGACCAAGAGCGTTGCCGTCCTACGCATTCCCATCGTGGCCCCCGGCATAGTACGCCCGCACGGTCTCGACCAGCGATTCGATGGTCTGGTCACGGGCGCTCGCGCTGATGACGAGACCGAGGTCTTCCGCGGTCCGAGTCGTGATGGGCCCGATCGAAAACAGTGCCAGCGCGTTGAGTCGCTGGATGCCTTCGTGGCCGAGTACGTCGAGCAGATTGCGAACCGTCGACGAGGACGTGAAGAGCACGGCGTCGATTTCGGCCGGGTCCACGAGGCTGATGATGCGGTCGGCCTCGGCGGGGGTCGGGGGAAGGGTCCGATACGCCGTGACGACGTCGACCTCGGCTCCGGCCTGCCGCAGCGAGTCGGGCAGCACCTCGCGCGCGACCTTGGCGCGAGGGAGCAAGACCTTGGTGCGGGGCGTGATGAAAGGCCGGAGTGCCGCGATGACCCCCTCCGCACGGGCATCGTCCGGGACCAAGTCGGCTTCGATGCCGTACACGTCGAGCGTGGCGCGCGTCTTGGTGCCGATGCAGCAGACCTTTGAACGATCGAGAGCCCGCGGGTCGAGGCCCACGTCGCGAAGCGCACGGAAGAACGCATCGACTGCGTTGCCGCTCGTGAAGAGCACCCAGTCGTAGCAATCGAGATGCCGCACCGCGTCGAGAAGAGGGCCCGCATCTTCGGGAGGAGCCAGGCGAATGGTTGGCGCGAGCACGGGCTGGGCCGCCTCATCGCGAAGAAGGCTCGAAAGCGAGCCGGCCTGATGCACGGCCCGAGTGACCAGCACACGCTTTCCGAAGAGCGGCTTCGTGTCGAACCATCGGAGCTGATCGCGCAGGCGGACGACTTCCCCGACGATGGTCAGAGCGGGGAGGCCGAGGCCCGCCTTCGAGGCGCGCGCGTGGATATCGGCGAGCGTTCCGACGACGGTGCGCTGCTTCGGGAGCGAGGCCCACTGGATGACGGCCGCAGGAGTATTCGCCGGTCGTCCGTTTTCGATCAGGACCTTTGCCAGCGAATCGAGCTTTCGCATCCCCATGAAGATCACGAGCGTTTGCGTCGCGGTAGCGAGCTTCGACCAGTCGTGTCCTGTGCGGTCCTTTTCGACTGACTCGGTCGCGGTGACATAGGCCACGCTCGACGCCAACTCTCTGTGGGTCAGTGAAAGCCCCGCATAAGCCGTCGCAGCGAGCGGGGAGGGCACGCCGGGCACGACCTCGAACTCGATTCCCTGTTCGGCGAGGTACTCGGCCTCTTCCGAGCCCCGGCCGAAGAGATAGGGGTCGCCGCCCTTCAGGCGAACCACCGTTTTGCCCTCCCGGGCTGCCTCGACGAGCCGCTTGTTGATACGTGCCTGACGTTCGCTGGCTCGGCCCGCCCGCTTGCCGACGAACACCAGCTCTGCGTTCGGACGCGCCGCGTGGAGTTGGTCCGGGTGTACGAGCGCGTCGTACAGGACGAGGTCGGCCTCGCGAAGCCTCCGAAGGCCGCGAGTGGTGATCAGCTCGGGATCACCGGGTCCCGCACCGACCAAGTAGACTTTGCCGGGCGCGGACATGCCGCTCAGGACTTACCCGCGTCGTCGCCCGGCGGGATGATCGGCTCGGTTTCGACGACTCCCTTGCGGGGCTTCCGCTTTTGCACGGCGCGCGCCTTCACCTGGGGCCGAACACCGCCCGCTTCGTTCGGGATGAAGCGCACCTCGGTCTTCACTTCGAACGAAAGCGATGTGAGCGCGCGATAGAACTCGCCTGCAATATCGGTAGCTTCGAGGAAATCGCGCACTTCTTTCGCGACGCCGCGCACCACGGCGTTCTTGGTCTCGTCGACGGACGCGAATACGTAGCCGATGACCTCTTTCGGAAGCTTTCCGTCCTGCGTAACCCCGCGTATCGCGCTGTCGGCGCTTCGCAGTGTGCCGACACCGGCTTCGATTCCCTTTTCGACCGCTTTGCGCAGGGTGTCGCGCAAGACACCTTCGGACCAGCGACGTTCGCGCTCCGTTTGCTCCACTTCTGGGGATGATTGTTCGTCGGATTCGTCAGCCATCGTTACTCGACTCGCCTCGAATGATCGGGAGGCGAGCTGGGCAAGCATACCTCATGCAGCCTCGGAGTGCAGTTTCATGAAGTCGACCCGTGCACACGTTTCGCAGCGCACCTCACGATGCGCACAACGGTCGTGTCTTGCTTTCGAAAAAATCAAAGGCTATACGAATGCAGATGGGTCGAGGGGCAAGCACGGTCGAAGAAGTTTGGGCAGAAGCCGAAGAGGCGCTCGAGGCTTCGTCCAAGCGAGCCGAGGGTTTGCTCAAGCAGCTCGCATCGATGGTTGAAGACGGCAGCGATGCCTCGCTCTTCGCTCACCGTCACCTAGCGGAACTTCACCTCGAGGACAATCCCTGGAAGTCCGCTTTGCACCTTCGACGGGTGCTTCAGCACTGTGAGGACGACGACGTCCTTCACGCGCTGATGGGCCTCTGTCACGCATTGCTCGGCAACTATCGCGTCGCGGTCCGCTCGTATCGCGAAGCCTCGAAGCTCGCGCCGCAGACGCCCTGGTACCACCACAACCTCGGTCACCTGATCGACGTGGCGCTCGACGATGCCGAAGGCGCCGAGCGCTATCTTCGGCGTGCGTATGAGCTCGAGCCCGACCACGACGAGATCATCGGCTCACTCGCACATTGCGTTGCAAGGCTTGGCGACCTCGAAGAGGCGCGCCGCCTTGCGGAGCTTGCGCGCGAGAAGGGGCCCTGCAACCCCGACCATGCAGCTCTCGTCGAGTGGATCGATGGCGGTGCGACCGACGCGCCCGCTGCGCCGGCGAGCGTGCGCAGGCCCCCGGGTGATCGCGTCGCCGAGACGGTGCAGCGCAAGATGAACGAAGCAGGGTATTCGCGCGCCGAGATCGAGCGCGCCACGCAGCTCTGGTCCGACATGCAAGCGCACTGCGAGCTCCGCGTGACCAAGCCCGAGGTTCTCGCCGCGGCGCTCGAGTACGCCATCGCCGTCGTCGAGCGGCGTCCGGGGTGCACGCAGGCGGAGGTCGCACGACGCTACGGTGTTGCCGCCACGTCCGTATCCGCGAGGTTCGCGCAGATTCGAAACGCGCTCGCGCTTCGTCCGGGCGATCCGCGCTACGCAGCGTCCCGCTGAAAACTGGCCCGCGATCACGCGATCGCCTATCCGGGTCTCATGGGGGATCCACAGAGCGTGACGATGTTGTGCCGGGTCCTGCTCGGTCTCGATCGCGCTAGCGCGAGCGGCACGCTCTTCTTGAGAGGGCAAGGACAGAGCGCATGCCTGTCACTCGAAGCGGGCGCCGTCGTCGGTGCGAACATCGATCGTCGCGTCGCGAGCTCCGCGCGTCAGCTGCTCGAAGGGGTCATCGACCTGTGCGCCTGGAGTGACCTCGGCCTTCGCTTCGTCGAAGAGCCCGCCACGACGAGCTGGTGGAAGCTCGCTCAGCCGATTGCTGCGCGAACGATTGCGCTCGACTGCATGCGGGCAAGGCTCACCCGCGTCGACGCATCCGAAATCCGATGCGATCTGGGGCGTGGCAACTATCATCTGACGCCGTCCGGCGAGGCCTTGCTCGTCGGTGCCGAGCTCCGGCCGGAGGAGACCGCGGTCCTGTTCCGGCTGCGCCGCGGCGTGTCCGCCGAGAACGTGGAGACCCTCCCTGGCTGCGGACTTCCCGGCTATCGCTTTCTCTGGATGCTCAAGCGTCTCGGCGCTGCGGCGCCCAAAGCGTGCGGCTCCTATCCGTTGCTCCTGCGCAAGCGGCGCGAGATGCGGCGCCGGGCCTCCGCGCACGTCCTCTTGGACCTGCCCGAGGGGGCGAAAGACGGCGAAGCACGAAAAGCGCTTCGAAAGCTCGTGAGGGATCTACATCCCGACCGTTTCGGAGAAGGCGTCCCAGCGGCGCTTCGCCGCGCGTCTGGTGAAATCGTCACGGCGCTCGTCGATGCCGAGGCGACCCTCGCTTCGGACCGTCCAGACTGAGCTCACTCGGTCCGTCGCTCGACGCGCAGTGCGTCCGCGGGGCGAAAGCGTCCGGCGTCGAGAGTCGCACGCCGCTCGAACGTCGAGAGCACTCCGTCGCCATCGAGATCCCCACGCGCGCGAAACACGATCGAGACAGGCGCCTCGCTCGCGGCCAGGCCGCATCCGCTTCGACTCGCCGAGTACTCGTAACTGAAGCGCACGGGGTGCTCGGCTCCAAAGCCGAGCGCCTGCCAGGTCTCGTGACCGGGGGTCTCGGGTGCGGAGAAGTCGACCTCGCTCGGCTCCATCGTGGGCACCTCGGGAGTGGGTCCTGCGCTCGGTGGCAAACAGTCTTCGCCATGTGCCACGTAGTACGCGCCGGTTCTCCGGCTGAGCTCGGCGAGGAGCTCGGACGCCTCGTCGATCTTGTTGGTCCGCACCCGTCGGAGGAAGCTCGGAACGAACACGGCCATCACCACTCCGAACAGGGAGAGCAGAAGCGCCGCTTCGATCAGCGTCAATCTTGGGCGATGGCGAGCCAAGGCTGCGGGACTGTGGGAGCCGTGGCGGGTTTTTGCAAGAGCCTAGCTCGGGTCCCCGACGCCGACGCTGCTCTCGATTGGGTCGGCGACGAAAAAATAGAGCGCCGACGGCATGTAGGGGAACTCTGCGAGTCGCCGCTCTTCAAACTCCTCGTTCGCACGCCGGAAGGCCTCCGCGTAGGCCTCGTCGCGAAGCTGTGAGAGGCGAACCTCGATCTCGGCCTTCACCTTCGTGTCGCGAACGAGCGCGTACATCTCTTCGAGGTGGCGGAGCTCCCGGTCGTTCTCGCCGAGCTTTCGTAAGGAGGTGGCGTTCGTGATCACCAGCCAGTCGGGGCCAGCGCCGAGTCGGGCGGCGGCCATCATGTGCTCGTTGCCTTCGGCTTCGAGCCGCGCGCGGCTCGGGTCGTCCTTCGGGAGGTGCGGGAGCAGCTCGTACATGATCGTCGCGCCCGCGTCCCAGGCGAGGTCCCCATCGTTCGGAAAGCGCTGAACGCCCCGGCGAAGCACATCGACCGCCTGCTCGATGAACTCGGGCGGGCTTCCCTTGGGCGTGTAGACGCCTGCTACGCCGACCCAGCTATAGACACGCCGGAAGTCCGGGTCGAGCTTCAGCATCGACTCGCCGTAGTTGTGAACGTGCTTGACCTCGCCCTCGTTCATGAACTCGTCGCCGAAGTAGACGAGGGCGCGAAGCCAGATCAGGTCCGCGAGAGCGCGCCGATACCCAAGGCTCATCACCTCGAGCCAGTCGGGCGGCGGCAGATAGTAGATGTCCTCGTAGGTCTGGGTGGCGAGGTACTGGTTCATGGCGCGGCTCCGCAGCGACCAGACCCCGGCAAGCGCGGCGATCAGCAGGACGGCGACGATTAGACGGCCCCCAGGCATCGCGCTGAGTATAGCGAGGTTCGGCGCAGGTCCCTTAAAAGCAAAAGGCCGCAGCGAATGCCGCGGCCTTTGCCGTCTTGATGAACCGGTCTCGACTACTCGAGCGGATCGGCGGCGTTGATGCCAGGCGCGCGGTAAAGCGCATTGTCGTTGTTGGTGCCCGCGCGGAGCGTGAACGTCGAGTTGACATCGTCGCCATCGAGGTCGCCCACGGCCGTGAAGTCGTAGACGGTTGCGTCGTTGGCTGCAGTGCCACACGCGCCGGTGGTGGTGGCTGTGACGACGTTGTACATGTAGTAGATCGGGTCCGCCGGCGCGAAGTTGAGCGCGGCGTACGAGGCGGCGGCCGTCTCGTCCTGCCAGTTGATCACTTGCTTCGCATCACCCGGGTTGCCCGAGGTGTTGCCGTCCATGGTGGCGGAGTCGACGGTGCAATGGGTCGAAGCGCTGGCGTTGCTACCCGGCGCGACGAGAGCGAGGCCCCAGTTCTCCGCCTCGTAGTAGGCGGCGGCGCCCTGGAAGAGCGACTTGAGGTTCGCACCCGCTTCGGAGGTCTTCGAACGCTTCACGTAGTTGATGAATGCCGGGATCGCGATCGCGGCGAGGATGCCGATGATAGCAACGACGATCATCAGCTCGATGAGGGTGAATCCCTCTTTCTTCGAGAGTAGCTTGTTCATGTTTCTTACCTTCCCCCGGGCCCAGTGCCCGCATAATTTTGAATGTCTTGGCTGAGGACATTGCATCAGCCGTGCCAAGTGTCGCGGACCTGGCTCAAACTATGAAATTACTCGGGAAATGCCTTGGCCGAGGTGCCCAAGATCGGCACCCGAGGACAGATTTCGTCACCCGAAGGTGACGAAATCTGTCACTTCCAGCCGCCTTTTCCAGCAGCACTGTTATAGATATTGCTCGATTGCGAGTACGCCTCGAGGAAGAACGTGTCCGTGTCCTCGTTGAGATCGCCCTCTGCGCGGGCCGCGAACCAATGGTCGTCATCGTTCAGCCCAGTCCCGCTCGGGGGGCTGTCCCCAGGGAAGCCGGCGACGGTCGCGTAGCGGAAGCGCACCGGCCCATCGGGGGCCGCGCCGAGCTGATCCCATTCGCTCGTCGAGCTCCAGCCGACGGGGTCGATGCCGGGAATGCTCGCTGGGTTCCAGGTGCCCCAATCGTCGCCGCTGACCGGGCAGTACTGGCCGAACTCGTTCCGGTAGGACTCTTGGCGCTGCTTGATCTCCCCGAGGAAGTTCGTCGCTTCGGTGACCCGCGCCTTGTAGATGTACGAGGTGAAGGTCGGAATAGCGAGCGTCGCCAGGACGCCGATGATGACCACCACGATCATGAGCTCCGTAATGGTAAAGCCTTGCGTTCGCTTCATTCCCAGCCTCCCTGGCCGATTGCGCTATTGTACATGACCCGCGACTGCGAATAGACCTCGAGCACGAAGGACTGGCCGTCATCGTCGAGGTCCCCCTCGGCCTGCGCAGCGAACCAGAAGTCGTCGTTCTGGAGGTTGCTCCCCGCCGGTGTGGCCTGATTCGGTTCGCCCGCCACTGTCGCGTAGCGGAAGCGAACGTAGCCAGGGTGCCGAATGCCTAGTTCCTCCCAGGCAGCCGAGCTCGTCCAGGCGACTGGCTGGCTTCCCGGGATGTCTGCCGGGTTCCAGCTCCCCCAATTCGCTCCGTTGACGGCGGCATAGTTGCCATGGCGGCTTCGATAGGTTTCCTGGCGCGTTTTGATCTCGTTCAGGACGGTAACCGCCTCGCTCACGCGGCCGCGGTAAACGTAGCCCTTGAACGCCGGGATCGCGAGACTCGCCAAGATGCCGACGATCGCCACACCGATCAAAAGCTCAATTGTCGTGAAGCCCGAGCCTCGTCGAACAGGTTCCAAGGAAGATCCTCCACCGCTCACTATATCAATCGTCGGCAGCATCGCCCACTTCAGGGGCGATGTGTTTGGCCAATCGGTAACGGAACTGACGAAAGCTCATCCCGAGGAGCTCGGCGGCCTTCTTTCGAACGCCGCCCGCCTGATCGAGCGCACGGAACAAGAGCTCTCGCTCAACCTGGGTCAGGTAGTCGTCGAGCTCGAACGTTCCTTCGGGAATCTCCGAGATAGTCGTGGTTTTGGGCGCCGGGTGGCTGTCCCCGAGATCCTCGCGCTCGACGGTGTTTCCGCGTGCGAGGGTCACCCCGCGCTCCACGATGTTCTCTAGCTCACGAACATTGCCCGCATAGGGCTGTTGCGCGAGCCATCGTACGGCATCGGCGGAGAGCTCGAGGGGCCGTCCCTGAAGAGCGGCGTGCTTTGCGAGGAAGTACTCGGCGAGGACGGGGATGTCCTCGGGTCGCTCACGAAGCGGCGGCACTTCGATGCGGATGACGTTCAAGCGGTAGAAGAGGTCCTCGCGGAAGCTGCCGGCCGTCACCTCGGCCTCCACGTCCCGGTTCGTCGCCGCCAAGACGCGCACGTCGACTTCCACCTCGCCGCTGCCGCCGACTGGACGGACCTTCCGGTCCTGAAGCACGCGCAGAAGCTTCACCTGAAGGGCAGGGGGGAGCTCGCCGACCTCGTCGAGAAAGAGAGTGCCCCCGTTGGCGGCGCGAAAGAGGCCTTCCTTGGCCCCCGTGGCTCCGGTGAACGCCCCCTTCACGTGACCGAAGAGCTCGCTCTCGATGAGGTTCTCGGGCACGGCGCCACAGTTCAAGACGACGAAGGGCGCCTCGGAGCGCGGGCTCTGAAAATGGAGCGAGCGCGCGACCATCTCCTTGCCGGTGCCGCTTTCGCCCGTGATGAGGACGCTGCTCGTCGCCCCCGCGACGCGCTTCACGAGGTCGCGAAGCTTGTCCATCGCTGCGCCCTTGCCGATGAGCTGACCTTCGCTCCAGCGCGACTTGAGCTGCGCGCGAAGGGAGGTGTTCTCTGCGACGATGGCGCGCTTTTCGAGCGCCTTCTCGAGAGCGGCGAGCAGCTCGTGATTCTTGAAGGGCTTCTGGACGTAGTCGTATGCGCCGCGCCGCATCGCGTCGACGGCCTGCTCGGTGGACGCATAGGCCGTGATCATCAGCGTCTGGGTCTCCTTCGAGCGGGCGCTCACGGCGTCGAGCACGTCCATGCCGGTGCCGTCGGGCATCACGAGGTCGGTCACCACTGCGTCGTACGGGTCGGAGCTGCCGATCTGGTCGCGCGCCGCGCGCACGCCTTCGACCACGTCCACCTCATAGCCCTCACGCCTCAGAAGAATCTGCAGCATTTCACGAAGACTGGCTTCGTCATCACAGACAAGAATGCGCGCAGACACGTTCGCTGACCCCCGCCTACATCCTACGTTAAAACCGGGGCGCGGCCACGAGAGTTGCAGCGCAAAACCGACTAGTTGAAGCCAGCGCGGCGTCCGGCCCGGCCGCCAGTCGGCGGTCGCACCCGTAGCCCGTGTAGGCTGCTGTATTCAAGGTAGTAGACCGTCTCGTGTTCGCGGGAGGTCGCCTCGATGAACGCGGCGTCGAGGCGTAGCGACTCGATCTCCGAGACCTCCATCGCCTGGCCGGGTTCGCCGATGTAGACCGACAAATTGTAGCCCTCCGCAACGGAGTAGTCATCGCCTTGTCGCTCGACTCCGTCTGCAGCCTTGAGCATCGCCTCGAACGTGGGTCGTTCCATGCGGCGGAGCTTTGTGGCGCGGAGGCGGCTGGTCAAGCGTAGGCGTTCGGGGTAGTTCCTTTGCGTGGCGGAGAGCGACGAAGAGCTCTGGCAAAGCGAGGTCATGATCAGTGACTCGATCGGCCGCTTGATCGAGTTCTGGGGCTTCAAGCGCAACATGGGGCGCCTTTGGTCCATCCTCTATCTCTCGGAGCGGCCGCACAGCGCGCCCGACATTCAGGAAAAGCTCCATTTGAGCGCCGGTGCCGTCTCGATGACGCTGAACGAGCTGCTCCGCTGGGGCGTAGTGAAGAAAGTCTGGCTTCAAGGTGAGCGGCGGGACCACTACACCGCCGAGGGCAACTTCTGGAAGATGATCTCTCGCGTATTTCAAGAGCGAGAGCGCGTCGAGGTTCTCGATGCGATCGACATCATGGAAGACGCGATCGACTTTCTGAAGACCAAGGCCGCGGAGCCGGGGTCGAAGGGCAGGGCGGAGTTCCAAGAGGCTCGTGTCCGCGAGCTCCTCGACCTAGCGCGGTTCGGTAAGACCCTGCTCGACACCCTGATTCAAGAAGCAAAGGTCGACGGGAGCCCGCTCATGGACGTGCTTTTAGGGGGCTCCGCGAAGAGGTGAGCGTTTTGTCGTTTCGGCCTTAGAGTCCGCCCCGATGAATCCCTTATCGCTCCCCCTCACGCTCCCCTGCGGAGCCGTCCTCCAAAACCGCATCGGCAAAGGTGCGATGACCGAAGGGCTCGCGGACCCGAACGACAACGCGACCAAGCGGCACGACACGCTCTACGGAACCTGGTCCGACGGCGGCGCCGGCATGTTGCTCACCGGCAACGTCATGGTGGACCGTCGCTATCTCGAACGGCCGGGCAACGTCGTCATCGATGGCAATGGCGGCGAGGACGCGCTCCGCACTTGGGCCGCCGCCGGGACGCGCGCGGGCAATCATCTGTGGATGCAGATCAATCACCCGGGTCGACAGTGCACGCGCATGTCGAGCAGCCATCCGGTCTCGCCCTCGGCGGTGGACCTCGAAGGCATGATGGGGCTCGCCGCGCCGCCACGCGCGCTCGAAGTCCAAGAGATCCACGACATCATTGTCCGCTTCGCGCACGTCGCGAGCACCGCGAAAGCGACCGGCTTCACCGGTGTGCAGATTCACTCGGCGCACGGATACCTCTCGAGTCAGTTCCTCTCGCCGCGCGTCAATCGTCGGACGGACGAGTGGGGCGGCCCGCTCGAAAATCGCGCGCGCTTCCTGCTCGAGGTCTACAAGGCCACACGTGAGGCGGTCGGCCCGAGCTTCCCAGTCTCGGTGAAGCTCAACTCCGCGGACTTTCAAAAGGGCGGCTTCAGTAAAGAGGAGTCGGCGCAGGTAGCAGCCTGGCTCGCCGAGCTCGGACTCGATCTCTTGGAGATCTCTGGCGGCACGTACGAGCAAATGGCGCTCTTCGGCGACAAGGGAGAGGCGGACCAGCCCAAGGCCGAGAGCACGCAACGCCGCGAGGCCTACTTCCTCGAGTACGCGCGCGACATCCGCGGCGCGCTCGATGGGACCCCACTGATGATCACCGGCGGCTTTCGTACGCCGGCGCTCATGCGTGAGGTCGTCGCATCCGGGGAGGTCGACGTCGTTGGTATCGGCCGACCGTTCTGCGTCGCTCCGGACCTGGCGACGACCCTCCTCGCAGGCTCGGAGGAGCCGCTTCCGACGCCCGAGCGTTCGCTGCGACTCGGACCGGGGCCACTAGGTCGCGCGAGCTCCATACGCTCGATTCGCACACTCAATGCGGGCGCGGAAGTCGCCTGGTTCTACCGTCAGATCATCGAGATGGCGGAAGGCCGTGAGCCCAACGTGCCGCTCGGCGCCTGGTCGGCGTTCGTTGGGCACTTCACGCGCGAGCTTCGTCTAGCGCGCGGTCGCACGTTCAAGCAGGGCCCCCCGGCGCTTTCGTCCGGGTCGCAGCCCGACGCTCAAGCCTGAACCACGAACTCGTGACGGGGCTCGCGCGGGTGCTCGAGCGCGCGCCCCAAGAACGAAAGCTGTTCACGCCAGCAGCGCTTCGCTTGGCGTCTCCATATGAGCGCATGGAACGCGTGTAGCTCGCCTTCGTAGTAGCGTGCTTCGCATTCGACGTTCATCGACTTGAGCGCGCGGTCGAGTCGGCGTGTGTCGTCGAGCAGTGGGTCTCGCGTTCCGATCGGAACGAAGAAGGCGGGAAGGGCGCGGTCGGGGCGCTCCTTGCGTTCGAACACGTGAAGCGGGTCCGCGAGGTCGAGCTCGCCGGGGGCCGGGTCGTGCAGCTGACCGATGTACGAATCGTTCATGCCTTGAAGGATGTCGTGTACCCAGCGCGGCAGCTTTTGCTTGCGGCTCAGGCGACCCGGGTTGCTGACCTGAAGCGGCGCACACGCCGGGATGACGGCCGTCGGCACGATGCCAGTCGCAAACGCGCGCTGCGCGAACTCTTCGGGGCGCCGGTAGCAGCAGCAGATCGTGAGCGCGGTCGCGAGGTTGCCGCCCGCCGATTCGCCCGCGAACACGACGCGACTGAGGTCGCCGCCGTAGGCCTCGGCGTGCTCCGAGACCCATTCGAGCGCTGAACAGACGTCGGAGACCGCGGCGGGATAGGGGTTTTGGGGCGCGAGCCGGTAGTCGAGGTTGAACGTGAGGTAGCCGGCGCGCGCGAACGCGAGGCCCATCGGCCAGTGAGTGTTCTTCGAAAGTAGATGAAAGGCGCCGCCGTGCATGTAGACGACGATCGGCAGCGAACCTTCGCGATCGGCCGGTCGGTAGATGTCGAGCCGGTGCCGCGGGTTGCCGGTGCGGAGGTACTCGACGTCCCGGATGAGTTGCACGCCGTGCTTCGCCGGGTTCGAAAGCGGGTGAAGACGCCCGAGGCGAGAGATGCCGCCGAAGAACCCTTCGCCGATGGCTGCATTGGTCGCGCTGCGCAGCTTCTTGCGCGCACGTTGAATACAGGACATGTCCGAGCGTCGGGGGGACATGGGGAACTTGTATCACGCTCCACGGATTCCACCCGGAATCCGTGGAGCACTACGCCAATCGGCGGTTTATTTGCGGTCCTGGCGCTGCGCAGCGAGTCTCCAAGAGATGCGCCTGAGCGGTACCACAGCCACGATCATCCTCGGAGCCTTGATGGCTCTCGTGGTCATCGGTGCGCCCGCGATTGGCCACGCGCGCTACCACGGCAAACTCGATGCCTTCGTGGTTCGCGACAAGATCCGAAGAGACCTGCCAAAGATCAATCGTTGCTACGAATCGGCGCTTCGCTACGAGCCGCAGCTCGCGGGCAAGGTGAAGGTACGATTCGCGATCATCCGCAACGGTGACGTCAAAGCCGTCCGGGTGCTCGAGAACACCACCGGCCATGAGGGCGTCGAGCGCTGCGTCGCCCGAGTCCTCGGCGGAATCCAGTTCCCAAGCCGAAAGAGCGGCAAGTCGCTCAGCTTCACGTTCCCGTTCGTATTCGCGCCTCAGGGCCCATAATACGGATCTCTGAGTAAAAAGTTTACATAATATACGTTCTGCGAAATTGAGCGTCTTCTGCTAGCCAGCCCTCAAACTCGACCCTGCAGGCGCAGCTGCTAGTGGATCGGCGATGTCCGAGGCCACACCGACACCCAAGTTCAAGCTCTATCACTACCCGGCGACGCGGAGCGCGCGGGTCAAGTGGATGCTGCACGAGGTGCTTGGCGAGGACTTCGAGGTCGAGAAGGTCCCGCTCTATGAAGGCCGGCAGTACGAGCCGGAATACCTGAGCATCAACCCGAACCATTGCGTGCCGACGCTGGAGATCACGCTGCCCGACGGATCGAGACGGCACATGCTCGAGAGCGGCGCGATCGTGACCTTCCTGGCCGATGCGTTTCCGGAG
>Ga0316191_10000390_pt1 | contig 28300 bp, 21 predicted proteins | sample Eddworburr2cm_MG_FD_204928 | JGI IMG/M metagenome (GOLD analysis project Ga0316191, IMG submission 204928) | Coastal sediment microbial communities from Maine, United States - Eddy worm burrow 2 cm | ecosystem: Environmental > Aquatic > Marine > Coastal > Sediment | place: USA: Maine... | reverse complement strand
ACGGACCTATGCGGTTACGACCTTCGCGCTCTGCGGATTCGCAAATCTGTCATCGATTGCGATTCTTCTGGGTGGGCTTGGCGTTCTCGTGCCCGAGAAGCGTGACCTGATCGGGCAGCTTGGATTGAAGGCCGTGTTGGCGGGCTCTCTTTCGAACCTGATGAGTGCGGCACTCGCCGGATTGCTGCTGACGTTCTGACGCCGTGGCGGCACGCAAGGTCATCATTGATTGCGATCCTGGACAGGACGACGCCGTAGCCCTGTTTCTGGCTATGTCCTCGCCGGACGAGCTCGACATTCTCGGCATCACGACCGTTGCGGGCAATGTCCCTGTCGAACTGACGCAGCGCAACGCACGCATGATGTGCGACATCGCGGGGCGTAAGGAACTGCCGGTATATGCCGGATGCGAGCGGCCGATGGTGCTCGAACCGATCACGGCCGAGTACATACATGGCAACACGGGAATCGATGGTGTCGACGTATTCGAACCCGACACGCCGCTGCAGGATAGCCATGCTGTCGACTTCATCATTGAAACGCTGCTCGCGGCAGATAAAGGGACCGTCACCCTGGTGCCGACAGGGCCCATGACAAACATTGCGACCGCCATTCAGCGTGAGCCCGCCGTCCTGGATAGTGTCCAGGAGATTGTCGCGATGGGTGGCGCGATGCGCGAAGGCGGCAATCGCTCGCCGTCGGCCGAATTCAACGTCCTCGTTGACCCGCATGCGGCGGATATCGTTTACAACACCGGCAAACCCGTCACTGCCATGGGGCTCGATGTTACTCACCAGGTGCTGTCGACACGTGAGCGTGTCGCGCGCCTGCGTGCAGTCGGTAATGCCGTCGCTGTCGCGACAGCCGACATGCTGAGTTTCTTTCATCGCTACGACACCAAGAAGTACGGATCAGAAGGCGCGCCGCTGCATGATCCGTGCACCGTCGCATGGCTATTGCGTCCCGACCTGTTTGCGACCAGGCGCTGCAACCTTTCCGTGGAAAAGGAATCTGAACTGACTCTCGGACACACGGCCGTCGATTTCTGGCATGTTACCGACCGGCCGCACAACGTCGACTGGGTGTACGAAGTGGACGCCGACGGTTTCTACGACCTGCTCATTGAGCGTCTTGCCCGGTTCGGAGATTGATGATGCCGACAAAACCGACAATAGCAGTCATCGGCTCGGTCAATCTCGACATCGTTGCGCAAGCAGCTCGTTTGCCCGCGCCCGGCGAGACCGTCACTGGCGCCGAGTTGCATCGCTTCCCGGGTGGCAAGGGCGCGAACCAGGCGCTCGCAGCGCAACAGCTCGGTGCAGACGTCAGCCTGATTGCGTGCGTGGGAGACGACGCGGCAGCCGACGAGGCATTGGCGTTGCTGCGCGCAGGTGGGGTTGACCTGTCAGCGTGCGAGGTTCTGCCGGGCATACCGACAGGAACGGCGCTGATCGCGGTGTCCCCGTCGGGCGAGAACCAGATTGTCGTGGCACCCGGAGCAAATGGTCACCTGTTACCAGGCCACGTGGAAATACCGGATACCGACGCGGTTATCTGCCAGCTGGAAGTGCCGGCCGAGACCATCGTGTCGGTCGCGAAGGCGTATAAAGGGTTTCTCTGTGTCAACCTGGCACCGGCCATGGAGATTGACGTTGCCGCGCTGCAACGTGCGGACCTTGTCGTCGTCAATGAGACGGAGTCTGACTGGTACGGGGCGTCCTTGAGCGCCTGTAATGGCATTGTGGCGACGACTCGCGGTGCAGGTACCGCAACGCTTGAACGGGATGGTGAAGTCATTGCCGAGGCGCAGCCGCCCGCGGTCGATGCGGTCGATGCAACCGGGGCCGGTGATACTTTTACAGCGGCACTGACCGTTGCCCTCATCGAGGGGCAGGAACCGGCCGCTGCAGTGAGCTTTGCCTGTGCCGCGGCCAGCCTGGCAACGACGAAAATGGGTGCGCAGCCTTCGCTGCCGATGAGATCCGAGGTAATCAGGCATGGCTAACGACCAGGACTTCGTGGATTTCGTCATTGACCAGATTGAGAATGGTTGCGAGGTGTCCTATCGTCATATGTTCGGCGGGACCAGTCTGTATGTGAATGGCAAGGTTGTCGCGCTGATATGTGACAATCAGCTGTTCGTAAAACCGACCGAGGCGGGCAGGGCGTACATCGAGATGGTCGTTGAAGCGCCTCCCTATCCTGGGGCAAAGAACGCGTTTCTCATCGAGGATGAGATTGAGGACGCTGAGTGGCTTACGGAACTGATCGTCATTACGGAAAGAGAATTGCCGGTACCCAAGCCGAAAAAGAAACGCAAGAAGAAGGGATCGAAATGAAAGCTTTGAAACTAGCCGCACTAATCACACTTGGCTTTTTCACGTTCGCTAACGCCGAGGAACCGGCTGAGCCGGGTTTCAATGAAGATACGTTTAAAGGGCTCGAGTTTCGCAGCATCGGACCGGCCTTCATGTCCGGGCGTATCGCGGACATAGCGATCGACCCGACCGACCCGAGCGTCTGGTACGTGGCAGTTGGCAGTGGCGGCGTCTGGAAGACCGTAAACGCGAGCACAACCTGGACGCCGATTTTTGACGATCAGGGTTCCTATTCCATCGGTTGCATCACGCTGGACCCGAACAATCCGAACACGGTCTGGGTTGGCACGGGCGAAAATGTAAGTGGGCGTCACGTTGGCTACGGCGACGGCGTCTACCGTAGTCGTGACGGTGGTGCGAACTGGGAAAAGATGGGGCTCGAGAATTCCGAGCACATCGGCATGATCCGCATCGACCCGCGCGATTCCAACACGATCTTCGTCGCAGCACAGGGTCCGTTGTGGTCGGGTGGTGGTGATCGTGGCCTGTTCAAGTCGACCGACGGTGGCCAGAACTGGCGCAAGGTACTGGGCGACGGGCACGGCAATACCGATCTTGATGACCGGTATACCGGTGTCAACGAAGTCCATATGGACCCGCGTAACCCCGACGTCATGTACGCCGTTACCTGGCAACGGCTGCGCAACGTGGCGGTCGTGATGGATGGCGGACCGGGCACTGGCATTCATAAGTCAGAGGACGGCGGCGAAACCTGGCGTGAACTTACTGAGGGATTGCCCGAGGAAATGATGGGCAAGACGGGACTGGCGATCAGCCCGCAGAATCCCGACACCATTTACGCAACGATCGAGCTCGACAATCGCACCGGCGGTTTCTGGCGCTCGGACGACGGTGGCGAAAGCTGGGAGAAGAAGAATGACTACCTCTCCAGCGCTACCGGCCCGCACTACTACCAGGAGATTTTCGCGAGCCCGCACTTCGAGGGTCACGTCTACCAGATGGATGCGCTCATGCGCATGACGAAGGACGGCGGTGACAATTTTATTCCGCTGCCACATGAAACCAAACATGGCGATCACCATGCACTCGCGTTTCGCGAAGACGACAAGAATTACCTGCTGATCGGTACCGACGGCGGTGTGTATGAGAGTTTTGATCTGGGCGCAACGTGGCGCTTCATCAACAACCTGCCGATCACCCAGTACTACAAAGTGGCCGTGGACTACGACGAGCCTTTCTACAACATCTACGGTGGCACCCAGGATAACAACAGTCAGGGCGGACCGTCGCGGACGCTGAATCGTGAAGGAATTGTCACGAGCGACTGGTTTGTAACGATGTTTGGTGATGGCCACCAATCGGCGGTCGATCCGGACAATCCCGACATCGTCTATGCACAGTGGCAGCAGGGCAACCTGACGCGCTTCGATCGCCGCACAGGCGAAAGCGTGTACATCAAGCCGCAGGCGCGCGAGGGCGAGACGCCTGATCGATACAACTGGGACTCCCCGATCCTGATCAGCCCGCACGATTCAAAGACACTGTATTTCGGCACGCAGCGAGTCTGGAAGAGTGACAACTACGGCGATAGCTGGACGCCGATAAGTGGCGACCTGACGCGCAACGAGAATCGTATTCGTCAGCCGATCATGGGGCGTACCTGGAGCTACGATGCACCCAGAGACCTCTGGGCAATGTCGCAGTTCAACACGATTACGTCGCTGTCCGAGTCACCGCTGGTGGAAGGACTGGTCTATGCCGGTACGGATGATGGATTGATCCAGATCAGCGAGGATGATGGCGCCAACTGGCGTACCGTCAACAAGCTTCCCGGCGTGCCCAATCGTTTCTTCGTCAACGATATCAAGGCTGATTTGCATAACCCGGATACGGTCTACGTGGTCGTTGACGATCACAAGAGCGGTGACTTTTCGCCTTATATTCTGAAGAGCGACAATCGAGGGCGCAGCTGGAAGAGCATTTCGAGCAACCTGCCGGAGCGTCACGTCTTGTGGCGCGTAGTTCAGGATCACGTCAAGCCGGGGCTGATGTTCCTTGGTTCCGAGTTCGGTGTGTTCTTCACCGTGAACGGGGGCGGTAGCTGGACGAAACTCAAAGGCGGTACGCCGAATATGTCGTTCCGCGATCTCGTCATCCAGAAACGTGAGAATGATCTCGTCGGTGCGACTTTCGGCCGCAGTTTCTACGTCCTCGACGACTACACGCCGTTGCGTGACGTCAGTGAGAGCATGCTCGAGAGCGGCAGCGTGATGTTCCCGGTGCGCGACGCGCGCTGGTACGTAGAACGGAGCCGGTTGGGCTGTCGAGAGCCTACGTGTAAAGCCAGCCAGGGTGACAGTTTCTATACCGCACCGAACCCCGCGTTTGGAGCAACCTTCACGTACTACCTCGCCGAGGAAATCAAGAGCAGCAAGGACGCACGTCGTAAGGCAGAGAAGGAAAAAGAGAAGCTCAACGAGAATGTCGTTGCGGTGGACTGGGATACGGTTATCGCGGAATCACGCGAAGACGCGCCGGCAATCGTATTCACTGTGAAAAACCCGGACGGCACGATCGTCGATCAGGTCGAAGCGCCTGCAACGGCCGGTTTCAATCGGGTGGCATGGGATCTGCGCTATCCGTCGGTTGAACCCTGGTCCGCAGAAGTGGAGGGAGAGGAACAAGAGCCAGGCGTTGGTGTGCTTGTCGTTCCTGGCCGTTTCTCGGTCGAGATGCAGAAGCGAGTCGACGGTGTGTTGACCGACTTGGGGCAAACGCAATCGTTCAACGTCGTTTCGATACGGCCGGATCCGGCGCTTCCGGGCAGCACCCAGGAGCAGCGCGTGATATTCGAGGCTCAGGTTAATGAGCTGATTCGCGCCGCGACCGGAAGTATCAATGCCATCGATGCCGTTATCGCGGAACTGGATGCGGTCAAAGCGACGCTTGATCGTTCAATGACTGATGGCTCGCTGTACGAGCTTGCGAATTCAATTCAGCAAAGAGTCAAGGCAGCGCGCGACAAGCTGGCGGGCAATGAGGCGCGGGACTTCTACAACGACCCGGCCATAATGACGGTACAGGCACGCCTCTGGCATGCGCGATTCAATCCCTCCAGCGGTGCCTACGGGCCGACATCCACGCAACAGGACTCACTACGCAGCGCACGCGCGCTCTACGACGAAACTGTGGTGGAGATGACAAGACTGGTTGATGTCGAGTACGAGGGTCTGAAGGATGCGATGGACACGGCGAGGGTGCCGTGGACGCCAGGACGCGGGATTCAGGACTAGAGTGCGAGCAAGGCAAATGTAGAAGAATCGCGGCCAACGTCCGGCCGCGATTCTTCCTGCAATTTCGCTGTTGCTGGTAGACGACATCAAATTGCCGGGGAATCATGACCTGGACGAAACTCAAATCGAAACTTGTATACGACAATGACTGGATGCAGGTTCGCGAAGATGAAGTGATCAATCCGGGAGGCGGGACGAATCACTATGGGCACATCGTATTCAAGAATACGGCTGTTGCGATTTTGCCGCTGGACGATGATGGAAACACATGGCTCGTGGGCCAAAGCAGATACACGCTCGGCGAGTACTCCTGGGAATTGCCGATGGGCGGTGCGCCTGCCGAGGAGGGCCCGTTAGCTGCGGCCAGGCGGGAACTGCAGGAGGAAACTGGCTTATCGGCGTCCAACTGGACGGAGATACTTCGACTCCATACCAGCAACTCGATCACGAACGAAACAGGTGTTGTCTTCCAGGCAACCGGATTGACCGAAGGCAAAACGAGTTTCGAGGAAACCGAAGATCTAACGGTCCGGAAACTCCCGGTCGATGAGGCTATCCGGATGGCGATGGAAGGCGAGATAACTGACGCCATCAGCGTTGCTGCGCTTCTGCACTACGCGGCAACCCGTTGGTCGATCAGTCGAGATGAAACGACGCCGGCAGCAGGTCACTGATCGCGAATTCCTGCCACTCGTTGCTGTCGTCGATAGCGAGTATGACGGTGTTGCTGTCAGCAAACTCGTTGATACGTTGACGGCAGCCGCCGCAAGGAGTGCACGGACCGATGTCCCCCGAACCGCCAGCGACCGCGATCTTGACGATGCGCTTGCCACCCTGCTGTACCATCGCGGCGATCGCGCCCGCTTCGGCACAACTGCCCAGCGGGTAGGCGGCATTTTCGACGTTGCAACCGACATGTAAGTGACCGCGATCATCGACGATCGCCGCACCAACCCGGTAGTTCGAATACGCGCTGTAAGCGTTGCTGCGGGCTTCCGTTGCCGCGTTGATGAGGTCTTCATTCGCTATTGTCATGGGCGAGGCCTAGTCCGTTTTGCGCATCGGGTTATTCGGGTGAGCGGTCCAGCGCAGTTTCTCAGTGCTGTCGTCACTCGTCTGTTTCATCGTGATGCAACTATCGACAGGGCAGATACTGACACACAGGTTGCAGCCGACACACAGGTCGTCGATCACTTCGAAACGACGTTCACCATCGACGGTATGTGTGATCGCCTGGTGTGATGTGTCCTCACACACGACATGGCAACGACCGCACTTGATGCACAGGTCCTGGTCGATGATGGCTTTCTCGACATAGTTCAGGTTGAGGTGCTGCCAGTCGGTCACGCTTGGTACAGCTTTGCCGATCAGGTCCTTTAGCTCGAGTTCCTTGTCGTCGAGGAATGTGCTCAAGCCGTCGACAAGGTCGTCGATGATCTTGAATCCATACACCATCACGGCGGTGCAGACCTGGACGTTGCTTGCTCCGAGCGCCAGGAAGTCCACAGCGTCGCGCCAGTCGGTGATACCGCCGATACCCGAGATCGGCATCGAACTCGTTTCTTTCGTGCGCGCAATTTCGGCAACCATGTTGAGCGCAATGGGCTTGACCGCTTCTCCACAATAGCCGCCGTGCGTGCCCATGCCGTCGGTCGTCGGGTACATCGTCAGCGTGTCGTAGTTGACGCGCATGATCGAATTGACCGTGTTGATCAGCGACACGGCGTCGGCACCGCCATCCATCGCAGCCTTGGCCGGCGGCAGAATGTTCGCGACGTTGGGCGTCAGCTTCACAATCACCGGGATCGACGCGGCACTCTTGGCCCACTCGGTCGCCATCTGGATGTACTCGGGAACCTGGCCCACGGCGGCGCCCATGCCGCGCTCCGACATGCCGTGTGGACAGCCGAAGTTGAGTTCGAATCCATCCGCGCCCGTGTCCTCAATCATCGGCAGGTGCTTCGCCCAGCTTGCCTCGTTCATGGGCAACATGACGGACACGACAACGGCCCGGTCCGGCCAGTCACGCTTGATCTGCCGGATCTCGTCGAGGTTCGTCCGCAACGGTCGGTCCGTAATCAGCTCGATATTGTTGAAACCGATGACGCGACGGTCGTTGCTGTGGATCGCGCTGTAGCGCGGTCCACTGACATTGACGATCGGCGGGCCGTCTTCTCCGAGCGTCTTCCAGACAGCGCCGCCCCAGCCGGCTTCGAAGGCGCGGTTAACGTTGTACGCCTTGTCGGTCGGTGGCGCGGAGGCGAGCCAGAACGGGTTCGGTGACTTGATCCCCAGGAATTTGGATGTGAGGTCAGCCATGCTCAGCCCTCCCTCAGGCGTCGGTCGATATCGATGGCCGCCAGTTTGCCGTGCTGCACGGCGGAGACCGTGAGGTCGTCGCCACCGACGACGCAGTCGCCGCCGGCCCAGACGCCTTCAAGTGATGTCATATGGCCCTCGTCTACGACGATGCGGCCATTCTCGAGCACAAGCCCCTCAATGCCGTCCGTATGCTGGCCAATGGCTTTGAAAACCATGTCGGCGTACAACACGATCGTGCCACTATCGGTCTCGAACTCGACACCGGTCACGAACTCGTCCCCCAGAATGCGACTGGGCGGCGCCTTGTGGTGAATAGTGACGCCACTCGTCTGTGCCAGTGCCTGCTCGAAAGCCGTTGCAGTCATCTTCTCCGGCCCGCGCCGATACACCATGTGCACCTGTTGCGCACCGAGCAGACGGCTTTGCACCGCGATATCGATGGCTGTCATGCCGCCACCGATGACAACGATGGTTTGCCCGATCGGCAGAGTGCTCTTGTCCTCGGCCTGGCGTAGTTCTGCGATGTACTCGATCGCATTGAGGACACCTTTCTTGTCCTCGCCGTCGATGCCGAGATCGTTGGCCTTTGACAAGCCAATGCCGAGAAACACCGCATCGAATTCAATGCGTAGGTCGTCCAGGCTGACATCCTCGCCAAGCGTGCAGTCATTGCGCACGTCGATACCACCGATCGACAGGATGTAGTCCACTTCTTTTTGTGCAAAATCGTTGACGGTCTTGTATGCGGCAATGCCATATTCATTGAGGCCGCCAAGCTTGTCGTCACGGTTAACCACGACCACTTCGTGACCGAGAACCGCGAGTCGATGTGCACAGGACAGGCCAGCTGGCCCCCCGCCGACAACGGCGACCCGCTTGCCGCTGCTTGCTGCGCGTGCGAACAGCTGTGAGCCACCGTCTAATATCGGATCCGTCGCGAACCGTTGTAACAGGCCGATCTCCACCGGCTTTTCCTCGTGCGTGTTGCGCACGCACGCCTCTTCGCACAGTACTTCGGTCGGGCAGACTCGTGCACACATGCCGCCCATGATGTTCTCGCGCAGGATTGTCTGCGCCGAGCCACGGATGTTGCCACTTCGTATCTTCTGGATGAAGCCCGGGACATCGATGTCGGTCGGGCAGGCTTGCGTGCAAGGCGCATCAAAGCAGAAGTAGCATCGGTCTGCCTCGATCAGTGCTTCCGAGCGCGACAGTGGCGCATGAAGGTCCGCGAAATTGGCTTCGATCTCATCCCTGCTAAGGCGATGGTCGCGGACGTCAGGTTTATCGGTGGCCATTGTCACTATCGCTTCACTGCCGTCGGTTCGGCGTGCTGCGCCTGGATCTTGAGCGCATCATAGAACGGCGCAAAGGGCGGCCGATTGACGTAACGTCCGGCGCCGCGCTCGACATTCAGCTGGCCATCGGCCCACACGACCTTGCCCTGGCTGATCGTGTGCGAGGCACAACCCTTGATTTCCATGCCTTCGAAGATGTTGTAGTCGACTTTCTGGTGATGTGTCTTTGCCGAAATAGTCTTCGTTGCTTCCGGATCCCAGACGACGATGTCGGCATCGGCGCCAACCGCGACGCTGCCCTTCTGCGGGTAGACGTTGAAGATTTGTGCGGCATTGCTTGAGGTCACTGCGACGAACTCGTTCATCGTTAGTCTGCCCGTGCCGACACCGTGGTGCCAGAGCACCTCCATGCGGTTCTCGACACCGGCCGTACCGTTCGGAATCAGGCGGAAGTCGTCTTTGCCCATAGCTTTCTGGTCGGCGCAGAAGCAGCAGTGATCGGTTGCTGTCGTCTGCAGGTTGCCCGACTGCAGGCCACGCCAGAGTGCTTCCTGGTGTTCCTTGCTGCGGAACGGTGGGCTCATGACATGTGCCGCGGCGGTTTCGAAATCAGGGTGACGGTACATCGAATCGTCGACGAGCAGATGCCCGGCGAGTACCTCACCGAACACGCGCTGACCCTCGTTGCGCGCTCGCGTAATTGCCTCGAGCGACTGCTTGCAGGAGTTATGCACGATGTACACCGGTACCTTGAGTACTTCGGCAATACGAATCGCGCGATTGGCCGCTTCACCCTCGCACTCGGGCGGGCGTGACAACGGGTGAGCCTCGGGCCCCGTTATGCCTTTTTCGAACAGCTCTTTTTGCAACCTGAATACGAGCTCGCCGTTCTCGGCGTGCACGGTTGGCACGGCGCCAAGTTCAAGTGCTCGCGAGAAACTGTTCACGAGAATTTCGTCGTCGGCCATGATGGCGCCTTTGTACGCCATGAAGTGTTTGAAACTGTTGACGCCGTGGTCACGAACAAGTGTGCCCATGTCCTCGTACACGCTGTCGTCCCACCAGGTGATCGCGACATGGAAGGAGTAATCGGAAACGGCTTTTTCCGCCCACTCGCGCCACTGCTGGTAGGTCTCGATCAGGTTCTGCTGCGGATTCGGGATGGCAAAGTCGATGATCATCGTCGTGCCGCCCGCAAGGCCGGCCGCGGTGCCCGTGTAAAAGTCCTCGGTGGTCACCGTGCCCATGAAAGGCAATTGCATATGCGTATGCGGATCGATGCCGCCAGGCATTACGTACTGGCCGCCGGCGTCGACGATTGTCGCGCCACTCGGCGCATCGATATCCTGCCCTACCGCAGAAATGATGCCGTCAGTACAGAGTACGTCTGCACGCAATGTTTGATCGGCGTTGACGACTGTGCCGCCCTTGATTAGAACCGTCATGATGAAACTCCGCGTTCGTTTTTAGCTACGAAGTAATAAATAAGGCCACCCAGGATAGAACCGGTGAACCAGCCGTAGTCATAGAACCAGCTCATTGCGTTGGTTGTGACCGCGATGAGCGTCAGCGCCACCGGAATCAGAAACGCTATAAACCCTGATTTGTTCCAGGCCGGGTACCCGGCGTTGTCCTGGTACAGCGCCAGTAAATTGTACTCCTGATTTTTGATCAGGAAGTAATCGACAACCATGATGCCGGCGATCGGGCCGAGCAGACTCGAGTAGCCGAGCAGCCAGTTCGAGTACAGGCTCTCGACGCTTATGTCGGTCTCCAGCCAGCCGAGCTTTTTCAGCAGCTCCCAGCTCATCAGGGCGAGGCCGATGATGCCGGTGATGATCACACCTCGTTTCTCGTTGATGACCTTCGGTGCGACGTTCTGGAAAACGTTGGTCGGTGACACGATATTGGCGGCCGTGTTTGTCGAGATCGTCGCGAGAATGATCATGATCATCGCGATGACGACGCCGATGTCGCTATCGATGCGGCCAATCAGGTTGATCGGGTCAGAGATCATCTCGCCTGTCAGTTCAACCGATGCGGCGGTGAGCACGACGCCGAGGCCAGCGAACAGGAGCATCGTCAGAGGCAGGCCGATGATCTGGCCCATGACCTGGCTGCGCTGCGTGCGTGCGTAGCGGCTGAAATCCGGGATGTTCAGCGACAGCGTGGCCCAGAAGCCGACCATCGCGGTCAGGCCGGACAGGAAATACCTGGTCACCGGCTCGCCTTCCGGCCGTGTCGCGGGCGTTGCGAGGACCTCGGCCAGAGAAATTTTGGGCAGGGCCCAGACGAGCAGGCCGATCGCAACGATCAATAGCAAGGGAGCGGCAAGTGCTTCGAGGAACTTGATGGACTCCGAGCCGCGAATGACCACGGCCAGGTTGGCTACCCAGAATATGAAGAAGCCGAGCACTTCGCCGGTGCCGCCGAGAGCCGCCCAGCCGTCGAACATCGCCGACAGCATCAGGTGAATGGCAATGCCGCCGAACAGCGTTTGCACGCCGAACCAGCCGCAGGCAACCAGCGCGCGAATCAATGACGGTACGTTGGAGCCGATGATGCCAAAGGACGCGCGCAGGACGACGGGGCAGGGGATGCCATAGCGCGTTCCCGGAAACGCATTCAGCGTCAGCGGTATCAAGACAATGATGTTGGCAATCAGGATCGTCCACAGCGCCTCGGACACTGACAGGCCGAAGTAGGCAGTGAGTACGCCGCCGAGCGTGTAGGTCGGCACGCAGATCGCCATGCCGACCCACAGGGACGCGACGTTCCAGCGCGACCAGGTACGCTGCGAGGCCCTGGTAGGCGCGATGTCGTCGTTGTAGCGCGGACTGTTGATCAGGTCCGTGCCGAGGTCGAGCTCGACGTGTTCGCCGACCGTTCTAAGCGTGCTGACGGTCTCGAGATTAGCCATCAGTCAGCGGGCCGTACGTCTCCGGGCGACGGTCACGGAAGAACTGCCAGGTGTCGCGAACCTCGCGCACCATGTCGAGATCGATTTCGTGGACCAGCAGCTCGTCATCACCGTAGCTTGCCTGTGCCTCGATCGCGCCGCGCGGGTTCACGATGTAACTGGAACCATAAAACTCACCCATGTTCATCGTCGATGCCCAGGGCTCCTCGGTGCCGATGCGATTGATTGCACCGATGAATACGCCGTTGGCTGCCGCGGATGCCGGTTGCTCGAGTTCCCAGAGGTATTTGCTAAGGCCCGCGACGGTAGCCGATGGATTCACGATGTATTCGGCACCGTTCAGAGCCAGAGCACGCCAGCCTTCCGGGAAGTGGCGGTCGTAGCAGATGTAGACGCCGAGCTTAAGGTAGGCCGTTTCGAAAACAGGATAGCCGAGGTCGCCAGGCTTGAAGAAGAACTTCTCGTAGAAACCGGGGTCGACCTGCGGGATATGTGTCTTGCGGTATTTGCCGAGGTATTTGCCGTCGGCATCGATGACAGCGGCCGTGTTGTAGTACACGCCGGTCATGTGTTCTTCGTAGATCGGCACGACGATGACCATGTTGAATTTCTTCGCATACTCGCGCATGAGTTGCACGGTCGGCCCATCCGGAATCTTCTCGGCTGCCGCATACCATTTGCGATCCTGGCTGGGGCAGAAATAGGGCTGCGTGAAGACTTCCTGGAAGCAGAGCACCTGTACGCCCTGTTTGCCTGCGTCTTCGATGTATGGAATGTGCGCTTCGATCATAAGATCCCGAATCTCTTCGGGCTGCATGTTGCCGTCGCCCTTGAGCGCCATCTGGATCAGGCCACACTTAACCTTGGACATGAGTCCTCCTTCCGGAGTTACCGATTGGATCGATCTTGTTATTTGTCAGCCTGTTTTCCGGGCCTGGTTTGTTCGCCCCATAATAACAGGCAATACGCGATTCTTAACGCACAGACGTCCACGATCCGTGCATCGGGCCCGGCAGGATGTACCAACCGTTGCCCCAGAAATGGCCGTACTTCTCGAGGTCAGCGCGGCGGCTGGCACGGGTTGCCGGCTCGGTGCACGGTGGATAGAACGAATTACGCGCACAGGGAACGAAATCCGCATAGTCGTCACCGATCAGCATGATGACGCGGTAGTCACGGGCAATCAATTCGCGCCGTCCGAGTTTTTCGCCTGTCCATTCAGGGCGTTCGAGAGCCAGCATGACGAACTCGGGCTCGACCGGAATGCCGAGCTCGCGGATACCATCAATGACGGTTTGTTTCTGTGGGCAGGCCTCAACTTCGTCGGCGTATTTTTCGCACGGGCGATTTGTCATGAAAAATACGGTGACACCGGCCTCGCGCGCTGCCGCGACAAACTCCACGACACCCGGAACCGGCTTGGCGAGGTGCTCCCGGTCCCACATTTCGAGCTGCCGATCCGAGAACGGACGCTCGAACACGACCTGGAAATCAACGTTGTTGATGACCGTTTCATCGACGTCGAGAATCACTGCTGGCGGCAGGTCGGCGGCATCGGATTGTCCCGGCAGTGCAGACCAGGCTTTGTCCTCGACAAATCGTGCCAGGTCACGTTCAGCCACGGCGTAGGTCTGTCGCGTGATTGCCTTGTAGTCAGCAGAGTATTTTACCCACCGGTGGGCAAGGTCCTGCTCCGGTGTATACGTCGGAACTTCGGTGGCGCAAGCGGTGAGTATCGTGGCGGCAAGCAAAGGTGCCAACATGCGTGTCGTTTTCATGTTTTCAGGTTAGCATGTCCGCATGAAAAAAATCATTCGTCTACTGGTCGCAACAACCATTTTCGCCCTGGTTGCTTGTGCGACCGCACCGGTTGAGCAGTCCTCCGGGCTGACATTTATTCATCTCAATGACACCTATCGCGTCGGCGCCGTCGAAGACGGCACGGCCGGCGGGTTCAGTCGCGTCGTATCCGTGGTTCGTGAGTTGCAGGCGCAGGGTCGGGACGTGCATATCCTGCACGGTGGCGACTTCCTGTATCCGTCGCTCGAGAGCCAGTTGTGGGACGGTCTGCAAATAGTCGATGCCATGAATTTCATGGATGCGGTGGCCCCCCTGCATGCGACCTCTGGCAATCATGAGTTCGATCGCCGTGGGCCGGAGCAACTCGTGGCCGCGATCAAGGCATCGGAATTCGACTGGCTGGGTGATAACTACGTTTTCAAGACGGGCGATGAGGTCGCCGATGCCGCGCTGAAATCGGGGTTCACATTTGCCCACGGTGACAAGACGGTGGGCGTATTCGCGCTGACCCTGCACGGCGACGAAGGCGGGAATCATCGCGACTATGTCGATATCGACAAGGCGTACAAGAGCGTTGCCAAACGGGCAATCGTCGCCCTGGAGGATCGTGGTGTCGATGTGATCATCGGCGTGACCCATGTGCACATGTGGCAGGACGTAGACATTGCGCGCCTCAAGGCCGAGCACCCGAAGCTCGCGTTTATCGTTGGTGGCCACGAGCACGAGCCGCAATACAGCCCGGGGGGTGACGGCTCGGCTGTGGTAATGAAGGGTGCATCCAATGCGCGCCTTATTTGGCAAATCGACGTGGACTTTGATGCGCCCGGCAGCTACGTGGTCAGTGAGAAGCGAATTCAACTGGATGAGTCAGTGCCATTCGATCCTGAGTACGAGGTGCTGGCCAACAAATGGCATGGTCGCTTGCTCGAGAAGTTCCCATTCCTTGAGGCAAGAATAGGCATGGCCGCACTGCCGATGGACGTGCGAGAAGAGCAAGTCAGGAGCAGCGAGAACAGCTGGGGTAATTTCATTGTTGATCAGATGCGTGTGGCGTTTGGCGATCCGCATGCAGACCTGGCGTTCATCAACAGCGGCACTTTGCGGATTGATGATTACATCGAAGGTGATATTCGCTTCGAGGATATCGGCCGTACCTTCGGCTTCAGCTCTTTTCTAAGGCACACGACGGTGACGGGCGCGGAGTTCAAACGCATCATGGAAGCCGGCTACCGCGGCGGCCCGGAAAGCCAGGGCTATTTCCCGCAGGTCTCCGGTTTCCGCGTGTGCGTCGATCGCAGCCGCAATGAGTTTGAGCGTATCGTCAGCCTGCAGGTCCCGACTGATGATGGCTGGACGGAAGTTGATGCCGATCGCGAGTACACGCTGGTCGTACCGGACTTTCTGTACGGCGGCGGCGACGGGTATGAAATTCCCAAGGACCGTTTTGCGTCACGTCCCGGTTCAGAGCTCAAGTATCTCGTGCTCGACGCAATCCTGCGGGCGCAAGGTCTGGGGGAGGCAGTTGGCGAACCGGTGACCCTCGAAAATCGTCGCTACCACCAGCTCCGTGAAGGCAAGCAGCGCTGCTTCACCAACTAACCCCTGAAAGGTTCCAGTTACCTTAGACTCAGACTATGGTAACTGGAACCTTTTCTGTTGAGACAAAAAAAGGGCGGCCCGAAGGCCGCCCTTTGATTTGTTGCAGATTCAACCCTAGAAGTTGTAGTTGAAGCCGAAACGGATCTGCCACAAGGACGGTGATGCGACGCGAGTCTTAGTCTCCGGGAAGAACTCATTGAAGCTGTAGAGATCATCGGAGAAGTCCCACGGCGTATCGTTAGGGTCGATATAGCTTGCGGCGACTACAGGTGCCGTCCGTGGGAAGCTGCGCTCATACAGCACGCCCCAGTCGTCGTTCAACAGGTTACCGAGGTTCTCGATCACAAAGTAGAGATTCGTGCGGTGATCTTCACCAAAGCCCGGCAGTTCCTGGGATATGCGCAGATCGAACTTCGTCCACCAACTGCCTTCTGCCGAATTTCGCGGCACGATCCCGCCGCCGTACTTCGTCAGGTCGTTGGCCTCTGCGTACGCGAAGAATGCAGCCTGATCGAAGTCGTCACCGAAGACAACGAGGGGATCGTTGGGGCCGCTCGGCATGTACATCAGGTGGCGATCGTCGTCTCCCCAGAAGAAGTCCTGGCGAATGAACATTGCCTGTTCGAAGAACGTGTAGCTGTACGGGCGTCCCTCGTTGGCCTGGCCAAACAGCGAAATCCGCGTCGTGTAATCGCCGAAGAACTCTTTCTCGTAGCCCATCCTGAGGGTGAAACGATGCGGAATCTCGTAGTTTGCTCTTGCCAGGTCCGGATTGTTGGAGTCGGCAACAGCAATACTGACCCAGTTCGAGAAGGCGACCGAACTCGTCATCGGCGTCACGTCATCGGCTTCGGTGTATGCGTAACCGAGGGTCCAGCTAAGGCCGAAGTCATGCTCTTTGCTCAATGCCACAGAGAGGCTCACCGCCTCTGCATCGTCACCCTTAACGTTGCCGAGAATGAAGTCCGATGTGAACTGGCGTCCGCAATTGGCAAGTCCTGTGCCGATCGGATCTTCGGCGCAGCCAGGTACGCTCTTGTCGCCCTGGAAGTAGACTGGCCTTCCATCCGGGGCCGTGCTGAACGGGATCAGCGTGTCATCACGGATAATTGCCGAATTGCTCGCGCGCGAGAATATGATGTCGCCATACAGGGCATAGTCATCGCCCATGAAACCGGCGTCAAACGCCCACGTACCGCCAATAGAAGCCTTCCAGTTGGCCGGAATCTTGAAGTTCGGGTCGATACCGTTGACGCCGCTGTCTCCTGACGCCCCCTGTACATACTGGATGATCCCCTGAGGCGCATCGAATCCGGGTCGCCCATTGCCATCTGCGCCCAGAGGTATTGTCTGCAGGTTGCGATCCGGATTGACGTTCAGGTCGGACACGCCACCATCGCGTTCACGTGCCTGGATGACGCTGAATCCGTCATTGCTGTAGTTATTACTCAACCAGACGTTGGGGTTGCCGCCACTGTAGAGGCCAAAACCACCACGCAGACTCAGATCACTCGATATGTCCCATGTGAAGCCGAAGCGCGGCTGTAGCAGTGACTCGCCATCAAAGTTCTGGCTGTTGCTGTACCCGTTTCGAGCCACAAAGTTTGCATTTTCGCGCGGCAGATCGTCGCTCGAATACCAGTCATAGCGAAGACCGACAACAAATGATAGATCGAGGTGGTCCACGATGAACTCATCTTGGAGGTACACGGTGTGCGTTGCGTAACTAAACTCCGGTGCCCCGTCCCGCGGATTCAACGACGGGGCGTTGCCGTAATAAATATCGTCCGGGCTGAAATCTTCGAACTGATCGATACAGCCGTCCGGGTTGCCGCTGCTGCTGCAGCCTACGGTGTACTCGTCCCCGCTGTCAGGTATGCCATCGGGGTCCACGTCGTTCTCTTCGTCGAAACGGTATTCGCCGATGTTGTGCTGAATGAAGAGGTTATAGATATCGTAGGCTTCCTGCTCGTATCCAAACGAGATCGTATGGTCACCCGTTGTCCAGGCGCCCCCGAGCTTGAGGTTGAACGTGTCGTAGTTAAGAATATTCGCCTGGCGGGAGTCGTCGCCGCCGAGATACACGAGGGCCCGCGACATTCTGCCGTCACCATCAACGTCCGCGTAGGTTTCGATCTGGAACTCGCCGAAGCCCTCCGGCCCAGGCAGCGGGTTGTTGTTAGTTATCGTGTTTTGCCGATTGTCCAGCTCCGAGAAGCCGACTCTTAGCTCAGTGCTGAAGTTTTCGGTCCAGTCCGAAAACAGCTGTCCGGCATACGCATTAAGCTCGGCACCACGTTCGTAGTAGTGATTCGAGAACTCGTACTCGTTCGCATCATCGTCGGATCCGACGATGTTGAAGCCGTCGTTGTAGTTATATGTCAGGATTGCGTTGTGATCTTCGTTGATATTCCAATCAAAACGCAGCAGAAGTTTTTCATCTTCATTGGGCATGCTCGGCGGGTTATCACCCACATCATATCCGTACTCATTCGCAATCTCGGCGATTCTATTGAGCTGCGCCCGGGTGACGCCAGCCACGGGACGGCCGCAGGATTCATCAGCCGCGCAGCCGTCAAAGGTGTCTGCACCGTCTGATTTTTCGTACGCTGCGAAGAAGAAGAGCTTGTCCTCGATAATCGGTCCGCCGATAGAGAGGCCCCAACGGGTCTCATCGTATTCGCCCTGCGGAATCGGATCGCCTTCGAGGCTGTCACCCGTCAAGTCGCTGTCGCCGTAGCTGGCCCAGGCCCTGCCGTGGAACTCGTTCGTGCCCGAGCGTGTAACGGCGTTGATGTTACAAGCCGTGAAACCGCCGTACTGTACGGCGTAAGGCGCCATTTCGACGGAGACGTTCTGAACGGAGTCGAACGGGAACGGCATGCGCTGCGTCGGGTAACCGTTGCTGTTCAGGCCGAAGTTGTCGTTTTTCTTCACGCCATCAACTGTCAGGCTGTTGAAACGAGGATTCGCACCTATGCATGTAATCGCGTTGACATACCCCCCATCAATGTAGATTCGCGGATCGACTTGCACGATGTCATTGATGTCTCGATTGATTGAAGGCAGGTTCTGGATATCGTCAAAGCTGAATGCTGACGATGGCCCGATGGCCACCTGCGCCGACTGAACAAGGGCGGCAGTAACTACGATTTCTTCAATCGACTCCGCCGTTAGTGTGACGTTGAAGTCGTACGTCTCGCCCAGGCTGACTATGACGTCGGTAATCAACTGGCTGGCGTAATTAGTCGATGTCAGAGAGATCGTATAAGGACCACCAACGCCCAGGCTTCCTACCGTGAAGCGTCCCGAACTCGACGTGGTCGCGGTGGAAACTCGACCGGTACGAGTGTCTGTTACTCGTACTGTCACATTGGCGGCGGGCCCGCCATCAGGCGCCATTACATTGCCTCGAATTGACGATGTCGTTTCCTGTGCGTTTGACGCAACAGGTATGGCAATCAGTACGACGGCGGCCAGTGCCGCAACCGATAATTGCCTGAACATCGCGAGAGTTGATCCAATAAATCGAGATTTGGTTTTCATTATTGATCCCCGCTTTAGGAAAATGCGAAAGCCTACAGCCCAAATGTGACGTTCAGATTTCGCTCGATTATTTTTGCCTCAGAATGCATGCCGAAGGCGTCAAACCAGGCAATTTCTTAAAGTAATGGCGCTAATCTAACGCAGCGAAAATGCTGGTGCAATAAGGGCTTGTAGCGGTTTCTGGTTGTTGGATCACAGGCTCGAGGCGCCTCTGAAGTCCACCAAAAGAAACAAGGTCACGAACCGCTTACAAGCTATTGTTTTTGGGTCAATTCGATCGTGGCGATCATCGGCCAATGGTCGGAAACGCCGGTCCTCTCGGCGCTGCGGAAGCGCTGCGGCACGCCATCCGGAGAGACTTGGGCCGGGTTTCCATTCGCAATCGCGACCGAATCAGCGCGAATTCGCGCTGTTGTATTTTCACCACGTGCCGGCGAGAACAGGATCATATCGAGGAATGACCAGCTGTCATCGCGGCCATAGAAATACGTTCCGTTGCACTCGCTACAGCCGACATCATGGGCGAGCGTCCAGTAAGGCCGGGCGTAACTGTCGAGCAGGCCTTCGCGAGCGTCTTCGCTACTGGTTGTGTTGAAGTCGCCGGCCGCGAAAGCGTGATGGTTGTCAGGTAAGGCGTCGCGCAGTTCTTTCAGGTGCTCAAAAGCGGCAATACGCATTTCCGTCGGGTGAAAGGGCGCCGGGAAATGCACGCTAAGTCCGGTGAGGACAGAACCGTCCGGCATTGCAAAGTCCGCTTGCAGGACGCCACGCGTGTCGCCCTGGCGATCAGGAAAATCGGGCACGAGCAACGGATGCAAAATGGGTTCGGCGGCGAGCGGTAACTTCGACAGAAACGCGACATCGATGCCGCGTGTATCCGTTCCCTCAACGAGAATCGCGGGCAGGTAACCGAGGCCTTCAAGGTGCCCGGTACGTAGCCGCTCGAGTACGTTGATATTCTCAACTTCCTGCAGGGCGATCACGTCGGCACCCTGACCATCGTTCACCTGGCGTATGGTGTCGGCAAGCACGCCGAGCTTGAATTCCAGCGCCGCATCGTCCCAATCGAGATACAGGCACTCGTCGCGCCAGCTTTCGACTTCGATCGCATTACATGCCGCGATGTGGGATTCGTGCTGCTTGGCAGGAAGCGGCAAATAGGCCTTGTCGTCCTTGCCAGGGTCATCAATGTTGTCGAACAGGTTCTGCACGTTGAAGGACATGACGGTGACTTCGTTCTGTGCGGCTGTTGCGGGCAACGGGATATCGAGATCGACGCGTAGCAACAGGGAGTTCTTGTTCTCACCCGTGACCATCACCGTGCGTCTGTCATCCACAAATGCTACCGCCTCGGCATTCTGGAAATTGCCGAGGCTGATGCGCAGCGGTTCCGAGTTCAACGCGTCGAACCAGTCCTGCCCTTTTTTTCGCAGGTAATAGTAGACGGCGCGGTAGGTCATGATGACCGCCGCACGGTTGTCGTCAGAGATGTCCATACCGTTGGGCTGCCAGTGCCAGTCGTTGGTCCTGGGCGCGAACTCGACGTCCTGGCGGCTTGGCCTGGGCAGGCTGTCAATTGTGCCCAGCCACTTCGCGGTGACTTTCTTGTCGTCATCCGCTTTCAGAGGCACTTCGTAAAGCACCGGGGGAATATCGCGCTTGGAGAGAATCAATACGCGCTCGTTTTCGATATCGATCGCTACGGATTCAGCATCGCGGGGTCCATTCGGGTACTTGTAGCGAACCTCCCAGTCGACGGTGGTCTTTTTCTTGCCGGCTTCGGGTTCCTTGAGGAAATACAGCGTTCGTGTCTTGCGCCTTGCGGCGTTGTCGCCGATGTCCGCAACTACCAGGTACGGGTTGCCGTCCAGCCTGAAGGACGCGAGGTCTTCCCAGTCCTTGTTGGTAGATTGTTTTAGCTCGGTCTCACCAAGACTTGCCCCCGTATGGTCGACGGCGTGCAATATTTCCTTCGCGCCACTGTCGTTGATTACCCAGAGCACGCCGGGTTCGCGCTGTGAACGCGCTAGTCCGCTGGCCTCATCGATCTCCGCGTTCTCGAGGCGGCCTGCGACCGTGAAGCCGATCTGGGTCGCCTGCGGCTCGGCGGCCGCGTCCGGATCGGAGCAGCCTGCGAGTAATACACACGCCAGTATCAGCAAATGGGTGAGGTGGTTCATCTTGGCTCCCGACTCGGTTGGCGAGATAGTAGATGCTTCACGAGTAGGCGGCAATCTGCATCCTGCACGGGCAAAAAAAAGAGCCCGGCGGATGCCGGGCTCTTGCAGCTTCTTGTCTCGCAATCGTTCAGCGTTCGCCGAAGTAGTACGAGAAGGTCGCGCCCCACATTGACCGGTCGTTGACAAAACCGGTGTTGTTGTTGAAGTCGATAACGCCCTTCAAATTCTCTTCGTCCGTGATGTTGCGTCCGAAGAGCGCGGCATCCCAGCGACCGCTGTCATGCACGAAGCCGATGCGCAGGCCACCTTCCATGACGTCGCCACTGTGGGTCTCGACTGCGTCGTAGATCAGGAACTGCATGTCGGACTGGAACATCCAGTCGGTCGCAAAGTACAGCTCACCTGCTGACATTGGAACCGTGTACTGCAGGCGGATGTTGTAGTTCCACTCCGGTGCGTTTGGCAACGGGTTGCCATTGACGATCGCAAAACCGTCGTCGTCGAGGGGATCCGACACCGTGCATTGGCCGGAACCACAGGTCGGGATCCTGAGGTTCGGGTCGTCGATTTCGGTGTCGTTATAGCCGACAGCGAGTTGCAACAGGAAATTATCGGTCAGCAATGCTTCGAAATCGAGGTCAAATCCGAATGCATTGGCTTTGTCCGCGTTAACGAGCTGAATGCTGTTGTCGACGCCACCGACGGCCGTGATCTGCTGGTCATCAACCTGGTAGTAGAAGACGGCGCCGTTAAGCCGGATACGACCGTCGTTCAACGTCGACTTCATGCCGATTTCACCCGACGTAATCGTTTCCGATGTAGCCGTTGATGCCGCACCGAAAAACGCAAGATCGCGGCCCTGAATTGATGGACCGCGGAAACCGTTGGCGATGCGACCGTACAAGTTGGTGGTATCGCTCATCGTGTACAGCAGGCTCACGTCCCAGCTGACCTGGTCGTCCTGGACATTGACCGGGTCAAAAGGCAGCCCTGTGTTGTCCGACGGATCCGTCAGGTCCTTTTCGTCATCCGTGTAACGTACGCCGGCCGTGAGATTCCACACGTCGCTCATGTCGTAGCTGAACTGGCCGAACACGGCCCAGGCCGTGGTTTCATGCTGGCGCGTCGTGCCCGCGACGAAGAACGGTTCGGTCAGGATCTTGTAGTCCTCGTCGAAGTAGAAGAAACCCGCCTGCCAGAAGAGCTCGTCGCTCGCTTCCGAAGAAATCCGGAATTCCTGCGTCATTTGCGTCAGGTCCTTGACGCCGTCGCGCGTCGCAGACTGGAACGGGATGAAGCCGGGGCCAGCCTCATTGCCACCGTCGATATCACCGAGGCTTGAGTCCTCGGCTGACTCATACGACGTGATCGACGTCAGGGTCATCGAGTCATTGAAGTCCCAGTCGAGTTTCAGCGACATACCGGTCTGTTCCGCCGTCTGTGGATTGTTGTCACCTTCGTTGAAGGCAACGACGTCGCGGTCAAAATTCGAATTCAGCGAGTTGCTGCCCGTTGTCACGATATTGGCGCGGAAGATCTCGGACGTGCCTTCGTAATCACGGTAATGGAGGTTCACCAGCGCACTGAAGTTGTCGCTTGGCTGGAACAGTAACTGGCCACGCATCGCGAGGTCCTGGTTCTTACCCAGAGCGTCACTCTCGCCCGTGAAACTGTTGTCGATCCAGTCGTCGCGATTGAGGCTGAAGACCGACAGGCGGCCCAGGACGGTATCACTGCTGTTGAAGCTGCCGCCCAGTGCTGCCTCGACGTTCAACGTGCCGACCTCCCCGACCGTCGCGCGGGCGTAGCCGCCGAAGTCTTCGCTCGGCTTGACCGAGTCAAACTTGATGATACCGGCCGGCGTATTGCGACCGAACAGCGTACCCTGAGGGCCACGCAGCACTTCGACGCGCTCGATGTCGAACAGCGGGAAACTCTTGAGGATGACGTTCTCCATCACCACTTCGTCCATGATGATGGATACCGGCTGCGAGGCCGCGAGGTCGAAGTCGGTATTGCCAAGGCCGCGCAGGTAGAAGCGAGGTGCGACACGACCGTTGGATGACTCGGCGTTCAGGCCCGGAATGCGACCGGCCAGGGCGCGCACATCCTCACCGCCTGCAAGGATCGAAGCCAGGTTTTCGCCGTCCATGGTCGATACCGAGATCGGCACGTCCACGAGGCGTTCCTCACGACGCTGAGCCGTGACGACGATCTCCTCGAGTATCCCTTCCATCTGGGCCTGAGCTGTAGCAGGCGTTGCGACCAGGCCTGCAAATACGAGCGCGGCGCCGCCTCGCAGTAGAGATTGGGTCAAGGAACTATTCTTGTCTGTTGTAATTAAACCACGCATTTTTCTTCCTCTTGTTGAGCTTGCGCGCAGTATAACGCCGTTACTCCAGCGACGTGTAGCATTCAGGCAAAAATCGTGGCGTGCAGACACACAGGAACACGAGGTCGCCGTCGCCGGTGTTCTGAACACACTGCGGCGTCTGTTTCGAAATGCTTACGTTGTCGCCCGGGCCAATGGTGAACGGTGCCGAATCGCCGACGCACATCCGGCCGTCGCCTTCCTCGATGACGTACACCTCGTGGACTGACAACATATGCAACTGTGTCGTCACGCCGGGCTCAACGCGACAACGCGCGAGGGACACCTCGGGCCAATCGGCATCGTTGATGAGCTCCGTGATGTAACAACGCTCACTCGTCCACTGTTCGGGTTTCGCTTTCCCGGTCATAGTAGGACAATAGCGCGATTCGCCGAACGGAGCACCGCATGACGCCGACACCAGATGTGCACGATCTCCTGAGCCTGGCCGGTGAAACGGTCCTCGTAACAGGTGCCAGCGGTAACATTGGTGGCGGCATCGCACGCCGGCTTGCCGAGGCGGGCGCCGAGATCGTCGTGCACTTCAACCGGGACAATGCGTCGGCGACGAGCCTCGCCGATGAACTCGGCTCCGGCATGATCGTACAGGCCGATCTCAGCGACGCAGACGCAGTCGATGCAATGTTTGCAGCGAGTCGGCCGACGATGGTTGTCAACAATGCGGCCACGCAGCCCGTGCAGGCCCTGGACAACATGGGGTTCGACGACTGGCGGGCGATGATGACCACTAACCTCGACGGCGCGTTCCTCATAACGCAGTGCGCGGCCAGGTCCTGGGAGGACGAGGGTGGTGCCATCGTCAATATCGCGTCAATCGAGGGCAGCGATCCCGCGGTGGGACATGCGCATTACGCGACCAGCAAGGCGGGCCTCATCATGTTTTCGCGCGCTGCCGCTCTCGAGTACGGTCCGTCGGGAATTCGCGTGAATTGTGTGTCGCCGGGCCTGATTGATCGCGACGGCCTCGCCGACGACTGGCCGGACGGGGTATTGCGCTGGCAGGAACAGGCACCTCTCGGTCGCCTCGGGACTCCCAAAGATGTCGCCGACGCGGTATTGTTTCTCCTCAGCCCCGCCGCCCGCTGGATTAGCGGCGTCAACCTGGTCGTTGACGGGGGAATGTCGGCCCAAAGCAGGTGGTAAACAATAAGAATGGCGACAGCTCACATCAATGCAGCATCCGGCGACTACGCTGAAACGGTTCTGATGCCCGGCGACCCACTGCGCGCGCAGTACATCGCGGAGCAATTTCTTGACGAGGCGCGCCGCGTGAACGACGTCCGCAATATGTGGGGCTTCACGGGCAGCTACAAGGGCAGCCCGGTGTCGGTGCAGGCCCATGGCATGGGCATACCGTCCGCTTCGATCTATACACACGAACTGGTCACGGAGTACGGTGTTAGGCGTGTCATTCGCGTCGGCAGCTGCGGTACGTCGCATCCGGATGTGAAATTACGCGACATCGTCATTGCGATGGGCGCGTCGACGGATTCGAACTGTAATCGCATGCGCTTCGGTGGATATGATCTCGCGGCGCTTGCGAGTTACGACCTCGTCGAAAAAGCCGTCGCCGCCGCAAAAGCTGCCGGCGTGCGTTATCACGTTGGCAATATTTTCTCGGCCGATCTGTTCTATACACCCGATCCCGACATGTTCGAGACCATGGCGAAATACAACGTCTTCGGGATCGAGATGGAGGCCGCCGGTATTTTCCCGATCGCCGCTGAGTGCGACGCCGAGGCGCTCGCTATCTGCACGGTGAGTGACGATATTCCGAACGGGAAGCACCTGTCGTCCGAGGATCGTGCGACGACCTTTGACGAGATGATCCTCGTTGCGCTGGAGACGGTCGCAGCGGGCGGCTAGTTATAACCTCTCAGCAGGTTGTTCGTAGTAGGTGAGAACCGACCGACACTCCGCACAAAGAGCGCAGCGGACAACACGCCCTCACACGCCTGCGGCTATAGATTCGGGCATGTTGCCCACTGCGCTCTCTCGGGAGCATCATGAGTTCGTGCGCCGGCTCCATACCGCCGTGAACAGGGCGAGGAGGGACAGGTAGCCGAATCCATAGCCGAGCTGGCAGTCCGACGAAAATACGAGGCGTTGAAAGAACACGCGAGGCGTGTTCGGCTACCTGTCCGTCCTCGTCCCATCTGCATTTGTGGCTGTCTAGTCAGCGGAAACCCCTGCATGAAAAACCTGGTGGATATCCACAGCTGGCATGCCGCAGACTAGGGGCCATATAACTTCATAATATGAAGTACCTGGTAATCTATTGCGCCATACATGCTTGACAGGGGTCCTGTCAGGACGGATACTTCGCGAAACAAAGTAAATGAGCTCGTGAAGTTTCAATTCGACGAAATGATTAGCGCCCCCTGTCGCCTCGGCATCCTGGCCACGCTGGTTCCCGGCCTGCCGGTTACCTTTACCGAGATGAAGGCGGCCACCAGTTTGTCCGACGGCAACCTGCACGTTCAAACCAGGAAACTCTCCGATGTCGGCTACATCAGTATCAGCAAGACCGCCAAGGGAAGGCGCACCGTGACCGAGTTCCGTATGACGGATCTGGGCCGCGAACGCCTTCGACTTCATGTAATGAAGTTGCAGCAGATTCTCGACGCCGACTCGGGTGTGGATCACTCTGCGTCGAGTACCCGGCGAGCGGATGATTCGGCGGTATGGGCATGACTCGCCCGGCAAGAATCGCAATCGGTGCGGACCATGGCGGCTTTGAGCTTAAGGGCGTGCTTTCGGCCCACCTGCAGGGCGCGGGTTACCAGGTCAGTGACGTCGGTACTTCATCGCGTGAAGCAGTGGATTACCCGGTGTTCGCCCGCGCGGTCGCCGAGGCTGTATCGAGCGGCACCGCGGACGTCGGCATCATGATTGACGGTGCTGGTATCGGTTCATGCATGGCCGCGAACAAGGTCCCGGGTGTCCGGGCGGCACTGGCCTATGATCTTTCCAGCGCCCGCAATAGCCGCGAGCATAACGACGCCAACGTCCTGACGCTTGGCGCCGGCCTCATCGGTGCAGGACTGGCAAAGCAGATTGTGGACACGTGGCTTGCGACCGAATGTACGGAGACGCGCCACTTGAATCGCGTGGCCATGTTCGGCGAGGAAGTCGCTGACCTCAGCCTGTCCGATCAGGACATCGAGCGCGTGGTCAGCCGCTTGCATGAAATCCTGGGCCCGATGCCTGCGTCGGAACCGAAAGGAGCGTCGGTTGGCGCCGATCCCGACGCGGCGCGCGAGTTTGTACGACTCGGTGCCACCGGTCTGACGACTGTCGCGCCTGCGGAGCGGCCGGGCGACATTCCAGGTGATCTGGCCCGCTACATTGACCATACGTTGCTCAAGCCCGCGGCGACCGAGGAGCAGATTCGCAAGCTCTGCGCCGAGGCTCTCGAGTTCAATTTTCGTTCGGTCTGCATAAACCCGACCTGGGTATCGCTGGCTGCGAGCCTGCTGCGCGGTAGTGAGGTTCTCACCTGCACGGTCGTTGGCTTCCCGCTCGGCGCCACCGAACCTGCGATCAAGGCCATGGAGGCACGCCGTGCGATTCGCAACGGCGCGCGCGAGATCGACATGGTGCTGAATATCGGTGCGCTCAAGAGTGGCGACGACGCTCTCGTGCTCCGCGATATCCGCGCCGTGGTGGAGGACTGCATCGATGGCGGTGCAGTCTGCAAGGTAATTTTGGAAACCGCGTTGCTGACCGATGACGAGAAGCGGCGCGCGTCCGAACTTGCGCGCCAGGCGCGCGCCCATTTCGTCAAGACGTCGACAGGTTTCTCGACAGGCGGCGCGACAGTCAGCGACGTGGCATTAATGGCCGAAGTCGTGCGCGGTGCCGGCATGGAGGTCAAGGCGTCCGGCGGTATCAGTTCGTACGACGATGCGAAGGCAATGATCGAGGCGGGTGCAACGCGCCTGGGCGCGAGCGCCAGCATCGGTATCGTACGGGAAGCAAAAGCAACAAGCGTTAGCGCTTGAGGAGTTGCATCAATGGTTGATCTGAGAGCTTACGTTTTTCTTGATTCCCTGCAGCCGCAGTTCGCGTCTTACCAGGCGACGATCTCGAAGGGCTACCTCCCCAAGGTCGGGCAGGCGAGCCTGTTCGTAGAAATTGCACCCGGTATGGCGATCAACCACATTCTCGACGTAGCGTTAAAGTCGACCGACGTGACAGCCGGCATGCAGATTGTCGAGCGCCACTACGGCATGCTCGAATTGCATTCCGACAGCCAGGCCGATGTGCGCCAGGCCGGGCAGGCCATTCTTGATGAACTGGGTCTCGAGGAGAAGGACCGGCACAAACCGCGCGTCGTCGCCAACCAGGTGGTGCGCCATCTCGAAGACACCCAGACGATGCTGATCAACCGTTTTCGCTACGGCAACATGATTCTCGCCGGTCAGACCCTTTTTGTACTCGAGGTCGAGCCCGCGGGGTATGCAGCGCTGGCAGCAAACGAAGCGGAAAAAGCGGCGGATATCAATATTCTTGATGTACGGGCGGTGGGCAGCTATGGCCGCGTCTATATCGGTGGTGAGGAGCGCGATGTTGTCGTCGCGCAAGAAGCAGCGATACAAGCTATCAAGG
>Ga0316191_10000389_pt1 | contig 28318 bp, 28 predicted proteins | sample Eddworburr2cm_MG_FD_204928 | JGI IMG/M metagenome (GOLD analysis project Ga0316191, IMG submission 204928) | Coastal sediment microbial communities from Maine, United States - Eddy worm burrow 2 cm | ecosystem: Environmental > Aquatic > Marine > Coastal > Sediment | place: USA: Maine... | reverse complement strand
CATGGATAGTGTTGCTTTGTTCCGCTTCGATTGCTGCCGCAACAGATTGCTTGAAATTTTTCAGCTCGAGGGGGATCAAGCGACGAATTTCTTCGTCGTTTGCGATGACGTCATGCTCAAGTCCATCGATCAGCGCGCGCGCAATATTGGTTGGTACCGCCGTGACCAACTTGAGCCAGTAGGACGACAATCGCGGCGTCAGCACCGGCAAGCTCAAAAGCCGGAATCGGTTGCCCGTGAGCTCTCCGTATTGGCGCATTAACTCTTCGTAGGTCAAAACTTCGGGTCCGCCTACGTCATAAATCTTGTTAGCGGCCTCCGGCAGCACCGCGATGTCGACAAGATATTCGAGCAAGTTATCGAGCGCGATGGGCGTCGAGCGAGATTGTACCCAGCGTGGCGTGATCATGAACGGCAGGTAGTTGACCAAATCTCTGATGATCTCGTAGGCCGCAGATCCCGGCCCGACGATCATGCCGGCGCGGATCTCGGTGACCGCAATCGGTCCCCTTCGCAAAACATCTCCGGTCTCAGCCCTTGATCTCAGGTGCTCCGACCTGGGGTCGTCCGGGATAAGTCCACCGAGATAGACGATGCGACCGACGCCCGCCTGCGCCGCGGCGGCGGCAAAGTTTTGTGCGGCTTTGAAATCAATTTCTGCAAAGTCTCGGCCAGACGCCATCGAGTGCACCAGGTAAAATGCAACATCGATATCCGTAAGTGCCGCGTGCAATGATTCAGGGCGCAACGCATCTGCGGCAACGACTTCCACACCCTGCCATTCTCGCGCCGCCAATACTGCGCGATGGCGCGCTGCAGCGCGCACCTGCCAGCCAGCTTCAATTAAGCGTGGCGTCAGGTTTGTCCCGATGTAGCCGCTGGCACCGAATACCAGAGCCCTGATTTTATCTGTCATCAATCGCTGTCTCGTAGCTCTAGATAGCTGCACGGACAAACTTCAATACACTTGCCACAACCCTCACAGGCATCAAGTGCAAGCACAAAGAATTTTCCGGACTGCGATTCCTCTATACGCGTGAATCCACCCGCGTTGCAATACATAAAACACTGTTGACAGTCAAAACACAAACCACAGGACATGCATCGTGCCGCTTCGAGTTCGGCTTGATCGGAGCCAATGGTCTGGTCAATCTCTAAATGCGGATTGCAGAGCCAGTCCTCTTGCGCGCGTCGAGGGCTACAGACGCGCTGCCGCTCTGCGTAGAAGTCGGTCTTGACGGAGTCTTTGACCACCGCTCTGCGCTGCAGGTTCTGCTTCGGATGCGGGATGCCACGTAATTCAGCATGCGCGGCCTCGGCGGCGAGACGGCCCTGGGCAATGGCCTGGCTGGCGATGCCGGGTCCGCGGTCATCGCCGCCCGCCCAGATGCTGTCCTCCAGTTTTCCATCTTCCTCCGTATGCAGCCATTTATGACCATCACGGATGGGCTCCATACCGTGCCAATCGGGCGCCTGCGACACCGCGACAATGACTGTGTCCACGTTCAAGCGCCTGAATTGATCGGGAACAGGAACTGGCCGACATCGTCCCTGATCATCTGGCTCTCCGAGGCGCATTTCCTGAATTTCGATTGCGCGCACGGATGTCCCTTCCCGGATGATGCGGGTTGGCGCGACCAGAAAGGTCATCTGCACACCTTCTTTAAGCGCGTCCTCAACCTCACGTATTGCGGCGGGCATCTCCACCTGACTCCGTCGATACAGTAAGGTCACTTGCGCGCCCTCGCGCCTGGCCGTGCGGGCGGCGTCTATAGCCGTGTTTCCGCCGCCAATCACGGCAACGCGTGTCCCGGTCTGCGATTCTCTGCCTTGCTTGCGCTGCCGAAGATACTCGATTCCCGGGATCACTCCCGGGCCCTTCTCCCCTGGTATACCGATATCCCTTCCTGCCTGCGCGCCAAGGCCCAGGAATATCAGCGTATGTCGCTTACGGAGTTCATCAATTTCGATGTCAGCACCAATGTCCATATCGCGAACGAGTTGAACATCCATGTCGAACAGGCGCTGAATCTCAGCATCCAGGACCTCGCGAGGCAGCCGATAGTCAGGAATTGCCTGCCGCAACATGCCACCGGGCAATTCGTGCCTTTCATAGATGGTGACGCGATAACCCCGACGCGCCATTTGATAGGCAAATGACAAGCTCGCCGGCCCGGAGCCGATCACACCGACGCTTTCCGTATGTTTGCCCAGATCCGCTACCGGCAATGACAGTGAACGCGAGATGCCCCAATCTCCGAGAAACCGTTCCATGGCATTTATGGAAACAGGTCCATCTTTGTCGCGACGCGTGCAAAGATCTTCACAAGGATGTGGGCAGATACGGCCAATCGTAGCCGGCAGTGGATTCAATTCAGTGAGTTTTTCCCACGCTTTATCGTAAGCTTGCTCGAGCGTTAATCCGATCTTCTCATGTTGCGCGATGATGCCGAGCCAACCACGCGCATCGCCGCTATTAGGACACTGTGCCTGACATGGCGGCAGTTTCTCCATCTGCTGGGCGTAGGTCCAGAATGACTGTTCCACCGGAGTCGTTGTACGTGCTTTAGTGTTTGGCACGATCGCACTCTACGCCGGCAACGGGATTCTTGGTTGCGGCGTTCCCTGGCAGGTTAGAAACCATGAGGTTCCACAGGAGGCTGCCGATGTACACCGGATGCAGCGTGCGCAGAAACACGTCTGTATACGATGCGCTGCCGCTGAAAAGATCCCACAACACTCCGGACATGCGCCTCGGTGCGCTGACCTGCTTCTGCTCATTCGCCGTCATGCGCAGGACACCACGGCGCGCGAAGCGCGCTTTCTGTACCAGGCTGCCGAACCCGAAGACGACTTTGCCCATTTTGTTGTCATTGTGGATCTTTCGGCAAAGGGGCGCGTAATGCGTCTTGAAACTATCTGCATCAATACCGTGGAAAACAGCCGTTTTCGCCGCGGCCTTCGCCGTTCGATAAGCCGCGCCAATGCCATCCTTGAACAAGCGAGTGGCGCCGCTATCGCCGATCATGACCACGCGTTCGCCATAGGCTGGTTGCGCCGCCTTGATGTTTATCCGCGGGAAACAATGGCAGACATGGCTGGGAATAATGCCACCCGGGAAACAGTTTGCGACCTCCGGCGAGTCGAAAAACTGACGCATCAAGTCGTCGTCGATATCATCACCCAGCAGACATAGCGTGACGTAATCTCCTTTGGGTATCAGTGCCGCAAATTCCAGCCTTGGAATATCCAGCAGGAATACATGCATGGATGGACCAAAATGTTTCTTGATGACGTCGCGACCAATGCGAAATTCACAGATAAATGTTTTGGTGCGCTCGGGGCGTGTGAATTCCTGTGCCTGATCTTCCAGGACCTCCATGAGCCGACTGTTGACGCCTGTCGCAAGCACCACCAAATCATAATCATCGCAGAACTCATCCGCACATCGCACCCGCATTCGTTCGCCTTCGCGACTCATGTCCGTGACCAGTCGGCGAATAACATTCGCGCCCTTCTCCTGCGCTTTTTGCAACAGAAACCCGTCGAAGCTTTCGGTATCAAGAGGCTCGGAGTGTCGCGGTCCGTTACCTCTGTATATGGCAGCAATGCGCTTCTCCATAAGCGGCGTTGCAATCTCCACGTCGCCGACGTCCATGTGCAGCGTGTAGGATTCGATACCGCGCTGGACAACATCCTCAGGCAGGATAATGCCTTCCGTAGCCAGGCGTTGAACAAGGGATTCCGAGACGACACCGCCGCAATGATTGCAACCGGCCGGCCCACGATGGCAGAAACGGCGTGGCTCAAACATATCCACACTGACATCAAGCGCTACCGCGTCCGCCATATTGAGTAAGAAATAGCTGAACATCGATCCAGCCGGTCCCCCGCCAATGACCGCAATTCTCGAACCGTCCTGCAGTGTTGGGCTCAAATCTGGCACAGTACGTGATTCCTTCGGTCGTTATTAGGGGCGGTCTTCCTCGTACTTCGCCAATCGGTCGGTCAGGTCGCGGATTCGATGTGACATTGTCTTTACGATACGAAAGGCCAGGGAGGGATCTTCATGAATCCCTTTCAGAAAATTCTTCTTGTCGATGGTTAATACGTGCGTGGGGCCAATAGCCCGAATAGTGCAGGTACGAGTCTCTTTTTCAAAAAGCGCCATTTCGCCAAAAAACTCATTGGCACCCATTTTCCTTAGGCGTAGCTTCCGCCCGTCTGTCTCAATAACTGCCTCGACCTCGCCTTTCTGGATCACGAACATACAATTGCCCGTGTCGTCCTGACGAACGATCACTTCGCCATCCTGATACTGCTTGCCAAGATTGGCCACGTTTCCCACCTGAGTTAACAGTTTTTGGGCTTTCGTATAGTTGCCCTAACCCGAAACGCGAATCAATGCGGAGATATACCTAGCGCAGGCCACCAATTCCAGCGTCCACCAAGTTGCAGCAGTAAGCAGCCGCGAACCACGATTGTAGGAAGCCACCAGCGCGGCCTCGGTTGTCGCCAGCGGTACCCGGTAATCAGTCGTTCCGTTACGCCCATAAACACGCAATGGGCCGGCTATACCTACAGGAGTACTTACCGTGCCGACAAATGACTCAATATTGAGCTGGTAGGCCGATGCGTTGGCTCGCGCCTTGGCATCGAGCAGCCCTGCTTGTGCGCCACTGGCGTCGAGACTTGCCCAGCGCCTCGATGACATGAGCGTTCCCTGATTATTGCGTGATGAAAAACTGAAGATCCCGAATACCGCATACCCATAAGGATGCAGTCGCATCTTTTGGCATAGAACGGACGAAAAACCCGACTTACTGCTGGGTCATTGCGAGCCTGCAGCTACTGCAATTGCAGAATAAACAGCCCGTTTGATATATCACTGACAATGATATTGCCGGACGGCAAGTAAGGATAAACGCTCCAGGCACCATCGAATTCGGTGCCCGCACCGGCTGGAAATGTGTCGAAAAAAGCGACTTGGGCCATCTCGCTGTTACCTAGATCGCCAAACTCAAGCACGTGCAGTCCGGAGGTATAGTTCGCCTCAAACACGCGATTGCCGAGTACGTACAAGTTGTGGTCGATCGAACTGGTCGAGGCGTCGTACGCAAAGACATAGGTGGGCGAGTCCAGGTCAGAAATATCGATGACGTGCGTACGTGTCGGCACACTGAAATTTCGCTCATCGAACTCATCGCCAACCAGCAGATACTGATGATCCTCGGTGAGCCATGCCTGGTGCACGAATCCAAGTTGCGCGTATGTCGTTTCCGACAGCGATACAGACGCATCCTTGACTGTGACATCAGCAATCTCTACACGATCTTTGGCCGAGTTCGCACAAATTTCACTACCCTGATGATCGACATCGGCCCCTCGGTAGTTGACGCATTGCGTGTCATGCGTTTCAAAATCCGCATGGCATCCGGCGAATACCGGGCTTAGCGGCACATTGATATCGATCATGTGCAAACCTTCGCCACAGGTATTCGTTCCAACCACATATGCAAATCCGGAGTCCTCATTAATCGCGATGTTATGCGCGTGGGTGAATTCGTTATAAACGAAGTCCGCCGTGAAATCCTGTGGCGCTAATACGCCACGCAATTGCGTCAGGTCAAAAACCTGCATGCCGTGCGCTCCCGCCCCGTCCGCGACGATATAAGCGTGGTTCGCATAAACCTTGATATCCCGCCAGGCCGACACAACGGTTGCAGTTGGCAAATAACCGAGAAAAACAGGGATCTCCGGGTCGCTCACATTAACGAACGCCGTACCGTTGGACATGCCCATCAAGGCGTATTCATTGCCTGTCGAGCTATCTACCCAACCCCAGATATCGTTGCCGGTTGTGCCATTCATGTCACTCAGTGGCACTCGTTTACGCAGGGTCACCCCGGAACACGAAAAATCGCCCGCACGACCGCCGACGCACGCGTCCGGACCCGTGCTTAGACCTGCCACGGGTGGTGGTGGACTATTGCCGCCGTTGCCACCGCTACCGCTACATCCTAAGAGAAGTGCGGCAATCGACAGCAGTCCAATTCCAATGCGTGAATTTCGCGACATAAAGCCTCCGTCAGCAGACCTTAGACCGGATGCGAACCCGAAATACTCCGCCTATTTCTCAGCCAATAGTAGACGGGTACCGATAGCATGGTCAGGAGCAAACCCGATAATGCTGACATGGGATTCGTGACCGCAACAAAAATGGCAACCGCCATCCAGCCTATCGCGCAAATCACTCCTGTGGCCGGATAACCCCAGGCCCGAAACGACCGCTCGACATCCGGCTCCTGCTTGCGCAAGCGGAATACTCCGACAATGAGCCCGACATACATTGCCATAAACAGGATCGCGACGAGGTTCAGCAAAAACTCAAACTGCCCCGCCAGAATCAGGGCACACGCCGCCAGCCAAGAAAGAATCGTTGCACCGGCCGGCGTACCTTTCGCGTTTACGGATGTTGCCCTATCGCTACCGAGCCCGTCTGTCGACACCGTGTAAAGAATTCGGGATGCGATCATGTACTGCAAATTCTGATGTGCCAGCAGAATAAAGACCGCTGCTACAATGACGAAAGTTCCGGCCTGCGCGCCATAGACAAGGTTGAGCGCGCCAGCCAAGGCCAGGTCATGGCCGACCAAAGCGGACAGCGGCACGCTCAGTACGATCGCCAAGTTCAGGACAACGTACAAAACAAATACGATCAGCGCACCTTGAATGCTGGCAATCGCAACCGCCCTGCCACCGTCGATGACTTCTTCGCTAAAATAACTCGCTGCATACCAGCCATCATAGGTAAAAACGACGGCGGCTATTACAAGCCCAAACGCAGCAACGCCGGGTGGCCCCGCAGGTAATACGCCAGTCGGCGCTGCAACTTGTCCGCCATGCAAGAACAGACCAAAAAACAAGGCGCCTGCAAGAGCGATCATGATCAGACCAATACCAATCGCGGCAGCTCGTTGTATGCCCGCCCCAAGGCGCACACCACCCAGTTGCAGGAACGCAAAACTGCTCGTGACAAATATGGCACCTGCCGTTTGAAATGGCGTCGCTGCCGGCAGTAACAGCGACACATACTCCAGTAGAACGACCGATTTCAGGGCAATGGTCGCGCACGTCGATATCCAATCTGTCCAGCCAATGAGAAAACCGGGGTATGGTCCGTAGGCATGTGCAACCATCGAGTAAATACCACCGGATCTTGGCGTCATAGCGATCAGCTCGGCGACCACGAGTAAACTGACCAGAACGAACAGGCCCGCTCCAATCCAGAGCAACATGTACGGAACAGGCGCACCGATTGTTTTGGCGATTTCTCCCGGGGTACGCAAAATGCCGAGGCCAATCACAAGACCAACGCATGCGGCGACGGAGAAGCCCTTGCCTAAGAGTTTGTGTAACTTCGCGCTGGCGATAGCCAAAAGCCTAGCCTGCTGCCGCGGAAGCGATTATGCGAGGTCCTGCTGGCGCCGCGCCGCAATTTGCTGCTGCACGGCATTGAACAAGTCATCGCGCAACCCGATGATCTTGAACATTTCCACGACAGTGAAAAATGGCGCCGCCAGATTCGCCTGAATGGGGTGTTTGACGAGAACTGGCATCGATTTCTCGACTGCGTGACCAATAAATTGGGCTACATAACCGCCAAAAAATGCACCTGCTGCGATCGCACCAGAACTAATCGCTTCTTGTCCGCTGAGGTAGCCTGCGAACTGTGCAATCAGAAATGCAAATATGAGAAAGACGAAAGCGAAAGTTCTATCAAGCGTCAAATAGAAAATGAAGAATCCGAGCAATGCAACATGCGCCAAATTTAAAGTTACGCCGCTGATTTCAACACCGACCCAGGTTAATGGAATGAACACACCGAGCATGATCGTCGGAATACCAATCATATGCACAAATATGTTGAAGGGGTGCTGATGGGATGCAGCATAGCCGGTCAACATCTCCATGAGTTTGCTATTTGTGGTCATACCCACACTTTAGCACCGCAATAATTAGATTCCACAGTTGATTTGGTGATAATAAGTGCCAAACTACGGTGGGATAGGCGCACAAAAAAGAGGGGGAAATATGAGTATGCCATTACTGGCCATTGTCCTCGTGCTCCTGATCGCTGTCTGGTGGTTGCTCCGCCAAAGACAAGCGACCAAAACAAAGGATGCACAACCGGCCACCCGGCCCAGCATTTCAAAGTCCGCCTATCATGCGGTTTCAATTAAATTTTCGAGCAATGCCTGCAAAGCAGCACGAGAAATGGAAGGCAAGCGCTTCCTGTCGACGGCCGCGCCGCGTTTGCCACTACCTGGCTGTCAGTCGCTGGAATGCAGTTGCCATTTTGTACATCACACAGATCGCAGAGGTGGCAGGGATCGCCGCAGTCCATTTTCACCCTCTGGCTTTGGTGGTCGTACCGGCAAGTATGAACAGGAAAAACGCACGCTTAAAGATCGACGCACAAACAAAGAAGACGACGACATCTTCTAGCGGCTGCCCTCTTTGCGTTGCCTAAACTGAGACGACTAGTAGCCCAGATCGGCGACCGTCTGCTCGTAATACTGCAGGTCCTGCTCAAGGCGTGCCTGATCGGCCACAAGCGTCTTGATGTCCGATTTCAATTTGCCCTTCCGTTCGGACAATTCCTGCAGCTCGGCCAGTAATGCAATGCGGTCATCGGTCGATGTTTCCGAGTTAATCAGCAGCAATTCGACAGTGACGATGCGGCTTCGTGTTGCCTCAAGTGCTTTTTCCGCAGCATAGAGTTGAGAGTTTACGGCGCTGACGTTCGATCGCAATGTGTGCAGTTTGCGGCCAGCATGATAGGCATCAAGAAATTCAGGTTCCCTGTCAACAGCACAAACGCCGTTGTATTGGCCACCATTTGCACCGAAACTAAAACCCCGCCCAGGCTGACAGAATGACTCGAGCCCACGATCTCTGCCGGTTTGGTAGGCCTGAAAGTCGGCGGTAATGCCGTGTTTCGCGCACGCCTTGCGATGACCGCCAAATCGATCCTCGGTGTAGCCGCGTGAGCCGTCCTCATATCCGACAGCTGACCAATCGCTGACCGCGCATTCATCAGCATTCATGGTCGCGCAGCCGCTCAGGACTGTCAGAAATACGACCACCCCGATGTTGAGCCATTTGCTGTTCATTGCGAGTCCCTCCACTACTGCCAATCTCAGTTTGTACTAGTGATACACCGTGCAGGCTGAATGGATCCTGAAAAATGCGCGATACGCACTATTCGGGCGCCGATCAATGTGATCTGCGTCACAGTGGCGGATGCAACTGACCGATACTCTGCTCCATAGGGCAGTTAGCGGGTTTTTCGAGATGGATATCGAGAGTTTTAGCGGCGCGGCGACCGTTGCATTGGCCAGCACATTTGTTTTTTTCGTGGTTGTAAAGTCCTGGCAAATTATTGCCCGCTCGGTGAATTCCAGCCCGAATTTTGCCGACAGCATGATGCGGGAAGCCGCCCAACGATTCCGCGATGAGTTCGATCGGCTCAGCGACAAGCAATCCGCGTATCTAACGGCCGGACTGGTGTTTGTTGTGCTGTTCGTTGCCGCATACGCACTGAACGCCGAACGTATTTACATTGGCTATCCCGAATGGCAATTGTACGTTTTCCTTGGGTTGCTTTGCCTCGGTGCGCTAATTGCCAGCGCGCGCTTGATCCAAACGTTCGTCAGTCGACATCAGGTCAAACTGATTCGCGATGCCAACATCGCGATAGGTCATCAGCTGCAGCGCATTGCTGCCGGCTTCGGTCGCGTGTATCACGATGTCGAGACAACGGCGGGTATCATTGATCATGTAATTGTCGGGCAATACGGCGCCTATGCAATTAATGTATTTGCCCGCAGCCCCGCCAAGCATGGGCATGTAGAACTCGATAACAACAAGCTGCTTTTCAGTCGGTCTACCAAACCCCGCTCTACAGTGGCAACGTCCAAGAAAATCGCTGCGCTCGAACGCGATTTTCGCCGGCTACTCGATCATCGTGTGCGCGTGCGATCAGTGATCGCTGTGCCGGGTTGGGAGGTTCATGAGCAACGCTGTGAGGAGCACCTGCTCGTCAATGACCGCAGTTTGTCAATGCTGCGCGGATGGAAAGACCAGGCAGACTACCTGATGAACGAGGATGTTGACGCCTTACATCTGATGCTGGCAGCGATCACAAAGGCGTCAGTCTAGACTCCAGCTCACCCTTGGCCAGCACGTCGTTGAGTTCCTCGGCGAGGGCTGCACATTCCGCGACCACGGTACGCCAAATCTCGATACGCTTCCGCGGCGTATACCTGGAAAAATCTGTTCGATCCGGAATTTTGCCGTTTGGCAATTGGGCGACGAACTCCGTCGACGGACTAATCAGTATGGTCCGATCGATATGCGCCGGACTTGGACGACGCCAACTTAATTTCTTGTCAAACCAGCCCGGTACGATCCGATCAAAGAAGTGCGCATAAAGAGTCAGGCGATCGGGCTCGCTTTGCGGCAGATCCAGATGGTAATCGATTACGCCGCCGTCTCGGTACCGGCCAGGCAATGCACCCGCGATGTCTTTGACGCCTGACAGCACGAGCGGAATGGAACCGGTGGCCAGAATTGCATCCTCGAGATTATTCGCCCGCAGCACTACACGCTGTAACGGAAAGCCATCAACGTCGAAAAATGGCGGTATGTCGCGGCCATCAAAGAACAAAGCACGCTCGAAAAACAAAGCCAGTGTCTTACGGCTGATGGCGTTCAAGCTCGCAGCAATTATCAGGCTGGCCGCGAGCAAATGGCGCTGCTCAGTCGCAGCGATGTTACGCGCCCGCACCGTCATTACGTGAGTACGGAACACCGGATTGGCGAGAATATCGCGCACGCCGTTATCGCCAAGCATAATCCGCAAAATCTCACGGCTCTTAGCAGTTATCTCGTGAATATCGGGTGCGTCGCTATAGCTCTGTTCAATATACGCATCTTCGAAGCGTTGTATTGCGGCCAAAGGATCCGCCTGGGCATAGCAGGCAAAGCGCCACGCTCCGATCGAGGTACCGATAAGGTGGACCGGTGCTTGTAGTCCGGGGTGGACATTAGCAATGATCGCTCTGTCCAGCTGGCTTAGCACGAGCCACTTCGCGCCGCCGGATGCGCCCGCAATCGTGCCTACGCGATCGAGAGAGAATCCATGCCGTTGTATCGAGTCGAGAGCTCCGGGACCGGCTTTGAACACCAGGTGTCGAGTTGTCATGTGCTTAGCGGCTGAACTTCGCCTGCAAAATCATTCGAACGGATGTTGTTTGATGATGGTCTGCTCACGATCTGCACCAGTGGAAATAATGTCCACGGGTACACCTGCAAGCTCTTCAATGCGTGCAAGGTAATCGCGCGCATTGGTGGGAAGATCCTCAAAACGGGTAACACCGACCGTCGACGAGTTCCATCCCAGCATTTCTTCATACACGGGCTCGCACTCAGCAAAGCGATCTACGATAACCGGCACGCCAGCGATAGCTTCCCCATCGATCTTATAGCCAACACAAATCTGAATGGTCTCAAGTTCGTCCAGCACGTCTAGCTTGGTTACACAAAGTCCTGACACGCTGCTGTTGATAATTGAGCGACGCAAAGCGACTGCATCGAACCAACCGCAGCGACGCGGTCTGCCCGTGGTCGCGCCGAATTCGGCACCGACACTCGCAAGATGCTTGCCATAGTCATCGAACAACTCTGTTGGAAACGGTCCGGCACCCACTCGCGTGGTGTAGGCCTTCACAATACCAAGAATGTAATCGAGGGTGCGCGGCCCGACGCCTGTACCTGTGCTTGCCGCCGCGGCTACCGTATTTGAAGACGTAACAAATGGGTAAGTACCGTGATCGATATCAAGGAACGTACCTTGCGCGCCTTCGAACAGGATACTCCTTCCATCGTCCATGAAATCTTGAAGAATTTGCGTGACATCGGCGGTTAGCGGAGCAATTATTTCCGCCGCCGTAAGTAAATCGTCCAATGTCTTGTCGAAATCCACCGGCTCGGCGCCGAAATAATTCTTCAACAGGAAGTTGTGATAGTCGAGAACCTCGCCGAGCTTCGCGGCCAATTTCTCTCGGACAAACAGGTCGGCGACTCGGAGCGCCCGCCGCGCTACTTTATCTTCGTAGGCCGGGCCAATGCCGCGCCCAGTGGTGCCGATCGCGGCAGAACCTTTCGCTTTCTCGCGAGCCAGATCCAATGCCGCATGTGATGGCAGGATAAGCGGACACCCTGGACTGATTTTCAAGCGCTCATAGACGGGCACGCCGCTTTCAATCAGTGCGTTCGCTTCAGTGAGCAACGCATCAAGCGCCAGAACCACGCCGTTGCCAATCAGACAACTCACGCCATCACGAAGAATTCCCGACGGAATCAGGTGCAGAACTGTCTTCACACCATCAATGACAAGTGTGTGTCCGGCGTTATGGCCGCCCTGAAAACGCGCAACAGCCGCCGCGCGATCCGTAAGGAGGTCCACAATCTTTCCTTTGCCTTCGTCTCCCCATTGGGTCCCGATGACAACGACATTTTTTCCCATTGTTTTCCCGATCGTTAGCTTCGAACAACAAATAGCAGCAGCAGTCCAGCAATCATCGTGGACAAACCGAATGTGCGCAGCTGATTGTCACTTAGTTGCGCGATTTGCGCCACCAGTTGTTTGTATTTACCCGGTCCAATAAACGGCAGCATGCCTTCGATAACCATAACCAGAGCAATAGCCGTGAAAATTTCCGTCAAGTACACGTTACGCTACTGTTTCCCATCCGAATTATTCAGATAGCGAAAGAAGTCATTATTTGGGTCGAGTACCAGTAGATCACCCTCTTTACCCATCGACTTTCTATAGGCATCGATGCTGCGATAGAACGCGTAAAATTCTGGGTCCTTATTGTAAGCGGTGGCGTAAATTTCAGCTGCCATGGCATCACCTTCACCACGAATGATCTGCCCTTCACGATACGCTTCGGCAAGAATAACCGTACGCTCCTTGTCGGCTTCCGCGCGTTTTCCTTCCGCAGACTCACGACCCTCGGCACGACGTTCCGCTGCGATCCTTGCTCGTTCTGCCGCCATCTGTTGGTACACAGAATTACGCACATCATCCATGAACTCGACCTGCTTAACGCGAAAATCGATGAGTTCAACGCCGAGGTCTTTCGCTGCAGCTGAGGCAGTATTCAACATGTCGTCCATCAGTTCTTTACGACCAACCGAAATTGCTTGCTTGACAGATCGTTTACCAAATTCGGTGACTACCGAGTTTTTGATAATCTCCGACAGACGGTCATCACCGATCTGTAGCAAGCCACCCGTTGAAGTGTAGAAACGTACCGTATCCACGATGCGCCACTTAACGAAAAAGTCCACCTGCAGGGCTTCGTTTTCGGCCGTGAACACGCGCTCCGGTCGATCGCTGATCGTCAGGATTCGCTTCGGGAACTTGCGTACATTCTGTACGATAGGCCACTTCCAATGCAGGCCCGGTTCGTAATCCGCATTCACCACCTGACCGAGCTGTAACTTGATTGCGAGCTCGCGTTCGTTCACCGAAAATGCCGACAAACCGATGGCAACCAGGGCGAGGCCAAGTATGACCACGAATCCAAATTTTCCGCTCGTCATTATCTTGTCCTCCTTTCACGCACGTCCACTGATTCCGATCTCACATCGCTTTGCGACTGCATCGGATTGGGCGAATCGGATGCCCGAGTACCGTTGCTACTAGCCGCCGGTCGAGTACCCTGATTTATCAATTGATCGATGGGCAGATACAACAGATTGCCGCTGCCGTCTGAATCGAGAATCACCTTATTGGATCGTCCATAGACATCTTCAATCGCGTCGATATAGAGGCGCTCGCGCGTCACGAGGGGCGCTTTTTGATACTCGGTTAGCAGCGCCTCAAATCGCGACGCATCACCTTCGGCATCGGCGATTACGCGATTACGATAAGCGGCCGCATCCTGTCGTACGCGGGCTGCATCGCCGCGTGCTATCGGAATAATGTCGCGTGCGTAGGTTTCGGCCTCGAGACTGTATCGCTCGCCGTCATTCCGCGCTTTCTGCGCATCATCTACGGCAGCCTGCACCGCCTGCGGATAGTTGACCGTCTCAAGTGAAATCGATGTAACAGTGATACCCGCACCGTAACTGTCCAGCGTGGTTTGCAAAGCATCCCGCGTTCGTGATGCGATTTCGTCGCGACGGGTCGTAACCAGCACTTCCAGCGTGGTCGTGCCGACAACTTCGCGCAAGGCACTCTCCGTGACATCCTGCAAAGTTGACTCCGGATCGACGACCTCAAAACTGTACTTGACCGGGTCCGTGCGGCGATATTGCACAACCATATCGATGAAGACGTATTGCTCATCAGCGGTCAGCATCTCAGTGCTGTAAGCGTAGTTAGAGACTGCATTCGCATTGACCAGGTCAACAGTCTCTATCGGATATGGGATGTGCCAGTGCAAGCCTGGCAAGGTGGAATTGGTGTACGCGCCAAATCGCTGCACGATACCCCGTTCAGCTTCGTCAACGCGGTAAAAGCCGGTTATCAGCCAGGCGATGACTAGTAGCACAACCAAAAACAGGCCGCCGCCAGTAGTACCGCGACCTCCGCCGCCACCGAATATGCCGCCAAGGCGCTTTTGCCATTCCTTCACGATCTGATCCAGATCGTTAGGCTCCTTGTCTTCTCTTTTCCAGGGATCCTTATCGTTTCCCGAATCATTCCAAGCCATAGTTTTTCTGCTTACTCTCAGTTTACTGCCGTTGCCGATAGATGCATCGTCATTGGCTCCAATAGGTCAGCCGAGAGCTCCTCGCGCTTCAAAAATCGTCGCAAGTCGTTCTCAGCCATCTTTAACTCCAGGTTCCACCCACCATCATCGCATGCCTCTTCATTGAGGACAGCTCCGATCTCAAAAAGTTTTGCACGTTGTCGCCCCTGCGTCGGCAATAGGTGCATCTGCCCATGCAAAGTCTTGCGCTGCAGCCGGCCACCCATTGCCTCAAGCAACAGCGGAATTCCATCTCCGTTCGCCGCCGATAACCAGACTGCGCGACCCTCTCCCGCCCGATTATTTGTGACGCGCGGTTTTCGATCTATTCTGTCGATCTTATTGTACACCCGGATTTGCGGGACCCGGTCAGCATCGAGTTGCTTCAATACCGAGTTGACCTGACGGATACGCTGCCACCGATTGGGGTCGCTCGCGTCAATGAGATGCAGGATGAGATCCGCCTCACGTGCCTCTTGCAAGGTGGAGCGAAACGCGGCAATCAGTTCATGCGGCAAGTCGCGCACAAATCCGACGGTGTCAGCCAATACAACGTCCCGGCCATTCGGCAATTCAAGTCGCCGTACAGTCGGATCGAGCGTTGCGAACAACTGGTCTTTCACATACACGGACGAGTCGGTCAACGCATTAAACAGCGTCGATTTGCCCGCATTGGTGTAACCCACTAACGCAATCGTCGGCACCTCGGCGCGCACTCGATTCTGTCGATTCATCGTGCGCCGTGCATCGACGTTTTGCAGACGGGATCGCAGTTGCTTGATGCGCGCCCCAATCAGCCGACGGTCCGTTTCGAGCTGTGTCTCACCCGGACCACGGAGACCGATACCGCCCTTCTGTCGTTCCAAGTGAGTCCAGCCGCGTACCAGTCTTGTGGACAGGTGCCGCAGCTGTGCCAATTCAACCTGAAGCTTGCCTTCGAAGCTGCGCGCCCGCTGTGCGAAAATGTCGAGAATCAGGCCCGCACGATCCAGTACCCGGCACTTCAATTTGCCTTCGAGATTGCGTTCCTGACTTGGCGACAGAGCCGCGCAGGATATTACGAGCTCGGCAGCATTCTCATCAATCAGCACAGCTAATTCTTCGATTTTGCCTTTGCCAATAAAGTAACGGGGATCGGGACGACGGCGCTTACACACCAACTCGCCGACAATTACCGCCCCTGCCGATCGAGCCAGCTCTTGAAATTCTTCGCGTTCGGAGTCATCCGGCGCGCCGTCGGGGCCGGCATGTACGAGGATTGCACGTTCGCCGCTCTGCGGTCGTTCAAACAAATATGAACTCCCGCAGTGAGATTGAATTCAAACTATTCCTCTCCTGCTTCATCGTCCGGCAACGGAAGACGAACATTGCGCGATGGCACGACAGTCGAGATCGCGTGTTTATATACCATCTGATTGACGCTGTTCTTAAGTAACACCACAAACTGGTCAAATGAATCTACCTGGCCCTGCAGTTTTATCCCGTTCACGAGATAGATTGACACAGGTACCTTTTCCTTGCGCAGGATATTGAGAAAGGGATCCTGCAATGATTGCCCTTTAGCCATGATTGGGTCTCCTTATTCTTTGTATTTTATGAATACCGCATACCGGTGGCGCCGGTTGCCCATGCGAATACTGCCTAAGCGTCGAAAAATTCTATCAGAGACGCGGATATGGCGTCGATTGTGTTCGCTTCAAGTGGGTCGTAGGTATTCAGATCGATCTCGCTCCGAAGCCAGGTAATCTGCCGTTTCGCCAGCTGCCTGGTCGCATACAACGCCCTGTCACCGGCTTCCTGCAACGACAAGGCACCGCCCAGATGCTGCCATAACTGGCGATAGCCAACTGAGCGCATGGAGGGATGCTCCGAGGTGAGTCCTGCACGCTGATAAAGCGCTTTCACTTCTTCGAGAAAGCCATTGTTTAACATCACTTTTAGACGCCTTTCTATCCGCTCATGCAGAACTTTTCTCGAGGCAGGCTGCAACGCGATTTTGTGGAAATGAACGTCATCACTGGCGCTAATGTCTGTGGATTTTTGCCATTCGCTCAGGGGTTTGCCGCTAACCAGGAAGACTTCCAGGGCCCGCTGTATCCGCTGTCGGTCATGCGGCTTAATCCGATTTGCAGCAAGCGGATCGACCTCGAGAAGCCGCTCATGCATCGCTGGCCAGCCAAGTTTCCGCGCTTCAGCGTCGATAGTTGCGCGAATTTCGACGTTGGCCGACGGTAGTTCGGCTATTCCGCTGGTTAACGCGCGGAAGTACATCATGGTGCCGCCGACGAGCAACGGCACCCGGCCTTGTGCAAATATCTGCCGCATTTCAGTGCGTGCGTCGCGCACAAAATCGCCAGCCGAATAGCGCTCCTCCGGATCGCGAATATCGATAAGGCGATGTGGCGCTTCGCGCAATGTTGCTGTATCTGGTTTCGCGGTGCCGACATCCATGCCGCGGTAAATCAGGGCCGAGTCGACACTAATAATGTCCAGTGGAAATTTCTTGCACAGACTGATCGCGACATCGGTTTTGCCGGACGCAGTCGGCCCCATCAGGCAAATTGCTGTTTTCATGGCAGGGTTCGTCTAGCGGCCGCGCAAGAACAAACGATCAAGCTCAGACATCGAGATCGCGGTCCAGGTTGGACGACCATGATTGCATTGATCGGCGCGATCCGTCATTTCCATTTCTCGCAGCAGCGCGTTCATTTCCGCCAGCGTCAATGAGCGATTCGCACGCACCGAGTGATGACAGGCCATTGTCGCCAGGAAGTCGTGGCACGCGTCCTCTACTCGGTTGCTTTGTCCTGCCTGCGACAGGTCAGACAAAACGTCACGCAGTAGCGCCTCAGCATCCGCATTTCTGAGTAACGCAGGAACCTCTCGAATGACAAGACTCGTCGGACCTTGCCGATTGATAACCAGGCCAATCTTTTCAAGTACCTCGGCCGAGCGCTCAACGAGGTCCGCCTCACTCTCTGCAACCGCAACCGTCGTCGGCACGAGCAGCGGCTGACGTACAACGGATTTGTCATCGAAACCTTGTTTGAGTTTTTCGTACAGAATACGTTCGTGTGCAGCATGCATATCGACCACGACCAGGCCCTGTTCATTCTCGGCCAGCACGTAGACGCCGCCGACTTGAGCCAGCGCGAACCCAAGCGGCGGGATTTCGGCCTGGTCTGGATCGATACCCATCGCCGTTGCGGCACCGCTGCCGGCAAGCGCACGATACGCTGCGAGCGATTCGCGGACCGCCCCGCTTGCGGGTGCATGGCCACCCGACAAGGACATGAAGCTCTGCGTCTGCGGAGCGTCCTGATTTATTGAGGCGGGCATGGTTGCATGACCACCAGGCCGGGTATCACTAAGCGCAACCTCCACTGTTTGCGACACGATGCCATGTATGCGCCGCCCGTCGCGAAAGCGCACCTCATGTTTCGCCGGGTGCGCATTCGCATCCACGCCAGCCGGATCCATCGTGATGCCAAGAACATAGGCCGGATAACGACCATGAAAAAGCACGTCGCGGTAGGCATGTCGCACCGCATGTGAAAGCGTTTTGTCGGCAATACTGCGTCCGTTAACAAACCAGTACTGCATGTCCGGTTGGCTGCGATTAAACGTCGGCAGGCCCAGCCACCCCGTTAGAGCGATACCCTCTGTCTCGTATTCCAGGAAAATAGCCTGGTCGGCAAAGGCTTGCCCGCACAGTTTTGCAATTCGTTGCAGCCGTTCATCATCCGTCGTTGCAGCGGGCAACTGCAGCACCGCGCGACGATTGTGAGTCATCGTGAACGCAACATCCGGGCGCGACAGGGCAAGTCGGCGCAGCCATTTCTCGATGTGTCCGAATTCGGTGCGCTCAGTGCGCAGAAAGCGTCTACGTGCCGGCGTATTGTAAAAAAGATCGTGCACCTCAACAGTTGTTCCTGTCGGATGGGCCACCGGCCGCAGAGCGCTGATTTCACCGTTGTCTGCTTCAACCTGCCACGCGGAGTCGCTGGCGGCCGTTTTGGATTGCAGTGTCAGACGAGCGACCGACGCGATACTCGGTAGTGCCTCGCCGCGAAACCCAAGCGACGCCACTGCCTCAAGATCGTCGAGGCTCGATATCTTGCTGGTGGCGTGCCGTGACAGCGCCAGCGACAACTCATCACGAACGATACCGGCGCCATTATCACGGATGCGAATGAGCTTCTGACCGCCTGCAAGGATATCGATTTGCAGGCTGCGTGCGCCCGCATCCAGGCTGTTCTCAACCAGTTCCTTTACAACCGATGCCGGGCGCTCGACAACCTCGCCGGCGGCGATCTGGTTAATCAGGTGGTTGGGCAGTTGCAAAATCGGCATGTGTAATCGACAGGCGCACGAGGACGGGCCGCCATTTTTCCAAAACGGCGAGCAAAAGTCTTGCTAGTAAGAAATCAGGACCCCGTGAATATGGGAATCGAAAGTGTCTGCCCTACGCGAATGGTGTCGTTATTCATGCGATTTGCCGCGCGAATCGACGCCGTGCTTACGTTGTAACGTGCCGCAATTTCAGAAAGCGTGTCGCCGCGGGAAATGACATGACGTACCTGTCGATCCGGCGTGCGCCGAACATCCATGGCAATCTGCGTATCTGGCGGTGGGTTTGTGTAGAAATAGGTCCGAATGCCGCCCAGGATGGCGTTGGCCAGTTTCGCCTGATGATTGGCGTTACGCAGCTGCTTCTCCTCGCTTGGATTCGAGATATACGCCGTTTCGATTAGTATCGAGGGCATATCGGGCGACTTCAGGACCAGAAGGCCGGCCTGCTGGACCTCTTTGCGCCGCACGCGCACGATACCCGCAAGTTCATCGATAACTTTGGAACCAACATCCAGGCTCGCACTTAGCGATGCGTTTTGCGACAGATCAAGCAGTACTGATGCCAGCACGACGTCTTTGTCGTCCAGTGACACGCCACCCACCCGCACAGATGCATTCTCGCGATCGGCGAGCAAACGCGCTTCCTCGTCACTCGCGCCCTTCAACGACAGCGCATATACCGTGGCGCCATGGGCACGCCGATCGCTAACCGCGTCCGCGTGGATTGAGACAAACAGGTCGGCATCGTTCTGCCTGGCAATTTCCATCCTGCGGCGGTGATCCACAAAAACATCACTACTGCGAATAAGAACGGCGCGCATGCCACGTTCAGCATTAATTTTTGCGGCCAGTTTCTTCGATATGGCCAACGCCACGTCTTTTTCCCGCGTCTTGGACTTGCCAATCGCGCCAGGATCATGGCCACCGTGGCCAGGATCTATGGCGACGACGATATCGCGACCGGGCGTGTAGGACTCCGAGGCCCGTTTGACCGTATGCAATGCACCCGAATGCTGCAAATCAATGACCAGACGATCGCCGTACTGGCTATTCGGCCCGGCCGTAAAGCTGCGCGAGCGAACATCTTCATTGAGATCCAGCACCACGCGCAGCTGACCGTCAGAAGTTATGCCACTGCGGATGCCACGAATAGAACCCGCACCAGCCGGCAAGCCAGACGCCAATTTCTTGGCAAGCCGACCATCTTTAAGGTCAACGACCAGCCTGTCGGGACCGCGCAGGGTGAAAATATTGTGGTTTACGGGTTTACTGAGATCGAGAACGACGCGAGTCTTGCCGTTCTCAGCCCAGACGCGGATGTTCTCTACAGTCGTAGCGGCCTGCACGACTGTCGTAGACAGCGCGACCAATGCAATCAGTGCAATTTGGATCAGGCGGCAAATGCGCATCGCGGGCTTGGGACTCACATCTCAGGATTATGTCGGGTGAGTATACCGTCGTGCTGGAAAAATCCAAATTTTATTGTTCAAAATTATAGAGATAAGAAACTTAGTTAATCCTGCAGTTGAGTATCAGATGGTCCTTTTAGTCGCTCGAGCAGGCGTCGCCCACGCTCGCTCAGACCCGATAATTTGGCGCTGCGACCGATATCTGCGTAATCCAGATGCAGCGCCAGGTCCGCATTGGCCACCAGGGACGGCGAGCGATCCGGCCATTCGACTAGCCGGAAACCGTCTTCGAGCTCGCCCCATCCAAGGTAACGCAATTCCTCCTCGTCAGAAACACGATATAAATCAATATGATATATGGTCCCCGAAGGAAGCTGATAGGGCTCAACGAGGGTGTAAGTCGGACTGGGGACCGCACCGTCGTGCCCCATGGCCGTGATCAGCGCCCTGGCAAATGTTGACTTGCCGGCGCCAAGCTCACCCTCAAGCAGCAAACTCCAGCCAGCTGTATCAGCCGGCAATACGGCATGCAGTTGCTCGGCTAGCGCTGCGGTGGCCACCGCATCCTTGAGGCGCAGCTTCACGGGTTTATGACAGCCCTGAGCTCGACCAGAAGATCGGAGGCCAGCATGCCGCGCTCGCCGGATTTCGCGGCGCGATCCCCGGCCAGTGCATGCACTTCAACGCCAATAGCCGCGGCATCCGCAGCCGTCAGGCCCTGTGCCAGCAACGCCGCGATAACACCGGTCAGGACATCGCCCATTCCCGGCGCTGCCATACCGGGGTTTCCGGCCGTGCACAGCCATGGCACGCTCGATCCACCCGATACGAGCGTCCCCGCGCCCTTGAGCACTGCGACGCCACCGAAAAGATTCTGCAAATTCGTAACTGCGGCACGCCGATCGGACTGTACCTCGCCAACCGAGCTACCCAGCAAGGTCGCCGCCTCACCGGGGTGCGGCGTAATAATGCGGTGATCGCTCTGTGCAGGGGTATCCGCCAGCAAGTTGAGCGCATCCGCGTCCCAGACGCATGGCCGCTCGTCCGCCAGCAGCGCCGCAAACAGACCTTGTGCCCATGCAGACCGGCCCAAACCCGGGCCAAACGCGACAACATCGGCCTTTTCAAGCAAGTCATGCAGTTCGTCGGCAGCCGCAATGCCATGGGCCATTAGCTCGGGTCGTGTAGCGACTATGGTCGCGGCGTGGCCAGGGTCGGTCGCAATACTGACCAAACCCGCGCCGCCTCTGAGTGCCCCCTCCGCGCAAAGTCTTACCGCGCCGGGCATGCCCGGTCCGCCGCCCACTACCAGCACATGGCCATAGTTCCCTTTGTGTGCCGAGCGTCGCCGCGGCTTTAATCTTCGCTGCAACTGATCGTCGTCGATACGGCGGAATGCTGCGGCGCTGTTCTGGCGACACTGTGGCGGAATGCCCAGGTCGGCAAGAGCGATTTCGCCGCAAAAATCACGCCCGTCACCAAGAAATAGTCCAGCCTTAAGCCCGACAAACGTAACCGTAAGATCTGCCTTCACGGCGAAACCCATGACAGCGCCCGAATCGCCATGCAGGCCCGTAGGCAGGTCCAGCGCGACGACTTTGGCCGGATGCGCATTAATCGCTGCAACGGCCAACGCAAATTCGCCGTCGACTTCCCGCTGCAGTCCGCTGCCGAGCATGCCGTCAATGATCAGGTCCGCCTCTCCATCAAGCTGCCCGGACCACGGCAAGACCACCCCGCCCTCGGCCGAGAAGTCGCCATAAGCGGTCGCTGCGTCACCTTGCAGCTTTGCCGGATCGACGATCGCAAGCGTTGATACGACAATGCCTTCGGTTGCCGCGAGCCGGGCGACGACGTAACCGTCTCCCGCGTTATTGCCAGCACCACAGATGACTTGCCAGCGCTGCGCCTCAGGAAATCGGCGACGGGCCTCGCTTACGGTGGCAGACCCGGCTCGGGTCATTAACGTATAGCCAGTTATACCCTCGTCCTCTATCGCCTTGCGATCAATTTCCCGGACTGTGGCTACTGAGTAGATATCAACAGGTAGAGAGCTCATAACGTTGATTATACTGTGCCACGCAGAGGATCTGGCATTGCAACGATCAAAATGAACGCATCTCAGAAATTGACGGCACTGAAAGCTGACATTGTCCGCTGGGGAGTCGAGCTCGGCTTTCAGCAAGTTGGCGTAAGCGACGTTGATCTGGCCGAAGCCGAATCGCGCCTGGGCGACTGGCTTGAGCAGGACCGTCACGGCGACATGCATTACATGCATAAACATGGTGAAAAGCGCAGTCGGCCAGCCGACCTGGTTCCGGGAACCGTGCGCGTTATCTCGGTGCGTATGGACTACCTGCCGGAACGACAGGACAGCGCAAGAGCGCTGCTTGATCATGAATCCAGAGCGTATGTGTCCCGCTATGCACTCGGACGTGATTATCACAAGGTCATGCGCCGCCGTCTGCAGCAACTGGCTTCTCGCATCGAGGAACATGTCGGCGAGTATGGCTACCGTGTATTTGTTGACAGCGCGCCGGTACTCGAAAAACCTATCGCCGAAAAAGCCGGTATCGGTTGGATCGGAAAACACACGAACCTTATTAACAAGGACGCTGGCTCATGGTTCTTTCTTGGCGAGTTGTATACCGACTTGCCGCTACCGGTTGACGCGAAAGCCAGCGGGCACTGCGGCACGTGCGTGGCCTGCATCGATGTATGTCCCACTGACGCCATCATCGCGCCCTACAAACTCGACGCACGCCGTTGTATTTCGTATTTGACGATAGAGTTGCGAGATTCAATTCCGGTCGAGTATCGTAAAGCTATCGGCAACCGAATTTATGGCTGTGATGACTGCCAGATCTTCTGCCCATGGAACAAGTTTGCCAAGCCGAGCGGCGAAGGTGATTTTGCGCCTCGCCATGGACTCGATTCAGCGCATCTGACCGAACTGTTTTCGTGGAGTGAAGACGTATGGCTCGAGAAAACAGCCGGCAGCGCGATTCGCCGTATCGGATACGAGTGCTGGTTGCGCAACATTGCTGTGGCATTGGGCAACGCGGCCACGACTCCTGAGGTAATTGCTGCACTCGAATCGCGGCTCGATTCAGAATCGGATCTGGTCGTGGAACACGTACAATGGTCGCTTGCGCAGCACGCAAGCACTGCCAAGGAGAAAAACGATGTTTGAGGCTCCGGCTTCCCCCTACCTCGTCCCTTTTGACGATAGCTTTCGTGTCCGCAATGCCAGTTGCGTTCCGACGACTGACGGACATCGACATAAAGGCCAGTTGCGCAAAGACGCGACGCGCGAACTCAACAAGCTGCAACGCGTCCTTGCTGCTGGCGACAAGCACGCCATTCTGCTTGTTTTTCAGGCAATGGATGCCGCTGGCAAGGACAGTACTATCCGGGCCGTCATGCAGGGAGTTGACCCGTCTGGCTGCCAGGTCTTTAGCTTCAAAAAACCATCAAGCCTGGAGTTGGACCACGACTTTTTGTGGCGAACAACATGCCGCTTGCCTGAACGCGGACGGATCGGAATATTCAATCGCAGCCAATACGAAGAAGTGCTTGTCGTTCGCGTCCACCCGCAAATTCTTGGCGGGCAGAAATTGCCCGACGCAGTGAACCTCGACACGATTTGGGATGATCGATTGCGCTCAATTCGCGAACAGGAAGAACATCTGGCACGTAACGGGACCGTCATATTGAAATTCTGGCTTAACGTTTCCAGGGACGAACAAAAACGTCGCTTTCTGGCACGACTCGACGATCCGAACAAGAACTGGAAATTCGAACCCGGCGACGTCGTAGAGAGGCGCCACTGGGACGACTACATGAATGCCTACGAGCACGCCCTCAACGGAACATCGCGCCCATGGGCACCGTGGTATGCAATTCCTGCCGACGATAAAGCCTACATGCAGGCTCGCGTTGCCGGAGTAATAATTGACACACTGCAAAATATTGGCCTGAAGTATCCACAGCCCACTGACGCAGACCGCGCCGAATTCGCCGTGGCTCGTACAGAATTGTCGTAACTCCTCAACATACGGTCAACTTCGAGCAATACTGTGGGCCAGTCGATATTCTTGAAAGCCATTTGACGTAAAATTTGATGCTTTCAATGAGGCAAAATCATTGCCACAGACCTTGGCCATAAATTCGGACTATAAACGCTCATTGCTTGAGGGACTTGAGCTTTTTCAGGGTGTGCGTCCGGATGACATCCAGGAATTGCTGCAGCGCTGCGATCGCCGCGACCTCGAGGACGGTGAATTGCTTTTGTCACCGCGCGAAAAAAACGAATACGTTTTCATTGTTCTTGCTGGAAGCGTGAATGTGCATGTTGGCTCACCCGACACAGCAGTCCTGGCCACCATGGAAGTTGGCGCCTGTGTTGGAGAAATGTCGATCATTGAAGATCGCGACCCGTCAGCGTTTGTTGTTGGCGCAGAACCGACACATCTGCTTGTCATCCATCAAAGCATTCTGTGGGAAATGGTTGACGCGTCGCACGAATTCGCGAAGAACCTGCTCATCGTACTCTCCGAGCGAGTGCGCAGTCATAACCGCGTCATTGCCGACAGTTATGGTGAGATGCGCAAGTTTAGGCAACATGCGACGACCGATGCACTTACGGGCCTCGCCAATCGACACACAATGAATGAAGCATTCCAACGTGAAATTCAGCGTTGCGAACAAAACGAACAACCAATCTCGATGGTCATGATCGATGTCGACAAATTCAAGGTATTTAACGATCGCTTTGGTCACATCGCTGGTGACCGCGCTTTATCCGCCGTTGCCAGGATATTGAAGTACCAGTTTCGGCCACGTGATGTAATCGTTCGCTATGGTGGTGATGAGTTTGCCGTTCTATTGCCAGAGATTGACGAGAAAATGGCGCTAATTGTCGCAGATCGCGTGAGAAAAGCAGTTAGCGGCGAGACCGGTGACAGCGAAGATTCACTTATTCAGATACCGATCCGCTTGTCGATGGGCGTCGCAGAAATCGAAGCCGATGGTGACTTGTCGACGCTGATTCGCGCGGCGGATGCCGCGCTCTATCGTGCCAAAAACGCTGGCCGCAACGTCGTATCCAACTAGGTCTGCTTGTCAGGCCAGAGCGGCAGCCACAGGATTAAAAAAGTGGCGCCCGCCCGTCGTATTTTCAATCTGCTTGAATAACTGCCTGTAATCTTCGGCGTTGTTAATCGGATCAATCTGCGAGGCATTAACTATCAGCAGCGGACCGTCGTCATAGCAATGAAAAAACCGGGCATAGGCATCAGTTACTTTCTCCAGGTACTTCCTGTCGATGGCGCGCTCAAACGCGACGCCCCGTCGATCGATCCGGTCGAGCAAGGCATCGACTGAGGATTGCAGATATATGACAAGGTCAGGCACCGGCGCGTCGGTATCCAGTGATGCCGCGACCTGATTGTAGAGATCTAATTCGTCAACACTAAGATTGAGTTCTGCGAACAATTGATCTTTCGAAAACAGGTAGTCCGATACACGAACATTGGCGAACATATCCGCCTGGCGCAAATCACTGATCTGACGTGCTCGGGCGAACAAGAAAAACATCTGCGCTGGCAATGCTGCTGATTGGCCCTCTTTGTAGAATCTTTCAAGAAACGGATTCTCATTGACTTCCTCCAGCAACAAATCAGCAGACAGACTTTGTGCCAGCTTCGTCGCCAGGCTCGTCTTACCGACGCCGATAGGCCCCTCAACGACGATGTATCGCGAGGAGTCGGCAGTTCGGTTTATTGGGCTTACAGACAAACGGAGTACCTTTAAAGAATTCGCGAAATACTGGGCGTGGTCTCATCGACCGGAATTTCAGTGATATGCGCTAAGCCGGGAATCGTCAAGTCAGGCTCGACCTCTCGCAGGGGTAACAATACAAAATTTCTCTGACTAATGCCCGGGTGCGGCACTTTCAGCGATTCAGTATCGATCTCCAGGTCCCCAAAGGCCAACAAATCCAGGTCCAGAACCCGCGGACCCCAGCGTTCGCGCCGAATGCGCCCTTGCAGGTCTTCAATCTCCTGCAGTTGCGCCAACAAAGCGAAAGCGTCGAGGGATGTCCTGATTTTGGCCACGGCATTAATGAAATCGGGCTGCTCGATATCACCCAGAGGCGCGGATCGATACAGTGAAGACCGCGTAACCAGCTGCGAGTCTGGAATGTGCGCCAGCAATTCGAAAGCGCGTTCAATCTGTTCGGAAGGGTTATCGAGATTGCTGCCTAGACCGACATAGGCGAATACGCCTGCTGCGCCCCCTCCACTCACGATGCATCCGCAGGTTTCGTTCGGCGCCGTCGTCGTCTTATGACGTATATACCCCTCGGCGTCTAATCGATTTCGAAACTCCCCGCGCGCTGTTCCGCAGACTGAGTTTGCACATCGGTCCAGAATTTCGCGATGTCCGGATCAAACTTTCCGATTTCAGAGAGCAACAGCATGAAATCATACGCAGCCCGAAAGCGACGGTGTTCGAGTAACTTCATCGCCCGCTTACCACGTGTTTGAACAAAGCGTGGCTGCAATGACAACATCTCACGCATCGGCACAGTAAATCGTTTCGGGATTGCGATCCGCCTTTGCTGCTGCGCGGAAAGTTCGTATGCAGCAAGACCCAGCGATTGCGACTCCGACATCTTCTCTTCAGAACGACGAATCGCGGCCAACTTCATCGTTGGATTCCACAGAAACACACCGATAAGAAAACTCGGTGTGACAGACTTGCCTGCTTTGACGCGCCGGTCGGTATTTCTGAGCGCAGCCCTAACGAACTCGACAAATGTTGGATCGAGATCAAGCTCCTCATCTGTGGCCGGAAACAAGAGCGCGAACAAATTGTATTCGCGTAGCAACTCAAACGTTCGCTCGGCAAATCCTGCCTGAAACAGTTTTAGAAACTCGTCGAACAATCGCGCTGCTGGCACATTCGCGAGCAACGGTAAATCCTTTTTCATTGGAATAGCGACTGACTCGTCGATTGTGAAATCGAGTTTGGCGGCAAAGCGCACAGCGCGCAGCATGCGCACCGGGTCCTCGCGTAACCGCTTGTCGGGGTCGCCAATCAACACCAAATGCCGACGCTCGACATCGTTAGCGCCACCGGTGTAATCCCAAATACTAAAATCAGCAATATTGTAATAGAGCGCATTGCAGGTGAAATCTCGGCGCCAGACATCTTCTTCGATGCTGCCATAGACGTTGTCGCGAACGATCCGGCCTTCCTCGTCATGGGCATGATCGTCATCGGAGTGATTGGCGGCGGCACGGAAAGTAGCCACCTCAATGAGTTCGCGACCGAATCGAACATGCGCAAGCCGAAAGCGACGCCCGATAAGGCGGCAATTGCCAAATAATGACCGAACCTGCTCTGGAGTTGCGTTCGTCGCCACGTCAAAGTCTTTCGGATGAAGCTTCAACATCGCATCGCGAACGCAGCCACCGACTAGAAATGCCTGGTATCCCGACTTGTGCAGCCGGTAAAGTACCTTCAGCGCATTCTTGGAGATATCGTCCCTGGAGACGTTATGCGCGGCGCGAGGAATGATCTTTGGCGATTTGGGCTTCTGGGTCCCGTTTTTTTTCAAGTGAGTTCCGCTTGGAATTATGAATTGCGCCCGTATAATAGCAGCCCCCGCATAGTCGGGGCAGGTAAAAAGCCTGCGCTCCGCTCCCTTCGTCTAGT
>Ga0316191_10000383_pt1 | contig 28450 bp, 26 predicted proteins | sample Eddworburr2cm_MG_FD_204928 | JGI IMG/M metagenome (GOLD analysis project Ga0316191, IMG submission 204928) | Coastal sediment microbial communities from Maine, United States - Eddy worm burrow 2 cm | ecosystem: Environmental > Aquatic > Marine > Coastal > Sediment | place: USA: Maine... | reverse complement strand
TCCGAACGCACGGCGGGCGGCAAGTTCTGACCCTTTTTGTGCGCCCAGGTTGAGCGGCTGATTTTTCCAAGACTTGCCGTTCGAATGTCCGCCTTTGGGAAACAGTGAGGGGCTGGAATCGGCCAGAATTCGTCAGGAAAATACACCGATCCCGGACTTCTGAACTGCTACGGCGCTACGATTTGGAGCGATTTGAGGAATTCGATGATCTGGTCTTTTTCGTTGTCTCTCAGCGCCTCGAACCGTATGCGGGAGTCCCTGGCTTCGCCATCGTGTGCCAGCGTTGCTTGGCGCAGCGTTGTGAATTTTCCGTGGTGGAAATACGGCCTTTCGTTGGCGGCACCCCATAGCTTCTTGGTCAGAAACGAGCGATTACCAGCAAAGAAGCCAGGAGATCCGCCGGGCTGATTGATGTCGATGGCTTCTTCACCTGGATCGCCGGGACCGGACGAAATGTCGTGGAGCTTCAAATCTGTAAATGCGCGTACCCAGACTGTGCCATTTCTTATTTTCGGGCGCCTTCCAGGCAAACCTTCATGCGTGAGATCGATAGCGAGGGTACTTGTCTCACCGACCTGCAAATTTCCCGGAGGATTGTATGGATTCGGTTCGGTATAGATCCATCCCTCATCGGTTAACGGCAGCGCCGGGACATGACAGTCGGCACAACCAATGTTTTCAAACAGCCGCTCCCCCCGCCTGACGGCCCTGCGCACTTCCCGATCGCGGGGGATTACTTGCCGGGGTACCGGTAAAGTCGCCTGGAAGACGGACACCGCCGTAATGTCGGCGCGCGTCAACTCATCGAAAAAACCATCGCCGTCTGCATCCACCCCGGCCCCGAATCGCTCCGCCGACTGCATTCCATGGTGATGATTGAATGCATTGTTCGTGAACTGTCTGAGGGAGACAACGCTGCCAGATTGGTGGAATGGATGGATGACCAAGCTAGGGGGGTCGGCCGGTCCGGAAGTAGCCAGACTTTGTGCCGGCAAGCCTTCGACTTGTGATACATCCCAGTTTCCGGAGCTATCACGACTGATTAGTCCGAACGACACGCCTTTGGTGAACAGCGAGTTCATGGCGCCCGGGGGCGTTGTGTCGCGTACGGTCTGCATTTCGGCGGTCATCTGCCGCGCCAGCATTTCAATGAATCCGGAACCGAACATACCCAGTGTTGCGCGGTAATTGCCAATGTTCTGAAGTTCGACAAACTGGCCGGATTCGTCCATTGCGCTTTTGGTCATTGTGAAATCATCGTGATCGAATGAGACAAAATCGAAACGTTGTGCGGCGACGAAAACGCCGGTCACGAAGTCACCACCGCCACCAGCAAGGCCAAACGGGGCGTTGTGACAACCTGCACATCCGTTGGAATCCTGGGCGGAGATACGGTTGAAGTTTCGCGGGAATACCATTGGGTCTGACGGATCAGACACACCCGCACCAGTGCCCTTTGTTAGCGGACGTCCACCACCCTCTTGTGATGTCCATTGCGCACTGAAAGCAGCTTCGCCACGGCGGATCAGTTCGCGCCGTGAAACGACATGTTCTTCCCCGTTTTCAAGCCGCTCATAGGATGATACTTCCTCGCCGATTTCCGCTGATACGGTCAAGGACATCATTACGACGATTGGACATATCACCCATCGACAAATCACCCATCGTTCCTGCGCGGACTTTCTCTGCATTAGTGTCTCCAATTTCGGGTGTTGTCCAATGGTAGAACTCCAGCTTCCCACGCATGGTTATCCACTTAGGGGACAGCAGTAGGTCAGATCCCATTTGGTTGCCGCGACGTTAGTTCTTCCAATGACGTCTATTCCAGATATCGATAATAAACACGCAATCAAAGTCGATATATCCGGATCCAAGGCGTGCCAGGTTGACAAGGCCTGACAGGCGAACCGAGCCAGAAGCATCTTTGAACCTTCCGTCACCATAGATCACATTATTTTCAGACGGTGAAGGTGCTGCGCCTGTGACGTGGGTAAACTCTTCTAAACCGTCAAGCTCCAAACCAGGAAGCTTCGGCTGAACCGTAACCAGACCCTGCGACACAAGGGTGCCACTCCGGAAGTGGAAGAACGACGTGGCGGTCAACGACATACCACCATTCTCGAATGGGCTGATCTCAGACAGGCAATCACTGCCGCTGCCGATTACCCTACCCGTTTTGGCATCAATTAAGTCCATGTCGAAGCAGAGCACACCCTCTGGGGCGACGAGTCCAAGCTGCGTAAACTGATTACCGGTACCATCGGCTAGTCCTTCGCCCGCCAGCAGAACGACGATATTTTTGCCATGCCCCCCGGCGTTAGCGCCGCTTGCTGACAAGAGAGTTACTAGAATCACCAAGAACAAGTTCGTTCTAATTATGGGTCTCATTTTCTATCTCCAATTAGGTCCAGGACGAATGCAGTAATGCTGATTAGACAGGGGTATTTCTACACCCTGCAGGATTCACAAACATGGAGAGAACATGGAGATTAGCCGTCAGAATCAGAGCCGTGCATCGACGACGTACTTGCTGATCTCGAACAGCTCGGCAGCCGCCGCGTTGTCGTCGCGATTGAATCGATACATGTGCTGCAAGCCGAGGTGATAGGCGGACCAGGCGTCGAGGTTGTCGCTGGAGCTGAGCCGGGCACGAGTCGCCTCATGTAACGGAATCTGTATTTCCAGTGACGCCAGGACCTTTGACTTGATCTCGATGCGTACCGCGTGAACGTCGTCAACGTAACCCGTGTATCGCTCTCCCCATACAACCTCGCCCGTACGCGTGTCGACCAACTCGGTCGTGACGGCGAGCAGTTGCCCATTTACGTGGACATCGCCAGACAGGCAGAAGCGAACCCCGAGCAGTTGGCCCACATCACGCAGATCGAGATTGGGCTCTCCAGGCCGAAATGATGAGCCCCTGGCAATAACGAGGAGCCAACGCAGACGCGCAAGTTCTGTGATCAGCTCATGCGCCAAACCGTCTGCGAGCGTGTCGTAGGAACTGGTATCCGCCAGGTTCCTGAACGGTAACACTGCGATTGATGGCCGTTGCGACCACTCGGTGACGACGTCAGGTTTCTCGGTGCCGTCACCCGGTTGCACCATGCTCGTGCCGTGTGCGAACTGGACGTCGGCGACGAAACGAAACCCCTTACCGTGGATAGTCTTGACGAATTGCTGCGCCTTACCGCTATCACCGAGGGCTTGGCGGACCGACTTGATCCGGCTCGTTAGCGCCGAGTCGGTCACTGCACGTCCGTTCCAGAGTTTCTCGAAGATCTCGTTCTTGGGTACTAGCCGTTCGCGATGCTCGATCAGGTAGGCCAGCAAGGCGAAAACCTGCGGTTCGAGCGACTGGACAGCGCCTTCGTCACGTAGCTCGCAACGAGCCATGTCGAGCTCGAAATGGCCAAACTTGTAAATCATTTTGATTCCCCAGCTGTCGGTCCGTGCCTATTTCCGACTGCTGTTGCCCGACCTTTACTGAGAACCGAAATCAGTCCAGCCAGCCCGTTTACAGGCCCAAAATCCTTCATTGTTTTCTCCTCGCCTCTACCGTCAATGGTATAAATGAGAAGACGCGCCTTCTTCTACGCTTGCGGTAGCTTTCCGCCAGCGACCCGGCCAATGCTCAAAAAACCGGATGAGTGCAGATTAGGTTTTTGCGCCTGTTGCCGTGTGAAACTCGTATGAAGTTTGTGTGAAGTTTCGCTTGACCCTTTACAATCAATCACATAGACGACGAAGAATCATGGGCGAGCGAGCGGAAAGACCTGGAAATATGGATCAACAGCAGCCAACCAGCGGACGCCTTCAGATAGGGGATCTTGTTCTCGATACGGGGAAACGGCAGGTGTGCCGCGGGGATACGATTCTCGATCTGCCGAAGCTGTCCTATCAGCTCGTACTGACACTGGCCCGGGCGGCCCCAAACCTCGTGACGCATGACGAACTGGTCGAAACCGTGTGGTCAGGGAAATTCGTCAGCCCGGAGACAGTCACTCAAAGAATCAAGCTGGTTCGCCAGGCTCTCGGGGACAATGCCAATTCCCCGCGTTACATCGGTTTGGTCCGCGGCGAAGGCTACAGGATGCTTGCCGAAGTCCGGGCATTGCCCGACCAGGACGACGGCTTTTCGCAGCACCTGTTTGCCGAGTTGGGACGCCGTCGGGTGCTGCAGACGGCTCTGATATACGCCGCGGCTGCCTGGAGCATCACGGAGGTTCTGTCATTTCTCATTGATGCGTTACCGGTTTTCCCGGAAGGATCGAAGTCCTTCGTAGCAATTCTTTTTGTCGTTGGCTTTCCCGTGACGATGTTCCTGGCATGGCGCTTCGACATCGGGCCAGGCGGCATAAGGCGCGCCCATGCCTCCAGCGTGGAAGGACGCCTCACTATTGTTGCGGCTACAGTCCTGCTTGTCGGTGCTACGGCGGGCCTGTTCTACCTCGTCTACCCGAGCGTCGTCGGGCAGGATGAATCAAGAACGGCTACTGATCGAGGAGAGGCTCCAGCTGCAAACACGATTGCCGTTATGCCATTTGAGAACGCGAGCCAATACATCGCTGACGACTACATACCCAAGGGGCTGAGCGACGAGCTGCGAGACCAACTTGGCCGAATCGGCGGCATGCGGGTCGCAGCCAGATCGTCCTCTGTGATTTTTCAGGACCAGACACTATCGGCGCCGGAAATCGCGACCAGGCTGGGTGTCGCCCAATTGATCGAAGGTACGGTAAGGCGGCAAGACGATATCCTTCATATCACGGTGACAGTCATTGATGGCGAGTCCGGATTCGGGGACTGGACCAGGACCTTTCAGAAAAAGGACGATGACTTGTTGACCGCCCAACAGGAAATAGCGACAGAAATTGTGGCACTGCTGATGCCGGATTCTGATCCGTCGTTGGGTAGGTCTACGCTGGCAACCCTTGACGCGTCGGCCAACGAACTCCTGCAACTTGCGCGCGCAACGTTTCAGGATGTCAAAGATCAGCCGACCGTAAATATTGAGCAACTAGTGCTCGCTATCGACCTTTATCGACAAGCAACCGAAGCTGATCCAGGTTCAGCGCTAGCACACAGTCGCTACGCTGACGCGTTGCTCTACCTGGGCGATGTTGAGAGTGCGGGCGCGGCCATTGAAAGGGCATTGGAGATAGATCCGAATCTATCCGAGGTCCAACACACGCTGGGATTGTACCGGTGGATTCGTTTCGAGAACGGCGTCGGCGAGGCCCACGCGCGCGCAATTGAGCTCGATCCATTCAACGCCGATGCGTTAGCCGCCTATGGACAGTGGTTGTGGCATCAACCCGATGTCGATGCGTCCGAAGAATATCTTTTGCGAGCACTGGAGCAGGATCCGGAGTCTCTCTTACGTTACCGAGAGCTCGGAAACTTCTACGGTGTTTCCGGGCAAAGAGACAAGGCGCTTGAGATTGCTGCCGATATTCAGGAGCGCTTTAGCCAGTCACCCCAAAAGGCGGTTGCCTTCCTGGAAGTGGCGCGAATACACGAGCTTGTTGGAAATCTGGATGTCGGAATTGCCTGGGCGATGCGCTCAAGAGCAGCAGATCCTAAATATCCGGACGCACTTTGGGCATTAGCAGATCTGTACGCGCGAATCGGCGACGAGGAAGGCACCCGATATTTCGACCCGGACATGTCGTTTCCCAATCTGTTTTGGCTAAGACGATATGAGGAGATGATCGAGGTTGGCGAGGAACTGGTCATTGAGAATGCCAACCAGGTTCAGGTTTGGTACGGACTGGCGCGGGCGCACCTGGCACTGGGCAACTACGAGCGGGCAATCTACATACTGGATCGACAAGGCCTGCCCGAGAGAGTCTTTGTCGATTCCAGGCGCGCCAACGGCATTGAGACGCTGATGACGTTCGCAGATGCGTTAAATGCAAACGGGCAGGCTGAAAAAGCACACGAATATGCCGAATTTGTAATTGGGATAATGAGTCGCGTCATTTTGACCGGCGCCCCAAAGGCGTGGTGGCCAAACCTGTACGAGGCCTGTGGCCAATCGATACTGGGAGAGGATGAATTGGCGCTGGAAGTCCTTGAACGAGTTGTGGAGAGCCCGGGGTTGCTCTGGTACCCGGTTCTGGTCGACTCGCCTTGTTTTCGAAAGTTCGCGGATGAGCCGAGGTACCAGGCGGTTGTCCAATCGATTGAGCGGCGACAGGAGATGCTGCGCGACCGCCTGCCAGATACCTTGCAACGCCTTAGAGTCATGCCGTAGGCGTCGCCGATTTCTGTCAGAACGTCCGGGTAAGTGACAGGGTGAACGCGTACTCGAGGATATTCACCTGGTCGGCCCAGACCATCTCCATGTAATTGCCCGAGAGACTGTACTGGTCGTTCAAAGCATAGTCGAGGCCGATGCCGATATTCAGATAGTTATGTTTGAGCATACGATCATGCTGGTACCACAACTCGTCGTTCAATTGGTCAGGGAATCCGGGATAGTCGGTGGGAACCGCGAGTCCAGACCCTTTTTTTAGAAGGCCAAACAGCCTGCCCGTAATGCGTGGCCCGAACTGATAGCCGCCCTCAGCGCGAATAATCCAGTGATTGACGCTAACGTCCAGTGTTTCTTCCACGAAAACATAGCCGATGTCAGCGCGGAAGTATCCGTTGGACAGGCCCGGGTACCACATGAAGCTCGACCCGATCTGGAGTCGTGTCAACTGCTGGCCGATGGCCGCATTGCCAAAGAAAGGGTACTCGCTACTCGGGACTCCAAAAAAGAAAAATGGTGCAATGGAAAAGGTACCTTCCTTGGCCCAATATTTCGCGCCAAAGCTAATGTCCTGAAAACCAGTATTCCAGCTCCCCGTATCTACGTTCTCTATATAGGGTCTCGGCGGATCGAGCAGCAATGGGTCGTGCGGCAGCGGACCGTTGTTGTACCGCTTGACTACATAAGGAATGCCGGCGATGAGTGTCAGGCGATCTGTAAGCGCGTACTGCACTTCAAAATTCATCACATGGGTATCGATCGAGCCGATCGGCAACTCGCCAATGTCGCTCTCGAAGCCGTCGGTCAAATTGTACTGGTAGGTCAGTACGATCTGACCGGTACCCTTCCGGGACTCAACTTCCGCTGCGTTGACGCTCGAGGTCAGCAACAGGAGTGAGCCAATGGCCGCCGTTGTCGCCAGCACAATTGACCGGAGCAGAGTGCCATTCGGCACTCCGCCCGGTTGCTTTCTTATGATTGTGACTTCAGCGTCCTGTGAATCGTCTTCAGATACTTCAGAATGCTATCGTCGTTGGTGAGAGATCGCTGATAATGCTCGCTGGCCTCGGCGGTTTCCTCGGTCCCGTCCATTGCGACGGGAATGTAGGTCGCACTTGCCATTGACGACATTTGGTCCTCAACCACATCGCGTTCACTGTAATACGCAAGGACGACGTCGATATCGTGACTCTGAAGCTCCTCGCCAATTTCTGACGGGTCTGATACGACGTGAATGTCGTGACCAGCAGCTGCCAGTCGTTCAACTAGCGCCAATTCCGCTTCCGTGTTTGCGACAACCAGAATACTACCTGGAAGAGGGGCGGTGTACTCGCGAAATGCGACGCCTTTGCCGACTCTGAAGAGGCTCTCGCCGCAGGCGAGTGCGTTGCAAGCGAGCAGCGTCAATATGCAGCCCGCGAGCGTCGTTAGGGTCATGGTTTTATTCATTGTAATCCCCGGACCGAAGTCCTCATGTCTTTATGTTTGAGCATTTGACATAGACGATGCCAGTCTAACACAGGAAAACAGGTACAAAAAGATAACTGCGGGGCAGACGACCAAAATATACGGAAGTCGGAAGGCGAATCAGCTGCGCTCGAAAAAGAGGCCGCAGATATGGCTGCAGAGTTCGGACTAGATTTACAAGACTAAAACCTCGATCCAGAGCGGCCGTTTGAACGGCAAGTATTGGGGACATAGCGAACTTCGCCAGCGGCAAGTATTGGCCGTGACTCCCCATTCGTAACTTTAGCTATTTTCAAAATAGCGTTTTCGCTGATCACTATTTGATCAATTCTGTGAAACTGTCGTGATATCTTACAAACCAATTTCTACGTTCTGAACGTAAGTTGCTAAGAACCCACCGTTCGTAACTTTATTCTTTTTTGGTGCCGATTTATTCGTAACTTTATTAAGTCATTCGTAACTTTATTATGGAGAACCAAAGACAACAAAGAAGTCCATCGTGCTTATTCGACAGTCACACTTTTGGCGAGATTTCTCGGTTGATCGACGTCGGTGCCCCGTAGCACCGCAACGTGATAGGCAAGCAACTGCAGCGGGACCGTATAGACGATGGGTGCGATCAGCCTGTCCGCATGAGGCATCTTGATAACCTTCATGCCCTCTTCGCTTTCGATACCGGTATCGGCGTCCGCGAAAACATATAGCTGGCCGCCGCGCGCACGAACAACCTGCATGTTGGATTTCAGTTTATCCAGGAGTTCGTTATTCGGTGCAACGACCACGACCGGCATCTCTTCATCGATCAGCGCGAGCGGACCATGCTTGAGTTCGCCTGCCGCGTAGGCCTCGGCGTGAATGTATGAAATCTCCTTGAGCTTTAATGCGCCTTCCATTGCTATTGGCCACATAGGTCCACGACCAAGGAACAGCGTGTGCTGTTTGTCGGCGAAGTCTTTGGCCAGCTCCTGCAATTCATCACTCATCTTCAGCGCCAGGTCGGACGCGGCTGCAGCGTGCGTCAGATTCGCAACAAACTCTTTCTCTTGCTCAACGGTCATGCCACGGTGCCGGGCCAACATCAGCGTCACGAGGAGAATCGACAGCAACTGCGTCGTAAACGCTTTTGTGCTCGCAACGCCAATTTCCGGTCCGGCCTGCGTCATCATCACGAGATCCGACTCGCGGACCATCGAGCTGTGCGCGCTGTTGCAGATCGTCAGCGTGCCGAGGTAACCCAACTCTTTCGCCATGCGCAGCGCTTCGAGTGTGTCCGCGGTTTCACCGGACTGCGACAGGGTAACGAACAGCGTGTTCTTCGGAACGTAGACGTGTCGGTAGCGGTATTCGCTCGCGATCTCAACGTGTGTCGGCACGCCCGCGATCGCCTCTATCCAGTACTTGCCGACGCAACCCGCGTTATAACTGGTACCACAAGCCACAATGTGGATGTTCTCGACCTGGTCGAACAGCTCGCTCGCTTTCTCTCCGAGTGACTCGGGGATAACGCGCTGATTCGACACGCGGCCGTAGAGCGTATCGGCCAATGCACTGGGTTGATCGTGTATTTCTTTCATCATGAAGTGGTCGTACGGCGCCTTTTCGGCGGATGCACTGTCCCACTCTGTTTCATGAACCTCGCGCTCGACTTCGTTCCCATCGGCATCAATAATTCGCACATTGTCTCGGCGAATTTCTGCCAGGTCTTCCTGCTCCAGGTAGATAAAACGCTGCGTGACAGGAAGTAGCGCGGGCACACCGCTGGCTACGAAGTTCTCGCCGTCGCCCAGGCCGATGACGAGCGGACTCGCAACGCGGCTGACGACGATTCGGTCCGGGTCTTCGGCGTCGACGACGAGCAGTGCATAGGCACCCTCGAACCGCTGAACCGCTTTGCCTACGGCTTCGACGAGATCCAGGCCCTGGGATAAGTAGTAATGAACCAGGTGCGCGGCAACTTCGGTATCGGTCTCCGATTCGAAGGTGTAGCCCTTCTCGAGCATTTCATCTTTGATCGGCTGGAAGTTCTCAATGATGCCATTGTGAATAACTGCCACGCGGCCGCCCGACAAATGTGGATGTGCATTTTCCTCGGTGACCCCACCATGCGTGGCCCAACGCGTGTGCGCGACTCCGATCTTGCCCTGCAATGGGGATTCTTTCAGTTTTTCGTCGAGCTCGGCCACTTTGCCGACAGCGCGGCTCAGACCTATCGACCCGTCATCCTGAACAACCGCTAGTCCCGCGGAATCGTAGCCGCGGTATTCAAGGCGTCGCAGTCCCTCAATAAGGACCGGGACGATATCTCTATCGGCAACAGCGCCGACGATTCCACACATTCAGCTTGCTCCTTTCTTGACCGGCTTTTTCCAGCCGGGCACGGCCTTTTGCCGTGAACGCTCCAATACCAGCGTGTCGTCCGGTACGTCCTTCGAGATCGTGGATCCCGCGCCTATGGTTGCGTCGGCTCCGACTTTCACCGGAGCGACCAGTTCGACGCCCGAACCGATGAAGGCTCCGTCACCAATTTTCGTTTCAAACTTGTTCGCGCCGTCGTAGTTACAAGTAATTGTTCCGGCGCCAACGTTGACGCCCTTGCCGATTACGGCATCACCGATGTACGTCAGGTGATTCACCTTGCTGCCATCGGCGACGGTGCTCTTCTTTATCTCTACGAAATTCCCAACCTTGACATTGTTTGCCAGGTTGGCGCCCGGTCGTAGTCGCGCGAAGGGTCCGATCTCGCAATCATTGCCTGTGTCCGCCCCCTCGATATGGCAATTCGAATGTACGAGCGTGCCCGGACCCAGACGACTATCGCGAACGAGGTTATTTGACTCGATCTTGACACCATCGCCGAGCACGACGTCACCTTCAAACACGGCGTTCACGTCGATGAACACGTCCTTCCCACAGGCAAGCTTGCCGCGAATGTCGACTCGTGATGGGTCGGCAAAGCCGACGCCCTCTTTCATCAGCTCATCGACCAGTCGCGCCTGCAAGGCGCGCTCGGCTTCTGCAAGTTGTTTCTTGTCGTTGATACCCATCACCTCTGTCCATGTTTCGGCCTTGATGCCGTGGACCGTCACGCCGTCGTTGACGGCCATCGCAATCACATCCGTCAGATAGTACTCGCCCTGTGCATTATCGTTGCCGAGATTATTGAGCCAGGCGCGCAGCTTGTCCGCGGGGCCCACCATCACACCCGTGTTGATCTCCCGAACGACTTTCTCGTCCGGCCCGGCGTCTTTCTCCTCGACGATGCAGCTAACACCGCCGGATTCGCGAATGATCCGTCCGTAGCCGGTAGGATCGTCCATGTCGACAGTCAGCACGGCCAGGTCACTGCGTGGTGTTTCGTCGATCAGGCGCTTGCACGTGGCCGGAAGCAGCAGCGGTACGTCGCCGAAAAGCACCAGGACTCGATTCGTATCCGGCGTCTCCGGCATCGCCTGCTGCAGCGCGTGGCCGGTGCCCAACTGTTCGTCCTGCAGGGCCCAGCGCAACGTATCGGACGGAAACTCGTTCCGGACAGTCTCGCCGCCATGGCCGTAAACCACGCACACGTCGTCGGAGGCCAGAGTCTCCGCGCAGTCGAGCACGTGAGCCAGCAATGGCTTGCCAGCCAAGGGTTGCAGCACTTTCGGCAGGTCGGAGCGCATGCGCGTTCCCTGTCCTGCCGCGAGAATAATCGTACTCAGGGCCAAGTGACCTAACTCCTTGATTCTCAGCCAACGAATAATACATGAAGTGGCGATTCGCGAACTTGATTAAGGTCTCGTTAAGGTGCGTGACGTAAGCTTAAACCATGCGAATTCTGGCGCTTTTGACCCTTGTGCCGCTGGCCGTCTCCGGCAGCGAGATTTTCACGCGCGACGGCGTGACCGACGGCGATACATTTTACTTGGCTCCGCGGGCCTACAGTGATGATGACCCCGTGCTCCAGAGCTGGGTCACCTACAGCTTGATGAAGTCTGCCTGCCAGCTGGAGATCGGCGGGGCCAATCCCGCCCGTAACAGTGATTACGGCTGTGAGTTTACGGCCAGGCGGCACCTGGTGGAGGCCTGGGAGGCTCAGCGTACCGAGCACGAAGGCGCTACCGACAGCTACCTCGACGATCTGCTGCGAGTCCGTGACGCCGGCTACCTGGACGAGTACACGGTGCACTATTTCGGCAAGCAGCACTGGCAGGTGCCGGCCGAGGTCAGGATCGACGCCTTTAAGGCCTGGCGACGCGAAAATCTCCGTAAGCACAAGCCTCAGATGCGCCTCATCGGTTCGTGGAATTACCGTCGGCTGTAACCAGTCCTCAGTATGTAGAGCGGCAGATAAAGGGGCTGATGAGCTCCTGAATTTTCTGATGCTATGCTGTGCGCCGGACCCCTATAAGAAGAACAACCATGTCCACACAGACGATCATCCTGATCGGCGTTGCCGTATACATCGTGATCATGCTCGCGATCGGCATCTACTCCTCCCGAAAGACCCACTCCGTAGCGGAATTCGCCGTTGCCGGCCGCAGCATGTCTCTCCCGTTGTGTACCGCAACCGTCGTTGCGACATGGTTCGGCGGTGGCGTCATGATCGGTGTGGCTGGTGCCGCCTACGACGATGGCATGCTGGGAGTGATCGCTGACCCCTTCGGTGCGGGCCTGGCGCTGGTACTGATCGGCCTGTTTATCGTTCGGTTGGTCCGGCGCCTGCGCCTTTTTTCTTTCATCGAGATTATCGAACAGCGTTTCGGTCTGGGTGCCGGCATCGTCGGCGCTTTTGCCTCGATCGTGTCAGGCCTCGGTTGGGTCGCCGGAATGCTGGTGGCGTTTGGCATCATTTTTGAAACCCTGACCGGTGTGCCGATGCCGGTCGGAATCATCGGCGGCGCAATTGTCGTCATCGTCTACACATCGATCGGCGGCATGTTCGCGGTTGCTTTGACCGACTTCGTGCAGATGAGCATCATTGCCGTCGGCCTTGTGATGTTGCTCATTGTCGTCCTGATCGACACAGGCGGATGGGCCCCAATCGCAGCGCAGTTGCCGGAACACACGTTCCGCATGATTCCACTCGAGAATTCACTCGATAGGTGGCTCGTATATCTACGTGCCTGGGTAATCTTCGGTTTTGCCGACATCGCTTCGCAATCGCTATTGCAACGAGCCATGTCGGCGAAAAGTGAGCGGGTTGCACAGAATGCATTTTACGCCGGGGCAATCAGCTATGTCGGGTTTGCGATGATTCCCGTGATGCTCGGAATTATTGCGAGCGTCACCATGCCGAACCTTGCCAACTCTGAGTCGGTTGTGCCGGCGCTCGCACTCGAGCACCTTCACCCGGTTGCGGTCGCCATTTTCGTCGGTGCGCTGCTCGCGGCGATCATGAGCTCGTGCGACAGCGCGATTCTTGCCTCAGCAACGGTTTTCGGAACGAATATCCTGCCGCGCCTTAAGCGTGAGCCCTCGGAGCGTCTGCAGCTCCTTGTAATCCGGCTCGCAATCCCGGTGGGCGGCGTTTTCGCCGTGGTTTTTGCGTTAAGCGCCCGTGAGGTATTCGATACGGTGCTGGACGCGAACATCATTATGCTCGCTGCGGTTATCGCGCCGTTTATTCTCGGCCTGTGGTGGAAGAAGGCAAACCGTGCTGGCGCCCTGGCCGGCATGTCGGCCGGTATTGCGACCTGGCTCGTCGTTTCGTCGAATTCACTAACGCTGCCGGCAGACCTGCTCGGCTTTGTCGCCTGTTTGGTCGCGATGCTGGTAGTTACGCCATTGACGCAAAGTTTTGATCCGCCCCGCGGTCTCGTTGATCACGAGGGCAACGAGGTCGAACTAACAAATCGGCTTGGTGTTTTGGGACGTCGCGGCTAGTAGCCGCTCCTACTAGCGTTTGCCCTTGAGCTTCTGGGCGGCGCGGTAACGGGCACGCGCTTCGGCAAGTTCCGCCTGTGCCCGAGCAACGTCGGTTTCTTCCGACGCGCCTTCGAGTGCCTTCTCGGCGTCCTGCTGTGCTGCAAGCGCGGCGGCTTCATCAAGCTGGTCGCCACGCAAGGCCGTGTCCGCAAGTACAGTAACGCGAGTCGGCTGCACCTCGAGCATACCGCCCGTGATATAGAACGCCTCTTCGTTACCGTCCGGGTCCTGAACGCGAACCTCACCCGGCTTCAGCGTCGTCAGCATCGGAGCGTGGCGTGGCGCGATGCCAACCTCACCCATGGATGCGGGCGCAAAAACCATCGCGGCGTCGCCGGAATGAATCTCGCCTTCTGCAGAAACGATGTCGACTTGAATTGTTGCCATATCTCTTTCTCTCTGTAGGAGCGGTTATTGACCGCGATTCGCGGCGAGTCGCCGCTCCTACTACTGGTACTTCGGCGCGTTCTCGACAGCCTCGTCGATCGTGCCGACCATGTAAAACGCCTGCTCCGGAATGTGGTCATAGTCGCCGGCAACGATGCCGTTGAAGCCACGAATTGTCTCAGCGAGTGAAACGTATTTACCCGGTGAGTTCGTGAAGACCTCAGCAACGAAGAACGGCTGCGACAGGAACTTCTGGATCTTGCGAGCACGGTTTACGATCTGCTTGTCTTCTTCCGACAGCTCATCCATACCCAGAATGGCGATGATGTCCTGCAGTTCCTTGTAGCGCTGCAGCACGGCCTGTACGCCACGCGCGCAGTCATAGTGTTCCTGACCGATAACGAGCGGATCGAGAATTCGTGAGCTCGAATCGAGCGGGTCAACAGCCGGGTAGATGCCCAGCTCGGCGATGTTACGTGACAGTACGAGCGTTGCGTCAAGGTGAGCAAAGGTCGTGGCTGGAGACGGGTCGGTCAGGTCATCGGCAGGTACGTAGACAGCCTGGAACGAGGTAATCGAACCGGTCTTCGTGGATGCGATGCGCTCCTGCAGTACGCCCATCTCCTCAGCCAGTGTCGGCTGGTAGCCCACTGCAGACGGCATACGGCCCAGCAGTGCGGAGACTTCCGTTCCCGCTAGCGTGTAACGGTAGATGTTGTCGATGAACATGAGGACGTCACGGCCTTCATCGCGGAATGCCTCGGCCATCGTCAGGCCCGTCAGTGCGACACGAAGACGGTTGCCGGGAGGCTCGTTCATCTGACCGTAGACCAGCGAAACCTTGTCGATAACGTTCGACTCAGTCATCTCGTGGTAGAAGTCATTACCCTCTCGAGTACGCTCACCAACACCGGCGAATACCGAGTAGCCCGAGTGCTCGTGAGCGATATTACGAATCAGCTCCATCAGCGTTACGGTCTTACCGACGCCGGCGCCGCCGAACAGGCCGACCTTACCGCCCTTGGCGATCGGCATGATCAGATCGATGACCTTAATGCCCGTTTCGAGCAGCTCGGTCGTCGCAGCCTGGTCTTCGTAAGAGGGCGCGGCGCGGTGAATCGGCAAATGCTCTTCAGCGCCGATATCGCCCTTGTTGTCGATCGGTCTGCCGAGCACATCCATGATGCGACCCAGTGTCTTCTCGCCAACGGGTACGGTAATCGCGCTGCCCGTATTGGTGACAGCCATGCCGCGTTTCAGGCCCTCCGAAGAACCCATCGCGATCGTGCGGACAACCCCGTCACCCAGCTGCTGCTGAACTTCGAGTGTGATTTCAGCATCATCGATGATGAGTGCGTCGTAGATTTTGGGGATCTGGCCCGCCGGGAACTCAACGTCCACAACAGCGCCAATTACCTGCACAGTAGTTCCGGTGCTCATTAAACTTTCCTCAACCTGATACGGCAGCTGCGCCGCCGACAATTTCTGAAATTTCTTGTGTGATCGCAGCCTGCCGAGCCTTGTTGTACTGGAGCTGCAATCCATCGATGATGTCGCCTGCGTTATCCGTTGCCGACTTCATCGCAACCATCTTCGCCGCCATTTCGCACGCGAAGTTTTCAACCGCACCGCGGTAAACCTGCGACTCCACGTAACGCATCAAAACGTCATCGAGTAGTTCGCTGGCACCGGGTTCGTAAATGTAGTCCCAGTGGGTCTGCAGATCTTCGTCGTCAGTACCCACACCGCTGGCTGGTAACAGCTGCGCTACCACCGGCGTCTGCGTCATCGAGTTCACGAACTCGTTGTGCACGACGAACATGCGGTCAATCTTCCCTTCCGCGTACGCGTCGAGCATGATCTTGATCGAACCGATCAGGTCATTGACCGTCGGCTGGTCGCCAAGATGAGAGGCCGTGCCGACCACGTTGCCACCCATGCGACGGAAGAAAGCAACCGCCTTGGCGCCGACGAGCGCCAGGTCGACCTCCACACCGTTGTCCTGGGCGTTGGCGATTTCGCCAATCATCGTCTTGAACAGGTTGGCATTGAGGCCACCGCAGAGACCGCGATCCGTCGAGATCACGATGTACCCGACACGCTTCACTTCGCGCTCGGTCAGGAACGGGTGCTTGTAATCGGGGTTAGCATGCGCAAGGTGACCGATCACACGACGAATCCGCTGCGCGTACGGGCGCGACGCTTCCATCTGCTTCTGGGCCTTGCGAATCTTGCTCGCCGCGACCTTTTCCATCGCACTCGTGATCTTCTGCATGTTCTTTACAGAAGCGATCTTTGAGCGGATTTCCTTTTCACCTGCCATATTTGTCTCGTTTCAATTCGCGGCCAATGGCCGCTCGTACGAGCGGCGACCCGCCGCGATTCCTTAAAAGGCGCCTTTCTCGGCGAACGCTTCGCAGATGCCCTTGAGCGTTGCTGCGATGTCGTCGTTGTAGTCGCCGGATTCGTTGATCGCGTCGAGGTCCGCCTGGTTGTTCGCACGAGCAAAGTCATGCAGGGCCTCTTCGTAATCGACAACCTTGGCGACCGGAACGCCATCGATGAAGCCTTCGTTAGCTGCGAACAGGGACAGGGCCATCTCGGCAACCGACAACGGCGAATACTGCTTCTGCTTCATGAGCTCGGTGACGCGCTCACCGCGCTCGAGCTGCTGCCGTGTTGCCGCGTCGAGATCCGATGCGAACTGTGCGAATGCTGCAAGCTCACGATACTGCGCCAGCGCGAGGCGCACACCACCGCCGAGCTTCTTGATGATCTTCGTCTGCGCAGCGCCACCAACACGCGATACCGACAGACCCGCGTTAATAGCCGGACGGATACCTGCGTTGAAGAGGTCGGTCTCGAGGAAGATCTGACCGTCCGTAATCGAAATTACGTTGGTGGGTACGAATGCTGATACGTCACCGGCCTGTGTTTCAATGATCGGCAGCGCCGTCATGGAGCCCGTCTTGCCCTTCACTTTGCCGCCCGACACGTTCTCGACGTGCTCAGCATTGACGCGCGATGCGCGCTCGAGGAGGCGGGAGTGCAGGTAGAAGACATCACCAGGATACGCTTCACGACCCGGCGGACGACGCAGCAACAGCGATACCTGGCGGTAGGCCCAGGCCTGTTTCGTCAGGTCGTCAAAGATGATCAGCGCATCTTCGCCCTTGTCGAGGAAGTACTCACCCATCGAGGCGCCGGCATACGGTGCGATGTACTGCATCGCGGGGCTGTCAGCCGCAGCGGCAGCAACGATGATCGTGTGATCCAGCGCGCCCTCTTCTTCGAGTTTGCGTACGACGCCTGCGATCGACGAGGCTTTCTGGCCGATAGCCACGTAGATGCACTTGATGCCCGTACCGCGCTGGTTGATGATCGTGTCGACTGCGACGGCGGTCTTGCCCGTCTGGCGGTCGCCAATGATCAGCTCGCGCTGGCCACGGCCGATCGGCACCATCGAGTCGATCGACTTCAGACCGGTCTGTACCGGCTGGTCGACTGACTGGCGTTCGATCACGCCCGGTGCAACTTTCTCGATCGGGGCAGACAGATCGGTCTCGATCGGGCCTTTGCCGTCAATCGGGTTACCGAGCGAGTCAACAACACGACCCAGCAGCGCCTCACCAATGGGCACCTCGAGAATACGACCGGTCGTCTTAACCGTGTCGCCTTCTGAAATGTGCTTGTAGTCACCGAGTACAACCGCACCAACCGAATCCTGCTCCAGGTTGAGGGCCATACCGAAGGTGTTCTGCGGGAACTCGAGCATTTCGCCGTAACGTGCGTCGGCCAGTCCGTGAATACGCACGATACCGTCGGTTACCGCGATCACGGTGCCGACATCGCGCGCTTCCGCGGATGCTTCAAAGTTCTCGATGCGTTCTTTAATCAGCGTGCTGATTTCAGAAGCTTTGAGTGCCATTTCCTTTTCCTCTTTACTTGGTCAGTGCGTTCGCGAGGCCTTCGAGCCTTGCACGCAGTGATCCGTCAATTACGACATCGCCGGCGCGGATCACGGCGCCACCAATAAGGTTTTCGTCTATTTCCGTCGTGACATTAACTTCACGACCGAGTTTTTCTTTCAGCGAGGCAGCCATCGCCTGCTGCTGCTCATCGCTGAGCGGCGCTGCTGACGTAATCACTGCATCGACCGTGTTCTCGACCTTTGCCTTCAAAGCCTCGAAGTGGTCCGCGATCTCCGGCAACACGGCAACGCGACCATTCTCCAGCAGCAGCTTGATGAAGTTCGTGCCGTGCTGGCTGCCGCCCGCAAATACAGAACTCTCACCAACCGCCTGGGCGAACAAGCCCTGCAGGAACGTCAGGCGCTCCTCATCCGTCATCGTCGGCGCTCCGAGGAACTCGGCAATCTGGCCGTCTTCCATCAGCGCCTTCGCGGCTGCGAACGACTCGGAAAGCTCCGCGAGCGAATTGCTTTCCTGCGCGACCTCAAAGGCGGCTCGCGCGTATGGTCTTGCTACTGTGTTGTTGTCAGCCACGGCCTAGATCTCCTGCGCAAGCTTGCCCAGGATATCTTCGTGCGCCTTGTCGTCGATCTCGCGATTCAGGATCTTCTCGGCTGATGCGATAGCGATCGCCGATACCTGGCCACGCAACTCTTCACGAGCTTTATTGGCTTCCTGCTCAATCTCGGCCTTGGCGGCGCTAAGCTGACGCTCGCGCTCCTTGACGCCGGCGTCTTTGCCGTCGGCAACGATTTCGTTGGCACGAGCATGTGCCTGGTCAAGAATGCCGGTTGCCTGTTGGCGAGCCTCGGCGACGATCTCGTCAGCCTGCGCCTCTGCCTCAACCAGTTTTTCCTGGCTTTTGTCAGCGGCGGCGAGGCCTTCTTCGATCTGCTTCTGGCGCTCTTCGAGCGCGTTCAGGATCGGCGGCCAGATGAACTTCATGCAGAACCAGACAAACACGATCATTGCGATCGTCTGGCCGATGAGGGTCATATTAATATCCACGTAATGCTCCTTCTGTAGGAGCGGCCATTGGCCGCGACAACGGCACTTTGCCGATCCTACGGTTCACAATCGCGGCCAGTGGCCGCTCCTACGGTTTATTAACCGCCGGTTGCTGCCTGCAGCTGGCCGATGAACGGGTTTGCGAAAGCGAAGAACAGCGCGATACCTACGCCGATCATTGCAACGGCATCGAGCAGCGCGACGACGAGGAACATCTTCGTCTGCAGCATCGGTGCCAGTTCAGGCTGACGTGCGGCGCCTTCGAGGAAGCGGCCACCCAGAAGGCCCATACCAATACCAACGCCGAGGGCGCCGAGGCCAATCAGAAGTGCGACAGCAATTGCCGTGAAGCCAATAACAGTTTCCATCAGTTTCTCCTACGGAGGATCAAGTCCAAAAAAATTAGTGTAAATCGATTAGTGCGATTCCGACGCAAGGCTCAAATAGACTATGGTCAGCATCATGAAAATAAAGGCCTGAAGCGTCACGATCAGGATGTGGAATACAGCCCAGCCAAAGTGCAGGGGCAGCTGCCACACACCAAGGATCGCGATCAGGATAAAGATCAGCTCGCCGGCAAACATGTTGCCGAAGAGTCGCAAGCTCAGCGAAAGCGGTTTTGCCAGCAGGGCGACGCTCTCGAGAATGAAGTTAAAGGCGATGATCAGCGGCGCCGCCAAGATGGCCGGGCCTTTGAACGACGGTGCGATTGGATGCAGCGTCAGCTCCGAAATAAAGCCGCCTACACCCTTGTTCTTGATCGTGTAGAAGATGATCAGGAAGAAGACGGCGATCGACATACCGAAGGTCACATTCACATCGGTTGTCGGGACGACTTTCATGTAGGGGATGCCGACGGCGGCGGCGGTTGACGGAATCCAGTCAACCGGGATCAGGTCCATCAGGTTCATCAGGAACACCCAGACGAAAACCGTCAGGGCGAGCGGCGCAATCAGGCGGCTCTTGCCATGGAAGGTGTCTTTGACACTGCCATCAACAATCTCAACGACGATTTCTACGAATGCCTGCCATTTGGTCGGTTTGCCGGTCGACGACTTCTTCGCGACCCGCCAGAACAGGTAGCTGAACGTCAGGCCGAGGAATATCGACCAGAACATCGAGTCGACATTGATCGCCATCGGATTGCCGGCACAGTGATTCCATACCCAGGCACCCGCCTCGTCCTTACAGACCTGCAGGTTTTGCAGATGGTGCTCAATATAGCTGCTTGTCGTGAGTTCGCCGTGTCCCGTTTCAGCTGCCATGCGTGTTACTCGTCTTCTGTTCCTGTTCGCCGCGCATCAGAAAGCCCGAAAGGGCGACCAGCTGCGAAGCTATGAATCCTGCAAAAAGAGCCGCTGCCGACAGCGGCCGTACCAGCGTAAACACGAGCGTGAAGAACAACACGGTCAACGCCAGCTTCCCTATCTCACCAATCCAGGCCGCCCTAATCAGGGCCGGCGCGCCAGGGTCTCGTCGCGGCACCATCAAACGAAGCGCCAGAAATGCGTTCGGGACGACACAAACGAGGCTGCCGAGCAGCGTCGAGTAGCCCGCCACGCTTCCGAATACACCCCAGAGACCTGCGGCCAGGACCACCCCAACCACGAATTGCCACATCAGAACCCGGGGGATAGTGAGATCCATTTCTCTATGCCTCCGGCACTAAAAACGCCACTTCCATCGGCCTGGCCGGCGGGTGGTGGCGCATGTGGTGTGATATTTCCAGGCGGGCCTGCGAAAAGCGTTCGCATTATAGAGGCAGGTATGGGGCATGGCAACAAAAAACCCATCCCCTGGAGGCCCGCTTTTCGACGCATTTTTCCCGGTAATTTAGGGGCTTTCGGCGAATTTCTCTCAATGCGACACAGGACACATCTGGGCTCCCCTTCCCACGGTATAAAAGGGGCCGTCGATTACTCTTTTTTCGCTGCTATGTTATTGATTGCAAGTGAATCTATCCGCAGGAACCGCAGCCTGAACGATGTCGTTCGGGAGATGAGCTTCACGCTGAGTTTCTTTGCCAGCCCGGCGACCTTCGCCGAGCTGATGCTCGGACAGTCCCGCCGAATCGTCGTCATGACCGAAAATGATGTGACACCCGAGGCCGTGCGCACTCTAAAGGGTGCGCAGGACCGCGCGCCATTCGGTGTGATCGTGGCCGCTGACCGGGCGAAACTCAGGAACAGCAAGCAGGCCGAGCTCGTCGACAAGCTGGCCTGTTACGACAATATCGAGTGGGTTGGCAGCGATTTCGATTTCGATAAGCTCAGCGCCTCGGCGCGGCGCTGCCGCCGACGCATGCTCAGGCTGTCACGCCAGGAGCTGGAGCAGGCCATCGAGAACGGTGAAATCGTCCTGCGCTACCAGCCCAAGGTTGAGCGCAATGCGGGCAACGAGTGGCTGACAAGAGAGGCCGAGGCCCTCATTCGCTGGCACCACCCCAAACATGGCCTGATCGGGCCGCTGGAATTCCTGCCGGAGGCCGAGGCCTTTGGCTTGATGGGCGCATTGAGTGAGTTCGTATTGCGGGAGTCGGCTCGGCAGCAGATCGCCTGGCGCAACAAGGGCATTGTGCTCAACTCCTGCATCAACCTGGCCTCCAGCCAGCTCAACAACCCGGATCTCGCGAGCACGTACCGGGATATCGTCAGGGAAGCCGGGCTCGAGTGCGCCAACTTCACGTTCGAGGTAATCGAGCAGGACCTGGCCGATCCGTCGGCCCCGCATCTTGCGGCGATCAAGTCGTTGCGTAACCACGGTTTTCGCATCTGCCTCGACGATTTCCGGGTTGCCGCATCGTCGCTTGGAACGTTCGAGCACCTGCCATTTGATGAAATCAAGATTCACGCATCGGCCCTGCGTCGCGCACAAAATGACGCAGTATCCATGGCCGTTCTCGCAGCAGTAACCGGCCTTGCACACAATCTGGGGATGTCGGTCTGCGCCGAAGGAGTCGAGGACCAGGCCACATTCGAGTTCCTGAAGACCATCGAGTGCGACAAGATGCAGGGCTTCCTGATCTCGGAGGCCGTCCTGCCCAACATCATTCGACGGGTGTACTCGACCAGCGGCAAGGCCTCCGACGAAGTCGCGTAGGAGAGGCCAGCGGCCGCGATCGCGGGTCGCGGGTCGCGGGTCGCGGGTCGCGGCCAGTGGCCGCTCGTACACCGCTCGTACACCGCTCCTACTTGATGTGTTTGAGGATGCCGTCCAGTTCGTCGAGGCTGTTGTAGTTGATGACGAGCTTGCCGCTGCCTTTGCTCGTGTGGTCAACGCTGACTTTCGCGCCCAGTTTTTCCGATACTTCAATTTCGAGCCGCCGGATGTCGGCATTTTGCGTTGGCGCTTTCTTCACTGGCTTGGGCTTGCCGCCCTCCAGCATATGTTTCACGAGCCGCTCGGTCTCGCGCACCGATAGTCCCTTCTTCGCAACCTGGCGGGCCGCGTCATACTGTTGCGTCGCGCTACTTATTCCAAGCAACGCGCGCGCATGTCCCATTTCCAGCTGCCGATCTTCAAGCAGGGGTTTCACCTTGTCGGACAAATCCTGCAGGCGCAACAGGTTGCTCACCGACGCCCGCGACCGACCAACGGCCTGCGCCGCCTCAGCGTGCGTCAGGTCGAACTCGCGGATCAGGCGGTCCAGCGCGCGCGCCTCCTCGAGCGGATTGAGGTTCTCGCGTTGAATGTTCTCGATGAGCGCCATGGCGATGGCGGATTCGTCGGGTATCTCGCGGACAACCGCCGGAATTTCCTGCAGGCCCGCGAGCTGGGCTGCGCGCCAGCGGCGCTCGCCCGCAACGATCTCGTAGCGCTGCTCATTGCCCTTGCTCGCAATCGGGCGCGCAACGATCGGTTGCACCACGCCCTGCGCCTTGATCGAACTGGCCAGATCCTCGAGCGAATCCTGACGCATGTCGACGCGCGGCTGGTATTGGCCTCGCTGCAACAGTTCAACCGGCAGTTGCCGGAGAGCGTCCCCTTCCCGAGGCGCGGTGTCTTCCGTTGCCGCAGTCGGGCGGGCGGCAGGCTTGCTCAGAAGTGCATCGAGGCCTCGGCCTAATCGTCTTTTTGGTGTCATCTGGTTCTCTATCGCGGCCGGTGGCCGCTCCTACACAGCTTCCGCCATGCGTGCATCTTCGCGCCTCAGTATCTCGCCGGCCAACGCCAGGTACGCAATCGCTCCCCGCGATGACCTGTCGTGCAACAAGACCGGTCGCCCGAAACTCGGCGCCTCAGCCAGTCGAATATTCCGTGGCACAACCGTGCGGAAAACCTTGCGATCGAAGTGTTTGATGAGCTGCATCGAAACCTCATTTGACAGGTTCACGCGCGGATCGAACATCGTACGCAAAATGCCAAAGACCTCGAGACCCGGGTTCACCGAGTCGCGGACCTGGTCGATGGTGTTCAACAGGGCGGAAAGTCCCTCGAGCGCGTAATACTCGCATTGCATCGGTATCAGCACGCCGTCCGCCGCCGTCAGCGCGTTCACTGTGAGCATGTTGATCGACGGCGGGCAATCAATAAGGATGAAATCGTAAAGGCCCGCAACGGGTGCGAGCGCTTTCTTGAGTTTCATCTCGCGGCCGATTTCCTGCAACAGGTTGACCTCCGCCAGCGTCAGGTCTTCGTTACCTGGCAATACCGCAAAATCACCCTCGGGGGCCGACACGATCGTATCTGCGGCAGTCGCCTCGCCCAGCAGGACGTCACAGGAAGAATTCTCGACCTCCATCTTGTTGATACCGCAGCCCATCGTCGCATTGCCCTGCGGATCCATATCCACGAGCAGCACGCGGCGCTGCGTGGCGGCAAGCGACGCAGCCAGGTTGACGCAGGTGGTGGTCTTGCCCACCCCGCCTTTCTGGTTTGCTACAGCGATTATTCGCGTCATTTGTTCAGGCCCTGCGCAACAGCACTGCGTGCCGCGAGCCCTCTTCAAGGCCCGGCACGTGCAGCTCTTTGACTTCATGACTCCACGGAGTCGTAAGTTCTTCTAGTTCTTGTGCCGGGTAGCGCCCCTTCAGCGCTACGAACACCCCGTCCTCTCTTACGTGATGTCCGGCAATTTCCACGAGGCGCGGCAACGTGGCCAACGCCCGGGCAATCACGGTATCAAAGCGGTGGCCGGGTGCATAGTCTTCGCCCCGGCTTTTGACGGCGGTGACGTTGCCCAGACCCAGCAAACCGGCCGCGTGCTGCGCAAACATGATCTTCTTGTTGTTGCTGTCGAGCAGGGTGAATTGACGATTCGGCTCGACGATTGCGAGCGGCAGGCCCGGGAACCCAGGACCACAGCCAACGTCGAGAATCTGCTCGCCCTGTAGAAGCGGTGCCGCCACCAGGCTGTCGAGCACGTGCGCCGTGATCATTTCGTCCGGATCACGAATCGCCGTCAGGTTGACCTTCTTGTTCCACTTTGCGAGCTCGTCGAGAAGCGATGCCAGCCGTTCCGCCGCGTCATCCGCAAACGATTGCGGCAATCGCTCGAGCGCTGACTGAATTTGTTGGGTACGGCGAGGCAAAACGCGTGGTCCGGATTACTCGCAAACGAAGTTATTAACGTTGGTTCGTCGACATACATCGGGCCAGCCGTAGAGATCCCAATAGGCGGGAAGCCCCAGGTCACGAAAAAGCTGGAGCGTCTCCGGCCGCACCCTGAAGCCCAACGCCGTCGGCGCCCAGAAATACGGCATGAAAAGTCGATTCGGAACATCCATGGTCCCCTCAGACGCTCCCATCACGGCCTCTGACAGATCTGCGTCCGACGCGCGTAGCAGGTCAGCCGTTACTGCGTCCTCCTGGGTCAGGAGGTCGCCAGTCTCCACTTGCTCAAGCAAGCCCGGGCCGCCCTGACTCAAGGCGGCCACCAACAGGCCAATATCCGTCTTGCTCTCAGCCGTCCAGCTCTCGGGGTCGGTTGCCACCCACTCGAGAAACTGCTCGGCACTCACCTCGCCGACCTTTAGTCCGGCGATTTGCCGCAAGCGGGTCAGCTCTATCATCTCTATGCTCGCAGCTGCTTCTCTCTGGTCCCAGACCTGTTGCCAGCGCCCAAGGTACGAAAGAATCCGGTCACGCCAGCGGAGCAGATTCGGCGCCGTAGGGCTCGACTCCAGGCCGGCCTCGAGCGTTGCCAGTGCCAGCTCGTCGTCGCCTGTCATAGAGTGCAAAATGGCGAACCACAGGACCGCGCTGTCACTGGGATTTTTCTGCTGCAAGGACCGCTCGAACAGAACGCGCGCCTCTATGAAGCGCCGCTGGTTCATGCGCACCATTCCCTGCGCCGCCACACCCAATGGGTGACCGGCTTCCAGCTCGATCGCGCGACTCGCTGCCAACCAGGCCTCGTCATACATCGCAAATGCCTCGGCGACCGTTTCATCGTCGAGTCCAAGCCCAAAAGCCCTCAGCCCCAGTGCCGTCGCTTTTTCCGCCCAGGCGTCCGCGAATTCCGGCTCCAGTTGCAGGGCCGTTTCCAGAAGACCTATCGCGGTCTCATAATCTGTCCGCGCCATCACCAGCTGTCGTGCTCGCAGGTAAAGCTCGTAGGCCGCGATATCCCAATTGGGCGCCTCGCGCTCTACTGTCGGCAGGGCGAGACCGAGGCGCGTCGATAGTGCCGCAGAGATCTTGTTTGCGATCTCGTCCTGCAGGCGAAAAATATCGGAGACATCCGAGTCATAAGTATCGGACCAAAGGTGGCTGTCCCCAGACACCTCGATGAGCTGTGCGGTGATGCGCACCTTGGCATCCTGCTTGCGAACGCTTCCCTCTACTACGTGAGTCGCGCCCAGCGCGGCTGCAATTTCGGGGATCGAGCGATTCTGACCCTTAAAAGCGAATGCCGATGTGCGCGACGTAACCTTCAGGCCGTCCATCCCCGCCAGCACATTCAGGATTTCTTCCGCAACGCCATCACCGAGATACTCCTGGTCACCGTCGGCAGACAGGTCCGCAAAGGGAAGGACCGCAATACCGATCGGTCCCGCATCCTCGCCCTCACCAAACGAAGTGATCGTGCGCAATGACGGGGCAAACTGCTGAAAAAGCACGACCGCCGCTAGCGCCGCAATGATGACGTAGTTGATCCTCTGGCCTGTCGACGATGTGATGGATTCGTCGACCTCGACATCGGCCGTCTTCTTCAGCCCTTCCGGCGTCATTTCGAACGCCCAGGAAAACAAGAGCGCGATGGGAAAACCGATCAGCACCAGGATGATAAAGAAACCCGGTACCCAGTCGGGCATCGCCATACGTGGCGCGATCGTATCGACAACTTCTATGATCAGCCAACCAACGACAGCGTAAGCCGCCGCAACGCGAAAAACGTTGCGTCGCTTTAGCTCATCGAAGTACCGGCTCATTACTGAATCTCGACTATCGTCCGCCCGGTAACACGACCATCGATGAATGCCTGGAAAGCGTCGGGAAGCTCGTCGAAGGAGATTGTTGTGTGGCCGATCCTGTCGAGGTGCTGCGGCTTGAGGTCGTCCCCGATCCGGGACCAGACGGCGCGGCGCAAATCCCGCGGCGTGTCCACCGAGTTGATGCCCAGCAGACACACGGCCCTAAGGATAAAGGGCAGCACCGTCGTGTTCAGTTCGTGGCTCGCCGCAAGGCCAATGCTCGCGATGTTGCCGCCGTAATTCACTGTGCGAGTTAACCATGTCAGGTAGTCACCGCCGAGGTTGTCGATCGCGCCGGCCCACACTGCCTTTTCCATCGGTCGCTTACCGAGGTCCAGTTCGTCACGCAACAAAATAGACTGTGCACCGATCTCGCGCAGGTAGGCCTCTTCGCTTGCTTTCCCGGTAAGCGCGGCCACGTCGTAGCCCCGCCCCGCCAGCATGTCGATCGCGATACTGCCGACGCCGCCCGTCGCGCCGGTCACGACCACCGTACCAAGGTCGGGCGCCTGGCCATTTTGTTCCATGCGGTGAATCGCCAGCGCTGCCGAGTAGCCCGCTGTACCGATCTGCATCGCATCGGCACAACTCATTCCCTCGGGCACGGGAACCAGGCCCTGGCTGTCGACCCGCGCAAATTCCGAGTAGCCACCATCCACGGTCTCGGACAAGCCGCAACCATTCATGAGTACCTCGGTGCCGGGCTGAAACTCGGCATCTTCCGAGCTAACGACCACGCCCGCGAAATCGATACCGCCATTCAACGGGTAGCGCCGCAGGATCTTGCCCTTGCCGGTGGCCGCCAACGCGTCTTTGTAGTTGATCGTCGAGTGCGTGACCCGCACAACGACGTTCCCTTCGGTCAGATCATCGATGCTCAGCTCCTTAAAGCCGGCAACGATTTTTCCATCCTGTTCGTCTATGCGATACGCGCGAAAATTATCCATCCTGTTTCTCCAGCCGCTCTAGCCATGATATGAGGCCCTGTGAATTGAGCACGATATCCATTTCAAGCACCGACCATAGCGTATCCGGGTCGCCATTGAAGCCGTGCTCCTGCAGGCGCCCCGACAGATAATCGTACATAGCCGTTTCTATTGCCGCGCCTCGATTTGGCGCGTCCTTGTTGTCCAGCGCCAGCGCGACGAACGCGTCGATGCCCGTATGCATGTCAGCCGCAAGGCGCTCGAGGTCGCGCACGCGGCTGTAGTGTGTCAGGTAGAGCTGCTGCGGCTCGCACGACATGATGCGGTCGACGGCCTTATGCGCCTCGGCCGGGTCGAAGCTTGCCGGCGTAGTGGTCGGATAAATGAACTCGCCTTTTGCAGTGTCCAGCTCGCGATAAGAGATACCGAAACTGTCACCCGTGAACACACCGCGTGATGTCGGGTCGTTGAGCACGTAGTGATGTCGGGCATGCCCTTCCGTGTGCAACGTCTGCATCCGGCGGCCGTTGAAATCAAACCAGGCCTCGTCTTCGGCAACCACAACACGCGACTCGTCGATCGGCACGATCTCACCGTACATCTCGCGCATTTTTTCTTCACCGTACACGCCGATCGTCCCGGCAATTAACCGCGTGGGATCGACCATGTGCGGAGCGCCCCGCGGGTGCAGGACACATTGCGCGTTAGGTAACTGCTGCATAAGCAGCCCGGCGCCGCCGGCATGGTCGAGATGAATGTGTGTGAGAAAGACGAAATCGACAGCCGCGGCATCAAGACCGCGCTGCTGCAGTGCATCCAGCAGCAATGGCACGCTGTCATTCGTACCCGTGTCAACGAACGCGCCCCGACCCTCTTCTACGATCAGGTGGCTGGCATCCAGAATCGGCCGAACGTACTCGGTATCGATGGCGACGATGCCATCGTTGAGACGCGTTAGCTGAGCGCGCTTACCCGGCATCGGTTTGCGGCGAGCCGAGCATGCGCTACTCGGGCTTCGTGGTTTCGAGGCCTTCGAGGCGGGAGAAGTAGCGCGCGAGGCGAGCAACGTCTTCCTCGGCAACCAGCGCAGCCTGTGCTCCCATGACAGGATCA
>Ga0316191_10000382_pt1 | contig 28478 bp, 29 predicted proteins | sample Eddworburr2cm_MG_FD_204928 | JGI IMG/M metagenome (GOLD analysis project Ga0316191, IMG submission 204928) | Coastal sediment microbial communities from Maine, United States - Eddy worm burrow 2 cm | ecosystem: Environmental > Aquatic > Marine > Coastal > Sediment | place: USA: Maine... | reverse complement strand
ATGGTATCACGGTATATTCAGCATGACTGGACAACACATACTGGTAGTCGATGACGAACCTGATATTCGCAGTCTTGTGCATGACATTCTGGAGGATGAAGGATATTCGGTGGCAATTGCCGAAGGTGGCGAAGCCGCACGCAAGGCGCGGCGTGTGCGTCGTCCGGATTTGATCCTGCTTGATATCTGGATGGATGATGTAGACGGCATTACGCTGCTGCGAGAGTGGTCAGAGAGCGGTGACTTACCCTGTCCGGTTGTCATGATGTCAGGCCATGGCACGGTGGAAACAGCCGTTGAGGCAACCAGGCTTGGTGCTTATGACTTCATTGAGAAGCCAATTTCGCTTGCCAAGTTGCTGTTGACAGTGGAACGGGCGTTTGAAAGTGATCGCTTGCAGCGCGAGAACGTTAATCTGCGTGAGCGTGCCCAGCCGATTATTGAACCCGTTGGGAAGTCACCACTCATGTCGAAAATGCGCGAGCAGGCACGCAGGATTGCGCAGCATAACAGCTGGGTACTCATCTATGGTGAGGCGGGTGCCGGCAAGGATACCTTTGCGCGCTATATACATGAGCAGAGTGCACGGCGTAAAGGCCCCTATGTCGAGATCGCGGTCGGCTCTATGTCCGGAGAGAACTCGGCTACCGAACTGTTTGGCCAGGAAGAGGGCGAGACAATACATTACGGGCGGCTGGAACAGGCTAATGGAGGAACATTATGTATCGGTGATATCGCCGATATGGACATGCAAACCCAGACGCGTCTGTTAAGTGTGTTCCAGAAGAACTCATTTACACGGCTTGGCGGCAGCGAGGATGTTGAGGTTGACTTGCGCATTATCGCCACGACACAGAGTAATCTCGAGGAAGAAGTAGCTGCAGGACGCTTCAGGGATGACCTGTTTTACCACCTGAATGTTGTACCCCTGCAGGTACCTGCATTGCGTGAACATGCAGATGACGTGCATGAACTGCTAAATTATTACATCGACTATCTGGTTACCCATGAACATTTGAGTTACCGGCATTTCTCGGTTGCGGCGCAAAACAGGCTGCGCAGTTATGAATGGCCGGGTAATATCCGAGAGTTGAGGAACCTGGTGCAGCGCTTGCTGATACTCGGCTCCGGTGAAGAAATCGAGGCTGCAGAGGTAGAGAAGGCGGTATCAGCACAGCACCTGGCTACTGTGCAGCAGGGGCCGGCCATGCCCTATGACCTGCCATTACGCGAGGCACGCGAGGTGTTTGAAAAAAACTATCTGGTGTACCAGCTGGAGCAGGCCGGTGGCAGCGTGGGGAAGCTTGCCAAGCGGGTCGGCATGGAACGCACCCACCTTTACCGGAAGTTGCGTGCGCTTGGTATTGAACAAAAAAAAGGTGCTGAATAGCGGCATCCTGACAGAGACTGTCAGTAACAGTAAATCTATAGCAGGGCAGTTATTACATGAAGATCATAATTCTGGGGGCCGGTCAGGTTGGTGCATCGGTTGCTGCCAATCTTGCCAGTGAAGCCAACGATATTACAGTTGTCGATGAGCATGCCGCAGTACTGCAGGACCTGCAGGATCGTCTGGATATACGCACCGTTAACGGCACTGCCTCGCATCCGGATGTGCTGGCGCAGGCAGGTGCTGATGATGCTGACATGATCATAGCAGTGACGAGTAGCGACGAAACCAATATGATAGCCTGCCAGGTTGCCTATACCCTTTTCCATACGCCAACGAAAATTGCACGCGTTCGTTCTGTCGAATACCTGAGACATCAGCGCCTGTTTTCACAGGAAGCATTGCCAGTCGATGTATTAATCAGCCCCGAACAGCTGGTAACGGATTACATTCAGCGGCTGATCGAAAACCCCGGTGCCTTGCAGGTACTTGATTTTTCAGATGGCAGGGTGCAGTTGGTCGCAGTTCATGCCTATCATGGCGGTCCTCTGGTCGGTCATGAACTCCGGGAGCTGAAAGAGCACATGCCGGGTATTGATGCGCGTGTGGCATCAATTTTTCGCAAGGGAAAGCAGATTACGCCGGAAGGTGACACGATTATCGAGGTAGATGACGAGGTCTTTTTCGTGGCGGCGCACAAGCACATTCACGCGGTGATGGGGGAGTTGCGCAAGAAGGACAAGCCTGTAAGGCGTGTGATGCTTGCCGGGGGCGGTAATATTGGCCTGCGGCTTGCGGCTGCAATCGAGGGGCGTAACCAGGTCAAGATAATTGAACGCAATGAAAAACGCGCGAAGCGGTTGTCGGAAATACTCGACAAGACTATTGTGCTGCTGGGTGATGCTGCTGATGAGGAATTGCTCATCGAGGAGAATATTGAAAATACCGATGTGTTCTGTGCGCTGACCAATGATGAAGAGGCCAATATTCTCTCGGCTATGCTGGCAAAAAGACTGGGTGCGCGCAAGGTTATGTCGCTTATCAATCGTGCTTCCTATGTCAATCTTGTGCAGAGCGGCACTATTGATGTGGCGATATCACCACAGCAGGCTACCATCGGCAGTCTGCTTACGCATGTACGGCGTGGTGATGTTGTGGTAGTGCATTCATTACGTCGTGGTGCGGCTGAAGCCATTGAAGCTGTGGCACACGGAGACCGCAGCAGTTCCCATGTGGTGGGGCGTACAATCGATGAAATCAAACTGCCGCGTGGCACAACTATCGGCGCGATTATCCGTGGCGAAGAGGTCATCATTGCACATCACGATACAATGATTAAAACGGATGATCACGTTATTCTCTTTTTGTCAGATAAAAAGTGTATCCAGAAAGTCGAGCAGCTATTTCAGGTCGGAGTTACATTCTTCTGATATGTGCAGCTTATCCGTTACACTTGACTAGCAATGCATCTGCTCTCCATTTTGCGTTTGCTTGGCCTGTTGCTGATGCTGTTCAGCACTACGCTGCTCCCTACTATAGGAGTTTCCTGGCTGTATCATGATGGTCAGACCGGGGTTTTTCTGGAAAGTGCACTTGCATGGCTGCTGCTGGGATGCGTGATGTGGTTGCCTGCGCATCGTTACAAGGAAGAATTGCGGGTACGTGACGGGTTCCTGATCGTTGTGTTCTTCTGGTTGGTGCTGGGTTTTGCCGGCGCAGTACCGCTAACATTGACCAGTCAACCGGAATTGTCTGTTACCGATGCCGTTTTCGAATCTTTCTCGGGGTTGACAACGACAGGTGCGACTGTGATTTACGGACTCAATGAGTTGCCGGCCTCAATTCTGTTTTACCGCCAGTTGCTGCAGTGGCTCGGTGGTATGGGAATCATCGTACTGGCAGTTGCGATCATGCCAATGCTGGGCATTGGTGGCATGCAGCTATATCGGGCAGAAACGCCCGGTCCCCTGAAAGATAACAAGTTGACACCACGCATTACGGAAACGGCCAAGGCACTCTGGTATATCTACCTGACGCTCACCATTGTCTGTGCCGGGTGTTACTGGCTGGCGGGGATGAGTGGGTTTGATGCCGTCAGTCACAGCTTTTCCACGATTGCGATTGGCGGGTTCTCGACGCATGACCAGAGTATAGGATTCTATGACAGTACCCGCATTGAGATGATTGCGGTCGTGTTTATGTTGCTGGCAGGAATGAACTTTGCCCTGCATTTTGTTGCCTGGCGCTCAATGAGCCTGCGGGCGTATTTCCGAGATTCGGAATTAAAGGCGTACCTTACGGTGCTGTTGCTGGTAACGGCAATTACGGTAAGTTATCTGTATTACACAGATACATATATCTTTCTGGACAGTGCCTTGTATGCCGGGATATTTCAGGCTGTATCGATAGGCACCACAACCGGTTTTACCACGGCCGACTATTTTGACTGGCCCGGGTTCCTGCCGGTAATGCTCCTGTTTGCCAGCTTTATTGGTGGCTGTACCGGTTCGACAGGTGGCGGCATGAAGGTCATCAGGTTCCTGTTATTACTCAAGCAAGGGCACAGGGAAACCGTGCGTCTGATTCGACCGAATGCGCAGATACCTGTAAAGGTCGGTGGCAAGCCCATGCCGGACCGTGTGATCAGTGCTGTATGGGGTTTTTTTGCAGCCTATGTAGGGAGTTTTGTGGTCATCATGCTGTTCCTGATGGCGACAGGACTGGACCAGATAACAGCTTTTTCAGCGGTTGCCGCATGTATGAACAATCTCGGCCCGGGGCTTGCTGCTGTTGGTGCAAATTATATCGACCTCAATGACGCTGCCAAATGGGCGCTAACTTTTGCCATGATACTGGGGCGTCTGGAAGTGTTTACCCTGGTTATCCTGTTTACCCGCGCTTTCTGGAGGCGTTAGCCTGAATTTTTCCACTGCGATGAATGCGCAGGCCAGTCGTCCCGGGCAAACCGGGCTTGCCTGCTTGACTGTTAGTAAAAGGGTGTTTCGCCTGCTGGACGAGTGCGGAAGCGCCGATAGCTCCATTGATACTGTGCGGGGCATTCACGCACGCAATCCTCGACGGCCTTGTTGGTTGCATTGACGGCAGCACCGAGATTTGACGGGTTAGCGATATCCGGCATTGCCCGGAAATGCAGCCGATAACCTCTCCCCCAGGATAGTCGTTCACACCAGACAAAGATTACGGGGGCGCCGGATTTTGAGGCCAACCGGGCAAGCAATACCATGCTATAGGCGGGGACGCCGAAAAACGGGGCAAAAATGCCGGCTCCAGCTTGCGGCTCCTGATCGGGCAGCATGGCGACGGCATGGCCTTGCTGAAGTTTTTTATAGAGTCTGCGGATGCCTTGAGTCGTTGCGGGGATGTACTGGCCGCCCAACCGGCTGCGCGCTGTGATCATCAGCTCCTCGAGGCCAGGTTTTCTGGGTGGTCGATAGATGCAGGTGATATTGAACCTGGCAGCACAATAGAGACCCGCAGCCTCCCATGCGCCCAGGTGGGGTGTTGCCAGGATGACACCCTTGTTGTTTGCGACTGCCTGTTCGACCAGTTCACGGCCATTGACGTATTTTATGAGGCGCAACGTGTGTTTGCCGGGGCGTAGCCACAAAGCGCCTGTTTCAAAGAGTGTTTTACCTGTTTCTGCCAGACTGGAACGCACCAGTCTGCGTTGCTGTTGTCTAGAAAGTGTCGGCCAGCAGAGGGAAATATTGATCCTGGCAATTATTTTGGAGCGACCGGAAGTCAGCAAGAGTGCACACCCGAGACACCGGCCGAAGCCATGCAGAACGGGTAAGGGTAGCCAGGCACAGAGAGTCAGTGCGGATTTTATCAAGCGGCTTTGCATGGCGCCAACAAAGTATTAATACCCACTGAACTTGCTATTGTTGCTGCGTAAAATCACAAGTTACCGATACTCCCGACAAAAATAATATATGTGGAAATTATCGCGCATATAATTTTATTGTGCATATTGCAGGGGATTATTTATTGGAGCAGGCGGCTATCCAGCCTTTTGACAAGCAGCTTATCATGCCCTGGTTGCACCTTGCGCCAGGTAGCCGCGAGATATTGTCAAATGTAGTGTACTGTCCAGAGGAGGTGGCGGGGGAGTAATCTCCCTGTTTGGCATAACAGGAGGACGCTGTATGAACCCTGAAGTTAAAGCATTTTCGCCAGTGGATGCCTTCAAGTTTATTGATAAAAATCAGAGGGCTGTTCTTATTGATGTGCGTTCCAGCATGGAATTCCTGTTTGTAGGTCATCCTGTTGGGAGCGTCCATGTACCCTGGATCGATGAACCCGACTGGATCGTTAATCCTGATTTTGTGACAGAAGTGCGGAAAGTGATGTTGGGCGGAATCGGTGTCGATGAACATGACAGCGATGCCCCGGTGGTACTGATATGTAGAAGTGGCAAGCGCTCGCTGGAGGCAGGTAAGTTACTGTTAAATAATGGTTTTGCAGATGTGTACAATGTCGGAGAAGGCTTTGAGGGCGAACTGGATGAAAGTCACCACCGCAGTACCCTGGGCGGTTGGCGCTTTCATGGCCTACCATGGGAACAATGCTAGGGAAATTGACCCTAGTAGTACAGAGAAATATACTTATAAGTTCATATATACAATGATCCAACTATCCGGGCTTTGTGATAACTGGTTCTGTCAGAGCTTGTCATGCGGAGCGAGGATGAAAACGATGTCAGGGAAATCCTGACGTGTACACGATCATTCCTGATACACACGTAGTGTTCTGGAGTGTCCTTTGAGGAGAAAGACTATGTCAACAACAGCAGAGAACGTTCCGGACAATGCGCAACTGGATGCGTGGCTGGATAAGAAGCTGGATGAACTGTTACCCAAAAAACTGGAAAAAATAGAAGCATCCAGAACCCCTGCCATGTCCATCATTGCTACCAAGGGCACTCTAGACTGGGCCTACCCACCCTTTATTCTGGCATCAACAGCTGCTGCGCTGGGCTGGGAAGTTGAAGTTTTCTTTACCTTCTATGGCCTGTTGTTACTGAAGAAGGATCTCGGTGCACAGGTTAGCCCGCTGGGCAACCCGGCGATGCCGATGAAGATGCCGTTTGGCCCGAAATGGTTCCAGGACTTTAACTGGCCAATGCCTAACCTGCTGATGGCGGGTGTGCCCGGGTTTGAGAAGGTGGCGACGGGTCTGATGAAGAAGACCTTCAAGAACAAGGGAGTGGCTACGGTTGAGGAGTTGCGCAGCCTGTGTCTGGAGGCCGAGGTAAAGATGGTTGCCTGCCAGATGACTGTGGACGTTTTCGGCTTTGATGCAAAAGAGTTCATCCCGGAAGTTACCGACTTCGTGGGCGCAACATCATTCCTGCCGGTTGCCCAGCAGTCTGATGTTTGTTTGTTTATCTGATACGGTGAGAAGACCCTGACAGGGTTACCTGGAAACGACGAAGGGCGTGCAATAGCACGCCCTTCGTTTTTCAGTCACAGAGTAAGCATGACAAGTGATGCAGCAACTTTTCCCTCCTCTTGAACCTTACCAAAAGCATATCCTGCCCGTTTCGGATGGACACCGGCTCTACATAGAGGAGTGCGGTCAGCCGGATGGATTGCCTGTTGTGTTTCTCCATGGTGGGCCCGGCGCAGGGTGTGAGAGTTACCATCGGTGTTTCTTTGATCCTGATGCCTTCAGGATCATATTGTTTGATCAGCGTGGTTGCGGTCGTTCTACCCCGCACGCATCGCTGCAGGGAAACACAACCGATGCACTGGTGGCTGATATAGAAATAATCCGTGAACTGCTGGGCATCGATCAATGGGTGGTATTTGGTGGATCCTGGGGGTCCACGCTCGGACTGGTCTATGCCGAAACATTCCCGGAAAGAGTGCTGGGTCTTATATTGCGAGGGATTTTTCTGTGCCGTCCCGGTGATATCCAGTGGTTCTATCAGAAGGGCGCATCTGCCCTGTTGCCGGACCACTGGGAAGGATTTTTGGAACCCATACCTGCAGCGGAAAGAGGTGATCTGGTCAGTGCCTACCATCGTCAACTGACGGGCAGTGACGAGGTCACAAGGATGGCAGCCGCGAAGGCATGGTCATTATGGGAGGGGCTTGCATCAACACTGCTGCCGAAAGCGGCAGTGACCGAGCATTTTGCAAACCCGAAAACAGCGCTCAGTCTGGCGCGTATCGAATGCCACTACTTTATGAATAACAGTTTCATGGTTGCAGAGCAGATATTGAGGAATGCGACAACGCTGCGGAAGATACCAGGCATTATTGTGCACGGACGTTATGATGTAGTGTGCCCGCTGGAGCAGGCCTGGGCATTGCATCGGGCATGGCCGCAGTCACGTCTGCAGATTATTCAGGATGCGGGGCATTCGGCGACCGAGCCGGGTATTGTGGATTCCCTGTTGGCGGCGACCAACGAGTTTTTACGACGTTTCCGATGATTGGCCTGATACAGCGTGTACAACGGGCAGGTGTGGAGGTTCAGGGTGAACGTATTGCCGAAATTGGCCGTGGGCTGCTGGTGCTGATAGGTGTGCAGCAGGGTGACAGCGAAACGGAAGCGAGCCGGTTGTTGCAGCGCTTGCTTGGCTATCGCGTGTTTGAGGATGCAGACGGTAAGATGAACCTGAATATCGTTCAGGTAGGTGGTGCCATATTGCTGGTGCCACAATTCACGCTGGCAGCGGATACGCGTAGCGGGATGCGACCGGGTTTTTCGACGGCCGCTGATCCGGCAGAAGGGCAGCGTTTGTATGGTTATTTGCTGGAACAGGCGCAGCAGCAGTCTCTCCAGGTGAGCAGCGGCCAATTTGGTGCAGATATGCAGGTGTCCCTCATCAATGACGGTCCGGTCACCTTCTGGCTGGAGGTTAAACCTCGGCAGTAAACTGTTAATATGCCAAGGTACTGGCTCTTTGTGCGGAAGCGTGCGAAGGTCACATATGTATCAGGATTAACACAGGTAGATTTTATGTCACAGCGACAGGCAACAGTTACACGCGATACCCTGGAGACGCAGATCAGCGTCTGTGTCAATCTTGATGGTTCCGGCAAGGCCTCGTTCGATACCGGCGTTCCGTTTCTGGAGCATATGCTTGATCAGGTGGCACGCCACGGCATGCTGGATCTGGATGTCAAGGCGCAGGGAGATCTGCATATCGATGCGCATCACACGGTTGAGGATATTGGCATTACGCTTGGCCAGGCCGTCGGCAAGTCGCTTGCCGACAAACGTGGTATTCGCCGTTACGGCCATGCCTACGTGCCGCTGGATGAGGCATTGTCACGTGTGGTTATTGACTTTTCAGGACGCCCCGGACTGGAGTATCACGCTGTCTTTCCACGGGCGAATATCGGCAATTTTGATGTTGACCTGCTGCACGAGTTTTTCCAGGGTTTCTGTAACCATGCGCTGGTAACTCTGCACATTGACTGCTTGCGAGGTGACAATGCACATCACGTAGCAGAAACCATATTCAAGGCATTTGGTCGTGCGATGCGGATGGCGCTAGAGGCGGATCCTGCGCTGGGTGACCAGTTACCTTCAACCAAGGGAAGTCTCTGAGACGATTCGGCAACAAACGGTTTCTAGCCTGTGTAATTATCATGACTTCTATTGCAATTATCGATTACGGCATGGGCAATCTGCATTCCATTGCCAAGGCGCTGGAGCATGTTGCCGGCAAGGACCGCATCGTGGTAACCAGCAATCACGAGCAAATACTGTCGTCCGATCGTGTGGTGTTCCCCGGGGTTGGTGCCATCCGTGATTGCATGTCGGAGCTGAAAAAAACCGGCCTGGATAAAGTAATCCTGAAGGCTGCAGCTGACAGGCCGGTACTGGGTGTCTGCCTGGGGATGCAGGCACTGCTTGATGTCAGTGAAGAAAATCAGGGGACCGGGTGTCTGGGGATAATACCCGGGAAGGTAGTGCATTTCCCGCGTGCTATGGATACAGAGGCCAGCGGTGATCGGCTCAAGATTCCACACATGGGCTGGAACCAGGTGCGCCAACAGCGTGAACATGTTATGTGGGAAGACATTCCTGCAAACAGCCGCTTCTATTTTGTGCACAGCTATTACGCATCACCGGATTATGACGGTGATGTCGCAGCAACCACGCCTTATGGAATCGAGTTTGCATCTGCGATTGCGCGTGAGAATATTTTTGCGGTGCAGTTTCATCCGGAGAAGAGCCAGCATGCCGGATTGCAACTGCTGTCTAATTTTGTCGGCTGGAATGGAGAGCCCTGAAAGATGTTGTTGATACCTGCGATTGATCTAAAAGACGGAAAATGTGTGCGTCTTCGCCAGGGGCGCATGGAAGATGAAACTGTCTTCGGGGATGACCCGGTAGCAGTCGCCCAGCGTTGGGTGGATGCAGGTGCGCGTCGCCTGCACATGGTTGATCTTAACGGAGCCTTTGCGGGGAAACCTGTAAATGCGGCTGTGATCAGGGCCGTTGCAGAGGCATTCCCCGACTTGCCTATCCAGGTGGGTGGCGGTATCCGTGACGAGGAAACCGTACAGGCCTATCTTGATGCAGGTGTGCAGTACGCCATTATTGGCACCAAGGCCGTCAGCGCACCGCATTTTGTCAATGACCTGTGCGTGGAATTTCCCGGGCACATTATTGTTGGGCTGGATGCGAAAGACGGCATGGTGGCGATTGACGGCTGGTCAAAGCTGTCGCACCACCCGGTGATCGATATGGCGCAGCGATTCGAGGATGATGGCGTGGAGGCCATAGTGTTCACTGATATCGGACGGGATGGCATGATGAATGGCGTTAATATTGAGTCCACGGTTGAACTCGCGCAGGCAATTCGTATACCCGTGATAGCCTCCGGCGGGATTACCACGATTGATGATGTCCAGGCATTATGTGATGTGGCCGATGAGGGCATCATGGGTGCAATTACCGGCCGGGCAATTTACGAGGGGTCGCTTGATCTGGGCGAGGCACAAAGGCTTGCCGACAGGTTATGCGGGTCGGGGGCCGTCTGAGAAAAATCATGGGCCTTGCGAAACGTATTATACCCTGCCTGGATGTGGATGCAGGACGTGTTGTCAAGGGTGTGCAGTTTGTCGATATACGTGATGCGGGTGATCCGGTCGAGGTCGCACGGCGCTATGACAGTGAAGGTGCCGATGAGCTTACCTTTCTTGATATAACGGCAAGTTCTGATCAACGCGATACCATGGTGCATGTTGTTGAACAGGTCGCAGGTGAAGTCTTTATTCCGCTTACAGTTGGCGGCGGGATTCGCGAGGTTGCTGATATTCGCCGTATGCTAAATGCAGGTGCGGACAAAGTAGGAATTAATACAGCGGCAGTATTTAATCCCGGTTTTGTAAAAGAAGCAGCTGAACGATTTGGTTCTCAATGTATAGTTGTCGCGATTGATGCCAAACTGGCGAGCGCAGCGGGGGAAGCTCAGCGCTGGGAAATTTTTACCCATGGCGGCCGCAAGCCTACAGGAATCGATGCCATTGAATGGGCGCAGCGTATGACAGATTACGGTGCGGGAGAGATCCTGCTAACCAGCATGGACAGGGATGGTACCAGAGACGGATTTGACCTGGCGCTTACACGTGCCATCAGTGAGGCAGTCAATGTGCCGGTTATAGCCTCGGGTGGTGTGGGCAATCTTCAGCACCTTGCTGACGGAGTTACGAAAGGCAAGGCAGATGCGGTGCTGGCAGCAAGTATTTTTCATTTCGGTGAATATACAATCGGAGAGGCAAAGCAGCATATGGCTGCTTGTGGCATAGAAGTAAGGTTGTAGTTGCTTGCTGTCACCCTTTATCAGGTAGCGATCGATGAGTGACGAAGCGTGGCTGGATGAAGTCAAATGGAATGATGCCGGGCTGGTGCCTGCCATTGCCCAGGATGTTGCGGATGGCCGGGTCCTGATGGTGGCGTGGATGGACCGCGAAGCTTTAAGACTGACAGCGCAACAGGGGACGGCCGTGTACTGGTCCCGGTCCAGAAACAAACTGTGGCATAAGGGGGAAGAGTCTGGTCATCAGCAAATGGTGAGTGAGATTCGCCTGGACTGTGACAATGATGTAGTGGTATTGCAGGTGGAGCAGCGTGGTGGTATTGCCTGCCACACGGGCAGGCGCAGTTGCTTTTTTCAACGTCTTGAGGACAGCCGCTGGGTTACAGTTGAACCGGTTCTGAAGGACCCGGAATCAATTTACGGCAAGCGTTAGGGCGTGTGCAGGTTTATTGCAGGTAAGTTAAAGTGAATGATACATTGGAGAAGCTGGCAGAGGTTATCGAGGCACGCAAGGCGGCAGCTGCAGATGAATCCTATGTGGCCAGCCTTTTCGAAAAAGGCATGAATACCATTCTCAAGAAAATTGGAGAGGAGGCAACGGAAACCATTGTCGCCGCCAAGGAGGATGATGATTCGCAACTGGTGTATGAGACGGCCGACCTGTGGTTTCATACTCTGGTGATGTTGTCGGCGCGGGGGCTGGGTCCCGCAGATGTGCTGACGGAGCTCGAAAGGCGTTTTGGTCTGTCAGGTCTGCAAGAAAAGGCTGCGCGTGATAACTAGATTACGGTGTATGTATATTAAAGTTCCTGTGTGCTAGCACAGCTGGAGAAAAATCATGGGTATTAGTGTATGGCAATTGTTAATTATTCTGGCTATTGTGCTGGTGTTGTTTGGGGCAAAACGCCTGAAGAATGTTGGCTCTGACCTGGGTGGTGCAATCAAGGGCTTCAAGCAGTCCATGCGTGAAGGGGAAGATGAAACCAGCAGCGGGAAAAGCCTGGAGGACAAGGAAAATGGTAACGTCATTGACGGTGAGGTTACCAGGCACAACAAGGACAAGGTCTGACGGTCTTCCCTGATACATAAGGTCCTGCCGGAACAATCATGTTCGATATCGGTTTTACAGAAATTATTTTTATCATGGTAATCACGCTGCTGGTCGTGGGGCCGGAACGGCTGCCGCGAATTGCGCGTGCTGCCGGCTTGTGGTTGGGCAAGATGCGTGGTTTTGTTTCTTCGGTTAAGGCAGATATCGACAAGGAACTTGCGGCAGAAGAACTCAAAAAAATACTCGATAAGCAGGCATCTTCTCCAGAACTTGAGGAACTGGTCGAGACGGTGACAGGGGTTTCTCTGAAAGCCGGCGAACATTCTGTTCCTGCTGCAACAGAAGTGAAACCGGTGGCTACGCGCCTGGCAGAGTCCGAAACGGATGAAAAACCCCAGTAACCAGGAGCCGGTGTTGCCCGGACTGGATGAAACAGAGCAACCGCTGCTGTACCATCTGATAGAGTTGCGTGATCGCCTGTTGCGGGTGGTGCTGGTTGTGGCGGTGATATTCGTGGCTCTGATACCTTTCGCGAATACGCTCTTTACCCTGCTGTCTGGCCCGCTACTGGCGCATATGCCCGAAGATGGCAGCATGATTGCTATCGAGGTCGCGTCACCTTTTCTGATTCCCTTCAAGCTGACGTTGTTTCTGGCACTGTTTATTGCCATACCCTATGTGCTCTACCAGATGTGGTCATTTGTAGCGCCGGGGTTGTATCGGCACGAAAGGCGTCTGGTGCTGCCGTTGCTGTTCTCAAGTACGGCGCTGTTCTATGCGGGTGCTGCATTCGCGTATTTTGTAGTTTTTCCACTGGTATTTGCCTTTTTTACAGCAGCGACCCCGGACGGGGTGTCTGTAATGACAGATATCAGTCGTTATCTGGATTTTGTGTTGACGCTGTTTTTTGCATTTGGTGCTGCCTTTGAGGTGCCGGTTTTCACTGTGTTGCTGGTGTGGACGGGCATGGCAACACAGGACTCTCTGCGACAAAAACGTCCCTATGTTATTGTCGCTGCCTTCGTTGTGGGTATGCTGTTAACTCCACCTGACGTAATATCGCAGACATTACTTGCGGTACCTGTATGGCTGTTGTTTGAGATGGGCCTGTATTTCTCAGGCTGGTTTGTAAAACAAAAGGGAACTACAAAAACTGATGTTGAAGCAGCATCTTCTTCCGATTACAAACCAATGAGTGATAGCGAAATGGAAGCAGAACTGGATCGCATGGAGAACAAGGATTAATCCGAACTCTTCTAGTTCTTTCCTGAGACCGACTTAAGCTGTAGCGTGTTCTGCTGATCTTCCGGGAAGAAATTTACTGGGTCATTGTTGAGGCCTATTTCAATAGGCGCCGGCTTGGCTATAAAATAGCCCTGTGCGTAATCAACGCCAACCTTGCGTACCGCTTCCAGTGTCTCCTGGTCTTCTACAAATTCCGCAATGGTCTTTATGTTCATGGTGTGGCCAATCTGGTTGATCGCGCTTACCATGGCGTGATCAATGTTGTCCCTGACCATGTTTTTCACAAAGCAGCCGTCAAGCTTGAGGTAGTCAACGGCCAGGTTTTTAAGGTAGCCAAAAGAGCTCAGGCCAACACCAAAATCATCCAGAGCAAACCTGCAACCCATCTCACGAAGTGTAGAAATGAGTTTCGAGGCATTGCAGAGGTTGGCGATAACCGCAGTCTCGGTGATTTCGAAAACAAGAATCTCGGGCGGGATGCCACTGTCTTTTATTTCAGTTACAAGAAAGTCCATGAAGCGCTCGTCAGAGAGTGACTGGCCTGAAAGGTTTATAGAACAGGAGCTTATATGCCGACTGGTGCGCACATTATTCAGCATAAGCATGCTAAATGTATTTGCGACAACCCACCGATCAATGGCAGGCATTACCTGGTAGCGTTCGGCCGCGGGTATAAATGAACCCGGGCCGACTATCCTGTTATTGTCATCCAGCATGCGAATCAGCACTTCACCATGGATCGTATTCTTTTCCCCCGGTTCCCTGGATAGTTTTGCAATCGGTTGAAAGAACAGCCTGAAACGGTTCTGGTCGAGCACATCCTGAATACGTTGAACCCATTGCATCTGGCCATGACGTTCAAGTACGGCCTCGTCATTTGGCTGGTATATGTGGATTCGATTCCTGCCCTGATCCTTTGCCACATAACAGGCGGAATCGGCAGCACTTAAAACCTCACTGAGTGTACCGCTGTCACTGGTGATGGGAACAAGGCCAATACTGACGCCAATTCTGAAGGCGGTGTTGTCCCACACAAAACGAAAATCTTCCACGATCTGGCGAATATTTTCGGCCAGATTTTGTGCCTTTTCTATAGGACATCCTTCGAGCAGTATGCCAAATTCATCGCCGCCGAGTCGTGCCAGTGTGTCCGCCTCGCGCAGCTCCATGCGCAGTTTGATCGTAAGCTGTTTAAGTAGCTCGTCACCGGCGAAATGCCCACTGGTATCATTTACAACCTTGAAGTTATCAAGATCCAGATAGCATATGGCGTGACGTACATTTTCATTATGTGCGTTATCAATGGCCAGCTTGATGCGGTTTTCAAATTCGCGACGATTAATAAGGCCGGTCAGTGAGTCATGTGTTGCCTGATATGACATCTTCTTGGCCAGGCCACGAAGTTCAGTAACATCATGGAAAACCAGTACCACACCGGAAATATCTGCATTTGAATCGCGTATAGGTGACGCATTGACTTCTACCGACAGACGTTGATTCCTGAAGCGATGGATAAGCAGCAAGTGACCGGCCAGCATGCTGCTCTTGCCCTGCTCAAGACATAGCGCTGCCGGATCTGGTGGCGGCTCCAGGGTTTTCTCATCTACAACCTTGAATACTTTCAGCATCGGTTTGCCGCGAGCATCTTCAAGTTTCCAGCCGGTCGATTGTTCAGCAACCGAGTTCATGTACTCGATGTCACCGTTCAGGTCGGTGGTAATAACGCCATCACCGATGGAACCGAGCGTCACCTGGGCACGTTCTTTCTCCTGGTGAAGTGCTTCCTTTGCCTGTTTAAGGGCGGTAATGTCGCGGATTGTGCCTTCAATTCCTATGACTTCTCCCTGATCGTCATATTTATAGTGAGAGTTTTCAGAAATCCATATCTCTGAACCATCACTGTGCTGCAAGCGGGTTTCGAAATGCTGCAGGCGACCGTAATGGACATCAAGCGACTGTTTCAGCTCGTCATGATCGGCGGGACAAACATAAAAGTCTTTTATGTTTTTGTTAATTACCTCATTTGTTTCGTAGCCGAGTAACTGTTTTATTGAAGGCGTCGTCCAAAGAACGTGTCCACTGATATCGGTTTGATAAATCGTATCCTGCATACTGTCGAAAATTGCACTCATCCGCTGTTCTGAGCTGCGTGTTCGCTCCTCGGCCTGTTCGCGTTCCCGCATTTGCTCCTGGAGCTTGATGTTCGTTTCCTCGGCATATTTTTTCGCGTTTTCCGCTGTTTCCCGAGTCACAACAAGATTCTTTATCAATTCTGTGTTGTGTGATCCGAGACTGAAGGATTTGGAAAGGATGTTGCGCATGGCACGTGACGAGAACAGCATGACGGCTGCGATGATAATAGCCAGTGTTCCCAGGGCCAGTGAGAGAGTGTCACCCTGATAAAAAAACAACGCTGTAACAGGAAACAGTGCCGGGAGAATGAAGGCAATTATGGTTCTGGGTGATGACTGCATGGAGACATAGGCAGTGAGTGACATACTTGCTACCGTCACCAGTACAAAAATTTGCTGAGGAAGTTCGCCGTAGATTGCTGCAATTAGGCCAAGTGCGCCCCAGCATATTCCGGAAATGGCCGAGCCGGTAATGTATTGCCGACCCCATACATCGATATCCTTACTGGTCTCTTCTTGAGTATTATTATTTATAAAGAGTGAGCGGCCACCGACGCTTACTACAACAGCAACTGCCCAGGCGATCAATAATTCATAAGGGGCTGTATTCCAGAATACGGTGGCGACAATCGCTGTTACCAGCATGCTGATAATCAGCTCGGTCTGGACCTGTTGATGTAACATCTGAACCTGGTCGGCTCGAAACTGCCAGCGGTTCATTGTGCGACGGTCTGCAAGCTGCGCAGACCCGGAATCAATCATGGACTCTTTGCCTTGCTTAAACTGTCCGGAATGATTGTTACCCTCTAAGTCATCGTACATTGAATTTTTTGCCCTTTCCCCGACTGTTCATGTTGGCATGATGTAGTCTTGTTCAGCGGGCAGTTCATTCCGGGGCTGATGCTGCCTCTGTGAGACAATCGGGCTGCAGCAGACAAACTTTAGTTCTGAATGTTATAAATATTCTTTTTATTCAGTGCATTAGGGATGTGGGCTAGAGTGCTATTTTGATAAACACATATGAAAACATATAGTTATCATTCCAGCTTGAAGGGGTTGAATGTGGTGCTGATGAATGAGTTTCATCTTTAAGTGGGGATAACTGCTTGTCGTTGTATGATAATTCGGCGTCTTGAAGCTTGTTCGGATTTAACAAGCTCGGCTACCATGGATTGACCAAGAATGCCCACGCACTGTTTGTAATCTGCGCGTTGACCTATCTGTACCTGGCGCAGGATTAGTGCGCCTGAAATACACGGACCACGATGTGAGACAATGAAGAACCCGGTCAGAACCGGGCCGAATAGCGGAGCACAAAACAGATTTCCGTGAAAAATATCAGCAGCATCGAGAGGTACCTGTGTTTTTCATGGCTTGCTCGGACGTTCCATAAACTTTCCTGATACCTGTCCAGCTGTCGGGGTCGACCTTTAAAATACCGGTTAATCCGTGGAAGATTTAGGACAGGGAAATGCGTTTATAAGTGCGTCAAGCACTAGTCCGTCAGCAGCCAGATGCAGTTTCTCGGGATGCTCGAATAAGTATTTCTTTACAACCAGGGTCGCTTGCGAGTGTGTGGAATTAACAGGGCGACAAAAATAATTCGTATACTCCACAACGCTCATTACGCCTACCACATACCCGATACACATGCCGTCAAATGTGCTTGCTGGCCTATCAACATATGAATTGCAGAGTTTTTTCAGCAACGCACCACTAACATTCTCCATCTCTGCAGCTACATTGCTGCACATGAGAGTACTGAGAAGCACAGCTACGTTGATTATTGTTGCTCGTTCCATAACGAATATCCTTTGTTCTTGTGTTTGTCACCATATCACAGACCGGTAAAAGTAAAGTAAGAGCAACAAATGGCATGCAGCTCCTGATCTTGTAACTTAGCAGGCGACTTCACCGGTACCTGAAATTGGGGGTGTGCAAGTCCGTGGCATGTAAACATCTCGGTGTCGTGCTTACCGGTGAGAAGTAAAAGACTCTCTTTTGATATCTATGCCGCTGCTCAATTAACGGTGCTGCGTATTGTCCCGTCTGTGTCCATGCCGCAATCCAGCGTCATCATAGCTACACAATTCAGGGACAGGAAAACGCCGGTTTTATTGTTTATGTCGCCAGGAGGTTTTCAAATTCAAACTCGACGTGTATTTCAGACGGAAGCATATAATTTATTTACTATATTAATCAATATGATAAAGTTTTCGCGTGGACGGTACCAAGGTTGAGTAATCAATCACTTCCACCTTGCTGACACTGGAAGCGGGTACAAAAATAATACCGTCGAGTTACCCGCTGAAAATCCCTGTAGCCACCTGTACAGAAATTCGCCACCTACAAGAACGTGATCTATACTTAAAAACAAGTATTGAGGCAGGGAGAGACTATAAGCGGAATGTGGCACGATCCTGAAGCACCTCCTCTGTGGGAATACCAAAAGACTAATAAGGAAGTAAATAACCACGGTAAAGATTCCAAACATTTTTGACATCATTGCCAGCTGTTCTGACCAGGATAAATTCCTTGAAGAGTCAGCAGCTGGCAGGGGTGCGGTCATTCTGCAAATATAAACAGTAGATCCAGGAGGCGTTCCAAATGCGATTCATACTTCAAACAATAGTCACAGTCAGAAATTGTTTGCCCGCTTTATTGTTAGTCACTCAAATGGTACAGGCCGATCAGGTATTTACACTGATTTCGCCAGAAGAATATGCTGAATCGCTAACGCTGATACAACCCGCTGATGTGGAATATTTGCCAAAGGCGGTACTTGATGCACCGAAGATCCTCGTGAAGTCCCCGGATGCCAGTGCATCGCTTGTTTCACCCGTCGACATAGAAGTTCATTTTGAAGCGGCTAATGGCGCAGCTATTGATATGCAGTCTCTGAAAATTCTCTATGTGTTGTTGTTTAAAAAAGATGTTACCAACCGTATATTGGAGCATGCGGATGTGGGCGCAGATTATTTAAAGGTGAGTGGTGCGAACTTGCCGGCAGGAAAACACGCGTTTATTTTGAAAATTCAGGATACTCAAATGCGCGAGGCCAGCCAGAAATTCGAGATAGTTGTAAAAGGATAATGCGGAAAGTTGATCAGATCCTGTCTTTGCACAGGATACTTGCCACTCTTGTACTACTCTTGCTTTTTTCGCTGGTCGGTAGTGCTTTCGCGGGGAATCGTGCGCTATTAATTGGTACAGGTGACTACAAGAATAGTCGCTATAACCTGCCAGGGATTGCATACGATATCGACGTGATGGAGGGCTTCGCGAGAAGACTTGGTTTCCAGCCGCAGGAAATCAGAACCCTGGTCAAGGATCAGGTCACGTTCGACAATATTAGGGAATCGTTTGACAACTTTCTCTCTCGAGGAGTAGGACCTGCAGACAGCATTCTGATTTACTATAGCGGTCATGGCATACAGGTCAGGGACAAAAACGGCGATGAACTGGACGGACGTGATGAAGCATTGACTCTATATGACCTGAGGCCAGTTCAGGGTGGATATGAAGGCGTGCTTATTGATGATGATATTGAAAAATTTCTGGGTGGATTGCCAAGTAAAAATATTCTGCTGGTCGTGGATGCATGTCACAGCGGCACAGTAACCAGGGGTGTTTCCGAGTCGCTAACACTTCAGACACGTGCTTACAGCATCAGCGAATTCGTTGTGAAAACGCTTCCTTACAGAGGTGATACCGGTTTTGTCAGTAAGGGAAGTGATGTGCAAATAGAAAATTTGACCAGAGGTGTGGTTTCACTTTCTGCAGCACAGGATAATGAACAATCACTGGCTACTGGCAGAGGCAGTGTGTTCACTTTGGCGCTCAACGAAGCGCTGGATACCGACAAGCGGAGCGCCACTCCGAAAAAGCTGTTACAGGAATCCACCAGCATTATTCGACAGAAAATCGATGCACAGCAATTGTTTCGGCCAAACCTGACGGGAGACGCCACGTTATTTGACCAGGAACTGAAAGTACGCAGCGCGACAGAAAGAGGCGAAGTGAACTGGTCAGATGTACTGAGGATGGTTTCAGCCCTGCCCGCTCTGGACGCCACACTGGACAAATATGACTACGCAAAAGGTGAGCCAATCAAGCTGCGTGTTCGTGCACCCGCTAACGGATATTTGAATGTGATTGCTGTGGATAGTGATGATTCCATGGTGTTGCTATTCCCGAACAAACACTCACCTGACAGCCAGGTGCCAAAAGGATGGATAAATTTACCTGGTGAATCGAATTTCGAATGGATCACACAGAAGCCCTGGGGAAAAAACATGCTGGTTACCTTGTTCACCCCTTATCAAGTAAATCTCTTTGAAACAAGCATGCAAAAGGACCAGGCAGGAGAAGCCACGGTTGATTATGCGTTACTGTTTCCAGCCGCGCTGCGCGAACAGGGTGTTGGCGGAGAATCAGCCAGGAGCAAGGGGGCTGCCGGTATCCCATTATATTTTTATACCTGTGAGACTGCTACGGGTTGCAAGTAAAACTGACATGCAGAAGCATGCGCAGAGCTATTGGAGTCTTCTTATGAATAAAAAGAAAATAAATATTTTGCTGGTGATATTGTTGCTGATCAATGGAACGGTGTTTGCGAAGTGCGGACCGCAACAGCTTGAGACCGCTGAATCACTCGCAGCTCAAGCCAGCGAAATAAATGATTTGAACGAGAAGGTATTGCTGTTAAGAGAGGCACTGCAGCTATGCAGCAGTTTTGACTGGTGGATGAAGCTGGGGGAGACCCAGGGTATGTTGAACTATTGGCTGGATGCCGCAGATGCATTTGCATACGCCAGGGATTTCTATGAGCCGAATGAGCGTGGTGAACTAAGTGCTGTCAAAATCAGCCAAAAGGCGACTGCCAATTCGAAGCTGGCAGAGGCCTACTGGGAAGCCGGTAATCCGGCATATGCATTATCTGCGGTGGAAGAAGCCAAAATCCAGTTTGAGGTAATCAAACGTCCAATACCGACCTCGCTGCTGCAGTTACAGGCAAAAATTGACGACTCATTGGCTGTGTCGGATGCAGGGACGCTGGCTCGCACCATTGAGATACAGCGCTCGCGCAGTTCCCGAGGTGTTGGCCTGCGCCCAAGAGTTGAAACAATCGCAGCAAGCACAGAGAATTCATCTGTGAATACTGTCGCAGCTGTCGATATTCCGGCTGCGACAGGCTTGGCAGATGACAACGCTGTGCCAGTCACAGCTGCAGTGATACCTTCACATCACGCCACAAATACTGTGGCATCTGCACCAACCCATACAGCTGAAGCAAAAATAAATATTCAGGTATTGTTCGATTTTGACAGCGATCGTCTGGCTAGCGCGGGATTGCAAAGTGTTGAGCAGATGGCTCGAGCGATCGAGCAGTTGAATTTGAATGAGTCTGCAGTGATTGTTTTGATTGGCCACACAGATTCGAAAGGTGCTGAACAATACAACCAGGATCTGAGTGAACGGCGTGCCCGTGCAGTGCTCACCAAACTTGCAGATTCAGCTTCAATCAGAGCACGTATTTTAGCCGAAGGTCGCGGGGAGTCGGAACTTCGCTATCCGGGCAACACGCGGGACGATCATCGCCGCAATCGGCGCGTCGAACTGGTAATCCAGAATTGAATCATGCAGAGGTAAGTTTTTTTTATTATGGATATTAAGTTTTCAATTGTGGGCGGAATTCTTGCGTTTGCCCTGCTGGGCTTGTCGGCGTGTATGAACCTTTCTCCGACTCAAGGGCATGCTGCAAGTACCGATTCACAGATGGTGTTCATTGATATAGATAGTTTTGATCAACGATTTATCGAAGCTATGGAGGCCTCACAAAAAAACATCACTGTGAAATTCACTGGCAATTCCGTTACGACAAACGATATCCCGGAAAGAGTACAAAAATGGCTGTCAGCAGCAGATACCACCGGTGAGGGGCTAACAATCAATTCCACCAACGGCACCCAGAGCAAAGACCTGTTCTCCTTGCTTAGCCTGATTCCGAGGGGCTACGAATTGATAAAGGACTCCTATCACCAATTGCTTATTAGTAAATACGGGGCAACGGTGTATGTCGACAACCGGGATGCTTCTATTGATCAGATTGTTTTCAGCAGGTCTTTTAATAAAAATTGAACTCTGGATATGAAACAGTCGGCGTTTATGATTTGCCAATTGGCAGGAAAATGGACATCCAGCCGTCCAGCCTGGCCAAGAGAAAAAGACTGCTTTTCCATCCATTGGTGGTGCTCCATCCAAGCTGCGCCGTCTCCAATAGCTCAAGGTGTGATACATTGGTTTTTACATATTTGTTAGCGTAAAGGAGAAGCTGTGCTCCGCATCAAAGCGATATTACTGACCGTCTCGTTATCCCTGACCTGCACAGCTTTTGCTGAAGAGAGAATAGCCCTGGTTGTAGGTAATGGCGCCTATTCTTCTGTCGCACCACTCGCGAATCCTGTGTCGGATGCCACGCTTATTGCACGGAAACTGGAAGGCCTGGGTTTTCAGGTGAAACTCCTGACGGACTCAAACCTGATCGAGATCAAAAAGGGTATTTCGCATTTTGGACGGGAACTCAGGGCGGCTGGCAAGGATGCAACCGGATTATTCTACTATGCAGGTCATGGCGTGCAGTCATTTGGGGCAAACTATCTTTTACCGGTTGATACCAGCCTTACTGATGCCGCAGATCTGGATTTGGTGGCGGTTGAGGCAAGTTCAATCCTGAGACAGATGTTTTCTGCGAAAAATAATACGAATATCGTAATACTTGATGCATGCCGCAACAACCCGCTGGTTGATATACCTGAATTCGGAGATAATGGTCTGGCGGAGATGAAGGCACCAACAGGAACCTATCTGGCTTATGCGACCTCGCCGGGCAAAGTCGCGCTGGATGGAAGCAATGGCAATAGCCCTTTTACAGCTGCGCTTGCTCAGGAAATGGCAATCCCCGGTGCTCCCATTGAAGAAGTATTCAAGCGAGTGCGAGTAAAGGTATTGCAGCAGACAGGTGGTGCGCAAATTCCCTGGGACACCTCATCACTAACCAATCAGTTTTACTTTACCCAGCCAATCGTACTAAGCGAAGCGGAAATGGCCGAGCAAAGAATGTGGGACTCGGCAAAATTTTCGCGCGATATACTGCAGATCTCGCTGTTCTTGCGTTCTTATCCCGACAGTCTGTACGGAAACGAGGCAAAAAGCCTGCTTTCAGAACTTGCTAATGAGCTTTCATCTTCCGGAAAAAAAGAAAAGTTGTTTGCGACCCGGCCAGTGACAAGTCCGGCAGCCGCGAAAATTAATGACAGTGAAAAGGAACTGATCGAGAAGGCGCAAATTAGCGGTGAGATCGCAGACTATGAAGCCTACATGACCAGGTTTCCGAACGGTATTTATGCCGAGCTTGCACAGTACGAAATTGCGACGCTGCGTGAAAAGCTGGCAGCAGAAACTGTGCCAGCAAAAACCGAGGATCTGGCTAGCGATATCCCCCAGGTCGCGCCAGCTTCTGCAGTAACCAGGCAAGAGCAACACATTACATTTCAGTCAGTGCTTGCGACCGGTTCGCCTGAAATAGAGGGCAAGAGTATCGAAGAACTGCTGCAGGGCAGTCCTCTTTTCCCTCCGGTAAAGGGCCTCCCGGAAAGTTACTGGTTAAAGCAGTCATGCAACAACTGTCATACCTGGACACGGGATGCACTTTGCGACCAGGCCAAGGTCTACCTCGGCAAGAATGCAGCAAGGTCGCTTGCCAAACAACACCCATATGGTGGATTTTTTAAAAAAGGTTTGAGGGACTGGGCCAGCGGCGGATGCCAGTAGGATGAAAACCCCAATGCAGGACATGTGTGGCAGGCCATAGCGAGCGGGTGAATTGTTGCATTTCAATCAGGTTGTGCAATACTGAAACAAGACCCGGCAGCGGGGATTAAAACAAATTACTCTAATATTTGCCGGCATTAGTATTATCTAAAGACCACCCTTGATTGCTACCAACATGATTACTATAAACAAGTTTTGGCTGTCATATGGATTAGAAAAACTGGTCATTGCAATCACTATACTATGTTGCATGACAGGCGTTGCTATAGCTCAAAGCAACCCCTTCGCTCCCGGTTGGGAATTACTGCCTGAAGCATCTGCAATCCGGTTTCAGTCTGTAAAAGAAACAACAAAAGTCGAATCGAATTCATTTGCCAGTTTCTCCGGCAAGATTGATGCATCAGGGGCGGCTACTTTAATAATCCGGCTCGATTCTATTGATACCAAAGTGGACTTGCGCAATGTTCGTATGCGTTTCCTGTTTTTTGAGACATTTCAGTATCCGGAAGCGACAATTACTATGCAACTGGAGCCGAGCGTACTGTCAGACCTGGGCCAGATGCGCAGAAAAGTTGTGACTTTACCCTACACACTGGATTTGCATGGCATCTCAAACACCTCGAAAGCAGAAATGATTATAACCGAGATCAGTGATGGCATCCTGTCGGTGTCTTCCAGTACGCCAATTTCCATTTCCGCCTCAGATTTCTCACTGGATGCCGGCATAAAAAAACTTGAAGAAGCAGCCAACGTATCGATCATTCCATCTGCCACAGTCACGTTTAACTTACTCTTCTCACGGCTGGCGTCGAATGCTGGCAGATTTGCCGCTTCCGTATCCGACTCCACCAGGGTCGCCATGGAGGCGCAGGGCAATTTTTCTTTGGAAGCCTGCAAGGGCCGCTTTGAAATTTTATCACGTACAGACAATATCTACTTTGCATTGGGAAGTGCACGGCTCGATCCGAAAAGCCGACTTATCCTCGATAGCATCGTGGACATTATCCGTCGATGTCCAGGTCTCGTAATAGAGGTCTCGGGCCATACGGATTCTGACGGAAGCGCCTCAACCAATCAGGTTCTGTCCGAAAAACGGGCTGAATCAGTGAAGTCCTACCTGACTTCAAGTGGAATTGAGACAAATAGAATCGTCACTGTTGGCTATGGCGAGAGCAAACCGGCCTTCCCCAATGACACAGCGGCAAACAGGCTTCGCAATAGACGGATAGAATTCGCCGTTGTTAACAACTGATTAATGACAGTTAACCTGATAAACACGTGGATTGTGCAATAAGCTGCATGCTTTCAATCGTGGATACTGGTGGAAGAAACTGAGGTGTAAGCACTTGCCTGCAGTCGTATGAAGGCCAGTATGATGTGTTGATTTGCACATTCGATTGGCACACCGGATCAGTACAGTCATTCTAAGTTGGCTCAACCGATGAACTGCAAGTTAAAGCGCAAATGTTGGGTGAGGTTAAAGATGCAAAAGGACCAAAATAATATTCACGCTGTCACCTTGCAATTATAAGGGCCCTCACTGTCGCCCGATATCTGGTCGAATTCAGGCTGCAACCCAGGCAACAGCACCGTCGTAATCACCGGAATCGAAAAACATGGTCTGTGCGTTCACGAACCTGGCCATGATTTTTCCGGCCATTTTCTGCCAGGCTTTATCGCCCACAATTGCAATGCGCTCGGGAACGCGGTAATGCACGCGCACCAGGGAAAGGTGATCACCCAATGCAGCGAGGCCTGACCAGCCATCAAACTCGCGCAAATCCAGCACCAGACGCACGTGTTCAGTGTGACTCATAATATTGTCTATTTCTTCATTGACACCATCGTATGCACCTGGATCAAGCTTGCCGAGCAGGCGTACTGTTACGACATCACGAGTACGATGAATATGTATCGACCCTAATGATTCGCTTAACCAGCGTTTGGCGTCGTCCAGTTCACCAATAGCAAACAGTTGGACGGGGCATGGCATCATGAAAGCCACCGCCTTAACCCCCATTTTAATCCAGCCAACATCCGTCACGACGGCTACTCTTTCGAAACCATTCCAGTGCCGCAAACCAAGCTTGGTGTCGTCCCAGATGGCATCAAGGCTATAACTTCCGAAATCCGGGCCAACCTGCGCCAAAAGTCTTATGCGATCAAACTTTTCGATGGCCTTTTCTACAGCTGGCGTGAGAACGGTGTCGTAATCACCGCCTGTAACATTACCGGAAATTCTGAACCCCAGCGTACCATCGGGTAAATCTGCAATTTCTTCTATCATGCCGCTTCCTCCACATTTCTGTAAGACACGGAAATCTTCAAAACTATATTGCTCGCAACCTTAACATGACATGTGAGTGTATGGGCAACTTGCCAATATCATTGAGTTAACAGGTGTAAAAAACATTTAAAACAATTGGTTGCGGCAGGGTGAACAAGTAAGGCCGCAGAAATGATACAGATCCGGATTGCACCGTGTATTAATCCATTCCTGGCAAACCCTGGAATTCCAGTCAAAACTAAAGGAAAAAAATACAGCAACTCGTGTTGAAAAACGAGATTTAATGGCACTCTTGCAAGGCGTGCAGCTTCACGATACAAGGATAACGAGGAAGCAATCGGTGAGCGGCTGTTGGATGAGCTTTCGACAGACGAACCGGATAGCATTGAGGCATTCTATTAAGCCGTGTTGTGATACGATGAGGTCGCGTGGGGAGACATCATATGATGTCTTCATTTACCAGGGAGAATGGCGTGCAGGAATACGCTATGTGCAGGATAACGATGAACTCATGCTGTGGGTGCCGGTTGTGCGTGTTGCGGGCCCAGCAGCGACTGCGCAGCGCGTAACGGAATCAGATGGTGATATATGGATCGCACCCGACGAGGCGCCGAGTAACGGCGAAACTGCATTGATTGGCGATGCCACCGGTGCATTGCTGTTGATCCAGCGTTCGCCTCCGCAGTCATACTCACAGCTGTTCAGTGGTGGTGGCCGTGGTCGCTAGGTTTTACAGTAAACCTTACTTCAGCGATAACTGCTGGAAACCCACGAACATGCGACCCCTTGCATCGATCATTCAACTCGCCGTGGCAGTATTTCTCTGCTCTTGTGATCAACAGCACCCAGCAGCAAATATCGATCCCAAGCTGGGGCTTGACTGCTTTGAGAGTCAACGTGCCTCACTTCCGCCGGGAACTCAGTATGAAGGAATTGATAAACTCTCGGAGAGCAGGCTAACGATAAAAATCATGAATGGAATGGATGTGGTGACGCTGGATTGCGGGCTGACACCGGAAGGGATATTACAGGCTACCGGAAAATGATTAACATTTGGGGTTGCCATGCAAATGTATCCGGAAATAAAATATTTTGTTCAGGAAACACTCGGTTGTTCATGTCCAGAAGAAGTATTTAAAAAAATCGACTTCCAAGAAGAAAATGCTGACCTTGCTGGAAAAAAGGTCAATGTTGGTGACCGTTTGTTAATCTACATTATTTCCTTGGATAGAAAATTCAGCATTCAGGGAATTGTTAACTCGGCGCTGGGTCAGGGCGTCAAGGAACGTGATGAAAAGGGATATAACCGATTCCGGTTGGTGCTTGTGACTTCCCGCCCGGATGAACTACGCGCTTTGGCTGAACATGTCTTCGACTGTTCTGGATATGCAGATGAAAAGACACATCTTCATGTTGTGACCGAAAGTGATGTGGAGCATTTGTGAGTCAATCTTACGATGACAAGCATCTTCTCTTTGTGCTTGCAGGCATTATCAACAAGCGTATGGGGCATGTCGGTGATTCCCCGATTATCGGCGCCGGAGTGTATGCCGGCAGCGAAACATGCGTGTGCTGCATCAGGTCCCTTGGTCAATATGCCATAACACCTGGGACCGGGTAATCAAGGTGACTGTATTGAGCTGCGGTTACCTCGGCTATAATAGCTGTAGCACACAAAGGACTGCGCAATGCGAAACCGACTGACATCCCTCATCCTTGGTGTGGCACTTGCCAGCGGCTGTGCCACATCGCCCACCGGCCGTTCGCAATTGGTACTCATGCCGGACAGTCAGATGAACCAGATGGGGCTGCAGGCATTCACTAACATCAAAGACAAAACGCCGGTAGAAACCAGTCGCACCACAAATGATTATGTGCAGTGTGTGGGCAATGCAATTACCCGGGTAGTCGGTGGTAGTTGGGAAATAGTGGTGTTCCGTGACGATGCCGCCAATGCATTTGCCTTGCCCGGCCGCAAGATCGGGGTGAATACAGGCCTGCTCAAGGTTGCTGAAAACCAGCACCAGTTGGCAACGGTGCTCGGCCACGAGGTGGCGCATGTCCTGTCGCAGCATTCCAACGAGCGAGTTTCCCAGAAGTTTGCAGTTGAGCAGGGACTGGGCCTGATCAATGCCATCGCCAGCCCCCAGTCTGCTACCGGGCAGACCCTGATGGGTTTGCTGGGCGTGGGTGCAGAATACGGTATCCTGCTGCCATACAGTCGTGTCCAGGAGAGCGAAGCCGATACACTGGGCCTGGATCTGATGGCAAAAGCCGGGTTTGACCCGCGTGAGAGCGTCAAGCTGTGGGTCAACATGGGCCGTGCTGGCAGCGGCCAGCCGCCGGAATTCCTGTCCACACACCCGTCACACAGTACGCGCATACGCGACCTTAACGCACACATGCCGGTGGCGCTGAATCTGCAGAGTCGTGCCGCTCAACAAGGCAAGCGCCCGTCGTGCCGCTGAAGGGAAGGTGCTGTGGCAGTCATGGTGAAGGTTCGCTAAACCGGAGAAGGCAGTGTTAGCGGCCTCTCTGCAGTCTGTCCGGTATTTATGCAATCTTTTGAACAGCATCAGTCTGGCTAAACCATAGAATGGCTGCAATGATTGGTCTGCTGAACGTGCGATTCGCCAGTTCGTGGGTCGTCGTCAGATTGTCCTTTCTCACCTGGATGCGGGTGCACGTACGGCATTGACGAATGCTGGATCAGATGGGGCGCGAAGCCGCTGGGT
>Ga0316191_10000381_pt1 | contig 28485 bp, 27 predicted proteins | sample Eddworburr2cm_MG_FD_204928 | JGI IMG/M metagenome (GOLD analysis project Ga0316191, IMG submission 204928) | Coastal sediment microbial communities from Maine, United States - Eddy worm burrow 2 cm | ecosystem: Environmental > Aquatic > Marine > Coastal > Sediment | place: USA: Maine... | reverse complement strand
TCTGCAAAGTGTTTGGCGGCCGTTTCCGGCGCTTGCTCTGCGGTGGAAAAGTGGATGTAGCCATCAGCAACATCGATGGGAGCGCCTTGCGTGGTGCCCGCTTTGCGCAGGTCCGCCCATTCAGGCATGCGGAATATCTTGAAAATCATCATGGCAGCGTGATGCCTTGCACGGAATGACTGGTCAAGAGGCATGACGTGGCTGACGCAAGGGCAGGGACGATTGAGCCTTTGACAGGGCCTGCGCTGCGGGTCACGATGCGGATATTATTGTTTCGAGGGGAAAATGATGAAACGATTCCTGACAGCGACGGCAATGCTTGCCGTGACCAGCGGCATGGCCGCTGCGGACTATACCTTGACCATCCTGCACACCAATGATTTCCACGCGCGTTTCGAGCCGATCAGCAAATACGACAGCGGCTGTTCTGCAGAAGATGACGCGGCCGGCGAATGCTTTGGTGGCTCTGCCCGTTTGGTCACTGCAGTTTCCGAGGCGCGCGCGCGCAGCAACAATTCGATCTTGGTAGACGGGGGTGACCAGTTTCAGGGCACATTGTTCTACACCTATTACAAAGGCGCGCTTGCGGCTGAGATGATGAACAAGATGGGGTATGACGCGATGACCGTGGGCAACCACGAGTTTGATGACGGCCCCGAAGTTTTGCGCGGTTTTATGGATGCGGTGGACTTCCCCGTGCTCATGTCGAACGCCGATGTCACGCGCGAGCCGTTGCTGGCTGATAGCCTGCCAAAATCGGTCGTGATCGAACGGGGCGGTGAAAAGCTGGGGCTGATCGGCCTGACGCCGCAAGACACGGATGAGTTGGCGTCGCCGGGCGACAATATTACTTTTTCCGATCCCGTAGCTGCTGTTCAAGGCGAAGTAGACAAGCTGACAGAACAGGGCGTCAACAAAATCATCGTTCTCAGCCACTCCGGCTATGGCGTTGACCAGCGTGTTGCAGCCGAAACCACAGGTGTTGATATCATCGTGGGCGGGCATTCGAACACGCTTTTGTCCAACACAAACGACCGCGCCTCTGGCCCGTACCCGACAATGGTGGGCGATACGGCCATTGTTCAGGCCTATGCTTATGGCAAGTTTCTCGGTGAATTGAACGTGACATTTGATGACGCGGGCAACATTACACAAGCCATGGGTGAGCCGCTTATCATCGATGCGGCCGTTGCCGCGGATGAGGCGACGGCTGCGCGGATCGCAGAGGCCGCAGGGCCTCTGGAAGAAATCCGCAACCGCGTTGTGGCCGCAACCGCAACCGAGATCGTGGGCGCGCGCGATGTCTGCCGCGCCGAAGAATGCGCGATGGGCAACCTGATTGCTGATGCCATGTTGGCGCGTGTGAAAGACCAAGGTGTCGATATCGCGATCCAGAACAGCGGTGGTATTCGTGCCAGTATCGACGCAGGCGAGGTGACCATGGGCGAGGTGCTGACGGTACTGCCGTTCCAAAACACGCTCAGCACGTTCGAGGTCACAGGGGCCACGATTGTCGCAGCCCTTGAGAACGGCGTCAGCCAGCACGAAGACGGGGCAGGGCGCTTTCCGCAGGTAGCGGGGATGAGCTATGCCTTCGATCTGTCCCAAGAGCCGGGCAGCCGGATTAGTGACGTGATGGTCGGCGGCGCGCCAATTGATCTTGAGAAAGTCTACGGCGTTGTCTCCAACGACTATGTGCGCAACGGCGGCGATGGCTATGACATGTTTAAAACAGCCATGAACGCCTATGACTTCGGCCCCGATCTAGCCGATGTCACAGCCGAGTTTATGGCCGCAGGCGGTGCCTATACGCCCTATCTCGATGGTCGTATCCAGATGAAGTAAGCCGCCACCACCTTGAATGGCGGGTATCATTGACGCGTCCGGCGGATGTCGGGCGCGTCTTTTCTATTCTGGCAGGCGTCTGTAGCTTGGGCTATTCTGCGACGCATGTGCGGACGATTTGCGATAACACTTCCCAGCGATGCGATGGCTCAGTTGTTCGAGGCGCAACCGGATAACAATTTGCCCGATGTGCCGAATTATAACGTCTGTCCAACGAATAGTATCCATGTGGTCACGGGCGGTGCTGATGCGGCGCGTCGGTTGACGTCTATGCGGTGGGGCTTTCTGCCGACATGGTACAAAAAAACCAACGACGGACCGCTTTTGATTAATGCCCGTGGCGAGACGATTGCTGAAAAGTCTGCCTTTCGGGCGGCGGCGCGCGCGCGCCGCGCGCTGGTGGTCGCGACCGGGTTTTACGAGTGGACCAAAACATCGGCAGGAGAGCGGGACCCGTGGTACATCGCACCATCAGGAGGCGGTGCATTGGTGATGGCGGCGGTTTGGCAGGACTGGACAAACGGTGAGGGCGAAACGCTGCGTACCTGCGCCATTGTCACGACGGCCGCAAACAAGGCCATTCGCCACATACACCACAGGATGCCGGTTATTCTGGCACCCGAGGACTGGCCGTTATGGTTGGGAGAGGCGGGGCATGGCGCAGCAACACTGATGCGCGCAGCCGGTGATGATGCCTTGACGTTTCACCGTGTTGATCGTGCTGTAAATTCGAACAGGGCGACCGGCCCGCAGCTTGTTCAACCAGTACAGAGGAATGAAACCGGCCCCACCGCGTGATGGGGCCATTACTCGTTACCGAACAGCTCAATCAGAGCGCGTTGGCTGGGCAAATTCCAACTGGCCCGTGATCTTCAAATCACTCATTCCGTAAAAGGCGCCAGCGATATCCGGCGTAATCGTTACCAACAGCTCTTCGCCTTGCGCAAGCGGACGCGTGGTCCAGTTGCCTTGCGCATGGTACAATGTGTGATCGCGCCCGCTTTCATTGACGAATCTCACGACATCTCCTTGTTTTATCGTGGTTTTCTGGGGGAAATAGGCAGTTTCCAGAATGATCACGATATGCTCGTCTGATGCCACGGCAGCGGTGCCGGTGGGGACCAATCCAAGAGTTAACAGGGCAACGGGTAAAACAGTTTTGAGCAGCAAACCGAACAGTCCTTTGATTGGTCCCACCACATCAGCAGATGGGATTAAACTAGATTTCAAATAGGACAATTACGGGCCAAGTCGGTGGCGTGCCAGCGGCAATCGGACCGCATACAGAGTGTTTCTGAATGCCGTCCAATGGGCCAATTGTGGCGCCCTTGCGCAGAATGCTGCGGCATAGTTCGCAATTGGGACGAAACCAAGAAGACTGTGACCCTGAGGGGGCCTGATCCGGCGCCAATTACGGTGCCGCCACGGCTTTCTTTCAGCACTGCTCGGATGGCGGGAATGGCGCGGATCATCGGTTGTTGTGTTTGGACGCGCTGGCGATGGTGCAGCGGCCCCCAGCGGCATGAGCGACAATCCGTGTGCAGGGCCTTTTGCCTTCTGCGGTGCAATGATAGAGTACCCGAGCCGAGCCTGTCAGGGAGTGAAAGGAAGACCCATGAACGTCGAAACCCCGATCCTCAAAGCCAAGGATGCACCCGATCTTGGTGCGTTCGAGTGGTCCGATCCACTGCGTCTGTCCGAGCAATTGGCCGAAGACGAACGTATGATACAGGATAGCGCTGCGGCCTATGCGCAAGAAAAGCTGCAGCCGCGTGTGATAGATGCCTATGCAAACGAAACCGTTGATGTATCCGTCTTTAAAGAGATGGGCGATATGGGATTGCTAGGGATTACATTGCCCGAGGAATATGGCGGTTTGGGCGGATCCTACGTGTCCTACGGCCTTGTCGCCCGCGAAATCGAGCGGGTCGATTCCGGTTACAGATCTATGATGTCGGTACAGTCTTCGTTGGTGATATATCCGATTTATGCCTACGGCTCGGAGGCGCAACGCAAAAAATATTTGCCGAAACTCTGCTCGGGTGACTGGATCGGCTGCTTTGGCCTGACCGAACCTGATGCGGGGTCTGATCCTGCTGGGATGAAGACGCGCGCGCAAAAGACCGATACGGGCTACAAGCTGTCCGGCGCGAAGATGTGGATATCGAACGCACCAGTAGCAGATGTTTTTGTCGTCTGGGCAAAATCTGATGCGCATGGCGGCAAAATCCGCGGTTTCATTCTGGAAAAAGGGATGAAGGGACTGTCGGCGCCGAAGGTTGGCAACAAACTGTCCTTGCGCGCCTCGGTAACAGGCGAGATCGTCATGGATGGCGTCGAGGTCAGCGAAGAGGCGCTTCTGCCGCATGTCCAAGGTTTGAAAGGGCCGTTCGGCTGTTTGAACCGCGCGCGCTACGGTATTTCCTGGGGTGTGATGGGGGCGGCCGAGTTTTGCTGGCATGCCGCGCGCCAATACGGGTTGGACCGTCATCAGTTCGGCAAGCCCATCGCAGGCACCCAGTTGTTTCAAAAGAAACTGGCAGACATGCAGACCGAGATTGCCTTGGGGCTGCAAGGTGCATTGCAGGTTGGGCGTCTCATGGATGAAGCAAAGGCCGCGCCCGAAATGATCTCTATCATGAAGCGCAACAATTGCGGCAAAGCATTGGACATTGCGCGCATGGCGCGTGACATGCACGGCGGCAATGGCATTAGCGGCGAATTTCAGGTGATCCGCCATATGATGAACCTTGAGACGGTAAATACCTACGAGGGCACCCATGATATTCACGCTCTTATTCTGGGGCGTGCGCAGACGGGCGTGCAGGCGTTTTTCTAAAAACGCAGGTTCTGATTCGGGGTTTTACACCCGCAATGAAAGCGCGAGGCTGCTGGAAACAGGTGCCGCGCGCTTTTGTTTTCGGCGCTTGGACTGCATTTTAGAGGGATGTTTCCTGCGCGTTAGAGAATTCTTGCACACGTGTGCAAAAATATCTTGCCAAGTCGGGTATCGGGTCGCTAGCGTCGGTTAAATCGCAAAAAGCGAGCTGCGCCAGCAGGGGGATCTATGGCCGAAATACAACTGCGGAACGTGAACAAGCGTTGGGGCAGCTTTGTCGGTGTCGACAGCTTTGACCTGACCATCGCCGATCAGGAGTTTCTGGTTTTGCTCGGGCCGTCCGGTTGCGGGAAAACGACCACGATGCGCATGATTGCAGGTCTGGAAGACGCCACAGAAGGCGAAATCATCATCGACGGACAGGTGGTCAACGATCTTGACCCAAAAGACCGCGATGTTGCGATGGTCTTCCAGTCATACGGCCTTTATCCCAACATGAACGTCTACGAAAACATCCGCTTTCCGCTCAAGGTGCGCAAGGTACCAGAGGCCGAGCATGACGAGAGGGTGCGGCGCGCATCGGCAATGGTCGAACTGGATGACTTTCTGCACCGTAAACCGGCTGAGCTGTCCGGCGGGCAGCGCCAGCGTGTTGCATTGGCTCGCGCTATTGTCCGAGAGCCGAACGTTTTCCTGATGGACGAACCGCTATCGAACCTTGATGCCAAGCTGCGGGTGTCGACGCGGGCGCAGATCAAGAACCTGAGCCACGAGCTTAAAGTGACGACCGTCTATGTGACGCACGACCAGATTGAGGCGATGACGCTTGCCGATCGTGTCGTTGTCATGAAGCAGGGGAAGGTTCAGCAAGTGGGCACGCCCACGGATATCTACGACAACCCCGCCAACACTTTCGTCGCCAGCTTTATCGGCAGCCCTGCGATGAACCTGATGGATGGCGAAATCTCGGGTGGCACTTTCACCGGAACAAACGTGTCGATCGGCGGATTGGCCGCGCGGGATGGATCTGTGACACTTGGCTTTAGGGCCGAAGACGCGACGCTGGCGGAAGACGGGCAGGGCCAGATCACCGCGCCCATCTACACCATCGAGCTTTTGGGCGACGCGACCATGCTGACCGTGCGTGCGGGCGGGCAACTGGTATCGGTTAAAGCACATAAGGAATTCAGGGCCGAGATCGGCGACATGATCTCTTTCTCGGTGCCAAGTACGATTTGTCATCTGTTTGACAAAGACAGCGGGACGCGGATCGACGCCTCCTGACTTTTTCTAAGCCCGGTGCGCTGGGCCAACAAAAGGGTGCAGCCTTGCAAGATGCACCCGTTCTAACTGCAACAGGGAGTTTGCATATGTTTTTGAAAAGAATTGCACTGGCGGGCGCGGTGTCGCTCATGGGCAGCGCGGCTTTTGCCGCCTGTTCGTATGAAAACGAAGTACCGATCAAATCGCTGAGCGCAGGTTTTGAAGCATGGAAAGCTGTGACAGACGCAATGGCGGAATGCGGAAATTTCCAGGCTGAACTGGATCAGGAATTCCGCACAAAGCAGCCAGCAGCATTCGAAGCCAACCCGTCTCTCTACCAAATCGGTGGTGTGTCCAATGGCACGATCACGCCGCTTTTGAACGCAGGCACAATCCGTCCACTGGATGATCTGGTCGCAAAGTACGGACAGAACCTCAGCCCTAACCAGCTGATCCGCATCAACGGCGAGATTATGGCCGTTGCGATGATGGTGAACACGCAACACCTGATGTACCGCTCTGACATTCTGGCTGATCTGGGGATCGCCACACCCACCACATGGGATGAGGTTTACGCGGCTGCCGAGACGATCAAAGAAGCGGGTGTCGTCGATTACCCGCTGGGCGCGACAATGAAATCCGGTTGGAACCTCGCGCAGGAATTCGTCAATATGTACCCCGGTCATGGCGGCACATTCTTTAACGACGACAATACCACCGCCGTGAACTCTGATGCGGGAATGGCCGCACTTGAGACAATGGCCAAGGCGCTGGACTATACCGACCCGGAAGTACTGGTCAGTGACAGCACATACGTACAGCAGCAGTTCCAGCAGGGCAAAATCGCCATGGCCAACCTGTGGGCAAGCCGCGCAGGTGCGATGAACGACGAAGCAGAAAGCCAGGTCGTCGGCAAAGTTGCGATGGCCGCAGCACCCACGGCGATGGATGGTGGTGCGCCCGCAACCACCCTGTGGTGGGATGGTATCGTTATCGCGACAAACATCTCGGACGAAGAGGCAGATGCCGCTTTCCGTCTGGCGATGGAAGGCCTTGATACGGAAATGGTAAAGAGCGCCAATGATGCTGCGATCTGGCTGGTCGCGGGCTACGAGCCTACTGAAATCGCTATCGGCGCAATCGCAACGGCCACGGCCAATCCGGCACCTCCGGCCTACCCTTCGACCACGCAGATGGGCTTGTTGCACACAGCACTCGGCAACGAACTGCCTGCCTTCCTGACAGGCGAGCGTGACGCGCAAGCCACGCTGGTCGCCATAGAAGAAGCCTACACGACCTCTGCAAAAGAAGCGGGCGTCCTGAAGTAAGCGACTTGCCGGTCGGGGGATGTCCCTCCGGCCGGCCCTTCATCTGCAGGCTTTGTCGACCGCGCCGCTGCGCGGTTCACCAAGCAGGCACCTGATCTGATAGCCGCAGGGAGTGGCCCATGAAATTCAAGACATTCGCAGCCTTCGTCGGCCCGTCAGTCTTTATGATGCTGCTGTTTATCGCAGCCCCGCTGGTTAGTGTTTTTATCCAGAGCTTTCAGGTCACCCAACCGATCCTCCAACAGGTCGAAGTAGAAACCTGCACACCGGGCTTTCTGACCCAGACCTGCACGACCGAGATGAAAACAGTGCCGGTGCTGGACGAAAACGGCAAAACAATTACCGAAACCCGGTGGGTCGGACTGCAAAGCTACAAGAACGTGCTGCAGATGGATAAGGTCTGGGAGGGTGTCAGCAATGGCAGCTGGAACGATATTATGCAGATCGATTTCTGGCGCGCGCTGAGGTTCACGCTGTCTTTCACCTTGCTGACCTTGCCGCTTGTGATCGGCGTGGGGCTGGCAATTGCGCTGGCGGTCAACAATGCAACGCGCGCCATTCGTGGCCCGATTATCTTCATATCGCTTTTGCCCTTTATCATCACGCCGGTAATCGGGTCGCTGTCGATCTACTGGCTCTTTGTCGGCGACGGTATTCTCACCGCGATGATGGAGCGTTGGACCGGCACAAATATTTCGATGTTTGCGCAAGCCTGGACCATCGAGTTACTGATGTATTTCTACCGCGTGTGGCATGTCGCACCCTTTGCCTTTGTGATTTTCTACGCTGGCCTGCAAACGGTCAACATGGACACGCTGGAATCCGCTGTGATTGATGGCGCAAGCCGCTGGGAACGTCTGCGCCATGTGATTGTGCCGCATCTGATGCCGCTCATCATCTTCATCGCACTGATCCACCTGATGGACTGCTACCGCGTATTCGAAGAGATCGTAGGCTTCCGCTCTCAGGCTCATGTGATTTCACTGCAGTGGCTGACCTACGACTTCATGACACCGGACGATGCCGGCAACCGTGCAATTTCGCGCGCCTCGGCATCAGCCATGCTGACCATGATCGGGATCGTCTTCCTGCTGATCCTGCCACTGCGCCGCACATGGCGTGACCACAAGGGGAGCGCGCACTAATGTCCACACCCAAAGCCATGCAGCAATCTTTTGCGCTGCGCCTCTCGTCCGGAACCTTCCTTGCCTTCTGGTGCCTGCTCGCCGCTTTCCCGATCTTCTGGATCGCCATCATGAGCTTCAAGTCACCCGTTGATGCTTTTGCCGCAAGCCCGTGGGCCGTAATAACCGGCCCTGCGACCCGCGCAAATGGTGACGGGCTGTCGATCCTTGATATCATCATCGGACTTGCGGTGCTCTATTTTTCGATCCGTTGGGCGTTTACCAAGCTGCCGGGGCTGGTAAAGACATTCTGCCCGCCGGGGCTTATTGTTTTGGGCTGGGTCTTTGGCGCGGTGCTCTACGCCGTTGCTTTTATCCTCGTGTTTTTTGGCCTTTTGCCTCTGCTGCTCGGGCCGATCAACAGCATCTCAGGCCCCTTGGGCACGCCAGTCCTTGGCCTGACGACAGAACACTACGTGGCTGTCTGGGGGGAAAACGAATTCTACCGCAACTTCCTCAACTCCATGCTGGTCACCGCAGGGGTTGTGACCGTGTCGCTCACCGTCGGCACCCTCGCGGGATACGGGCTCGCACGTTCCGGTTCGGACCTTGCGTTCTGGCTTTTGATCCTGGCCCTGGTGTTCCGCGCTCTGCCACACTCTGTGCTCGTTGCGGGATACCTGCCGGTCTTCATCAATTCATCTGAAATCCTGAGGCCGATTTTCGGAGAGGGGGCGCCGACACTCTACGGTCAGCCCTGGGCCGTGATCGCCGTGCTGGTTGCGATCAACCAACCGTTCACGATCTGGATGCTACGCTCGTTCTTCCAAAACATCCCCGCAGAACTCGACGAGGCGGCACGCGTCGATGGCTGCTCGCATTTTCAGGCCTTCAGGCGCGTCATCATGCCGGTGATGTGGCCTGGCGTGATCACCACAGGCCTCTTCAGCTTCCTGCTCGGATATAACGACTTTCTGGTCACATCCTTGCTGCTGGACGCTCAAAACCAAACGATGGTGCCTGCGATCGCAGGTTACTTTAACCGCGAAACTACAACCACAGATCAGGTTGAAGCCGTGGCCGCCGCAGTCTCCATCACCGCGCCCCTCTTTTTGCTTGTCATGGTATTCCAACGACAAATCGTCAGTGGCCTTACTGCGGGTGCCGTTAAAGGATAGCACGCTCGCTCATCTTGCCCGATAAACTCCCGCCGGAGGCTCCCGCCACCGGCCCCAAAACAAAAGGTCGACCATGAAAGGCAGCCGCCCCGAACAAGCCGTTCTCACCAAGGACACGGACATGTCCAAAACAGACGCAACCCGCGCTGTGATCGAAGGTATGGTCGACGGGTTGAACGACCACCGTATTGATGACATCGGCTCTTTTTTTGCCGAAAGCTTTCGGTGGATGGGCAATCAGGGCTGCGGCTCCAAAACAGGATTGCGCGCATTTCAGGATAACTGGCAGCGCCCGTTTCAGGCGGCCTTTTCCGACAAGGTCTGCGTAGACGAGGCACGGCTCTACATGGGCGAATGGGCCGCCGCCTTCGGCCGTCAGGAGGCCACGCATTCGGGCACGTTCATGGGGGTGGCCCCAACCGGCAAGCGGGTTGAAATCCGTTATATGGATTTCTGGAAAGTTGAGGACGGAAAGATCACCGATAATTGGGTGATGGTAGATTTTCCGCATGTTTTGGCCCAACTGGGCATTGATGTATTCAGGGGCGAGGGCTGGGAGGCTTTTGATCGTGGCGAAAAAACGCCGCCACGCCCCGACAGGCAAGGAGAATAAGTATGGCAATTGAGTACCTCAAAAGCGGTAAACCTGATGCGGAACGCGCCGAAGACGATGCGAAAACACGGGCAGCCGTTGAAAGCATTCTGGCTGATATCGATGCGCGCGGCGATGCAGCCGTGCGCGATCTGGCGGAAAAATTCGACAACTACACTCCTGAGGCTTTCAAGCTCACTCAGGCGCAGATCGACGCTTTGATTGCCCAACTCACTCCGCGCGAACTTGAGGACATCAAATTCGCGCAAGAACAAGTACGCAACTTCGCTCAGGCTCAGCGGGACAGCATGCTCGACATCGAGGTTGAGACGATGCCCGGCGTGATTCTGGGACACAAGAACATCCCGGTGCAATCTGTCGGATGCTACGTACCGGGCGGTAAATTCCCGATGGTGGCTTCGGCGCATATGTCGGTCGCGACAGCCAGTGTGGCCAAGGTGCCGCGCATTATTGCCTGCACGCCGCCTTTCAAGGGCAAGCCGAACCCTGCCGTGATTGCCGCGATGCATTTGGGCGGTGCGCATGAGATTTATGTCTTGGGTGGTATTCAGGCAGTGGGCGCAATGGCCATTGGCACAGATACGATTGATCCCGTGCATATGATTGTGGGTCCGGGCAATGCCTTTGTGGCCGAAGCCAAGCGCCAGCTTTTCGGGCGGGTGGGCATCGACCTCTTTGCGGGCCCGACCGAGACAATGGTGATCGCGGATGACACGGTTGATGCCGAAATGTGTGCGACGGATTTGCTGGGGCAGGCAGAGCATGGATATAACTCGCCTGCGGTACTTCTGACGAATTCGCTAAAACTGGCTAAAGAGACGCTGGCAGAGATAGACCGCATCCTGACCATTTTGCCCACAGCCGACACAGCAAAGGTGAGCTGGGAAGACTACGGAGAGGTGATCTTGTGCGATACGTATGATGAGATGCTGAGCGTGGCGGATGACATCGCGTCCGAGCATGTGCAGGTGATGACGGATCGTGACGATTGGTTCCTTGAGCATATGACTTGCTATGGGGCGCTGTTTCTGGGGCCACGGACGAATGTCGCGAATGGGGATAAGGTCATTGGCACCAACCATACGCTACCGACAAAGAAAGCAGGTCGGTATACCGGTGGTCTTTGGGTCGGAAAGTTCCTCAAGACCCACAGCTACCAAAAGATACTGACCGATGAGGCCGCGGCCGAAGTGGGTGCCTATGGGTCACGCCTGTGCATGTTGGAAGGATTTGTGGGCCATGCCGAGCAGTGCAATTTGCGTGTCCGGCGATATGGGGGAGTAAACGTGCCCTACGGGGCTGGTGCTCCGGCGAAGGAAGCGGCGGAGTAGGGGGCGCTGCCCCCGGAGCCTTTCGGCTCCTCCCCCGGAGTTTTTTTGGCAAAGTGAAACATGGACAAGCATTCAGATCATAAAACTAAGGTCGGCGCTTTGCGCGCGGCGATGTACGACTTTGACTTAGACGCGCTGCGTCGGGAAATGACCGCACTTTGTGCGCCTGACGTTGTATTTCGTCTTGCCTTTCCCTTCGAGACCATCGTGGGAGTTGACGCTTATGTGGACCGGGTTTACGCACCGCTGGCCGCGAGCTGGCCTGATCTGGAGCGGCGCGATTATATCGTGATGGCGGGTCCGACGCCAGAAGGTGCGGATTGGGTCGGCTGCGGCGGGTATTACACCGGTTCGTTTATGCACCCCTGGCTGGATATTCCTGCAACAGGACATTTGGCGCATATGCGGTTTCACGAATTTTATCGCATGGAAGATGGCAAGATCGTCGAGATGCAGGCGTTATGGGATTTGCCGGAGGTCATGATGCAGGCGAAGGCCTGGCCCATGAGCCCCAGCCTTGGGCGCGAGTGGTGCGTGCCCGCACCCGCCAGTTGCGACGGATTGGTTCCGGGGCCTTATGACGCGAAGATGGGCCAGCAGACCTGTCAGCTGATTATTGACATGCTGGAATGCCTGAAAAAGCATCCCGCGCAGGGTGGCCCCGAAGTGATGGAGATGGACCGTTTCTGGCATCCGCATCTGTCGTGGTACGGGCCTGCGGGGATTGGCACGGGCCGCGGACAGCGCGGTTTTCGCCACTGGCATCAGATACCTTTTCTGAACGCCATGCCCGACCGTGGCCAGTATGTGGACGAAATCGAGTATCACTTTTTTGGCGACAGGAATTATGCGGCGGTGACGGGGTGGCCGGATATGTATCAGTCGATAACACATGGCGGCTGGCTGGGTATTGCGCCCACGGGGCAGAAAATCGAAATGCGCAGCCTGGATTTTTGGCGGGTCGAAAAGGGTCTTATTCGCGAAAACTGGGTGTTGGTGGATATGTTGCACATGTACGATCAGATTGGCGTGGATGTTTTTGCGCGGATGCGTGAATTCAACAAGGCGCGTATTGGCTTTGATCCCGAGACGGGTGTGCCGCTATGACAATACTGCCAAAGTCGCCGGGGTTTGATTTGACAGGCAAGCGGGCCTTGGTCACGGGGGCGTCGTCGGGCATAGGTCTGGCCTGTGCCGCTGCTGTGGCTGAAGCGGGTGCGCATGTTGTGTGCGCCGCACGTCGTGCAGGGCCTTTGCAAGAGGTGGTTGAGGCGTTGACTGGGGCAGGGTTTTCGGCGCAGGCATTGACGCTTGATCAGACCGACTTGCCGGCTGTCAAAGCGGCTTGCGCCGAGCCTTTTGATATTGTCGTGAATTCTGCCGGTCTGGCACGGCACAGTCCCGCCGTAGAGACTTTGCCCCAAGACTTTGATGCGGTGATGGATATCAATTTGCGCTCTGCATATTTCCTGTCCTCTTATGCGGCGGATGCTTTGATGAAGGCCGGCAGGCCGGGGTCGATCATCCACATTTCAAGCCAGATGGGTCAGGTCGGCGGAGTTGACCGTGCCGTCTATTGCGCGTCCAAACATGCGGTTGAAGGTATGGTGAAATCGATGGCGATCGAATGGGGTAAGGCGGGGATACGGATCAACACTATTGCCCCTACATTCATTCGCACACCTTTGACCCAAGGCACGTTCAGCAATCCAGAACGACTGGCGTGGATCATGGATAAAATCAAACTGCCGCGCGTGGGCGAGGTCGAAGATATCATGGGGGCTGCGGTATTTCTGGCCTCTGACGCGTCGGCGATGGTGACGGGTACGGCCCTTTTGGTTGATGGCGGGTGGACGGCGGGCTGATGGGCAAGGTGACGTCTCTTGATGTGGCAGAGAGGGCGGGAGTGAGTCGGTCTGCCGTGAGCCGTGTGTTTACTCCCGGGGCCTCTGTCAGTACGGCCACGCGCGACAAGGTGCGCAAGGCGGCGGCGGCATTGGGGTACCGGCCCAACGTGCTGGCACGGGCTATGAACACCGGCCGCAGCCGGATCATCGGACTGGTGGTTGCCTACCTTGAAAACCAGTTCTATCCGGAGGCGATTGAACGGCTGTCCAAAGCCTTGCAGGCTGAAGGCTATCACGTGCTGGTCTTTATGGCGTCCAATGACGAGGCGGCCACGCAGTCGGTGATCGACGAGTTGCTGGACTATCAGGTTGACGCCATCATTGCCGCCTCTGTCGGTTTGTCTAACGACCTGACCCAGCGATGCGAGGGGCTGGGCATTCCAATTGTGCTGTTCAACCGCCACCAATATGACGAACGCCTGACCTCGGTCACGTCGGACAATGTCGCAGGCGGTCGTAAGCTGGCGGAGTTTCTGGTCGCAGGCGGACACGAGCGTATTGCCCATATCGCGGGATGGGAAGGTGCTTCCACGCAGATCGACCGCGAGGCAGGTTTTATGGAAGGGCTGAATGCAGCGTCTGTCCCGATCTTTGCGCGCGCGGTGGGTAATTTTGATTTCGAGAAAGCAAAGCAAGCCGCACGGGACATGTTCACCCCCGACACGCGGCCTGATGCGGTTTTCGTGGCGAATGACCATATGGCATTTGCGGTGATGGATGTGCTGCGTTTCGAATTGGGTCTGCGCGTGCCCGAGGACGTGTCGGTTGTAGGGTATGATGACGTGGCGCTGGCCCAATGGCCAAGCTATAACCTGACAACTGTACGCCAGCCTGCCAATCGCATGGTGGCCGAAACCGTCCATGCCTTGTTGTCGCGACTGGCCGGTGATGATACCGCGCCGCGCCGCATTGCTCTGGACGGGCCGCTTATTGTCCGCGCGTCTGCCCGTATACCAAAGGCCATGAGATCAACGGCCTGCACACCAAAGGACTGAAGACATGCAAGGCTTCGACAAGAAGTTCAAAGACTTTCCCGACTACATCATCGGCATCACCAAAGAGATCTGGGAAGATCGCGGTATTTCAACGCTGCATCAGTATTATTCGGATGACATTGTTGTGCGCTCGCCCGCCTCGGTGGTGGTCGGAAACCAGAATGTGATCGGGGCGACGATGGCCACGCTGGCCGAATTCCCTGACCGTACGCTCTTGGGCGAGGATGTGATCTGGTCCGGCACGCCGGAAGAGGGTATGCTGTCGTCGCACCGGTTGCTGAGCACAGCGACCCATACGCGCGATGGCATGTACGGTGCTGCGACGGGCAAAAAGCTGACCTACCGGATTCTGGCGGATTGTCATGCGATCAACAACCAGATCAACGATGAGTGGTTGATCCGCGATCAGGGAGCAATTGTGCGGCAACTGGGGTGGGATCCCAAAGACTATGCAGCGGATCTGATTGAAAAAGAAGGCGGGCCGGATGCCTGCGTGCAGCCCCTGACCCCTGCCACAGATCAGCCCGGACCGTATAAGGGGCGCGGCAATGACAATGAATGGGGCGCGAAATACGCCAATATCATCACGCGGATCATGGGCGCGGATATGGCCGCAATCCCTGTTGAATATGATCGCGCGGTACAGGTCGAATACCCCGGGGGCGTAACCGGCCATAGCCATGGCGCGGTAGACGAATTCTGGATGGGCCTGCGCGCGTCATTCCCCGATGCAAGGTTCCAGATTGACCATCAGATCGGACGCGATGACCCGATGATGCCACCGCGTGCGGCGTTGCGATGGTCGCTGACCGGCAAGCATTCGGGCTGGGGCAGTTTTGGTGCACCAACCGGCGTTGACATATACCTTCTTGGTATCTGCCATGCAGAATTTGGGCCTTGGGGGCTGCGCCGCGAGTATGTGATCTATGATGAAACTACGATCTGGAAACAGATATTGCTGCAAACAGGATAGGCTGCGCTGAGCGGCGATAACGGCAACAGGCCGCGTCGGCGGACGCTGGCTGTCAGACCTAAAATACGCAGTGCCGGCGGCCCTTAGGGTCACTCTGCGTTTGATGAAGGAAGAAAAAATGACCCCGCAAGAAATGGAAAGCCGCATCGTCCGCTATGGCGATCTGCGTCCCTGCAAAACTGCTTTTATCGATGCCCACACACCAGGCTCCGATCAAAAGGAGAATTTTACGATTATCGGTGGTGGTGTGTCGGAAAGCCCCGACCAACATGTGCACATCGCACTGCCGCACGGGTTTAACATCGGTGCCGCCGGCCAACCGCCCAAATGCCGCAACAGCCTGCACAGTCACCGCACGGCAGAAGTGTTCTTTGTACTTTCAGGACGGTGGCGCTTTTTCTGGGGGCGTTGGGGCAATGCGGGTGAAGTCGTGTTGGAACAAGGCGACATCTTTAATATCCCGACGGGCATTTTCCGCGGGTTTGAGAACATCGGTAATGACTACGGAATGATCATGGCCATCCTTGGTGGGGATGACGCGGGCGGTGGTGTGATCTGGGCCCCTCAGGTGATCGAGGATGCCGCCGGTCACGGGTTGGTGTTGTCCGAAGAAGGTAAGCTTTATGATAGCAAGAAAGGCCAGAGCCTGCCCGCTGGCGTGAACCCTATGCCGCTTTTGAGCGACGAAGAACTGAAATCCTTTCCCGAGCCGACAACGGCTGATGTGATCCCGAACTACGTGGCCCGTTACTGGGATATGGCAGCTCTTGCGGACCGGAAACCGGCCAAAGTGATTGGCGCGCAGGGGATGCTACAGGACAAGCCGGGCTTTGAAGTGGATCTGGTGACCCGCGGTTCGGCCACAGAGAAAATGCACCAGCATGATCGCCCGTCGGTTTTGATGCCCGTGCGGGGGCACTGGCGGGTCAGTTGGGACGGGGGCAGCGCCACGCTTGCCCCGGGCGACACCATGTCGGTGCCCGAAAACGTGATGCACAACGCAGTGGCTTCGATGACCGGCGAGGCGAGCCTTTATCATATCGTAGCCACCGATGACGCGCCCGGCGCGACCTGGACAGGAGCATAAGATGTCTATCAAAGTAACGCATGTCGGATCATTGCCGCGCACGCAGGAAGTGGTCGATTTCATCTTTGCGCGCGAACGCGAAGAACCTTTCGATCCGGCGGCTTTTGACGCCACAATGGCGCGTGCGGTGTCGGATACGGTTGCCAAGCAGGTGGCTGCCGGAGTGGACATCGTCAGCGATGGCGAAACCTCTAAAATCTCCTATGCCACCTATGTGAAGGACCGCTACACTGGGTTTTCTGGCGACAGCCCGCGCAACCCGCCTGCCGATCTCAAGCTCTTTCCCAGCTTTCTGAAACGGCTTGCCGAAGACGGCGGTACACCAAAATATGCGCGGCCGATGTGCACTGGTGATGTGAAATCTAAAGGGCAGGGCGAGCTGGGCAAGGACATTGCCAATCTCAAGGCCGCGATGGCGGAACATGGTGCGTCACGCGGGTTTATGAATGCGGCCTCTCCGGGGGTGATTTCGCTCTTTCTGCAGAACGATCACTACCCGACACGCGACGCATATCTGGCGGCACTGGCGGATGCGATGCGCGAAGAATACGAGACGATTGTGGCGGCCGGTCTTGATCTGCAGCTGGACTGTCCCGATCTGGCGCTGTCGCGCCATATGCTGTTTCAGGACCTCACAGATGCAGAATTCGTCAAGATTGCCGCAGCACATGTAGAGGCACTGAACCATGCGCTGGCGAATGTTCCAGCAGATAAGGTGCGCATCCATATTTGTTGGGGCAACTACGAGGGCCCGCATGTCTGTGACATCGGTATGGACAAAGTGTTCGACACGCTGATGGGGGCAAAAGCGCGCTATGTCTTGTTCGAAACATCCAACCCGCGTCATGCACATGAATGGACAGTGTTCCGTGACCGCAAGGCGGACATTCCCGATGACAAGGTGCTGATCCCCGGTGTGGTCGATACGACAACCAACTTTGTCGAGCATCCGGAGGTCGTGGCCCAGCGGATCGAACGGTTTACGCCCATCGTCGGAGCGGATCGCGTGATCGCGGGTTCAGACTGTGGTTTCGGCACATTTGCAGGCTTCGGTTCGGTCGATCCGGATATTGCATATGCCAAGCTCAGGGCGTTGTCAGAAGGGGCCGCGATTGCGGCATCACGTTGATGGACGCAGCACTGCACAAACTGCTGATAGAGGTGGACACACCCACCGTTTGTAATGCCATTGAAGTCGCCCAAGGCAAACGGGGGTTCAATGCCTTTACCCGTGGCACGATGCTTGCCTCTCACCCTGAGGCGCCCGCGATCGTGGGCTACGCACGCACGGCTCGTATTCAGGCTGTCGCCCCGCCGAGCGAGCCGCCAGAGGTGATACGCGCACGGCGTATGGCGTATTACAAACACATGGCAACGGGGCCGCGTCCCGCCTTGGCGGTCGTGCAGGACTTGGATGTCCCCAATGCCATTGGTGCCTATTGGGGCGAAATTAACACCAACATTCACAAAAGCTTTGGCCTCGCCGGCACCTTGACGGACGGCGTTATGCGCGATCTGGGCGACGTGCCCGAAGGCTACCCCGTGATCGCGGGTTCGGTCGGGCCAAGCCACGGGTTTGTGCATGTGGTCGATATAGCGCAGCCGGTCGAGATTTTTGGCATGCACGTCGCTGATGGCGATCTGGTCCATGCGGACAGGCATGGCGCATTGGTCATTCCCGAAGATGTGGTGCCCAAGCTGACCGATGCGATTGCGACGCTGATGCGATCCGAGCGGATCATTTTTGATGCGGTGAAGGGCAAACGGTTAAGCTTTGAGGAATTCGAAGACGTCTGGTCGGCGTTCGAGGCTGCGCGCACCTAAGCCTTCGGCGATGCCGTGTTTTCCAATATGCAGGTGCAGGGCGTCAAAGTGGCCCTTGTTCTTTGCGCGCGTCTTGCTGTAGGGCGATGGCAAGGTTTTAAGGCCCCGAAGTATGTTCCAAGTTCTCGCGCATAACATCCTGCCCATCTTTTCGATGTTGGCATTGGGATATCTCTTGGGTCTGACGCGAAAAGTCTCGCGTGAGGAGGCGAGTGCCATCAACCGCGTGGCCTTTCTGGTGCTGCAACCGGCGCTGATCTTCCCCTTGATAAACGGCTTAAGCCTCGCAGAATTTCAGTTTGGCGCAATCGCACTTTATGCGGCGTGTCAGGCTACGCTGTTCTGTGTGACCTTCGGGATCGCGCATTTTATCTTAAAGCGTGACAGGCTGGAAAGCTGGCTGCTGGCGATGGCCACGATTTTTGTAAACACGCTGCTGTATATTTGGCCGATTTCATATTTGATTTATGGCGAAGCGGCGGCATTGCCCATCACCAGTATCGTGGCATGGGACACCGCATTCACATTTGCCTTTTTTATTGTGACCACTGATCTGATGGCCAACCGTCAGGCGACGGCGTTGACGTCGCTGAAGCGCGTGGCGACAAATCCGGTGCTGATCGCAATCGCCTTGGGGGTGGTGACAAACATACTCAACGTAGCCGTTCCGGTGCCGCTGCTGACGGCAATGGATTTTGCGGGTGCTGCCGCGCCGCCCCTGACGCTTTTTGCGCTGGGTGTTATTCTGTCGGGCCACCCTCTGACGCCGACGCCGACGATTGTGACCATTTCAACGCTGAAACTGCTGGTGTTTCCAGCCATGCTCTGGGCGGCATTGCATTTAGGGGAACGTCCGCCTGAATGGAACACGCTGATGGTGCTGGCAGCGGCCGGTCCTGCGGGGGCGATGTCGTTCGCCTTGGCCATGCTGCATGGCGTGCGCACCGATCAGATCGCCCCTGTCATCGTCTGGACATCTGTGCTGTCTATTCTGTCGCTGGCGTGGCTGGCGTGATGGTGCGCCCCTAGGGAAACCTGATCACTTGTCCGGCTTGGGTGCGGGTGCACCACCTTCGAAATTATTGCCGTGCACGTAGTCGCACGGGTCCTCGCGCATTTCCAGATGCAGGTTGTCGCCATGGTAAGGGTGTGCAAGCGCCAATGCCTCGTCCACTTCGATCCCAAGACCGGGGGCTTCGGGGGGTAGGACAAAGCCGTCTTCAACGCGGAGCGTGCCACTGACCAGCGCATCGTGGAAAGGTGTCTCGATACACTCAGCCATAAGGATGTTGGGAATGGATGTTGCCAAGTGGATATTGGCCGCCCATTCAATAGGACCGGCATAAAGATGAGGGGCCATCTGTGCGTTGTAGACTTCGGCCATGGCTGCGACCTTTTTCATCTCCCAGATGCCACCGGCGCGGCCCAATGCGGGTTGTAGAATTGTCGCGGCACCCGCGCGCAGGACGGCGGCGAACTCTACCTTGGTGGTCAGCCGTTCGCCCGTGGCCACGGGAATGCGCACCGCGCGGGCGACCTTTGCCATCTCTTCCACGGCATCCGGCGGGATAGGTTCTTCGAACCATAGGGGGCTGTAGGGCTCAAGCGCTTGTCCCAAACGGATCGCCCCAGCCGTTGTGAACTGACCGTGGGTGCCAAACAACAAATCAGCCCGATCCCCGACCGCCTCCCGGATCGCTTTGCAAAACGCCACCGAGCTGGTGATGTCGCTCATCGCGGGCATGTGGCCGCCGCGCAGAGTGTAGGGGCCCGCAGGGTCGAATTTGACCGCAGTGTAGCCTTTTTCGACCATGGCCTGAGCACTTTCGGCGGCCATCGCGGGGGACGACCAAAAGTCGGTCATGTCGTGTCCGGCTTGCGGGTAAAGGTAGGTATAGGCGCGCACACGTTTATTCATTTTGCCGCCCAGCAAGGCGTAAACGGGTCTGTTGCGGGCCTTGCCCAAGATATCCCAGCAGGCGATTTCGAGCCCTGAAAAGGCACCGATTGCTGTCAGATCGGGGCGCTGTGTAAAACCCGATGAATAGACACGGCGGAACATAAGTTCGATGTTTTCGGGGTTTTCTCCCATCATGTGCCGCGCAAAAACGTCTTCAATTACTGCGCGCATGGCCGTCGGCCCAACGGAGGATGCGTAGCATTCCCCCCAGCCGGTGATCCCGTCGTCTGTAGTCACCTTGACCAAAATCCAGTAGCGCCCGCCCCAACCCGGGGCGGGGGGGGCTGTGATGATGACATCGAGATCCTTGAGCTTCATTTCGTTGCCCCTTTTGCGCTACGTTGTTGTTCAGGTGTCAAACAGGATCACATTGCGCCGTGCAGCACCTGATTTGGTGTCCGCGATCGCTTCGTTGATCTGTTCAAGCGACCAGCGCCCCGAGATCAGCTCATCAAGTTTGAGCCTGCCCTGCGTATAAAGATCTACCATCCACGGGATGTCCCGCTGGATCACAACATCCCCCATTTTAGAGCCGACCATACCCTGACCCATAGACGCCAGCACCACGGGCTCATAGGTGGACATGTCACCGGAATGCGGCATGCCAACCATCACGACCTTGCCGCCCGCGCCTAAATAGCGGGGCGCCTGATCGTAGGCGGGGATCGCCCCTACTGTCACGATCACTGCGTCGGCACCCTTGCCACCCATGGCCTTGAACGCGGCGCGCCACGGCTTGTCTTGCATCGCCAACACACCGTCTGTCGCCCCGAATTTTTTTGCCACCTCAAGCTTTTCTTCGCTCATGTCGACGGCGATGATCCGGCGCGCACCCGCGATCCGCGCGCCCTGAATGGCGTTCAGGCCCACGCCACCGGCACCGATCACAACGACGTCCTGACCTGCTTTCAGCCCTGCCGCATTTACCACAGCGCCGACGCCGGTGATGACACCGCATGCCACAAGGCTTGCCGCGTCCATGGCGATATCAGGGCTGATCTTGACTGCTTGCGCCTGGGCGACCACGACTTTTTCGGCAAAGCCGCCTGTGGCCATCGCCTGATGCAATTTGCCGCCTTCGGTTGTCGTGATCGGGCCTGCATCACCGTCATAGGGTGTTTCACACAGGGTTGGCGCACCACCGGCGCATTGGCCACAGGCGCCACATGCACGGATGAGGGTGACCACAACACTGTCACCGACTTGTAATCCACTAACGCCGTCGCCGACCGCCGATACGCGTCCGGCGGCCTCATGTCCGTAGACCGCAGGCAACGACCCGCCCCACGCGCCGTCTGCATAGGAAATGTCCGAATGACAAATCGCCACCGCAGCCAACGTGACTTCGATCTCGCCGCGCAGGGGTGCGCGAATATGAATATCTTCGACAACAAGGGGGGCGCCAAATTCATGGCAGACGGCGGCTTTGATCTTTTGCATGGTCGAGCGATGTCCCTGAGCGTTTTTTGCTTTTTTGCAGGGTTACGCCAAGCGCGGGCAGGTGCAAGCCCTTACGCGACCATTCAGCGTTAAAGCTATGATGAAAACGACGTGCGCGCAGTGCGCCTCACAAAAACGAAAAGGGCTATTGCGACCAGTGCGGCAGATAAAAGGAATGGCGCACCGGGCTGGTACATCGGGGTGCCCGGCGCGGTGAAGGCTGCGAAAGTACCTGTCATCACCATGGGAGAAAGGATCATGGCCAGCGCACTTACCGACGTCAGAGTACCTTGCAGCTCGCCTTGGGCGTCAGCACCCACAGCTTTCGACATGATCCCCTGCAATGCGGGTGTAATCACTGCGGCCAGTGCCGCCAGTGGGACAAGGATCAGTGCGAGCGTGCCGCTGGTGACAAAGGCAAGCGCGATGAAGGCGCAGATATCGAATACATGCCCGTAGATGACTGTGCCGCGTTCTCCCAAGAGCCGCATAACAGGCCGGATCAATCCCCCCTGAACAATCGCCAGCATGATCCCGAAGAGCGCGAGGCTCAGCCCGATTGTAGCGGGATCCCAGCCAAAACGTTCTTTCCCGAAAAAGGACCACACAGAAGGGTAAACGGCGAAGGCGAATTGATAAATGAAGAACACCAGCAACAATGGACCCAGCCCCGAGAATTTACTGAGGTGTTTGAAGCTGCCCAAAGGGTTGGCGCGCCGCCAGTCAAATGGCCTGCGTTTTTCCGGAGGAAGGGTTTCTTTCAGCACTAGGTAGCCAAAGACCGCGTTCAACGCCGCCAAAGCGGCTGCCGCATAGAACGGGGCGCGGGTACCAAATTCTGCTAGCAGGCCGCCGATCAGCGGGCCCAGTACAAAGCCCACGCCGAAGGCCGCACCGATCAGACCAAAGTTGGCCGCGCGGTCCTCGGGGGCCGAGATATCGGCCATATAGGCGTTTGCCGTGGCTTGGGTAGCTGCGGTGATACCGCCGATGGTGCGCCCCAGCAGCAAGAGCCAGATGCTGCCTGCGAGGGCCATAACCAGATAATCCAACGCCATTACGACGAGAGAGATCAGCAAAACCGGACGACGTCCGAACCGGTCGGACAAGCCGCCGATGACGGGTCCAAAAATAAACTGCATCACCGCAAAGCTGGTGGCGAGAATACCACCCCAGAGCGCCGCAGTGCTCAGCCCTCCGGCGCCTACTTCCTGAAAGAGATCCGGCATGACCGGAATGATGAGACCTATGCCCATGGCGTCGATCATCATCGTAAGCAGAATGAATATGACGGCAGGGCGCACCTTCAAAGAGCTTCAGCGCGTTTGGCGAAAGCGCGTGCGTCGGCGGGGGCTTGACCCAGTTGGGCATGCGTCTCGAATAGGCTGTCGGGCAGATCCGGGTGGTCGGCTTTCGCCAGCTTCAATAGGGGTGTTTGCTGCGCTGTCGCAGCCGCGCAGAGCGTCTTTGCTAGCTCTTGTGCTTCAGCGCGCGGCATCCGACTGGCCAGTGCAAAGCTTAGCGCTTCTGCATAAACGAGGCCTAGATTGTCTTGCAATGCTGCGGCCATGCGCGATGGCGCAGGCCGCAATGACAGTGCCAGAGCATTTGCCGTTTGCAGTGCGGCCGCCGTGGTCAGGGCCATTTGCGGCACCAGCATCCATTCGGTAAACCACGCGGCACCGTCACGTTGATGTTGGTGCACCCCCGCCGTGGCAAGCCCGCTGCGCAAAGCGGCGGACTGCTGAGACAGGGCCACAAGGCTGGAGGCTTGCACCGGATTTTGCTTTTGCGGCATCGTTGAGGAATGGCCTGTGGCCTCGAAAGCGACTTCCTCCACACCGCCGGCAGACAGGTCCAACAGGGTGGTGCCCATCGTGCCCAATCCTGTAGTGACGCCTGCCATCCAATCTGTGATCCTCAGGATCGGGCCGCGATCTGTGTGCCAGGACCGGCGCGGATCATTCAGACCCAGCCCTTCGGCAAGAGCCGCACGCAGAGCTGAAGGCTCAGGTCCGAGCGCCGAGGCAGTACCGGCTGCACCGCTCAGCGACACCCACAAGCTGCCCTGCCGCACGCCCTGTAAAGCCTCAAGCGCATCAGCCAGAGGGTGTCCCCATTGCGCCAGCACAGCGCCCCATGTCGTTGGCGTGGCAAACTGACCGTATGTGCGTGCGGCCATCGGCGTGTCGGCGTATTCTTCTGCGTTCTGGCCCAGTGTTTTCAGCAGAGTTTTCAGGTCAGTCTCGGCCAGTGCCAACGCCTGCCGCAGGCGCAGCATTAGACCGGTATCGATAACGTCCTGCGACGTGGCCCCCCAATGGACGTATTGCGCATGTTCGGGGGCGTTCATCTCGCCCCGAAAGGCGGCAATCAGGCCCGGCACGCAGACGCCGTTTTGCCCCGTTTGGCGCGCAATCGCGCCGGGGTCGATCTGGATCTCGAGGCTGGCGCGTTGAATGGCGGCAGCGCTTATTTCGGGAATGATCCCCGCTTGCCCTTGCGCTTTTGCAAGCGCGCCTTCAACCAGAAGCATCGCACGCAGCGCGGCACTATCCGAAAACAGACGCCCGGTGTCACCGGTGGGAAAAAGCTGGGCGTAAAGTGGGCTGTCGAAAACACTGGCGGCCATCAGTACCTCGGTATTGCATTGTCGAGCCTTTGGGCAAGGCCGGTCGGGTCGGCATAAAAAGGAGAGTGACCGCAGGCCATTTCCTGCACGTCCTTTTGTGGCCAGTCCTGTGTCATGGTCACCTGAAAGGCAGGTGGGATCGTTTGATCCTGCATGCACCGGATATAATGGCGGGGCAGAGCGTCTAACGCGGGTGTCGTATGAAAGGCCACGTTTGTGGGCGCCGTTGCCTGCGGGCACAAACGCGCCACGGCGCGGTCTGCGATATCGGGCGCGCAGTCCTGATAAAAGAGATCGCGGGCGGCTTTGGGATCGATCGTAAAGCTGATACCGTCCGGACGCATGCGTACGGCGGGCAGCAGGGGTTGTTCAGGCGCCTGCATGCGCATCTGCGCAAGGCTCATACCGTCTTGGGGAACATAGGCGCACAGGTAGACCAGTTGCGCTACTTTTTCGGGGGTGTGCCGTGCGGCCGCCGCGATCGCGTATCCGCCCATCGAATGGCCAACCAGCACAGTCTTTTGGTCAAGCGCGTCAATGATCGAGTGCGCGTAGGCATCCAGTGTGACTTGGGTCAGGGGCGTCGTGTCGGCCCCGTGTCCGGGAAGGTCGATGGCGCGGGCGCGGTGCCCCATCTGGTTCAACAAGGGCAGCGTTTCTTCCCAACACCACGCGCCGTGGCACGACCCGTGTACAAGCAAAATATCAGCCATCAATGCCATCCAGATGGCCGACGCTGCGTAAAAAATCGGTCAGCACGCGGGCATATTCTGTGGGTTTTTCCACGCAAGGAAGATGGCCGGCTTTACGGATGAGGTGAAACTGGCTGCCAGGGATAAGGTCAACCGTTTCGCGTACCAGATCGGGTGGCGTAGAGCCGTCTTCGCTGCCGGCGATGCCCAAAGTGGGCAATCGTAGCCCGCTGGTTGGTGTATAGAAATCAGTGCCCGAGATCGCCGCACAGCAGCCCATATAGCCCTGGTCCGGTTGCTGCCCCAGCATGTTGCGCCAAAGTGTGAGTTCCGGCGTGGCCCGAAATTCAGCACCGAACCAGCGTTCCATAACACTATCTGCCAGACTTTGAACACCGCCCGCTTGTACTGCCGCGATTCGGTCTGCCCACATAGACGGGGTACCGATCTTTGCGGCTGTGTTTGACAGCACCATCGCGCGGATCAAATCCAGCCGCTTGATTGCGAGACCCTGCGCGATCATGCCCCCGATCGAAAGGCCTACAAAAACGCAATCGCGCACCTCTAAAAGGTCCAGCAACCGCTCTGTGTCGCTGATGAGGGATCCCATCGAATAGGGGCTGTCGGGGCAACTGGACAAGCCGTGGCCGCGTTTATCGAACCGGATAAGCCGCAACCCCTCGGGTAACATGGGCAAGATCGGATCCCACAAGCGCATGTCGGTGCCAAGCGAGTTGGCAAACACAACCGTTGGCCCGTCGTCGGGTCCGTCGACGCGGTAGTGCAGGGAGACATCCGGGAACTGTGCGATTTTCATGTGATGCTCCTGCGGCTGCTTAACTTGTTACGTACCGCCAAAACGCGTCAGTGCCATCTGAAATATATCTGCATCAACATTGCCGCCTGATATTGTAACGATCACATCGTTATTGTGCAGTGCCTCTTTGCGAAAAAGGGCCGCCGCAAGTGCGACCGCGCCGCCCGGTTCCGCGACCACTTTCAGGTGCGAGAAGGCTAGCGCCATGGCGTGCAATGCTTCGTCGTCGCTGACCACAAGGCCTGGTCCGACAAGGCGTTGGAGGATGGGGAACGTGATTACGCCCGGTGTAGGAGAGATGATCGCGTCACATAAGCTGCCAGATGTTGTCGCATTGCTAAGCCGTTCTCCTGCCACCAGCGACCGTGCAACGTCGTCAAAATGCTCGGGCTCGGCTGGATAGACGCGCATGTCGGGCGCTTCGGCTTCCAGAGCCAGAGCGATCCCCGAAGTGAACCCGCCGCCGCCGCAGCACACGATGACGTCCGCTTTGGTCACACCCGCGGCTTTGGCCTGCGCCGCAATCTCTAGCCCGGCGGTGCCCTGTCCGGCGATCACCTCTTCGTTGTCGAAAGGTTTGATAAGCGTGAGGCCGCGTTCGCTTACGATTTTAGCCCCGATTGCGTCGCGGTCTTCGCCTGAGACCCGATCATAAAGCACGGTTTCCGCACCCAGAGCACGGGTGTTGTCGATCTTGGTGCGTGGTGCGTCTTTGGGCATGATGATAACTGCAGGCGCTCCGGCCTGTTGCGCGGCCAGCGCGATGCCCTGTGCGTGATTGCCGCTTGAGTAGGCGATGATCCCGCGCGCGCGCACGGCGGGGTCAAGGGCAGAGATGGCGGACAATGCACCACGGTATTTAAAGCTGCCGGTATGCTGCAGGCACTCTGGCTTGATCCAGACACGCCTGCCTGCAATTTCGTCCAGAAAAGGTGAGTTCAATAGAGGGGTTACGCGTATGTGGCCGTCCAATCGCGCGGATGCAGCACGGATCATGTCTATGTTCATGGCAGCGCTTCCACCCATGTTTGTAATGCCGCCACCGCTTCTGGTTCATCCAGATACGGCACATGCCCGCGCCCGACCGTTGTTGCCACTATCATGTCGGGACGGCGTGCCTGCATTTGCGAAAGTGTTTCAGTCGTCAACAGATCAGAGTTTTCGCCGCGGATGCACGCGAGTGGCAGGCCTTCCATTGCATCAAAAAACGGCCACAAGTCTGGCGCTGCCTGCGCGCCTTGCTGTTCGACCGCGTCGCGCAGTTTTGGATCATAGGTGATGTCCAGTCTGCCGCCTGTTTTGATATAGTGCTTTGTTGCTTCTTCCATCCAGCGCGAGAACGGCACATCCGTGAAACCGGGCAAACCCTGTTGCATCGCACGGGCGGCCTGAACGTGATCGGTGTAGGGGGGCCTTTTTCCTAGGTACCCCATGATAAAAGACAGCCCCTTTGGGTCAATCACAGGGCCTATATCGTTAAGAGCGACACCGGTCAGGCGTTCTTTGGCGCCAAAGGCCAGACCCATGGCCAAAAGCCCCCCGCGCGAGGTCCCTAGAACCCCGACCTTGTCCAGCGAAAGATGATCCAAAAGCTCGATTACGTCGCGTGCTTCCACCACTAGATTATAGTTGCTCCAGTTGGGGTCCCAATCCGAAGCGCCGCGTCCGCGGTAGTCCAGCTTGATAAGACGGGTGCCGTTCAGGTGTGGCGTGACGTAGTCAAAGTCCTTGGTGGTGCGCGTCAGCCCCGCCAGACACAGCACGGTTGGCCCCGTTCCGGTATCTTCGTAGTTGAGGGACAGGCCATCGGACGTTTCAAACTTTGGCATTATACACCTGCCAGTTTCGGAACGTCGGCAAGATCACGCAACGTATGTGCAGGTTGCCAGGGCAGGCGGTCAACGGGATCGCCTGCACGGTTGACCCAAACCACGTCAAAGCCATAGCCCGCAGCACAGCTTGCATCCCAGCCGTTGGACGAACAAAACAACACCTCTTCTGGCGCGCAGCCGAACCTTTTGCCCACAAGATCGTAGACCCGCGTGTCGGGTTTGAAGACGCCGACCGTTTCGACTGACAGAACATCATCCAGCAGCGTTTCAATGCCTGCAGACTGCACCGCACCCGTCAGCATATCGGGCGAGCCATTGGACAGGATCGCGGTGTTGAGACCTGCGTCTTTGAGCGCCTTCAACATGCGCGGCACCTCTGGGTAGCTTTGAAGTTCCCAGTACAGCGCCAGCAACCTTTCGCGCAAATCGGGATCGCCGTCATGGCCGGTCTTCTCCAAAGCCCAGTCCAGCCCCTGTTGGGTCACAGACCAAAAGTCTGTGTGTGCCCCCACCACCGCGCGCAGCCACGTGTACTGCAATTGCTTCTGGCGCCAGTGTTCTGCAAGTACCGGCCAGTCCTCGGATATCTGGGCGAAGGCCGGTTCAGATGCGGCCTGCCGTGCGGCCGCCGCCACATCAAAGAGCGTACCATAGGCATCGAACACACAGGTTGTAATCGGCATGGGGCACTCCTTTTTGGGGTATGTTCGCACAGTGTCACGCCGGAACGGGCACGAAAAGAGCCAATCGTCGGTTATTTCCGGTTTACACTTATTAAAGACAAAGGCAGTCTGCACAGGAGACG
>Ga0316191_10000380_pt1 | contig 28542 bp, 22 predicted proteins | sample Eddworburr2cm_MG_FD_204928 | JGI IMG/M metagenome (GOLD analysis project Ga0316191, IMG submission 204928) | Coastal sediment microbial communities from Maine, United States - Eddy worm burrow 2 cm | ecosystem: Environmental > Aquatic > Marine > Coastal > Sediment | place: USA: Maine... | reverse complement strand
TCGCTCTGAACGGCGGTGGCACCAGCAATATCGACAACCGTAATATGGTGGGTTCCGCGAATGGTGACACTCTCGTGTACCAGCTCTACACCGATGCCGGCCTCGGTACGGTGTTCGGCGACGGTATCGACGGCAGCACCGTTGCCGCGAGCGGCGCCGGCTTCGGCAACCCGCAGACCACTACCGTATATGGCGAGGTTCTAGCCAGCGATGCCCAGGACGTGCAGGCTGACACTTACAACGACAATGTCACCGTTACGATCACATTCTGAGTATGCGGGCTATTTCGGCCTAGGGAGGGCGGCGCATGCCGCCCTCCTGTTCCTGCTTTGCGTCGGGGCGGCACACAGTGCCTCGGTGCAGGTGGTGCCGGTGCGCGTGGAAATTTCAGCCCAGCGCACAGCCGGCGAGCTGCGGATTATCAATTCAGGCGACAAACCGGTTTCGATGCAAGTCGATCCGCGTGAGTGGAGTCAGAACGAGGACGGCGTGGATCAGCTTACGCCGACAGAGGAATTGCTGGCGGTACCACCGCTTTTTACCATTCCTCCGGGGCGCGATCAGATCGTCCGGCTCGGTCTGCTGGGACAGGCAAGTCCCACCCACGAGAAGACTTTTCGCCTGCTGGTCACCGAACTGGCGCCCGCCTCCAGCGCGGGCGACAAGTCGGCGGTACGAATTAGATTGCAGCTCAGTATTCCCGTGTTCGTCGCCCCCGGCGAATCCGAGGCGATCCCCGAACTCGTCGTCGAGGACACCCGGGTCGGCGCGGATGGCGTGGTCGTTACGCTACGCAACACAGGCAATACCCACGTCAAGCTCAAGCAGCTTTCCGTCGCAGCCAGCGGCGGCGACATGCCCGATGACGGGCGCAGCGGCAAGGGCCGCTACCTGCTCCCTGGAACGAGCGCCGAGATCTTCGTCCCCGGTCAACTGACCGGATCATTGCGGAGTGTCCGCATAGAAACCGAAGATGGGTGGAGCCGGGAGCATGCCGTGGCGCCTGACCAATAGCCTCGGCCTGGCGGTTATCCTGTTGCTGCTGCTCGCGCACCGCTGCGCCGGCAGCACGGACACGACGGCGCATCTGCAGTCGCCGGAACCCGCAGCCGGAGAGGCTGCGACGACACCCGCCGCGACACCCGCCGCACAGCCCGATCGCGCCGCTTCGCCAGCGCCGGAGACGCGACCGGTAGCGGCGGATAAGACTGCCAGTCCCGATCAAAACGGTAGCTCCGGATTAGCGGTCGCTGCAACAGCACGCCAGCCCACACCCGCTGATTTTTTTGTAGTCGAGAACCGTACCGCGACCGCAATCCCCGAATTTCCTGTAGCCGGGTATATAACGGCGACCGAAACCGCTGCGCCCATGGAATCGAGCGCCGGCGGATCAGCACAGGCCGCCGCCCCGGAGCCGCTTGATTCCGCAACCTTCACCGCATCGCTCTCACCGGCCACGGTGGGATCACCGCTGACATTCACCCAGTCGCCTGCCGAACTGGTCAGCGAGCAGGAACAACTGATGTTTCTCGACGTCGAGGTCAATGGCGTCGGGCAAGGGACGACGCTGCTGCTCGCCGATGCGGCCGGCCAGGTCTTTGCCACAGCCGAGACCCTCAACGACTGGGGGGTCAAACCCCCGTACCCGGCCGCGGTCGAACACGCTGGCCGGCGATTCCATGAATTCAGTGCAATACCCGGCGTGCTCGTGGCGATGGAGTCGTCCAGCATGAGCGCCGAGGTCAGCATTCCTCCACAGTACATGTCGAACACGACGCTCTCGTTGAGCCGCGAAGGTGCCCCGGCTCCGGTTTCGGATTCCGGCGCGTTCGTCGATTACCAGGCTGCATACACCGATGACGGCGGCGCCAGCGCCAGGCTGTTTTCGACGATCTTCGAACCCACGATGTTTACGCCGAAGGGGACGCTCAACAGCGGTTTGCTGTACCGCTGGTCAGACTATGACCTGGAAGACTATGACGAGTACGAGGACTTCAACGACCGCGACGATCCGATCGAGGACGGCTGGATCCGCCTCGATTCAACCTGGACCCGCGACGACCCGGACCATATTCGTACGTTTAAAATCGGCGATACGATCACCCCGCAAAGCAGCTGGGCGCGCTCGGTGCGGTTTGGCGGGATCCAGCTGGCCACCAATTTCGCGACCCGGCCGAGCATGGTGACATTCCCGCGGCCCTCGTTCAGCGGCTCCTCCGCGGTACCGACCGCGCTCGATCTGTATGTCAACGGCAACCTCAGGTCGCGGCAGAATTTTCCGGACGGCACGTTTCGCATCGACGATATCCCGGTCGTTAATGGCGCCGGCCAGATCGAGGTCGTTACCCGCGACCTGCTTGGCCGCGAAACGACCGTGACCCAGGATTTCTACGCCAGCGACCAGTTGTTGCTGCCGGGACTCAATGACTATGCGTTAAGCGCCGGCTTCCTGCGCAGGAATTATGCGGTCAAGAGCAACGACTACGGCGACCCCTATGCCAGCGCGATATTACGCCGCGGTATTCGCGAAAATCTGACCGTCGACGGCCGCCTGGAAACGACCGACGAGACCGTGGTCGCCGGCGCCGGTGCGGTTTTTTCCCTGAACCGCTACGGGACTTTCTCGGCCAGCGCGGCGATAAGCGGCGGCGACGACCACGGCGCGCTGTGGCGCATCGGCCAGGACTACCGCGGTCGCAAATACCGCTTCAGCAGCCAGCTCCAGGGCACCAGCAGCGGCTTTACCCAGCCCGGTCTCGATATAGAATCCGGCCTGCCAAAACTCCGCACATTATTGGGAAGCGGCATGAGTCTTGGCGGTCTGGGCTCGATCGGCCTGACCCTCGTCAACGAGACGTTCCATCGCGACGAAGACTCGCGCACGGTAATGAGCGCGAGCTACAGCCGCACGTTGCCAAGCCGTATCGCGTTTTCATTCTCGGCCAGCTACGTCGAGCAGGACGGCGGCGATATCCAGGCAAGCCTGCTGTTCAGCAAATCGCTGGGGCCACGCCGCAGCACCTCGGCTTCGCTCAATCTCAGCGACGACGACAGCAACCTGCGTCTCGACTTCCGCCATGACCTGCCGTCGGGACCCGGCTACGGATACCGCCTGACCAGCTACAGTGGCGACTCGGAAGGCGTTGAAACGGAAGCCTCGCTAAATACTTCTGCAGCGCGCTATCGCGGCCAGATCCGCCACCGCGACGGCGAGTACGGCTGGCGTGCGGAAATGACCGGCTCGCTCGCCTGGCTCGATGGCGAGACCTACGCCAATCGCGAGATTCGCGACGGTTTCGCGGTCATCGACACCGGCGGCTATCCGGGGGTCACCGTGTTCCAGGAGAACCGGGAAATCGGCGTCACCGACAAGCGCGGTCGCCTGCTGGTGCCAAACCTGCGTCCCTACCAGGCCAACCGGCTGCATATCGCGGCCGAGGACCTGCCGCTCAATGCACGCACCTCAAGCTACAGCACCGTTGTCGCGCCCTACTATCGTTCCGGTGTGCTGATCGATCTGGGTGTGCGCCCGGCCCAGGCTGCGATACTTCGAGTCGTCGATGCAGCCGGCAACCCGATTGCAGAAGGCGCCCAGGCAGGTATTGCGGACACGCCGGAGCGGTTCCCGGTGGGACTCGACGGCCGCCTGTATTTGGAGGGCCTTGGCGAAAACAGCCGGGTGGTCATTCGCCATGCCGGGGCCGAGTGCGAAATCGAACTGCCCCGACCGGATCCCGGCAAGGCTTTGCCGGATCTCGGCGAGTTCGTTTGCGACGGACTCTGAACATGGCCATCCGCCCGCCTCCCTGGTGCACGGATTTCACGCCGCAATGGTACGCTGTGCAGCCAATGGAACCGGCGAAACGACGAAAAAGCCCCATCTGGTCGAAAACCCTCGCCGCGCTGCTGCTCCTGTTCGGCGCCTCGATAGGCAATATCGCCAACGCTCAGAACTGCACCATCACCGCGGTTCCGCTGAATTTCGGCTCCTATTTGGCGAACGATCTCGCCCCGCTGGACAATGCCGGTGCGGTCGACATCGACTGCAAGGGGCGCGGCGGGATATTCCTGGTAACGATCGCTGCGGGAAACAGCAACGATTACGCGCAGCGCCTGATGTTGAGTGCGACCGACGCACTTGCCTATAACGTCTACCTCGATGCCGCGCGCACACAAATCTGGGGCAACTGGAGTAGCGGAACGTCGGCGCTGTGGCGGTTCCGCAGAAACGGGCGCTACCGCGAATCGATCCCGGTTTACGGGCGCGTCTTCGCCGGTCAGGACGTGGACCCGGGCATCTACTCGGACAGCCTGCTGGTAACGATTATCTTCTAGCGACGCGGGGCGGCGCTTCGCCGCCCCTCACGCTCTCACTCCAGCGGGCCGGCACCCTGGCCGTCAACCGCCAGACTCTCGGCAAACGCCTCGAAATTGTAGGGACGACCGAGAAAATCCTTGACCGACACCGCGGCAGGCCGCGCACCACCGACGGCCAGCACCTTGTCACGGTAGTCGCGCGCGGTCGCGGTGTTGCGGATCCCGTCTTCCTCGAAACGGCTGAACATATCGAGCGCGATCACCTTCGACCAGGCGTAGGTGTAGTAGATCGCCGAGTAGCCGTCGAGATGACCGAAACTGGTGTAGAAATGCGTATCGGCAAGATAGCCGTAGGGCGAGTACTCGGCCTGCAACTCTTTCATCAACGGCAATAACTCGAAAGAGTCGGGATCGCGATTGTAGTAGTTCAGTGAGATCGCGGCATAGAACATCTGCTGGCGGTTGCCCATGCCGAGACCGAATTTGCGCGCCGCGTTCATTTTCGCGATCAACTCGTCCGGGATCGGCTCGCCCTTGTCGTTGAGACCAAAGCTCTGCAACGTCTGCTTGTCGTAAATCCACTCTTCGAGCATCTGCGACGGCGCCTCGGCAAAGTCCCACTCGGCGGCAATGCCGGAGTTGCCGACCCAGCGGTGATCCCCGGCAAACAGGAAATGAATCAGGTGACCGAACTCGTGCAGGAACGTGTTGACCTGGCTGTGCTCCATCAGTCCGGCCGTACCGTCGCCACCGGGGAAGTTGCACATCAGCGCGGCCACCGGGGTCTGCTTTCCGGTGATCCCAGGGACGATCGGAAATGCCGCAGCATGCTTGAACTTGCCATCACGGGGGTGCATGTCGAGGTAGAACCGGCCAATCAGCTGGTCGCCGTCCTTCAGCTCGTAGCTCTCCACGCTGTCATCCCAGACCTCGGTCTGCCACGGCGTAATCTGCACGCCGAACAGTTCGCTGATCAGTTCGAAAATACCGTCGCGAACCCGATCGTAGGCAAAGTACTGGCGGATCAGCTTGCTATCGACCTCGAACTGCTCTTCGCGTACCAGGTTGTCGACGAAATTCCGCTGCCAGATACCGACGCTATCGACATCCGGATAGTCCTGGCGAAGACGCGCAACCAGTACCTGCTCGTCGAGTTGCGCGCGCGGTTTGGCGAGATCGGCGACCTTCTGGATGAAATCCGCGGCGCTTTCGGCCGACGCGACCATCTTGTCCTCGGTGACGTATTCGGCCCAGTTGGAGTAGCCGAGCAAATTCGCCAGCTCATGGCGTTTCTCAATCATCTGCTCGAGGACCGCCTCGTTGGCGGGGTAGCCACGACTCATATACTGGGTCGTCAGCGCCTTGCGCGCCGCATCGTTTTTGGCGTAGCGCGAGAACGGGAAATAGTCCGGGTAATTCGTCGTAATGACGATCTTGCCCTCTTCGTTGGGCGGGTGCGCATCGATGAAATCCTGCGGCAGACCCTCCAGATCCTCGACGGAATCCAGCTCGATACTGCGAACGTCCTCAGCGATGTTTTTCGAGAACTGCTGCCCGATCAGCAGCAACTCCTCGCGAAGCGCGGCGATTTTCTCGCGGGTTGCCTCGTCCTTGTCGACACCGGCGCGGCGGAAATCACGCAGCTGCTTCTCGTAGAAAAACCTTGTTGCGTCATCCTCGTTGCTGACGTCGATCGTGCTGATGGCGTTGTACAGCGGGCGCGACAGGCTCAGGCGGGTATTGAGTTGATCGAAGCCCTGCTCGCACTCACGAGCGGCTTCGCGCACGCTCTCGTCCGGGTGAGCATTGGCGTAGAGCGAGGCCTTGGCGTAGCCGTTGTACAGGGCAATGCCGAGGTCATTGTAGTCTTCCAGTGTCGTATCCACCTTGTGCGGCCCTTCGGAGGCCTCGAGCGCGTTGAACAACTCGTCGGCGGCGCCGATCCGCTGCTCGCACTCGGTGGCAAACGCCACTGCAGCGGCACTGGCCGCAGGCCCCGCCGCCTCTTCCAAAGCTTGTACGATCGCCGTCTCGAGCACCGCCGCGTCAGCGGCCTTTTGCTCGGCCGCGGCCGGCCCGCTATTTTGCCCGGAACCGGGATTCGTGTCCTGCCCGCCGGTACATGCCGCGAACGCCAGTGTCAGCAGCGCCAGCGCCGCAGTGTTTTTTCTTGATTGCACCGTAAAACCTCGACTCGGGAAGATGGCTGATGTCCGGGGGGGCTGAGCCCGTCAAACTAGACGCCGATTCGACGAAAATCAAGCAATGCCGGGGTCGCCCGGACCCGAACCCGGCCCGGCCGGCACGGGTACAGCGGGTCCCGGCCGCCAATCCGATGAAAGCGCCGGAGACACCCGCTGCCCGCCGCTTCGAGGAGGTCTGCCAGCGCTCCGTTCCCCCTGTGTATGACGGCAACGTAGACGCAGATGGCCCGAGGGCGGCACGCCGAACGGCGCTTAAACGCCCTCCCCATAAACACATAGCCTATTGATAAAACTGGCTTTTACTACCCCCAAAGTCGAATCACATCGTGATTTCATGAGCGGGTTCATTGACAAAATTATCATAATGATATTATTTTGATATCACGCTTGAATTTCGAGGAGATGAGTATGTTCCGGGAGAAAGTCAGAAACGTGACCTCGGGCTACCCGATGCTGGCCGTCCTGCTGCTCCTGCAACTCGCGACGGTCTACTGGATCGTGACGGCTGCAAGAAACTACGCGATCGCCGCCCTCGTCGGCGGAATCGTCGCCGCGGCGATTGTGCTGGTGCTGTGGATTGGGTTTTTCATGGTCAATCCCAACGAAGCAAAAGTGCTGCAGCTGTTCGGCAAATATGTCGGCACGGCCAAGGAGCCGGGCCTGCGCTGGGCCAATCCGTTCTTTGCAAAACGCGCGGTATCGTTACGGGTCCGAAATTTCGAAAGTGGCAAGCTCAAAGTCAACGATTCCTCCGGCAATCCTATCGAAATTGCAGCGGTTGTCGTCTGGAAGGTCGTTGACAGCGCGGAGGCCGTATTCGAGGTCGACGATTACGAGGAATTCGTCACGATCCAGAGCGAGGCCGCCCTGCGCAATCTCGCGACGACTTACCCGTATGAGGCGCACGACGACGGCGACGTTGCGTTGCGCAGCGATCCACTGCAGATCGCCGGCGCATTGCGCGCGGAGATCCAGGCCCGTCTCGAGAAGGCCGGGGTCGAAGTGATCGAGGCGAGAATCAGCCACCTCGCCTATGCGCCGGAAATCGCCAATGCGATGCTGCGGCGGCAGCAGGCGTCGGCGATCATCGCCGCGCGCACGCAGATCGTCGATGGCGCGGTAGGCATGGTGGAAATGGCGCTGGACAAGCTTGCAGAGAAACAGGTGCTGGAACTCGACGAGGAACGCAAGGCAACGATGGTCAGCAACCTGCTCGTGGTGTTGTGCAGCGAGCAAGATGCGCAACCGGTTCTGAACACGGGCTCCCTCTACACCTGAACCGGGTGTGACAGCAACGCCGCGTACTCCAAGCCAAAAACGGAACGCCAATGGCCAAACGCAAGGCATTCGCCCTCAGACTGAGCGAGGATATTCTCGGCGCCATGCAACGCTGGGCCGATGACGAGCTGCGCAGCGCCAACGCGCAGATCGAGTGGGTGCTGCGCGAGGCGCTGCGTAACGCAGGCCGTTTGCCGCGGGCTACTGAAACAGAGGAGCCGGAGCGATCGTGAATACGGCGAGGCGTCGCGAACGCAGCGACGGCCAACACCATGAACATGAATCCAACGGCAACCGCAGTGTGCGATCGCGGGCGATAACACGCTGCGCAGCGGCTTCGGGCAAACGCTGAAGAGCGGCCGGGAGACACCGAAGCGACGATTGATGTCTACCAGTGGCTCACATTCAACCGCCACGCTGCCGGTGGATGTGGAAGAGCCGCACCGGGTTCTTTTCGGTCAGCGCTGAAACAACACCACACCGGCCGCTGCAGAAACCGTTTGCGCCGCCCGTCGCTCACGCGCGAATCACTGGCAACCGCAGTGTTTTCGCGTTACCTTCGCGTTCTTCCCGTAACGCGATCGCGCCCGCAGCGGTGGCCCGCTCGTACCTGTGAGCACAAGCCAGCCCGGCGGGCGCCTGGAAAGGTGAAAATGAATACCAGAATTCTGCTACCCGCCGCATCGGCCATTCTCCTCGTTGCCTGTGGCAAATCACCCGAGCCTCCCGCCGTGGCGCCGGGCGCAACGGCGAGCGCAACAAAGGAGCAGGCGGCCACCATGGAGCCAACCCGCGAAACGACGGCGGAGGTCATTACGAACCCGCTGCTCGAGCAATGGGATACCCCGTTTGGGGTACCGCCGTTCGACGAGATCGAGGACGAGCATTACATGCCGGCGCTGCGCACGGGCATGGCTGAACAGCAGACCGAGATTGCGGCCATCGTCGACAACCCGGACCCGCCGACCTTCGCCAATACGATCGAGGCACTGGAACGCTCGGGCGCGACGCTCAACCGGGTAAGCAATGTGTTTTTCGCCGTCAATGGCGCGCATTCGAATGAGACAACCCGAGCCGTGGCGAAGGAGATTGCGCCAGAGTTGTCCGCACACGGTGACGATATCGCATTGAACAGGCCGTTGTTCGAGCGGGTCGAGGCCGTGTATCAGCAGCGCGATGAACTTGACCTGACGCCGGAACAAGAGCGCCTGCTGGAAGAAACTTTCAAGCAGTTCGTGCGCGCGGGCGCCAACCTCGATCAGGATGCGCAAACCCGGCTGCGTGAGATCAACGGTGAGCTGGCCAGCCTGTCCCAGGATTTCCGCAACAACCTGCTCGAGGAAACCAACGCATTCGAAATGCTCGTCACCGATCGCGCCGACCTCGGCAACCTGCCGGAAAGCCTGGCAGCCTCGGCTGCGGCCGAGGCGGAACGTCGCGGTCATGAGTGTGGCGAATGCTGGGTGTTTACGCTCCAGCGTCCGAGCATCAACCCGTTTCTCGAGTACTCGCCCAATCGTGAATTGCGCAAGCAGATTTATCTCGGCTACGCGATGCGCGGTAACAACGACAATGAGCACGACAACAAGAACATTCTTGCCCGCATGGCAGCACTTCGCGCCGAACGCGCGGAGTTGATGGGCTACGAGACTCATGCCCATTTCGTTCTATCCGACAACATGGCGGAAAACCCCGAGAACGTCTACGAACTGCTCGGCAAGGTCTGGGAGCCGGCACTGGAGGTAGCCAAGCAAGAAGTTGCCGCAATGCAGGCACTGATGCGCGCCGATGGTATCGAGGGCGACATCGAGGGCTGGGACTGGCGTTACTACACCGAGAGAGTGCGCAAGGAACGCTACGATTTCGACCAGGAGGCACTGCGTCCGTATTTCGAAGTTGGCGCTGTTCGCGACGGGGTCTTCAAAGTTGCGAACGAACTGTTCGGCCTGACCTTCAAGCCGCGCGATGACCTCCCGACCTGGCATCCTGACCAGCAGGTATTCGAAGTTCGCGACAGCGATGGCAGCCACCTGACGATTCTGTACATGGATTTCTTTATCCGTGAGAGCAAGCGCGGCGGCGCATGGATGAATGCGCTGCGGGTGCAGTCGAAACTCGATGGCGAGGTCACGCCCATCGTCACGAACAATTTCAACTACCCGCCCCCGACCGGTGATAACCCGTCATTGCTGAGCTACAGCGAGGCTTCGACGCTGTTCCACGAGTTCGGTCATGCGTTGCACGGCATGTTGTCGGACGTCACGTATGGGTCGCTGGCCGGTACCTCAACCCCGCGCGATTTCGTCGAGTTCCCGTCCCAGGTCATGGAGAACTGGATGGGCGAACCCGAAGTGCTGCGAATGTTTGCTCGCCACTACAAAACCGGCGAACCGATTCCGCAGGAGTACATCGACAAGATCACGGCCATGCAGAAGTTCAACCAGGGCTTTGCCACCGTTGAGTACATGGCAGCTGCATATCTCGACTTGGACTACCATACGTTGAGCGAGCCGATCGAGGTTGCCGCGAACCAGTTCGAGACCGAGTCGATGAATGAAATCGGCCTGATCGAGCAGATCATTCCGCGCTATCGCAGCACCTATTTCGCGCATATTTTCGCTGGCGGTTACTCCGCCGGTTACTACAGTTACCTTTGGTCTGAGGTGCTGGATGCCGATGCATTCCAGGCATTCAAGGAAACCAGTCTGTTCGATCCCGAAACGGCAGCGCGCTTCAGAAAGTTTATCCTCAGCCAGGGTGGCACCCGCCCCGGCATGGAACTCTATGAAGATTTTCGCGGACGGCCGCCATCGATCGAACCGCTGCTCGAGCGGCGTGGCCTGACTGACATGTAGGCTCGGGCACCGCAGCCGTTACAATGCACGGGCTGGCCCCATCGGCGAATGGGGTCAGCCCGTAATTTATAGGCACACAGGACGCGACCGGCCGGAACACCATGCTGCAGGAATTCAAGGAACGACTGCGATACATGATCGACCGCGCGTTTGCGCGCGAGTTCGCGGGTCAGCTCATCCTGTTCCTGGTCCTGGTCGTGGTCGTCACGCTGATCGGCATGACCGCGTACTTTTTCGGTCTGTTCGGCCCGGACAACGAAGATGTCCCGGGAATTCCCCGCGGCATCGATCGCGGCTTCGTGGATTCGCTGTGGTGGTCGATGCAACGGGTACTGCGTCTGCCGGGATTCGAACGCATGTATGGCGCGACGCCACCCATCCTCGCCTACGCGCTGTTTCTCTCGATCATGGGTCTGGCCGTATTCGGTATCCTGGTTTCGATGATCAATACCGCGATGCAACGGCGCATCGAGACGCTGCGCAAGGGCGACAGTCCGGTCAAGGAGCGCGGCCACGTGCTGGTGCTGGGCTGGAGCGACAAGGTGTTCTCGGTACTGAAGCAGCTGGCGCGATTGCACCCGGGCAGCAAGGTCGTCATCCTCGCCCCCGAAGAAATCGAGGACATGCAGGAAGCATTGCGGGTCAACGGCAGTTTGCGCGAAGACCTGAGCATCATTCTGCGCAGCGGTATTCCCAGCAACGTGCAGGAACTCAACCGCGTCGCGGTCAACCGCGCCTCCAGCGTAATCGTGGTTTCGCCGCGTGCGGACAAGGACCGCCTCGGCGGCGACAGCGAAGTCATCAAGACGATGATGCTGCTAGCCGCGTGGGAAGATTGGCACGGCGAGAGTCCGACACTGACGTCAGAAATCGCGCTGGAGCAAAATCAGGAGTTGGCCGAAATAGCGGGGCGCGGGCGCATCCATCTTGTTTCGTCCAGCACGATTATCAGCAAAATCCTGGTGCAGTGCATACGCAATCCCGGGCTTGCGGACGTCTACCGCGAATTATTCTCTACGAACGGAAACAGCTTGCATGTGCAGAGCATCAGAGCCTGCGCCGATCAGACCATGCGCCATATTGCCTATGGATTCCCGGATGCGATACCGATCGGAATCGCATGGGAAGAGCAGCAGGGCGACGGCCTGAAACATGCCGCGGGGCTCAACCCGGAGCCCGACTACGACATCGCCGAGGACGAACAGCTGATTCTGCTCGCGCACGGTGTGCCGGTCAGATTTTCGCAACCCGATCGCGAGTTCACCTCGCAGATCTACCGCGACGGCGGAATTTCGGCAAGGGTCCCGCGCCGGGTGCTGTTGATCGGCTGGAACGGCAATGTTTTCGACATCCTGGTCGAGCTCGACGCTCACGCTCTGCGTGGTACCGAAATCGTGCTGTTGTCGGAAAAGGAACCCGAGGCCGCACGTAAACATGTGGATCAGTTACTCAACCGCGCGCTGGAAAACGTCAGCATTGAATATCTGCACGGCGACCCCGTCGAGCGCGGCGGCTACGCCGAGATTGACCTCACCAGTTTCCAGACTGTCGTGCTTCTTGCCGACACCGCATCCGGGGAGCTCGATATCGATGCGCGCACGCTGCGGACGCTGCTGCGTCTCTCGGACTTGCGCAGTCGCACCAATGCCAGCCCGCATACCGTGGTCGAGTTGCTGGATTCTGCCAACAAGGACCTGCTGGCCGGACTGCATGTCGACGACGTTGTCGTCAGCGACCAGGTGATCAGTGCCCAGCTCGCCCAGATTGCGAAACAACCGGTGTTGGGTCCGATTTACCGTGAATTATTGAGCGCCGGTGGCGTGGAAATCAGCCTGCGCCCGGTCAGTGACTATGTTGAAATTGGCTCCAGCTGCAGCTTTTTCGATCTCGTATTCGCAGCCCAGAAAAAAATGGAGATCGCGCTGGGCGTCAGGCTCGCTCGCGAAGGAGAGCTTTTTCTGAACCCCGAACGGGAACTTGCGTGGCGCCTCGACGACGAAGATCGGGTGGTCGTACTGGCCCAACAGCTGTACCGATGATTCGGGATCAGGCGCCGAGGAACGCCTCTATTTTGCCAAGCAGGCGACTGAAATTCACCGGCTTCGTATCGTAGTCATTACAACCCGCTTCAAGCGCCTTCTGCTCATCGCCCTGCATTGCATGCGCGGTCAATGCGATGACCGGTATCGCCTGGGTAGCGGCGTCCGCCTTTAACCGCCGGGTCGCCTCCCAGCCGTCGATGATCGGCAGACTCAGGTCCATCAGTATCAGATCCGGCGCTTGGGTTGTGGCCATCTCCACGCCCGCCTGGCCGTCGACTGCTATCACCACCTCGAAATTCTTGCGCCGCAGGCGGCGCGACAGCATGTCCCGGTTCATTTCATTGTCTTCAACGAGCAGAATCTTTTTCATAGCTTGTTATCTGTTTCCGATTAGCAATTCGTTTCAGCCTTTGGCGTCTATTGCGGTACTTTCAGCGACCAGGTTCCGAACTAGCCGAATCAGCTCGTCTCTGGTGTAGGCGCCTTTCTCCAGAACCTGAGCCACTTTGCCGCTCAAAAGCTTGCGATCGGCATCGGTGAGGTTCTTCGCGGTAACTACGATGACGGGTATTGTCTCCCACTCTGGCCGCGCGCGCATCTCCAGCAAGAAATCGAAGCCATCCATAACCGGCATCATCAGGTCGAGCAGAATCAGCCGCGGCACACCCTTCTCCAGCGCATCCAGCGCTTCGCGGCCATTGGCCGCCTCCGTGACGGTCCAGCCAAATTTACTGAGGGTCCGGGCCATCATCTCCCGGGTGTCAGAATCGTCCTCGACCAGTAACACCGGGCACGGCCCGGTTTCGCAGCGGTAGTGTTCCAACGCTGATAACAGCCGACCGCGGTCTACCGGCTTGGTCAGGAACTCGGTTGCGCCCAGAGAGTAGCCCTTGCTCTTGTCATCGACCATGGTGACCATGACCACCGGGATATCGCGCAAGTGCGGATCCGCCTTCAGCAGCCGCAGCACGGCCCATCCGTCGAGATCCGGCATCATCACATCAAGCGTAATTGCCGCCGGGACGATTGCGTGGGCAAGCCGCAGCCCCTCCTCCCCGGAGTTCGCAACAACGACCTCGAATCCGTCGCGCACCAGGAAGCGTTCGATAATCTCGCAGGCCTCCAGATCGTCATCGATGACAAGCACCGTGCGCCCTGCCCCGCGCAGACGAATCTGGTTCAGCGTGTCCTCATCGGGCGTGGCAACCTTCACTTCGGCAGCCGCGGTATCGGCAGCCTCGGCCACGCCAGGCAAGACAGTCGGTAACGAGATCGAAAACCTGGAGCCTTTGCCGACCTCGCTGCGCACCACAACATCCCCCCCGAGCATGCGGCAAAAGCGGCGAGAGATGGCCAGACCGAGGCCCGTGCCGCCATATTTTCGCGTCGTCGAAGCGTCGGCCTGGGTGAACTCGTCGAACAGGGTCTCGATCGTTTCTTCGGGGATGCCGATGCCGGTGTCGATGACGTCGAGCCGCAGCCAGTCGCCGCTACGCCTCGCATCGCGGCCGGCGCGCAGAATGATCGTACCGTTTTCGGTGAACTTTGCTGCGTTGGAAAGAAGATTCAATAACGCTTGTCTGATTTTCGTCAGGTCCTGGTGCACCAGGCCGAGGTCGTTGAGGCGTTCCACGACGAGCCGATTGGAATTTTTCACAACCAGCGGCTGCACGGTGGCTGCGACTTCGTTTAGCAGCGCATCGACCTCGATATCCTCGGCGAAAATTTCTGTACGCCCGGCCTCGATCTTGGACAAATCGAGTACATCGTTGATCAGGCCAAGCAGATGACTCCCCGCTGCATTGATTTTCTTGAGGTCAGGAAGAAACGCCTGCTGCTCGAGATCCGCCGCTTCTTCCATCAGCATCTCACTGTAACCAAGAATCGCATTGAGCGGCGTACGCAGTTCATGGCTCATGTTGGCAAGAAAAGCGCTTTTGGCGATATTGGCCTGCTCCGCGGATTCGCGCGCGCGCTCCAGCTCGGCCTCCGCCTCCTTGCGCTCATTGATATCGAAAATCACACCGTCGACGAGCGGGTTGCCGGTAACTTCGTCATGAGTCACCGCGCCCTTGACATTCATCCAGCGCGCATTGCCGATCTTGCACAGAATCCGGTATTCCGCGTGAAACAGGCCGCCGTGAATGATCGCGCCGCGTACCGCGGCATCGAGGCGCTTGCGGTCCGCCGGATGGACAATACGGCCAAATGCCGCAGCGGGCTTGCCGATAAACTCGCTCGCCTTGTATCCGGCGATTTCCTCGATCGCGTCACTCATGTAATCAAACGTCCAGCCCTTCCCCGGGTGGTCCGAATAGCGAAAGATGGCGCCCGGGACATTCTGCACCAGCGTGCGGTACTGATGCTCGGCGTCGGCTAACGATCGCTGGGCATTACGCCGTTCGAAAACTCTCCCGACCTGGCGCCCGACATTCTCCAGTATCTGCATCAGCTCCTGATCGGCAGGCACCGGCGTCTGTGCAAAAAATTCGAGGATCGCAACCACTTTGTCGGCGACAATCACCGGGAACGCGAACGCAGCGCCAAGCCCCGCCGCCACCGCATTCTCCGCACGCAGAAATGGGCCACAGCGGGCCCGCAGGTCATCCATCCAGACCGTGGTCCTCGACTCCAGCGCCAGGCCTGGCAGTCCGACCCCCGGAGCAAATTCGCAATTCTCGGTTTCCTTGCGAAACTGTTCGAAACGCTGTGGATCGGACATATGCCAGATTTGCGTTGAAAGCAGTTTTCCGGAGTCGTCCTCCGCCGCCTCATAGGCATGCCCTAGCGGCCACCCGGTCTGTTCGCAGACGCGGTCGATCACCCCCTGCAACGCCTCGCCCACCGAAGGCGAACTGGCGGCAATTTCCGACGCACAAAGCAGCAGTTGCGCCGACAGCGCGCGCCGGTCTCGTTCCTTGTCGTCAGCGACGCGATTGCTGACGTCGCGCACCACGGTCACAACCAGTTCTCCGGCCGAGGATTGCATCCTGCTGAGGCTGATCGCAACCGGGATTTCTTCACCTTGCCGGGTCAGTGCAGCCACCTCGCGTCCGCGCCTCAGAGTGAAGGTCTCGGGGTGGCTATCGAACTGACTCCGCTGCGCAGGATGGACACCGCGCAAGGACGCCGGGACCAGCGCATCCACTGACACCCCAATCAGTTCCGCGCGCGGATACCCGAACAGCGCGATCGCTTGCTCATTGCCATAGACAATAATTCCGTCGCCATTCACCAGCAGTATTGCATCAGGCGCGGCTTCCACGAGGGCGTGGAAATCCAGTTCGACCGGTGGGCGGATATGATCGGCTTGAGGCATAGGGAAGGGGCGTTTTTTACGAGGCAACGGAAGGCAATAATACACGCGTGAACGGCGCGTCAGATATCACGGTTCGGCGTCACGGCGACCTGCGCGGCTAATCCTCGCCGAGACTTGCGCGCAAACGTCCGAGTTGCTCACTCAGCTCCGCCACATGTTGTTCGAGCCGGTAGACCCGCGCCGCCAGTGACGGCGAATGTTCGGGATCCTCGCCCGCCGCGGGCGCGGCCGCTCCCATTTCAACGTCCCCGGAAAACAGATGTGCATAACGGGACTCGCGTTTGCCGGGCTCGCGTGTCAGACGTACGACGAACGGGCCATCGTCGCGCCCCGCCAGCGCCTCCAGGCAGGCCTCCAACTCACCGGAATCGGCGAATCGGCATAGCCGCTGGGTACGCGAGCGCAGCTCGCCCGGTGTCTGCGGGCCGCGCAACAACAACACGCAGACAAGACCCAACTCCTGTTCGCTGAACCGCAGCGTGCCAAACTGGGTGTTGCAGAACCGATGTTGATATTTTGGTACCCGGCTGCCAAATCCCGACTTCTCGAGAATAAGGTGTTTGCCACGCAGGCTATCCACCGCGGCGAGCACCTCGGCCTCGCCGAGGCTCATCACCGGGTCGCGATTGCTTTTCTGATTGCAGGCATTGGTCAGCGCGTTCAGCGACAACGGGTACTGATCCGGCGTCGTAATCTCTTTCTCGAGCAGACAGCCAATGACGCGCGCCTCATGTTGATCCAGCACCAGGTCCATTCTCACCCTCCCCGCAAACTCGTACGCGCCGCTACACCGGTGGCGCCTCTCGCCATTGTTTAAGCCACCCACCGGACACCACAAACCATGGAAAAATAACGAATTGCTCAGCGAACCATTGACCCGCAATGGCCAGCGCACCGGTAACCTCGGGTTGAGATTCGGGCTCACGCCTATGTCCATGACGCTGCAACATTACCGCAATGATCGCCGTGACGGTCCATACCATGACCGCCGGTATTGCTCCCACCAGCAACGCAAGAACCCACAGCACCGCCGACATCACGAACAGCGGCACGGTCACGAGGTGGATCAGCAGATTCGACTTGGTCGAATGCACTCGCCGGTAGTCTGTCAGGTTCGAGAAAGCCATACCGTTGCCGATTAGTCGTCCGTGCTGCAACCTTTGAACGCCATTCTTCGCGCGCAGCAATACGTAGTGTCTCACAAGCCGTCGCAGCCGTGCGCGGATGGACTTGCCCCGGCAATGGCGGCAGGGAACAATATCGGCAACCCTGAGAGGCAATGGAAGCGACACTGTGAATCAGTCCGAGCGCCACCGGCACCAGGCGCATCGATCGCTCGCGGTCGTGGTGCCGCGGGACCGGGCCTGGCGCCAACGCCGCCTTTGCCCTGGCACAAGAAGGTGTCAGCCGTGACCACGTGTGATCCCGGTCTGCTCGAGCCCATCGAGACCGCCAGCCGCGACGAGCTCAGAAACCTGCAACTCGAACGCCTGCAATGGTCGCTCGCCCACGCCTATGCCAGTGTGCCGGCGTATCGCCGGAAATTCGATGTCGCGGGTGTCCGGCCCGCCGATCTGACAACGCTCGATGACCTTGCACGCTTTCCGTTCACGACCAAGCAGGACCTGCGAGAGCACTACCCGTTTGGCATGTTCGCCGTGCCGCGCCGTCAGGTCGCGCGCATTCACGCCTCCAGCGGCACGACTGGCAAGCCGACCGTCGTGGGCTACACCCGCCGCGATATCGACACCTGGGCCCGACTTGTCGCGCGGTCAATCCGGGCAGCAGGCGGGCGCGCCGGCGACATCGTGCATATCGCCTACGGATATGGACTGTTCACCGGCGGCCTGGGCGCCCATTACGGCGCCGAAAATCTCGGTTGCACGGTAATCCCGATGTCCGGCGGCCAGACCGAAAAGCAAGTGCAACTCATTTCCGATTTGAGTCCGGACATCATCATGGTGACACCCTCGTATTTGCTGAATATCGCCGACGAGTTTGAGCGTCAGGGTATCGATCCGCGCGCAAGCTCGCTGCGGATAGCGATCTGCGGAGCCGAGCCGTGGAGCGATGCGATGCGAGGCGAAATCGAGTCGCGGCTTGGACTCGATGCTATCGACATTTACGGTCTGTCGGAAGTGATAGGACCCGGCGTCGCCAGCGAGTGCATCGAATCCAAGGACGGCCCCGTCATCTGGGAAGATCATTTCTACCCCGAGATCATCGATCCGCAGAGTGGCCAGCCGCTCCCCGACGGCGCGGAGGGCGAGCTCGTTTTTACCTCGCTGACAAAACAGGCTATGCCGGTAATTCGTTACCGCACTCGCGATCTCACCCGACTGTTACCGCCGAGCACGCGGTCGATGCGACGCATGGCGCGTATTGCCGGGCGCTCGGACGATATGCTGATCATTCGCGGCGTCAACGTGTTCCCGTCGCAAATTGAGGAACTGATCCTGCGTCAGCGCGAGCTGAGTCCGCACTATGTGCTTGAACTCGAGCGCGATGGCCACCTCGATGCGCTCACCGTGCGCGGCGAGCTGCGTCCGGATGCGCCTTCAACGGCAAAAGCGCGCGACGCCAGCGCGATCATGCTGCAGCAACGAATCAAGTCGTACATCGGGATCAGCACCCGGGTGGAGATTGGTCAACCCGGGAGTATCGAAAGATCGCTCGGCAAGGCAAAACGCATCGTCGATAAACGAACGCTGCTCGCCTGAAGCGGTTAAATAGTTGCATACTGAGCTAGCGCAAACTCGATTTACCCGCCGCCCCCGGGGCCCTGAGAGCACAGCGCCAGGGCACATCAGCCCCATGCTGCGGGAAGATCTGACAGTGACGCGCCGGGCGCCATCGGCAATGGCAAACGTGCTCGCCGGGTGAGTTGCTGCAGGAGTCAGACATGCTCGCAATGAGCTCGATATTTTCGCGATTTCTCGGCGAACTGCATCGTCGCAAGGTGCTGCGCGTGGCCGCCAGTTACGCGATCGTTGCATGGCTGCTGCTGCAGGTCGCCGAAGTGACTTTCGAACCGCTGCACATCCCGGACTGGGTCATGACCATGGTGGTTCTGCTCGCCATCCTCGGGTTCCCGCTTGCACTGGTGCTGGCGTGGGCATTCGACATCACGCCCGGCGGCATCGAAAAGGATTCCGGCGCTGCGGAACGCGCCACAGCGGCGGATGCCGCTGCGAATCCGTCTATTGCGGTGCTGTCGTTTGACGATATGAGCCCCGACAAGGACCAGGAGTATTTCTGTGACGGCATTGCCGAGGAGATTCTGAACCGGCTAGTTCAGATCGACAAACTCCGCGTCGCGGCACGCACGTCGTCGTTCCGCTTCAAGGGCCAGAACGTCGATATCGGCGCCATTGCCCGCGAACTGAATGTCTCCACGATCCTCGAGGGCAGCGTACGCAAAACCGGCAACCGCCTGCGGGTGACGACTCAGCTGATCAATGCCAGCGACGGCTATCACCTGTGGTCGGAGAGCTATGACCGTGAACTCGAGGACGTGTTCGAAATCCAGGAGGAAATCGCGGCCAGTGTTGCCGCGGCGCTGGAGCTGACTCTGGTTGCCCCGTCGCTACAAAAATATCGCACCGACAACATTGAAGCCTATGAGTATTACCTCAAAGGACTGTACTTCTTTCATCGCTGGGGTCCGACCAACGTTCGCTACGGCGTCGACATGTTTGCCAAGGCGGTCGCTTCCGATCCCGGCTATGCACTCGCCTGGGCCGCGCTCGCCGACAGCTACGCGATGATCTGCATGTACTGGGAAGCCAGTCCCGCCAATCTGGACGGCGCGGACACGGCCAGTCGCAGGGCGCTGGCGCTCGCGCCCGATCTCGCCGATGCCCATGTCTCACGCGGGCTCTCGTACACGGTTCGACGTGAGCACGAGGCGGCGGCGGCGGAATTCGAAACCGCGCTGAAGCTCGATCCGGACCTGTTCGAGGCTTCCTATTTCTACGGCCGAATTTGTTTTCAGAAAGGCAACCTGGAACAGGCAGCAGCCCTGTTCGAGCAAGCCGAGCGGGCGCGGCCGGAAGACTTTCAGGCGCCGATTCTGCTGCGCCAGGTCTACAGCAGTCTTGGCCGCGACGAGGACGCGATGGCCGCCGCGCAACGCGGCGTCGACCGTGCAGAGAAACACCTGCAACTGAATCCCGACGACACCCGCGCGCTCAATCTCGGTCTGGGCGGTTTCGTTACGCTGGGCAACAAGGAACGCGCCCTCGAATGGGCCGAGCGCTCGCTGGCCATCGACGGCAACAACCCAGACACGCTTTACAACGTGGCCTGCGGCCTGGCCCAGATCGGCGAACCGGAACGCGCCATGGACAACCTCGAGCTTGCCGGGCTGCGCGGGGTGATGATTGCAGAGTGGGCGGAAAACGACTCCGATCTCGAGTCTCTGCACGGACTGCCGCGGTTCAAGGCCATAATGGAGAAGATCAGGACCCATGAACTCGAGCGTCGCAACGATCCTGCCTGCAACCCCGATCAGAACGGCTGAATCAGCCGCCGCCCCGCATCGGCCCCCACTGAACGGCCCGGACAGTGCCACAGCGATCACATTTCAATTCCCCTAAATTATGTTACTCTTCATAGTCTTGGGGGCTGTATTTAATCCTGAATGAGCACGAGCGCGCACGGACCACATCGGCAACGCATTCTTGTTCTCAACCCGAAAGGCGGGTCGGGCAAGACGACGGTGTCTACGAATCTCGCGGCCTACCTGGCGAACCAGGGTAACCCGACGGCGCTGATGGATTACGACCCGCAGGCGTCTTCGATGCGCTGGCTCAGCAAACGTCCGGACGCTCGCCCAAAGATTTTCGGGGTCGAGGCGCACAAGCCCAATGTCAATGTAACCCGCAGCTGGCAACTGCGCGTGCCGCCCGAGACTCGCTACCTGGTCGTCGATTCGCCGGCCGCGATTGCCCCGCATCAACTGTACGATTTCACCCGCGAGGCCGACGCCATTCTGGTACCGGTGGGCACATCCGATATCGATATCCATGCCGCGTCGCGCTTTATCGCCGACCTGCTGCTCAAGGCCAAGGTGAACCGGCGCACCGGCAATATTGGTGTCATAGCCAACCGGGTCAAAACCCAGACCGTCGCCTACCGCAACCTGATGCGTTTCGTTTACCGCCTGGCGATTCCGGTCATTGGCGTGCTCCGCGACAGCCAGAGTTATCTGCATGCGGCCGATGAGGGCCTGGGAATTCACGAATTCAAACGCCACCGGGTAAGCAAGGATATCGCGCAGTGGCAGCCACTGACCGCATGGCTGGAGGCGCGGCTGAGCATGCTGGAGGCGCGCGAGTCTGCCATGGCCCCGGCAACATCTCAGGAATCTGAAGATACGTCCGACTCCAAAGTCGTCGCGTTCGCCCGCCCGGCCGGCTAGCCTCGCTACTGCGACGCGGCACCGGGCTCTTCTTCTTTTATACTGGCGGCCCACTTCGCCATTCGACTCGCCCCAAGCGAGTTGCCGTCAATGTCTCTTCTCCGGTTCGATAAGGTATCCCTCGCGTTCGGTCATCACGAACTGTTGACCGCGGTCGATTTCTCCATCGATGCGGGGGAGAAAGTCTGCCTGCTCGGGCGCAACGGAGAGGGGAAATCGACATTGCTGAAGCTGATTAGCGGCGAACTCGCACCCGACGACGGCACGATCCGGCTGCGCCCGGGAGCCCGGGTGGCGTGCCTCGCGCAGACCGTTGACGAGGTTAGCGGGAACCGCGTATTCGACGTTGTGGCCAGCGGCATGCCCGAGACCGGGACGTTGATCGGCGAGTACCAGGAGGCCGCGGCAAAATTGGCGGATGGCTCGGACAACGTGGCCGCCAGCGAACTCGAACGGTTGCAACATCAGCTCGAAGCCGGCGATGGCTGGCGCCTCAACCAGCGTGTCGAGACGGTCCTGTCGCGGCTCTCGCTGGATGGCACAGCGCAGTTTGCCGCCCTGTCCGGCGGGCAACAGCGTCGGGTCCTGCTTGCCCGCGCGCTGGTCTGCGAGCCCGACCTGCTACTGCTGGACGAGCCGACCAACCATCTCGATATCGACGCGATCGCGTGGCTCGAGGAATTCGCAAGCGATTTCGCCGGCGCCCTGCTTTTCGTCAGCCACGACCGCGCCTTCGTGCGTCGGATTGCGACCCGGATTTGCGAACTCGACCGCGGCAGACTGAGTTCGTGGGATACCGACTACGACACCTACAAAAAGCGCAAGCTGGCGCAACTGGAAGCAGAATCCCGCGAAGCGCACCAGGCAGACAAGCTGCTCGCACAGGAAGAGACCTGGGTTCGCCAGGGGATCAAGGCGCGGCGGACCCGCAACGAAGGCCGGGTCCGGGCGCTCGAGGCGTTACGCGAGAAGCGTCGCCAGCGCCGCGAGCAGCGCGCCAATGTCACGTTGCGAGTCGAAGATGCCGAGGTCTCCGGCCGCGTCGTTTTCGAAACCGAGCATGCGTCCGTCGGGTTTGACGGCAAGGCGGTGATTTCGGACCTTTCGCTGCGCATCCTGCGCGGCGACCGTGTCGGCATCATCGGTCCGAACGGCGCTGGAAAATCGACCCTGATCCGTCTCCTTCTCGGCGAACTAAAACCGGATTCGGGCCGTGTACATCGCGGAACAAAGCTGCAGACCGCCTACTTCGATCAGCGTCGCGAGCAACTCGACCCCGACAGGACAGTGATGGACAGCGTCGCCGACGGAAACCAGCGGGTCAAAATTAACGGCAGCGATCGCCACGTGGCGGGGTACTTGCGTGATTTCCTGTTCCCGCCGCAGCGTCTGCAATCGCCGGTACGCAGTCTGAGTGGCGGTGAACGCAACCGCCTGTTGCTGGCGCGGCTCTTCACCCGTCCGGCAAATCTGCTCGTTCTCGATGAGCCGACCAACGATCTCGATGTCGAAACGCTGGAGCTGCTGGAGGAGCTGGTTGCGGATTTCGATGGCACGATCCTGCTGGTCAGTCACGACCGCGCCTTCCTCGATAACGTGGTAACCAGCTCGCTGGTATTCGAAGGTAACGCCACGGTCAGCGAATACGTCGGCGGCTACAGCGACTGGCTGCGGCAGCGCCAGCCTGTCCCCACAAAGCATGACCGGGCGAACAACCCGAGCGAGCCGCCGGCGGCTTTGCCAAAGGCCAGTAAGGCGACAAAACCACGCAAACTGAGTTACAAGGAAAACCGCGAACTGGAGATGCTGCCGGCCCGGATCGAAACGCTGGAAACCGAGCAGGCGGAGTTGCAACAGGCAACCAGCGACGCGGAGTTTTACCAGCGCGACAAGGACGCGATCAAATTCGCCCTCGCCCGGCTCGAAGAAGTGGGCGTTGAACTCGAGCTCGCCTATGCGCGCTGGGAACACCTCGATGCGGCGCAACGCGCTGCCGCCGGGAACGCGCGCTGATCGCGGTTACGGTTTGCTGCGGTTTTTTTCCGCTTCGTAAAGCTCGAGGCACTCCGGCAGCTCGTTGAACATCCTTTGCTTCGCGGCGCCGCCGGCCGTGCGACCGCCATTCCCGTAGTCGCTGTAAAAGCGCTCGCAGCTGGCGCGATCCTTCTTTTCCTTGTTCACGCACTCTTCAATGGCAGCCGCACGCAGCGGGGCGATCTTTGCCTCGCGGGCCGCCTCACAGCGTTGCTTCAGGCTGGTGAGCGAGGCGTCTTCTGCGACAGCGACTGAAGCAAAAAACAGCAAGGCGGCGAGAACCGCATAAATGCTACTTTTCAACATAATGCCCCCTCGGAAATCGCCCGGTAGCGGCCGTATCGTCGCACTCCTGGAGGTTACTACAATTCGGACAACAAGCACCGTGCGGGTATTGGCATATTGGCGCTGCCAGTCAAAAAGAAGTGAGAAACGAAGCGGCGTTGCCACCGGGAACCGCGCCGCGCCGCGCCCGCTGCAGAAAGCCTTCCGCCGGCTGCGCCCCAACCGCCTCCGTTGCGTCATCCCATTTGACGATTCGCTCGACCCGGCCGCGATGATAGATCCGAAGCTGGGAAGCAAACGGAATCACTCGCTCCGCGGCATCGCCGTACAACTCGCGATGCAACGCCGGCAACCGGTACCACGGCGTCGTCGGTCGCGCGTGGTGGGCATTGTGGAAGCCGAAGTTCAGCACCAGCCAGTTGACCCATTCATGACGCAGCGAAAGCGGGTTACTGAACGTGTGTTCCTGCTCCCACGCCTTGTCACCGCGACGCGGCGAAGGGGCCTTATCGTAAAGTGTCAGGTGGTAACCGTAGTCGTGCTGAACACTGTCCATAAAACGCAGCACCACCAACATCAGCAGATACGCAACCCCATACAGCAATGCAGCTCGCGGCGCCACAAGAAGCAAAAAGCCAAGGATGCCAAGACGCACCAGCAATACGACCACGTTGCGGATCCGCTGCGCACGCCGTTGCGGGATGACGAAAGCGTTGACCATCAGCAGCCCGTGCATGACGAGTTCCTGCGCCGGCACGTAACACCACTCCAGCGCGCGGGTAATACGAAGCACCACGGGATGACCGAGAAAAAACTTCTCATAGTCGAACCACACCACATCGTCATTATCGACATGATGACGGAAATGCTTGTAGCGAATGTCTTCGTAGGTGCCGTACGACGCGCCGCACAGCCAGGTGAGCAGGCGGCCGAGGCGCGCATTGTCGGCGTTACGTCTGAAAATCGTATTGTGCGCGCACTCATGCACGAGGTAGGCAGCGATCACCATCGCATGCGCCAATAGCAGGATTGCCAGCAGATTGACCGGCCACGCCGGACTGAACAGTCCGGCGAAGCCGGCAATGTACCCGAGCGACGCATACAGCAATGCCGCACCATGCCAGATCATGCCCGCGGGTTCCCAGAATTTCTTGCTCAACGTCGGCATGCCACTTCGCCCGGTTCCGTGTTTTCGCAAAACTGCATCTGCCGGGCTTGAATTTTACGCTAGTTGCCGCGGTGCTGGCGGCATCGTGGCAACAAAAATGATGCCGCGATCGGCCGCAACAGGTCCGGCCCGGGATCGGCCATCTGCTATGGTTGCGCTGCGCCAGTACCGGCGACTGCGGACCCGTCGTGGCGGGGACGGCATATCCGACAAACGGAGGTTGATCCAGAGTGACCGATGCGAGCTCCACATTCGCGCTCGGGGTCGTTTTCGAATACCTGCTGCAAATCGCGATCGCGATCGTCGTTCTGATTCGCTCCAGGGGCACCCCGCAGGCACGAATGGCATGGCTGTTGCTGGTACTTCTGCTGCCATTGATCGGCCTGATACTGTTCCTGGCCATCGGCCGCATTCGCCTGAACCAGTCGCGAATCGACCGATTTAACGACGCGCAGGCGGAGATTCGGCTGCTGACAAGCAGCGACAAATCGGTTGTCAATGCGGCCGAACTGCTGTCCCCGGCACGGCGCAAAATCGTCCATCTCGCAGAGGCTGTCAGCGGCACAAGCCTGCGCACCGGCAATATCTGCGCGCTTTACTCGGAAACGGATCATCTTTTTGACGTGATGATCCGCGACATCGACGCCGCCGTGTCGAGCTGCAATTTCCTGTTTTACATCTATCTGCCCGACAACACCGGCACCCGGGTTGGCGAGGCGCTGATACGCGCCGCCGCGCGCGGCGTCGAATGCCGCCTGTTGGTGGATGCGCTCGGCGCCAAGCCGTTTTTGCGCTCGCGGCTGAGAAAAGACATGGAAAAAGCCGGCATTTGCGTCGGTGAGGCGCTGCCGGTCGCACCTTGGCGGGCCGGTTTCAAGCGAATCGACCATCGCAACCATCGCAAGATCGCCGTGATCGACGGCCAGGTCGGCTGGACCGGCAGCCAGAATGTCGCGGATGCGGCATTCGCGCCAAAGCGCCGCTATGCGCCATGGATCGATCTGATGATGCGCATCGACGGCCCCGCCGTGCATGACCTGCAAACGCTGTTCATCGCCGACTGGCTGCAGGATTGCAACGAAACCGTCGAGCGGCTGCTGACCCCGGCAGCGCCCGCGCACGATCATGGCATCCCGGTGCAGGTGCTTGGTACGGGACCGTTGTGTTTCAACCAGGCGCTGGAAGCATTGATCCAGGTGGGACTGTCGCAAGCGGAGCGCGAACTGATACTGACCACACCCTACCTGGTCCCCGACCAAACCACGTTTGCTTCGCTGCAAACCAGCGCGCGTTCAGGCGTCTCGACCTCACTGATCGTCCCGGCGCGCAACGATTCACCGCTGGTTGCCGCGGCCAGCCGCAGTTTTTACGAAGGGCTGCTCGAAGCGGGCGTGGCGATTTACGAATACCTTCCAGGACTATTGCATGCAAAGACCATCAGCATCGACGGTCACACGAGTGTCGTCGCCACTGCCAACCTGGACCGGCGCAGCTTCGAACTGAACGCAGAGGTCAGCGTCATCGTGTTCGACGAGCAATTCACGCAGCAGCTGCGGGCAGTGCAGCAGGTCTACATAAGCGATTCGCAACCGGTGGAGCTGGACAGGTGGCGCAAGCGCGGGTGGCATCACCAGCTGTTGCAAAATGGTGCCGGCGTTCTCGCGCCGCTACTCTAGGACCATGCTACCCGGGTGTTGGCGGAGCATGACGCGCCCGCAGCCGGCTTAGCGAGCGTCACGAAGCTTTTCGAAAGCGGCAATAAAAGCGAGCGCGTCCTCCTCGTGGAATGTTTCCAGCGCCATGTCGCCGTCAACCGACACCTCGCTAAAGGAGACAAAACCCTCACCCTCCACGTCGATTACGATCTCGCCGTCTTTCCAGCTCATTTCATTGATCGCATCGAGCGGATAAATCAGCTGCTGGTTCAGCAGCTTCTCGACGCTGTCGAGCACGAAACTCTTGAAGTTCGCAGCCAGACCGGTCTCCTCGCCGGATTCGCGTTCTTCCTCGAACTGCAGCTCTATTTCCTCGAGTTTCTCATCCGACAGCTTCATCGCCACACTCGCCGTGGTCAGCACCAGGTCGACCTCGCCGGTTTGGTTGGTAATGATCATCACCGTCTCGGCATCGGTCCAGTCCGCCGTCACCTTTTCCTTTTTCCTGTCGCATGCGGTCGTGGACAGACAGACAACGGCCACGATCAGCGAAGTCACCAAAGCAGTTCGTTTCACGGCATTCCCCCCAGGTGGGTTCGAATCGGCGAATCGCTACCATGCGGCCACCCGCCGGACTGGCGCTGCACCCGGACGAGTCCGCGCGCCAACAGGGCTGCATGTATACCATGCAACCGGCACCCCTCGCAGCCCCTGTGGCGACGCTGTTGCCTCGCCGAACGGTGCGCGCCGCGACGACCGTCACCAGTCTGCCTGACCTTCGCCAACCACCCGGCAGAAGCGGAACACTGCGGACCGGCCGATCTTGTGCCCGGAGGGAATCTCCCACTTTCACCCCGCCAGTGGTTAAACTTGCCGGGTCAAAGAGCGACTGGGGAGTCCGGCTGCGTAAACCCTCGCCGTAAAGCAGAACGCTTGCAACACATTCAGGGGAAATACGGATTGACCCGGATGGCCGTTGCAGAGAAGGTATTCGTAGTTCTCAGGGGGCCCATGCCCGCAATGCGGGGTGGGGCATCGCAGATGTGACGCTCACCAGGGAGAAGTGAGGACACGAAAAATAGCAAAAAATCTACTTGCCTGATGCCCCCGCCACGGCGGGGATTCTTTTGCCCGGAATTTTCGCCCGAATGCCCGATCCTGTTCGGGACTATCGCCCGTTTTGTTACCAAATCTTTGTCCGCTCTTTTTGAATCCCTCCGTTGCGCCAATGCGAACGCTAGGAGCCCGGATGCTCATCGCCTGAGCCCGGGCCGGAGCCGCAATGCAACCCTTTTGCGGTGACCGGCATCAAACCAGGGAAAGCAAACAATCCGGCGTTCGAATAATACGCGGACGCCGTGTCGCGAAAACGTAACAAAATGCGTTTAAAAAGCGCGCACAGTCGCGCCAAGGGAATGGGCAATCGTTATGTTAAGTGCAAAAATCCGCTACCCCCTAGGGATTCGGCTCATGCGGGTCCGCCAGCGCGCCATCGAGCAATCGCCCGATGACAACGGCCTGCGGCCGGGTATTCCGCTCAAACTGCATCGCAGCGGCTGGCTGCGGCGGCTGAATCGCCGCGGCTAGCGGCGCAGTCGGCCGTGGCCGCAGCAATGGCAAAGCCGCGCTGAAACCATCGTTTGTCAGGGCGATCGTGAGCAGAACGGCCACAGGTCGCGCGGCTATAATAAACTCTACACACGCGGGGCAGGCATCGATGCGAAACACACTGGCAGTCATTCTGATCCTGACACTTCTCCCTGGGGCGCGGATTGCGGCCCAGGAGAGCACAACCGGACCGAGCTCCCTGAAGATGCGAGGGGGTATCAGCAACCCAGCGACACAGGGTGCTTCGCAAGACATGCAGAAACTGGTGGCGCTGTGCGCGCGAGATCCGGAGTCGCAGTTATTCGATCGGGAATGGGCGAAATACCTGCAGGAGCACTACCGTGACGGCATGAAT
>Ga0316191_10000379_pt1 | contig 28542 bp, 23 predicted proteins | sample Eddworburr2cm_MG_FD_204928 | JGI IMG/M metagenome (GOLD analysis project Ga0316191, IMG submission 204928) | Coastal sediment microbial communities from Maine, United States - Eddy worm burrow 2 cm | ecosystem: Environmental > Aquatic > Marine > Coastal > Sediment | place: USA: Maine... | reverse complement strand
CCATGAGGCCGTCGTCACCGGGGCCAGCAAATACAGCAACAGACATACACGATGCACCAGGTCTTCACCGCTTAATCGCCCCAACAGCGCGCCGGGTAACTGGCTGACATCCACCGACGGGATGAAGCGGCCCCTGTTCGCCTGCCAGCAGCGACTGGCCGGGAAGATCTTGCGCCACCACCTGCGCCAACGAGCAAGGGTCTGCGGATAAAGATCGAGTTGCTCGATCAACTGTTTGCGACGCTTTTCACTAAGGCCGTATTCCATGGCCATCACCAGAAACATTCCAGGTCCGCAATGGAGCCCTTTCCAGACGTTAAATCGCTCACAATACCCCCGCTCACCCGCCACGATTCTCCGCATACCCTACTGTTTTATATTACAAATCACCCTATTTCTCCTGTTGTCTTATCGGCTGTTTGGCAGGATAGTTTCCTTAGAAAAATAAGAAAACCTTCTACCAGGAGATATTAGATGAGTGTTTACAAAAGAGGAAAATATTGGGTTGTTCAGTTCAACCATAATAAAAAAACATATACTCGCAGTTCAAAATCCACTCGCAAAAGAGATGCGCTGGAACTCGAGCGTCAGATGCGCCAGCAATTGGTTGATACACAGGTGCTCGGCCATCGAGAACACATCAATTTATACGCGGCGTGTGATTTGCTGCTCCGCACGAGCAAGGATTCCGGGGCCTACGGTACGTTAGTTACAGCGATCAATCGATTCAAAGACTATTTTAGCGATATCATTCTTGATGAGATCTCAAATCGCAACTTATCCCGCTGGGTTGAATATGAACGCAAGCGAGGCATCAAGGACATCACAATCCGTCTTTGGTCCAGGCAGTTCAATAAGATCTGCCGGAATGCAAAGCGCCTTGGATATTACACCCCTGTATATGAATGGTGTGAATGGAACATAAAGGATAAGCCAATCCGTTATCTGACTGATGTTGAAGAACAACGGATTCTCAAAGAACTTGATCCTTCATCAGTCAAAGATCCATATCATAAGAAATCCCGCCAAGCTGCAAGAGATATCTTTATTCTGATGGTTGATGGTGGCTTCAGGATCAATGAAGCGAGCATTATGCAATGGTCGGATATCGATTTCGACAATGGTGTGATCTACCTGTACAGATCCAAGGTCTCTAATGACGATTTCATCCCCATGACCAAACGTCTTCGCACTACCCTTCTGAATCGTCACAAGTCCGTTGAAGGTGAGTATGTATTTCCTGGCAGGAATGGTGGACACAAAACGATACAGAACAATCCGGCATTGGAAGCAGCATTTAAACGAGCTGGCCTCACTGACGTCTCATCACATAATATGAGAAAAACATTTGCTACCCGCTTATTGAGTCGGGGCGCTGCAATTACTGATGTTCAACATCTGTTAGGTCATGCCTCCGTAAAAACAACCGAGAGGGCTTATGCGGCGTTCGTGAAGAATGAACGGTTCAAGCAGACGATTGATTTGTTGGATACGCCTGTGGTTCCGAAGTTGAAGGTTGTTAAGTGATGCGGCACGTGGAAGATCTGCAACAGCTTGAAAAAAAGCAGGAATTGACTCGGCAGAATCACTCACTTGCGACGAATGCGCCAAAAGTCGCCGTTCCCCTCGGCAATCTGTACCACCAAGAATGACCAGGTGATGGCAGCTTTACGTTGCCACCACCCTGAGAGCATTCAGCCGGCACCCGCGCTGCTGGCAGGCTGTTCAGCCTGGAACGGCTTCTGCTCCGGCGTCAGATCCTTGCCACCGGTGCCAGGCATCATCTCAAATCCGAGATCGAACTGCACCAGCATGGTCTTGAGCAACTCATAGGGTTCGCGGTTGCCTTCAAGTTTCGCCTTGCCAGAACTGATCTGCGCATCAAAAGTCATCGCGCCCATCATGGTCTGCACGAGATCGGAGCGATTGATGGTGATGGTCAGATCAGCATCAGCGGCCTGGAAGCCGGCAATGTTGGTCAGAGTGCCATTGCTCAGCTCTACGACAAACTTCTCGTCGTTATCCGGGGTGACCAGATTGATCTTGAATGCCTGGCCCTCGGCCTGCTTGCTGTTCAGGCGTATACCGAGGAAATCCAGCCACAACTCAGTGGTCATTGCACGGATCATGTCTGGGCCGGTTGTCTTCGGTGACGCACCGCCTGGTATCCCGTTGCGCAACTCGTAGGCCGCAGCTAGGAAACTGTTGCGCACACTCGGGCTCTCTTGCTTATAGCCGATCTGCTCAAAAACGTCGGCCAGCAAGTCCTTCGCCTCCTGGTTCTGCGGCTCGGTGTACACTAGTTTATTTAGGATCTCCTGCGCATGGCGGTACTTGCCTTCGTCATACAGCGCTCTTCCTTTGGCAAGGATAGGTTTGGCACCGCCCATCAACTCGACATACAGTGGCGAGGAATCCTCTGGTGACAGCGGGATCAACGTAGTTGGGTTGCCGTCCCAGTACCCGAGGTAGCGATTGACCACCGCACGGCTGTTATGCTCGACCGAGCCATGATAGCTGCGCGCCGACCACTGCTGCTGAAGACTCTCAGGTACCTGGTAGACATTGTGAATCTGGTTGATGGTCACACCCTGGTTGGCGAGATGCAGCACACCATTGTTGAGGTTTGCATAGGTGTCGCGCTGCGAACGCATGACCTCCTGGATGCGCTCATTGCCCCAGCGCGGCCAGCTGTGTGAGGCAAACATCACTTCGGCGTCCTGACCGAACAGGTACAGCGCCTTGTTAATCTGCTTTGACCACTCCAGCGCATCACGCACTAGCGCGCCACGCAGCGTGTAGATGTTGTGGATGGTCCCGGTAATGTTTTCTGCCGCCCAGAAGGCCTTCATGTCCGGGAAGTAGGTGTTCATCTCTGCCGGCGCCTCAGTGCCCGGGGTGTTCTGGAACACCATCTTGACCCCGTCGATGGTCATTTCCTCGATGTCGTCCTCGATGATTACGTTCGGCGGGATCAGGCCCAGGTTACCGGCGGCCGTGTTCTTGCCGATCGACTGGTCGACATGGCCAAACGGGCTGCGCGGCAGCAACACGCCGTACTGGAAGAACAGGCGCCGGCTCATGGCATTGCCGGCATAGACGTTTTCTGCGACTGCGTGGTCCATGAACCCAACCGGCGCAATGATCTTGACCTTGCCACTACGCACGTCGGCCTCGTCAACGACACCGCGCACCCCACCAAAGTGGTCGGCATGGGAATGAGAGTACACAACCGCAACCACGGGGCGCTCACCCAACTGCTCGTTGATGAACTTCAGGGCAGCTGCCGCCGTTTCTTTCGCGGTTAACGGGTCAAATATGATCCAGCCGGTATCACCCTTGATGAAACTGATGTTAGCGAGATCATAACCACGCACCTGGTAGATTTTATTGGGCAGGACTTCATACAGACCGTACTCCATATTCAGGATTGCCTGGCGCTGCAGCGAAGGATGAATGCTGTCGAAATCGTTCCCTTGCAGTAACCATTGATAGCTGCCAATGTCCCAGGCGACGTGACCGGCCTCGGCCTTGATCTGCTTGTAATCCGGTGCCGCGATAAAGCCCTTCTTCGCTTCATCAAAATCACGCTTGTCTTCAAACGGCAAGATTGCTCGCTGCTGCTTCTGCGCCTCGACCGTGAACGTGGATGGCAACTTGCCTTTAGGGTCGAAGTGCTTTGTCGGGTCGGATGCGACGATCTCACCGCCACCTGCGGCAAGGGCATTTCCCGTAAATATCAAGGCAGCCATCGCTACAGACGTTGTCAATCTAAGCATATTCAAATCATCCTTTCTTGTGGGTTGTACTCAAAGATTACGTTGCAGTCTGAATCTGCAAGCGGAACTCAATGTGGACTAATTCTACATGAACCCAGATTTTAGAACAGTCACAGCATACTGTTCCAAGAATATGAGCAGTCCTTTGTGAAAAAGGATGAGACGAGCTCAAGCGCAAAAATCGGAAGCCCGTTGATTGCCACCTATAAGATCAAGCAACAACCAACAAATGATATTATTGAGCCCGCAATAGATTCCTTCGAAAAATGACCGATGCGAATATCGATGCGAGTTGTAATCGCGCCCACTATGGTTCTAACGTGGTGATTTCAGTGGGCATACCCAACTCAACAATATATAACTAACTGTTAATGATGACTAATACCAGGATAAACCCTTGAATCACCGTCCACGGAAAAGGTTTGGGCAAGACTGCTCCCCGGTTTGGATTCAGCGCATTACTCAATAAGTTACTTGCTAGCGTAGAAGGGTTGCTGCCAATTTTGAGGACAGTTCTCCAACACCGCAATTGGCTCTGTGTTTGTTCCTCCAGAGTACTCGCATTGGCCATCACCTTGACATAGACGCAGATATCCTTACCCCGCGCCTCCAGCAGTGCGTCATCCAGTGCGCGCATCAGGGGATGGTGAGATCGACCAGGTAAAACGTCTTGCGTATCACCACAACCGGAACCGGCCTCACGCGAAGATAATCGTGCAGCCTGGCGGGACCCTTCCTGAACTTCTTGTGTATGCGCCCGGCACGGCCTTCGAATTCCGCCTTACCAGTCGGGACTGTTGAACAGGGGCTGTTCCCTGCCTGTCGGGGGTGGTTCCGGCAGTTCGTCAGGCAATGTCTCTGCTGGCAGCAGCTTGCCCCAGTCGGTGCGCTCACGCATGCGCTCCTGGCGATCTTCGGATACGAAGCCGTTGCCGGCACGGATCTGCCAACCGCCGCCAAGGGCACGGTAGACCGACACGAGGTTCTGCACAATACTGCCCTTTACGCTGGTGTACTGGTCCTGCTGGGCAAGCAGGCTTTGCTGGGAATCCAGTACCCGTTGGAAGTCCGTTGCCCCCTCGCGATACTGGATCAGGGAAAGCTGCACTGAGCGCCGGGCCGATGTAACGCTATCGGCGAGGTATCTGGCACTGGCCCGCGCGCCAAGGAAGCCGGCCAGGCCGTCCTCGACCTCGCGGGCGGCCTCCAGCACGGCGTTCTGGTAATTGACAATCTGTTCTTCCAGCTGGGCATCCTGAATGCGTACATTGTTCTTCAGCCGTCCGTAGTTGAGGATCGGCCAGGAGAATCCCGGGCCAAAGCTGTAGCCGAAACTGTCGGAACTGAAGATGTCACTCATGTCGCTGCGACCGGTGTTGCTGGTGGAGTAGCCGATGGAACCGGTCAGGCTGAAGCTGGGATACAGCTGACTTTCCGCTATGCCGATCTGGGCGTTTTGTGCAGCCACCAGCAGCTCGGCCTGGCGGATATCGGGTCGCCTTCGCAGCAGTTCTGCCGGCACGCCAAGGGCTACATCCGCCGGTGCGGTCGGGATCTCGCCTTCGCCGAGCAGGGCGCCGAGATCACGGGGCGGCATGCCGAGCAGGATGCTGAGTGCGTTGCGCGACTGGCGAATCTGGCTCTCTAGTGATGGAACCTGCGACTGGGTGTTGCGCAGCAGCGTGAGTGCCTGTGCCGGATCAAGAGCGCTGGTGGCCCCGGATCGGAACCTGACTTCTGCCAGCCGGTAGCCCTTTTCCTGTATATCGGCATTGGCACGCGCCACAGCGAGTTGTTCCTCCAACGTGCGGATCCGTATATAGGTGCTGGCGACCTCGCCAGTCAGGGACACCAGTGCGTTGTCATAGGCCGCGACCTGCGAGCCAAGGCTGGCGCTGGCGGACTCCACTCCACGGCGGTAGCGTCCCCAGAAGTCCAGTTCCCAGGAGGCATTGAGTCCAGCATTCGCGCTCCAGTAGTTGGTATCGGCCGCCGAGTTGAAATTCGGCAGATTCTCGCTGAGGTTCTCGCGCGATACTGCACCGGCAGCTTCCTGGAGTTGCGGGTACTGCGAGCCGATGGCAATGCCCAGCTGGGCCCGGGCCTGCATGATGCGAAGCCCCGCGGCCTGTAACGACAGGTTCTGCTCGTATGCCATCTGCACGAGTCGATTCAGTACGGGGTCATTGAACAGGGTCCACCACTCGCTGTTGACCTCCATGCCGGCCTGCAGCGTCGGATCATCCGTCACCAGCCACTGCGCCTCGAGGTTTGATTCGGGCGTGACATAATCCGGTCCCAGCGTGGTGCAGGCCGTGAGGACGGCCAGCAGCCCGGGAAGTGTGATACGCAGAACCTGACTAATCCGCCTGTTCATGTGTCGCTCCCTGTGTCGAGGTGCAGGACCTGTCGTTATCTATTTTGGCCATATACATCCTTCACAGCGCGTTCCAGCGCATGTACCGCCGCGGCAACCACCAGTCCGGTAAACAGGATCCCGTTGACGCCCAGCAGGATGCTGATGATGCGGCCGGTCGGCGTACCCGGGGCAATATCGCCATAACCGATGGTCAGGCCGGTAATGAAGGAAAAGTACATGGCCTCCCCAAGCGGCAGCTGTTCAGCGGAGGCTATCAGAAATGCACCTGCGACAATGAACAGAAGCAGGAAGGCAATGATAGCCTTGACCCGCCAGATGATCTGCCAGAAATGTGCATTAAAACGTAGAAACAATGTTTGTCTCCGCTGGTGATCGCTATGGCAACCGCAGGAGCAACTTTGGTCGCAATTGATGTGCAAATTTCCACAATCGCGAATGAATTCGCTCCTGCCCCTGATTGCAACAGATTCTAATGTCCAGTTGATCTGCCTGCATCGGCATCCTGCTGCGCCAGTCGACGCTTTCCATAGGCCTTCACCCAGGGATTGGCCGTGATACCGTGTCCGATGATGCTCAGCAGGATGGTACAGACAACGGTCATGGCAATCGGACCCGTGTTGGGCAGGTCACTGCTCACCACAATGACGGCGAACACAATGCTTGCCAGGCCGCGCGGGCCGAACCAGCCGATAAAGAGCTTGCCCTCGGTGTCGATGCCGCTACCGGCAAGCGACAAGTAGACCGGCAGCATGCGTATGACTGTCAGGCTCAACACACTGTAGAGCAGGATAATCCAGGTGAAGTTGCCCAGTGCCTGGCCAACGACGGCGGAACCGAAGATCACCCAGGTGATCAGGGCCAGCGCGTCTCCGGTGCCCTCGGCCGCGCACAGGTACTCGTCACGCACGTCTTTTGCCAGCATGCCGAAAAGCAGGCCGCCGCTGAACGCCGCAATGAAACCGCTACCGCCCAGGACCTGTGCGACGGCAAAGCAGGCCAGTGCCAATGCGACCACGGGGACCTGTATCCAGGTGTGGGTCAGCCAGTCACGCTGTCTGGCAAACTTCATCAGCGCGGCGGCGGCGAAGGTCAGCCCGATACCCACGGCGAAGCCGATGCCGATTTCCTCGGCGACGAGTTTCATGGCCAGCGTCCACGGTCCCGATTCGCCGGCATGGCCCAGCGCCAGGGCCAGGAACACGAACAGCACCGGCACGCAGATACCGTCATTCAGCCCGCTCTCCACATTGAGACCCTGGCGGATATCGTCGGGCACCGATTCATTGGTGACCACCGCCTTGCCCAGGGCCGCATCGGTCGGTGCCAGCATGGTGGCCAGCAGGGCAAGGCTGAACAGGGTCAGGGTATCAACCAGCAGGATTCCGATACCGAAGCCGAGCAGGATGGTCAGCGGCAGACCGATCAACAGCAGCCGCATCGGCAGGGCCTTCGCCTTTTTCAGCACACCGATGTCGGCACCGGCCGCGTCCGTGAATAGCACCAGCGCGAGCGTCACCTCGGCCAGGGTGCGGATGGTTTCACGGTCGGTCTCCCAGGTGAGCAGGCCGAGCCCAATCGGCCCGACCAGCAGCCCGAAACCGGTAAAGACGATGGCGCCGCTGATCCAGGTGCGCTCGATGGCGCCGGCCACGGTGCTGTAGATGAGCGCAAAGCCGGCCAGCAGGGCGAGGTTTTCATACATGGTAAGAATTCCTGGCTGGTTTTCTCGTTACCGCCGGAGCATATTCATTCGCGATTGGTTTATACGGAATAATCCCTGCTGAAGCCGCTCCCTGAAGAAAACTCACTGCAACGCCTTCGGTACAGCCGGTACGTTTCCATCCTGATCCTCGCCCGTCATCACCAGCACGGAGGCCGTGGTGCCGACACGCAGCCGAATCTCCTCCGGCACGTCTGTCAGGTGCACACGGACCGGCACCCGCTGCGCGAGTCGTATCCACGAGAAGGTCGGACTGATGGTCGGGAGCAGCTCTGCACCGGTGCTGCCGTCCTCCTGGTCAATGCCCCAGCCTAGGCTGTCGACCACCCCCTCCAGCGGAGTATCCGGGTAGGTCATCAGTGTGACGATCGCCGTGTTGCCCGGGCGGATGTCCTCGATGGAATTCTCCCTGAAAAAACCCTGGATCCAGTAGCTATTGTTCTCCACCAGCGCCAGCGCGGGCTGGTTGGCGACGGCCTGGGTACCGATTCGGAGGTTCAGGTTGGTGACATAACCGTCCACCGGTGCCCTGACCTCGGTGAACTCCAGGTTCAGTTCTGCCTGTTCCATCGCGGCCTTCGCTGCCCGGATGGAGGCGTTGGCATCCCCTTCAGCACCGCGGGTGGCCTTTGCCTTAGCCAGGGTGGCTCCCGACTGTGCCAGTGTTGCCTTCGCCTGGGTCAAGCCGGCCATGGCTTCCTTTTGCTTTTCCACTGTGACCTGGTAGTTCGCTCGGGCGTGTTCCATGGCCTTGCGGGATGTCGCATCCTTGGCCAGCATGTCCTGCTGGCGCATGTACTCCGCCTGGTTCTTTTCGATTTCAGCTTTGTTTTCCCTGATGGCGCTCTCGGCCTGCAGGACCTCGGCGCGGGCGACTTCGACCTCGGCGACGGCAGCCTCGACCTGCTTGTCCAGTGCCACGTAGTTGTCCCGGGCACTGTCATACTGTGCCCGTGCCTGATCCAGACTGGCCTTGAAGGTGCGTGGGTCGATCCGGAAGAGCAGGCTGCCCACCTTGACGAACTGGTTGTCCTCCACGGGAAGTTCGACGATCGGTCCGGAGACGCGCGGCGTGATCTGGATGACCTCGGCGCGCACCTGTCCGTCCCGGGTCCAGGGATTGACGACATAGTCCCGGTATTTCAATAGTGTTGCCACTGCGGCGATGAGAACGATGATCCCCGTCAACAGATATTTTCGTGATGGAACCATAGCTTATATCCCGATGAAGAACTCGCCGATCACTAGTGCATAGATAACCGTCAGCGACAGAAACACCAGCGGTGGGTAAAAGAAATACCTCGACAACCGGTAGCGGTTAAGCACTCGAGCTGTCACGAGAGCCGCGAGCACGCCAAGGCACGCAGCGATCAGCACGGGTGGCAGGTAGACGCCGCCGATGGAGAATTCATGCGGTGTTGGTGTCATCTTGAATCCGTTAATCTCATCTTCGTAACAAAAGCGGGGGCGCGGCACATACAGGGGCCGCCACGGTCGTTTATTTTCATGCCCCCGTCTGCTGACGGTAGTCCTTCATGACATCTTCCAGTGTGTCATAGAAGGCGTCCTCGCCGAACAACTGCCGGAGTTCGTAGCGACTCTGCTCCCGGACATCATCCAGGACCTGGGCAACCACCAGGCGAATGCCCTTGTCCTTCAATATTGCAAAAAGCGAACGTAGCGTCTCCGCCGCGGAGTAGTCGACATCATCAACCGCAGAGGCATCGAGACAAAGCCAGCGCAACGGCGGTTCCGAATTCTTCGCGAGGTCCGTGATCTCCTCGGAGAGCTGCTCGGCATTCGCATAGTACATGCTGTGGGTGAACCGGTAGATCAGCAGTCCGGGCAGGGCCTGGGTGCGGGTTGCCGCGGGCCGGGCGTGGAGTTGTCCCGATTCGGACGGCGCGATTACCACGTTCTTGGGACGATAACCGCGCCGTGTATGATCGATCAGCGACAGCACGATGGCGAGGATGATACCCTGCTCGACGCCGACGAAGACGACCATCAGCGTGGTGATCAGGGCCACCCAGAACTCCGAGCGCCGCTGGGCGTAGATGCGTTTCATACCCTGGATGTCGATCAGGTCGATACCGATCAGGAACACCACCGCCGAGAGCACCGCCTCCGGCATGTAGGCCAGCGGTCCGGTGAGGAACAGCAGCACCAGCAGCACGATTACCGCGGTGAACAGCAGCGACAGCTGGCTGCGCCCACCGGCGCTGTCGACCATCTGCGTCTTGGTCGGGCTGCCGTTGACGACAAAGGTGCCAGACAGGCCGGCGCCGATGTTGGCCAGGCCGAGTCCGACCAGGTCGGCGTTCTCGCTGAAGCGCTCGTTGTAGCGCGCGGCGTAGGCACGCGAGGTGGCGGCACTCTGCGCCAGGATGACCACGAACATGGCGAAGGCTGTCGGCACCAGTTTGCCGATCAGCTCCCAGCTCCATTTCACCTCCGGCAGCCCGATGTGGGGCAGGCCGCTCGGCACCTCGCCGAGGACATGCAGGTGCACCCCGAGGTTAAGCGCCCAGCTGGCGACGATCGCGCCGACCACGGCAATCAGCGCCCCGGGAATCTTTTTGGAGATCTTTTTCGAACCGACGATGACCACCAGCACGGCGAGCGCCGTGACAAGCGCGTAGAGGTTGACCTGTTCGATCTGCTGGATGTCGTTCCAGATCTTCTGCAGCGTGCCGTGGCCGCCGCCCTTCAGCCCGAGCATGCCGGAGATCTCGCCGAGCGCGACCTGTATGCCGACCCCGGTGAGGAAGCCGACCAGTACGGTGCGCGACAGGAAATCCGCCAGGAACCCCAGGCCGATGACGCGCGCCAGGATCAGGAAGGCCGCGGCCATGAAGGCCAGCACCCCGGCCAGTGCGACGTATTCATCGGATCCGGTGGCCGCGATGCCGACCAGGCCGGCGGCGAGAATGGCCGCCGTGGCCGAGTCGGCGCCGACCACCAGGTGACGCGAGGAGCCGAACAGCGCAAACAGCGCCATCGGGATGAGCATGGTGTAGAGCCCGGTGATCACCGGGGTGCCGGCAATCTTGGTGTAGCCCATAACCTCGGGGACTGCGAGTGCCGCCAGTGTGAGACCGGCGATGAGCTCGGTCGGAATCTGCGAGCCCTTGACGGGCAGCACGCCCTGCAGGATGGGCAGGCGGAAGCCGCCGGTGGAGTTATTTGCAGTGTTCATGGTGTCCCCCTAGGAACCGGAGCCGCGATAGCCCGGCAGGCCGCGCGCCTCGTCTGTAGCCGCCAGGTACAGGGCCTCCTCGATGACTTCCCGGCCGTCGTCCGTCAGTTCCAGCTTGCCGTGTTCGTCGACCTCGAAGGCGAAATCATCGAAGGTATGCTTGCCGGCGAGGATGTCCTGGTCCAGCAGGACCCGGGTGCGGAAAAAATTCGCCCATTTGAACTCGGAAAAAGGTGCGTTGTTTTTCGTGTAACCGTGGTGTTCGCGGACGATCCAGGCCAGGCTCCGGTAGGGATCGAACTCGAGGTCCCTGATGTGTTTGGGCAGGGTGGCCGGCTGCTGCGGTCCGCCACCGGCACGGTCGAACAGATACACCCAGTTGTGCTCGTGCATGGTCTTCCAGAAGTAGGTTTCCTCCAGTGTGCCGGCATTGCCCAGTACCTTGACGTAGACGCAGATATCCTTGCCGCGCTCCTGGTGCAGGGCATCATGGAGTGCCCGCACCAGGTGGTGATGATCGACCAGGAAGAATTTCCTGCCACGCACCAGGATCGGCACCGGCCTGGTACGCAGGTAGTCGTGCAGTTTGCCCGGGTCCTTGTTGTACTTCCTGCGCAGGCGCGCGGTGCGCACGGCCACCTCCGCCTTGCCGACGGCGAACTGGGTGGGAGAGAGGTCCTTCACCCTGAGCTTGTAGAAATCGCCGACCCTGGCATCGGGCGGGCACCAGGGGAACTCGGAATCACAAAGATGTTTTGACACGAGCGGGCTCCTCCGCCGTTGCGTATTTACGCCAGACAGTTTTTCTGGATTCCGGGACGAGAGTCATTATTCAGCACGCCCCCGTGACCGCTACTGCGCTATCCGTTGAAAACAACCTCTGACCCTGTTTCATATGTTTCATCAGCCCGGTTGTCCTGCTCATCAGGATGATGACACCTATTTCGATTATCACGCATAAATGACCGCAAGTTCCAGCATAACAAACCATCAAAATTGCATGCGCAATTGAAAGTCAAGCGCCACCGCCCAGTTGCTGCTGAAGGAACCCTCCACACTGCCGAGCAGCGGTCCACCGTCTTCCGACACGTCGCCATCGCCGAGGTCGACGTAGCTCAGGTTCACGTTGCACACAAAACCAAAGCATGGCTGCTCGACACCGGCACCGACACTAATGACCCTGTCGAAGGGTAACGCAATGTTGCGCCGGCTGTCAGTGGTCGGGGAGCTGCCATACAGGAGGCCGAATGAAACCGCGCGCTGGTCCGCATACCGGTATTTCACCCCGGCCGACCCGATCCACATGTCCCGGAAATCATCGTTGTGCACCGAGATCCGGTCCTGTGCAACGCTGACCCGGGTAATGCCGAACTCCGACATATCGATCCAGAGCAGGTCGCCCGTCAGAGACCAGCGATCCGACAACTCGGTATAGACACCGATCTGGGCCTGCGCCGGCACCGTGAAATCCACGTCAACCTCGGTGCCAAGCAGGTCGAGTGCGGCCAATCCCTCGCGAAGCAGGGGGTCCAGATTTTCAAACGATGGCGTACCCTCGAGGTCAGGCTTGACCGACGAGCGGTAGACTGCACCGATCCGGGTTGCGGGCGTGAACTCGTACATCGCACCCAGCATGTAGCCGAACGCTGTACCATCTTCTTCCAGCTTGACCGAACCGTCGCCGTAATCCGGCAGCAGGTTGTTGACGCGTGCCTTGGTTTTGGAATCCGTGTAAATCATGTAGGGGCCAGCACCCAGAGACAACCGCTCGTTGAACCGGTAGGCCAGCACGCTTGAGGCTGCGACGAAGGCAAGGTCCGATTCCTCCGACAGATAACGCCCCGACCACTTCTTGCCATAGTCATGGCCGATGCCGGAGGGTACATTGAGCGAAAGTCCGAATCGCCAGCGCTCGCCCAGGGGGTGCACGTAGTATGCTGCCGGGATGACAAAGAGGCGGTCGTCCTTGTCAGAGTCTCCACCCGGGTAGGTGGCCTGCTGGACATCAAACCGGGACTCCTGGTACATGAACGTCGCCTGGGTCACCAGTTCCGGTCGATCCAGCCGGGTGATACCGGCCGGCGAGAAGAATACCGACGTTGCATCGTTGGCACGGCCAGTCAGGCCTGTCAATGCAGGGCCGATCTCGCCCAAAGCCGCGTATGGCGACAGCACCGCCAGCACTGCTGCGGCCCGGCAGATGACCAGCCTGAAACCGTTCGCGGACCCGCGCGGAGCTGGATTCGCTATCTCCATCGTCTTTGCATCTCCATCCTGTTTTATTAAAAGCGCGCCTCGCGCAGACACTCCCAGTCGACGGCGGCTGCCTGCTTGGTCAGTTGCACCAGGGATTCGGACACCCCCCTGTGTGCGCTGAGCAGGCGGTACATGTTTCCGGATTCCTCGGTATCGAGGCTGGCAGCCGTTGTCCTGTCCAGCACATCTTCGATGCGTGCCTCGAGGTGTGCGAGCGTTGCCAGCAGGCGTGACTGCAGATCCCCGTAATCCGCCGACTTCGGGTTATCCGCCAGGTTGCGGAGAATGCTTTCCACCCCCGTTCTCCAGCCCCGGATATCCGGGCGCAGTTCCCGGACCAGAGCAGTCGACTGCTGCGCCGTCCTTGCCTCGAGCAGCGCCTGCATTCTGTAACCCAGTGCCGACAGCTTGTTGATAAAGTCCTGCACCTGTTCCGGTCTCGCTGTGCCCAGCGCCTCTGCCGGAAGCGACCGTACCCATTGGGCCAGCTTTAACGGCAGCGTCACGGCCTCGTAGGTGTGAAACCTGACCCTGAGTCGCCGGATGAGCGAATACTCGTTATCCGGGGTTCTGCCGAGCCCCAGCAGGAAGTCGCAGCTTCGATAAAACCTCGCCAGGAGACGCTGAAAAACGCGTTCCGGCTGATGGGATACCGGCAGGTACTCGCTAACCGTGAGCACCGAAAGCACAACCAGCCACATCGTGGCAGTCGTTGCATAGTGCATGAAGCTGTAGCTCTGCTCGTTTGTCACACCGATCATCGTGAAGAACAGGTAGGCAAAGATCGTGCGCAGCAGCGCCTGGCGTGGCTCGTGAAATAGATAGACGATCGTGAAAATCACCACCGACACCGCGACGGCAAGTTCGGCAAATCCCGACAACTGCGGCAGCAGCAGCGTGTAGAACGGAAAAAAGACAGCCATGGCGGCCATGACCGGCATGAACAGGACCGTAAGACTCATGGAAGGCATGGCGGTATCGGCGAGCGCAAGCCGGGTGGCAATGCCGAGCGCGCCGAGGCCCGCCGGCACGTCCGGAATGTAGACGATGGCGAGAAACATCAGCCACACCGAGGCCGCGACCCGGAGGGACTCGTCAAGGTGGTCCCGATCCAGTGAAAAGCGACCCGTGGGAAGATGGACAGAAAAAGCGTCGCGCGGATCTTGCACGCTGGCGGCGGCGCATTCGAGATCCCTGGTCTCGCAGACCGACCGGAAGAGTGCACGGGTCAGGGCTTCGATATGCCGCAGATAGTCACCCTGCACGACCAGGCCGGCCCTCTCGAAATGGGGCAGCGAATCGAGCAGCTGATCATCCAGCTCCAGGGTGACGGATGCAGGCTGGTGCTCGGGCGTATTGCCCCCAAGCATCTGCTCTATCCCGACCAGCCTCCGGTCGATCTCTTCCAGAAAGGCTGGCAGGCCGGGAGCCAGGCGGGCGAAGTTACGCACCTGCGCTTGGTCTAGGCCATAGTGCCACCGCACCAGGGTTTCGCTCAGCTGCGCAATCTGTGTCTGAAACGAACGCCATGCATTGCTCGCTTCCGCGACTTCCCAGCTGTCGGTTTCCGCGGTGCCGAGCAGCTTTCCGAGCTGCGTATGCAGCTTGCGGACCCGGTCCCGCAACCCGTGCGTTACGCGGACGCCCTCTGCGCCCCCGGTCAGGACCTTGCACTCTCCCCACATCTGGCGAACGCTGGCGACGAGCCCGGACGCGGTCTGCTCCAGGTCGCGACGCGAGTTTTCCGGCCAGAGCAAGAGCGCGACCACAATGTAGGTGACGAGACCCGCCCCGGTCTCCTGGGCCCGCTCGATCCCGACCTCGAACGCATTCAACGGGTGAAAGGCACTGTCAAACGCGATCACCGTTGCAAAGAAACCGACCTGCTGCCAGAAATAATTGTAGCGTTTCGAGCCCAGGGCCAGATAGGTGAAGATGGCCGCATACAACGACAGGCAGGCAATGAACAGCCAGCGATCCTGGATGAAGAATGCGAGCAGCATGAAGCCGCCCACCGCACCGGCCAGGCCGCCGGCGAGGCGCAGCAGGCCCTTCTGTATACCCTCACCCCGGCTCGCAAGACCGATCGAGAATGCCGTCCATGCCGCCCAGTACGGCTTCTCCCAGTCCATATGCAAGGCAATGGCATAGGCAATGAGCACTGCCACGGTTGTCCTGATAGCCAGCTTTGCGCGCGTTGAAAGCAAGTAAATCCCCCTATCGGTTTCGGAGCATGGCGATGATCAGCCCCGACGTTCTGCTTTCAGCATGGCAATAAACGTACAGGCCGCTTGCCGGCCTTCAGATTGAACAGCGTCGGCAAACGAAAATAGCCGCAAGACACGAATGCAGATGCCGGCTTCAGTGGCCATGGGTATCAGGCTGCGAGTCAGGTACACCTGTGTTTCGCGGCTGGTGACCGGGCACGCCGCCTCCGAAATCCATTGGGGCCGCGTAGAAGGTCTGTGCCCAATTCTCGATGGTGATCGGCTCGAAGCGGCTCTTTTCCGTTTCAAACCGGATCGGCTGGCCGGGATTGACCCCCTTGAGTACCTTCGAATCCTTGACGACAAGGGTGCCATTCACCACGACATAGGGAATGCCCTCCGAGGGCAGCGTACCCTTTTCATAGGTCGCCTTGTCGGTCACTGTTTCCGGATCGAAAACGGTGATGTCGGCAATCATTCCCTCCTGCAGGCGACCCCGCTGCTGCATGGACTTCAAGCCCATCCTGCCGAGGGGCGCCGCGGAGTTGTAGCTGGTCATCGCGATGATCTGCATCAGGGGGATGTTGTTCTCCCGCGCCAGCCGCAGGGCCTTGGCAAAACTGCCGGCGGCCCGCGGGTGGGTGTTGGGCAGTTTCTCGTAAGGCGTGTCCCAGGTCAGCTCGTCATCGGGGAGCATGGGCATACCGTCGGTGACAACCGAGACACCCGGCAGCTTCAGCCAGTCGATGATCGCTGACTCGGGCATCTTGAAGACGAGAACGGGGCGGGTGGGGTCTTTCTTGAGCACTTCCTCACGCTTCTCCGGAGTGTACCACTCGCCGGTCGCCACATCCTGGATGGTCTCTTCATACTTGTAGCCCAAGGTTCCCTCCCACACTTCCGGCGCCAGGAAGACGGCATTCAGGGCCGTGGAACCGGCGGCATAGGGATAGATCTCGCCCCACACGTTCATACCGCGATCCCGCATACGCACCAGCAGCTCGTGCACGAGGTTGTAGCCGGGGTTGTTGAAATGGCAGGCCAGGGCCGGCGCACCCAGCGCCGCGGCGTTGGCCAGCAGTTCCTGGATGCCATTGGTCTCGGTGGTATCGGTTCCGGGCGTGTAACGAAAATGGGCGCCGGTCTGCCGGCCATAGAGGGCTGCCAGCCGCTGGACTTCAAAAAACTCACGGGTGGAAACGCCGTCGCGCATATAGCCCAGTGTGGAGCCAATGCCCAGGCCGCCGGCCTGGAGTCCTTCATCCAGGAGCTCAAGGATGCTGTTGCCCTCCTCCAGGTCAGGTCGTTTGCAGCACCAGCCGTCGCCTTTACGACTCTCGACAGCGGTGCGAACGTCGCGGGCGCCCTGGAAGCCGTCGAGCACCGCGGCGCGGGCAAATTCGTGGCCCACGGCCTGGCCGTAGTTTACCTGGTTGTTACCTTTCCGCTCTTCGTACCACTGGTCAATGTAGGGGCCATGGGTGCCGATCTCGAGGTCCAGTACCGTGGTCCGGCCGTCGCGCAGGGCGAGCTTGTTGGACCAGGGCCGGTCGTAGTGCCAGTGGGTGTCGATAAACCCAGGCGCCACCACATGACCGGAGGCATCGATGGTTTCCTGACCGGTGATCTTGTCCTTGGTGATGACGGCGATCTTGCCGTCCTTGACGCCAACATTAGCGACCGCGTCATACCGGGTTTCCGGATCCATGACCCGGCCATTAAGGATTACGAGGTCATAGTCGTCGGCGAAGGCCGGCAGGCCGGCGGCGAGGAGCCCGCAGGCCAACGCCGCTGCGCGGGCGATTATTGAGCGACTGATCAGGGATGTCATGTGTATCCTCTTTCGACTGGCATGGTGGTTGGCTTCTCGGCCGCGTTCACTGGACGACCGTGCGGCGGATCGGGCGCCCGTGCGGCGCGTCGAGGATCAGCTCGCCGTCGCGCACGACGAACCCGCCGTTTACGAGCACTGTCTGCACGCCCACCGCTGGCTGGTTAGGCTTTTCGTAGGTCCCGACGTCGCTGATGGTCTCGGGATCGAACACCACGATGTCGGCATCCATCCCTTCCTGGAGACGACCCTTCTTTTTCATCTGCGGCACGAAGCCTTCCAGGGTCTGGGCGGGCATCAGGGTCATCTTGCGCAGGGCCTCCTGCAGGCTCATCAGCCCGCGTTCCCTGACGTACGAGCGCAGGACCTTGGCGAAAGTGCCGTTCGAGCGCGGATGCGAGAAGGTACCTTCCGGCAGGGGCCACTCGTCTCCCGAGTAGTTGATGATGCGGTCGTGGTCGTCCATGAACATCCAGAACATCTCGTCCGACTCGATGAGAATATCGGGGTGCAGGATGGATGCATCCAGCAGCGCCAGGTCGTCGGGATCACTCTCGTCGAGGAAATGCCACACAATGAACGTGCCGGGCTTGTTCTTCTGGTAGTCGGCGATCTGCTCTTCGGTCATGCGTTCCGTACCCAGCTGGAAGTTACTTGCTGTCGAACCCATGCGCTCACGCCAGCCCTCGCCCGTGAACATGGCAGCCCCGACCACCGTGCTGGCAGCACCCCAGGGGTACGCCCCGACGCTGATGTTGATGTCCCTTTCAAAGGCATCGTCAACCAGCTTCAGCGTTGCATGAATGTCTTTGAGTGAAGTGCTGTTGATGTGGCAGAGGTGCATGTGCGCCCCGGTGATCGCGGCATTGGCAATCAGCTCCTGGACGGCCTCGAAAGAGCTGCGGGGCTCCATGTTGCTGGCATAGCGGACGTGGGTGAAGGTCGCCACGCCGCGCGCGGCGGCCAGCTCGGCCAGGGCAAAATATTCCTTGCGGCCATAACCCGGAGCATATCCGGCGTTGATGCCGATACCGAGCGCGCCCTCATCCAGACCTTGTTCGACCATTGCCATGATCTCCTCAAGCTGTTCAGGCGTGGCGAGGTTCATTTTCCAGTCGCTTCGGGACTGGGCGTCCTGGAAGTACGTCGGCGTCGACACGGGTTGTTCCCCCGCGAAGGTGGCGATTCGGGCAAAGGTCCAGCCGGCAGCAGCCCCGTAATGGATCGGCAGCTGCTTTTTGGCCTGTTTGTCATACCACTCGCCGATCGGTAGCACGCCTGATTCCAGCTCCAGCATGGTCGTCACACCCTGCATCGCCTGCATGCGGTAATCGCCGATGTTCTGGCCATGGGCATGCAGGTCGATGAAACCGGGCGCAACCACGTGACCCGTGGCATCGATGGTCTTCTTGCCGGTGATCTGCTCTTTGGTAATGATTGTAATACGGCCATCAGTGATGCCGACGTGACGCACGGCGTCAAGCCGGGTCTCCGGATCGATCACCCGGCCATTCAGGATCACCACATCGTGGTCCTGCGCCTGGACGGGAACGCCAGCGAAGCCGCCAATAAGAGCCAGGAGCACAGGCGCGCAAATTCTGCTGAGAAAACGGGCCATTGACATGTTCAGTAATCCTCTTATGGTGCTATCGATGCCGCCAGCAATGTCGGCGGGGCCTCTACCTGCGTGTTGGCCGGCTCAATAATCGACCAGCACCTGCCAATCGTTCTCGTCTCGCTGCGGATCGACCCTGGAGCAGCATGCACCAGTTTGGGGCTGAACAAGTCGCACCCCCTGGCCATCTGCCTCCCGGTCCACCCGATCCCCATATGGGCAAGGTCAGGGAATGCCTGTTGTCTGCATCGAAGGTGATGTCCTGACTCGATATTCGCTAATCTACCCGCGGATCCGTTTCGAACTGTCAAAATGTCATTTGAATCGGGATGTGATGATCGCTGACCACACCACCTGTATCATTATTTGCAACACGTCTTTGCAAGCCGCCATTCAGGAATAGCGTTTATTTATTATTAGGCTCCAGGTTACGAATTCAACTGGTGCATTGAGTTAAACTCAAACTGTCCGGCAGGAGTATCAGAAATGAGGATCAAATCTGGCACTCAGCACCATTAGCCCGGCAGTCGCGATTAAAATCGGGATCAAATCCAGCTCTCAGCTTCAGATGAACAAGCTGCACCGTGACAGGAGGCGCAGGCAACAGCACCCGGTTGTTTCGCACCCTTCTGAGCAATGCGTTCACCGCTGTTTTCAGCAACAGCCTGCTGTACAACCAGCGCCACTGCCAGCATGATCCACTTGAACAACCCCGCTAGGATTCCTGAGCCCCGGCATTTTCGTCTGCCCGGCTATTTTCCCTGTGTCGATTCATTACCTGTCATGCAGGGACAACCGCCCTGGCACTCACATGATGGCGTTATTGCTCATGGTGCGTAGTGTACGGATCAGAATTTTTCCGGGACGTACCTGAACGGATAATCCGGCTCCTTGTAATCACCCGGCTTCTGCCGCGGCGGCAGCTTGACCTTCTTGTGCGGCAGCGACTTGTAGGGTATCTGGCCGAGCAGGTGGCTGATGATGTTGAGGCGTACCCGCTTCTTGTCGTCCGAGCGTGCCAGGTGCCAGGGTGCGTACTCCGTGTCCGTGGCCGCAATCATCTCGTCACGGGCCCGCGAATAATCGTACCAGCGCTTGTAGGACTCGAGATCCATCGGCGAAAGCTTCCAGAGTTTGCGCCCGTCCGTGATGCGCGCCTCTATCCTGCGCGTTTGCTCATCCTGGTCGACCTCCAGCCAGTACTTGATGAGGATGATGTCATTATCCACCATGGCCTTCTCGACGTGCGGCGCCATCTTCAGGAACTTTAGCGCCTGTGCCTCGGTACAGAAGCCCATTACCCGCTCGACACCGGCGCGGTTGTACCAGCTGCGGTCCCAGATCACGACTTCACCCGCCGCCGGGAAGTGCGGCAGGTAGCGCTGGACATACATCTGGGTCTTTTCCCGGTCGCTGGGCGCGGGCAGTGCCACCACATGGAAAACCCGGGGACTGACACGCTCGGTGAGCGCCTTGATGGTGCCGCCCTTCCCGGCGCCGTCCCGTCCCTCGAACACCACGCAGACCTTCAGCCCTCCGTGAACCACCCACTGCTGCAGCTTTACCAGCTCCTCGTGCAACTTGCGCAGTTCCTTCTCGTATTCCTTGTTCTTCATGCGCGGCTTGCTTTCAGCAACCGCCTGTTCTTCTACTGCCTTGCCCTTGTGCTTTGATTTCTTGTGCTTGCTCATGTTTCTGCCTCCTGGATTAGTGCCCCCTGACAGGACACGAAAAGATCAACCCCGGTACATTCCCTCCAGCCTGGACTGTATTCACGGGGGCACGCGGATAGCACCGCGCATACTCTCAACCAATGCCGACCCTCAGAAAGAGACACGGTAACTCAGGTAAACGGTCTCGGCACCCGGGTTTTTATCACCGATACCGGCGTTGGAGATATGCCCGACACCAGGACCGATGCCGGCACCGGGTGAAAGCCGGTACTCCAGTCGCAGCTGGCTGTAGAACTCGACATCATAGCCAAGGTCCTTGCCCGCACCTTCATTGTAGTAACCGCCGGACAAGCTGGGTATCAGCGACCACTTATCATTAATGGTAAAGGGATACCCGATACCGGCATAGACATAGGCGCCGCTATCTGCCGTGGCAAACAGACCCGCCTGCGGCCGGAAGCCGGACCAGTCCGTGGAAAAACGGTACTCGACCTGTCCCATGGCCGTGGCTTCCTTGCCGACATCGAAACCACCCAGCGCCATGCTCAGGTCAGCCGCCGCTGCACTGGATTGGGTCAAAATCAGTCGCGTGGCTAACGGCAATGGCAACAGTTTCATGTTGTCTCCTTTCCGGTTCTTTCCCTTGCACGCTCCGGATGCTGGCAGGTTGCTTTCCAGGGAAACCGGCAAAACCGATGCAGGCGCCCGGTTCGCTGTCCTCACTGAGAAAGGGTATGTCATAGTCATCTGACGGTTTTTTCACTGGCGGCGACAAATTCCAGCCCTCACTGTCGGCTATCCGAAGTCGCCGGCTTTTGTAAGCCGGAGCATGACATCGAATTTTTTCATGCCCTTCGCCTTGCTTACGCCGACGATCTTGTCTTTCTCGATCTTGCATTTCGATGTGATTTGTAATTTGCCCGCAAACTTTTTCCCGAACATGATTCGCAGCTGACCATGCTGCGTCACAACAACCGATATCTCAAGATTTTCCCCGTCTTCCTTGTAGGTCCCGACAGCGTAATGGTTCGGCCCTGCCCCCAGGTATTCACCCTTTTTCAGGAAAGCAAACGCGATTTTTTCCCAGCCATAGGGGCCTTTCATTTCCACTACCCAGATACCTTCACAACTCATGATTTCCTCATAGTCTCGAGGCGACAAGCTTCGACAATGATACTTGGCCGGTGGGCGCATTCATCTCGATAAGCAAAAACAGGCATGGCCCACAACACACTGTGCATCGATCGCACATGATGGCTTGTGTGCAGCCGCTCGAATTTGAATCACGGTTGCTGAGACATTACCTGGCGAGCCATCCTCTGCGGCAGGACACCTATGCGTGTTTGAGTGTAATATGGCGTAAAATGATGGCGTATCAGGAATGAGGATCAAATCTGGCACTCAGCACCATTTGCCCGGCAGTCGTGATTAAATTTGGGATCAAATCCAGCACTCAGCTTCAGATGAACAAACTTTTCGAGGCCTTTTTGGCGGGACACGAGACAAGCGAACAGGCGCGGTCTGCAGTGACCGAGAGTACGTGGCGGGTAAGTCGACGCCGCGGTGACTTCCTGGCGGGCCTGCCCGTGCAGGAATCCGAGAGCGTCCAGACGGGGGCGGGCAAGGGGATGTACCGGTCGCAACGGATTTGTGGTCGCGATCTCATGCTCATGTCCTACAGCTTTGCGCCGAAAATGGTTGTCCACACGGTTCCGCAAAGGGACTGGGCTATCCTGCTGATGTCGCTCAAGCCGCAGTCTGACCTGGCCTTCAACGGCCGTGCGGCGCGTCCCTTCGATCTGTTCCTCTCGGCGGGACGCGACGGCTACATGACCACCGGCAAGGACCGCCATAATCTTGCGATCGGTATCCGTAAAAGCCGCCTTGTCTCGGCCTGTGCTGCGATCGCCGGCGTCGGGGAGGAGGACGTGGTGTTGAGCGACGGCGTCCTTCAGCGGCAGCAGGTCCTGGGGCAACGCTTGCACAGCGCGCTGATCGGTAACACAGCGCAACCCGACGAGGAGCCCCTGGCGGAGGGACAGTTCGCGATGACGGCGGCCCTTGAGAACGACCTCATCTCCGTGCTCGCGACGCAGCTCGCTCCCACCGTGCGTCGGGGCCCTGCGGTCAGTGTTTTCCGGGTGGATGCGCTGCGCGTGGTGCGCGCCGCCACCACGGCCTCGAAGGAGCTGCCGGCGCCAGACCTCGCCGACCTTTGTGCGGCCGCGGGTGTCAGCCAGCGTTGGCTGCACAAGTGTTTTGTGGACGTGCTCGGCATGTCGCCGTACCGCTACATACGGCTTGCACGCTTGTCGAAGGCACGCGACATGTTGCTGGCGACCGAGGACAGGCCGTTATTGGTCAAAGGCGTCGCGCTCTCGCTCGGATACCGGTTGAGCGGACGCTTTGCCGCGGACTACCGGTCGGTTTTCGGCGAGAACCCCACCGACACGCTGCAAAGATCCCGGGAAATCTGACCTCGCACCATTCCGTGCGGACATGGGCCTCAGGTGTCGCGGCATGCGCGGATCACCCACGACCGGACATATTTCTGCTCGGCACCGATGCAACCGCGTCGACCTGCACGACTCCCGCAAAATCGTCGATAGTGACTTTGTGACCGGAGGCTTCACCCGAACTACCAGCATGCTGCGTAATCACGCTTTGCCGCAGGAATCACCCGGACCGCGGCTGGAGTCGGGTTATTCGTGAGTTGAAGCACCAAACATCCGCGCCAGGTGAGCTTCCGGCAGTGGACGGGTGAGCTTCGAGACCCCCCACGTCAGCAACACCGAGACGATCTCACCCATCGCCGCACACGACCAGGGATTGTGGGCCTCCGCCGCCAGCCAGCTGGCCGCACCCCTGAGCCAGCCCGGACCGAACCATGCCGGGTCAATCAACGCGCCGTGGGTGATCGCAAAAACACTCACCCCGCCCAGCAAGCCAGCCAGGGCCCCGGCCTTTGTCACCCCGCGCCAGATCGACCCGACCACGAGCGGACCCGCAAAGCCCGCCATCATGCCGCCGGTGCCGATCCAGACGATCATCGCTACGTTTCGGTCCATCAGTGCCCAGGCCATGGCGGTGCAGATGACCACAACCGCCACGGTAGTGATGCGGCTGATGACAAGCACCCGTCGGTCGACGATGCGTTCCGGGATGTCCACTGAAAACCGCGGCACAAAGGTGCAGCGGTAGAGGTCGTTGGCAATGATCTGCGAGGACGATATCACGAGGCCGTCGGCGGTCGACATGACTGCGGCCAGGATGCCGATTCCGAGCAGTGCCGCAAGCCAGCCCGGAAACAGTTCGATGAACAGCGCCGGGAGCGCCATATTGCTGGTCGCACCCGGCTGCAGCAAGGCATCGCCGAGGATCGCACGCGCCAGGACCCCACCAAGCCCGAGCATACCGAGCGTCAAACCGAAGACGAAAGCAAGTTGAATGAACCGCCGCTGCTGCTGCGGTCGCTTCAGTGCCCACAGCTTGTTACCGATGTGCGGCAGCATTCCCAGCGGGATGTGAGACAGCAGCAAGGCAACCAGTGACCACCAGGAGTGAAACAGCACGTAGTCAGGGTTCAACCAGCCAACGAGTTTCGGATCCTGGCGTTCGAGATTCGCCACTATGCCGCTGAAGCCTCCGTCCACCCCGTAGCCACCAAGGAACAGGAACAACAGACCCCCGGCGATAACAATCATGATGAATCCCTGCACCCCGTCGGTGAGGATGTCGGCGTGTGCACCGCCAAGCACGACGTACACCATGAGCACCACTGCCGTTATCCCAAGCGCCCACTCGGACGGCACGCCCAGCATGATCTCGAACATCACAATGCCGGATACCAACTGGCCCGCAAGGTAGAAAAGCAGCAGCAACGAAAAGAGCGATACGAGCACGCGCAGCCAGTCCGACTGATAACGCGTACCGAGGTATTCGGGTATGCTGCGGCTGCCGAACTCGTGGCCGGTGTTGCTGACCACCTTTAGGCACACCAGCACGCCCAGATAGACCCCCGCCGGATACAAAAACACCGCCCACATGGCAGAGAGGCCGGCGCCGTAAGCGATACCCGGGAAGCCTACAAACGTGGCGCCGCTTGCCGTCGTTGCGGCAAAGGCGAGCGCCAGAAGCAGGGGGCCGTATGACTCGCGCGCCGTGGCGAAGTCGTCCGCGGTCCTTACTCTGTTACGCCCGACGAATCCGAACGTGACCATCACGCCGACGTATATCGCCAGGAACAGCCACGACCAAGCGACAAGATCCATGATCAGCCTCCACACCTCGCTGGCAAGCTTATCAAACCTGGCTGAGCTGCCGCATCCGCGCTGCTCACCCCGGGCACAACCCAGTACCGGCTATCACGGAGCTTCTCTTCGGCAGAAAATCAGTTCACGGATAGCACTTTCTGTCTTTATTTTGCAACTTACCTGTATTTCATACAGCCATCATTCTGACAGTGGTTTTTTCTAACAACCCGACGTTTATGTTTCTTGCATGAGAAACTGCAATATCATATGTCTTGACAGCATCCTTCGCCCGGCTGGAAAAACATTTACCCTTGAAGCCTGAGTAGTTGCCTGAGATGCGGATGATATGAAGCAGCAAGTAAAAAAGCCCATCATGAAATACCGATGCGAATATCGATGCGATCTGGAATCGCACCTACTATGATCCTAACCGGGTGGTTTGCGTGGATAAATTCCATTCAAGCACTTGGTAACCGATTGTTAATAATCACAAAAGCATGAATAAACCCGCATCTCACCATCCACGGAAAAGGTTTGGGCAAAATCTTCTACACGATCGATTCGTAACAGTTTTTCAATCAGTTACTGCATCACGTTACTAGTACTAGCGTGATGTGATTTTTGATAGAGTTGCGAGCAATTGACACCTGCTTAACGGCGAGTAGCGGATCACCGCCCCTTTCCCCTGGCGAGAGAGCCTCAGATACCGGAATTTGACCAGTTCTCCCTGAATCCAGCGGTAGCAGGCATCCTTGTCGCTGATGACCGAAAAGGCCACCGCCTGGGTGCCTGACAGGAAATTTTCAAGCTGATCGATAGTCGTTAAGTCTTCGAGTTTCATGATGGTTTTCATCCCCCATCATGAACAGATCTCCTGCCGGCTTCAGACTCGTTTCATGTTAGAAATACCACCCTCCCTCCAGACTCATTTCATATTGGACAAGGCTTCCTTGAGCAGCCGGTTCTCCTCGATGAGATAATCGATAACCACCTGTTGCTGGCGGCTGAACCAGCCGGCCAGGGCGATTACAAGGAGAAGGAAAGATTGCATTGCGTTCGACACAGTACGTACAGATATTCCTGAATATTTTTCGATAACAATATCATACGGCTCGTTCGAATATTTGCACCCTACGCGCTGAACTGGCATTTGCTCCTCTTGGCCATCCGCTGCTTTGGGCTTGTTGCCTTTTGCCATTCATCCGTGATAGTGCACTGCTCACTGCCCCAGCACTTCCGGCAGGGGTATGCCGATGCTGCCAGACGGTGGCTTCACACCGAGATATGCGGCCAGTGTCGGCGCGATATCGTAGGGTGTGACCGGGCGGCTGACCAGCTGAGGCTGCAGACCGGCGCCCGCGAATATCACCGGTACATAGGTGTCATAGCGCCAGGGTGAACCATGGGTCGAGGCAACAGTCAGGCCATCGAAGTCGTTGATGAACACATTCGGTTCGAACACCAGGTAGATATCGCCGGAGCGCTTGGAGTTGAAGTTGCGCAGGATTGCGCGCATCAACAGGGTGTCGGGCAGACTGTCGGTGCGCAGTGCGGTACTGGAAACCGCGGCGGCCACGCCATCGAACTTCAGCAACTCCTCGGCAACGGCCAGTTCTACCGCGCCCTGATCCAGTCCCTTCTCCCGAATCAGCTGGTGGTTGAGGTACACATAGGGGGGGAAGAAGGCCTCGATGAGTTCCTCGCCCATACCGAATTTCTTTTTCAGCGCGGCGATGGCCGGCGCCTTGTCCAGGGCATCGGTATCAAAGTAATGCGCGTCTTCTATGCCGAGTTCATGCAGATGTCCCGGCACTTCCGGCTGACCATGATCGGCCGACAGCACAATCAGCGTATTCTTCAGCCCGACTTTCCTGTCGACATAGTCCAGCAGGTCCGCCAGCGTGCGGTCGAGATGTGCGATATTGTCTTCTGACTCCAGGCTGGAAGCACCAAACAGGTGACCGACATAATCCGTGGAGGAAAAACTGACGGCGAGATAATCCGGCACGTCATCCTGGCCAAGCTCTTCCTGGTTGAGCAGCGTCTTGGCGAAATCCAGGGTCAACTCGTCACCGGCCGGGCTCAGCGTCAGCCGCGTGGTCAGGTACTTATCGTCCGCCTCGCCATAGGCATGCGGAAAGGTTCGTCCAAAGCCCGGGAAGTCGGTCTCGTACGCACGATCGTCATCATCACCGAACAGATACTTCGCGGGCGGGAACAGCAACTCCCAGGACTTGCCGGCATATGCCATGGCGGGTTTGCGTGCGTTCCATACCGTCACCCACTCCGGATATTGCTGGTAGTAATAGGTACTGGTAACGAACTCACCGGTGGATTTTGAAAACCAGAATGCCTTGCCGGCATGTCCTGCCAGCGAGACCGCGCCACGGTCCTTGACCGACACCCCGAAAATCTTCGACTTGCCGTTGAAATGCACCGCCAGTTCATCGCTGAAGGTCGATGACAGAATGGCCGCCGGGGAACGGCCGTCCACCTTGGCCGCCCTCTGCGTCGGGTCGATCTCGTTCCTCTGGTCGACATCCGCCCCGGCCGTGAGGAGGTGGTAACGCGGGTCCTCGATGTTGTAGCTCAGACGGCCCAGTTCGCGATCGAACCAGACGTTGCCGACCATGCCATGGGCCGCGGGCACGGTACCGGTGGCCAGCGATACGTGTCCGACGATGGTCTCGGTATTGGCGTGCTGGTAATGGGCGGTGGTGTAATTAATACCCTCATCCATCAGATACCGAAACCCGCGGTCACCCAGCACATGGGCATAACGTCCCGGCAGATCGCCGCGCAGGGCGTCAACTGTTATCTGCAGAACCAGTCGCGGGGGTTTCGCGTCCGCAGCCATGCTTATGCCATGCACAAGCAGGCTGATACTACCCAGCATGATTCCCGCGATTATCCTGGTTGCTTTCATTGCCTCTGACTCCCCCTGAGTGGACCTTTCAAAACACACAACCATAGCGCAACAAACCAATTACTCAAGTGACCGGTCGTTCCGATGGTGCCTGACATAAAATCACATGCTGAACCCCGGCAATGGTTACTTCAGTGTGATCGGAAATTTCCCGGCGTTCACATTTGCAGGACTAATTATAACCCCACTGCTACACATTTCAGTCGTATCCTGACCGAGCATTTAGTGAGCATGGCATTGATAAACCAACCTGCCTGCATTAACCAGCTTCCCGCCATTCGACATCGTGGTCTGCATCAGTGGCGGCTGCAGCTGCCTGGTCCGGGGTTTTCATCGTGACCAGTTCCTCGGCGCTGGTCGGATGAATAGCCAGCGTGCTGTCGAAGTCCGCCTTGGTCGCACCCATATTCAATGCCACGGCGAAGCCCTGCAGCATCTCGTCGGCACTCTCACCGATGATGTGAATACCAACGACCCGTTCTTCCTTACCGGCACAAACCAGCTTCACGGCGGTAACCATACCATGAGCCGACAGGGCATGCCGCATGGGGGTGAACTCACTGCTATAAACAGTTACCTCATCGCCATAACGCTCACGCGCCTCGGCCTCGGTCATGCCCACGGTGCCAATCGGCGGGTGGGAAAACACCACACTGGGGACATTGGTGTAATCCACCTTGCTGCCGGGGTTGTCACCGAAAAG
>Ga0316191_10000377_pt1 | contig 28565 bp, 22 predicted proteins | sample Eddworburr2cm_MG_FD_204928 | JGI IMG/M metagenome (GOLD analysis project Ga0316191, IMG submission 204928) | Coastal sediment microbial communities from Maine, United States - Eddy worm burrow 2 cm | ecosystem: Environmental > Aquatic > Marine > Coastal > Sediment | place: USA: Maine... | reverse complement strand
TGTTGCCGGCCCGGGCCACCCCTTTGCCGGTCAATGCCACCGGCCTGATTATTCGCGGTAAATCCTTTATCCGGCTGTAATCGCGCTTAACGATTTTTTCAAAAGCTTCAAATTGACGGGTCAGGGCGGATCTGCCGATAAATTCCGCTTTCAGGGGCGAGAGGCTGACGGCAAAGCGGGCCAGGGGACAGGCAAAGATCGGGATCTCATTGTCTTCGGGATCCAGCCCCAGTTCATGCCCGTACAGGGGCAGACCGGCTTCCAGCCGCAGGGTATCACGGGCCCCGAGGCCGATGGGCACCGCGCCCTGTTCACACAGCAGATCCCATAGCGCCACAGCATCCTGGCGTGGGATAAAAAGTTCGAAGCATAAGGGCTCCCCGGTATAACCGGTTCTGGCGATAAGAACCTCGACCCCGTTGATCGTTGTCGCCGACAGCTGGTTGCGCATAGGCTCCGGCAAACGGCCGGTCTCGATGATACCTTCCATAATCGCTTTGGCCTGCGGTCCCTGGAGGCTGAGCATCGCCATTTCAGAGGTCTTATCGGTCAGTTGTACCTGGTCAAAAGATTTGAGGGCCTGCTGAAAGTGTTGCCAGTCCTTTTCCCGGTTGGACGCGTTGACCACCAGCAGATATTCATCCTCGTAAAATCGGTAAAGATACGCATCATCCACAGCGCCGCCGTTTTCATTGGGAATCATGGTGTACTGGCTTTCTTCGACTTCCAGGCCGGCAGCATTATTGGAAAGCACGTGCTGCAAAAAATCAAGGGCCTGGGAGCCCGAAATGATAAAGCGGCCCATGTGCGAAACGTCGAAAAGGCCTGCCTGGTTGCGGGTTGCCAGATGCTCCTGTAAAATCCCGTTCTGGTATTGAACCGGCATATTCCAGCCGCCGAAATCAACCATCGTCGCATTCAGCGCCAAATGGCGATCGTAAAAAACGGTTCGCTTTAAATCGTCGTTCATTTTAGATCCTCCCACACGGTGTAGATACTGACCGCAGGTTGTCGGCCCGACGGACGATTCCACCAGGCCGCCGACATGATGTTCTTCTTATCCTCCTAATCCGTCAGGCAGGGCGTGCGTGCGGCCAGGGTTTCATCCAGTCTTTGCACCTTTGGATTCTGGGGCGCATTGTGAAGTAGTTCAGGCTGCTCCTGGGCTTCTTGGGCAATGCTTTTCATGGCGTCTATAAACTGGTCTATGGTTTCCCGGGATTCGGATTCCGTCGGCTCGATCATGATCGCACCGCTTACCACTAGTGGGAAATAAACGGTGGGGGGATGAAACCCATAATCCATCAGCCGCTTGGCGATGTCCAGGGTGGCGACCTTAAATTTTTGTTGGTATTCGTCCGTAAACACACATTCGTGCATGCAAGGCCGGTCGTAGGGCAGGTGAAATACCCCTTTGAGATTTTCCCGGATATAATTGGCATTCAGGACAGCATATTGACTGGCTTTCTTCAGGTCGGGACCCATGCTCAGGATGTAGCTGTAAGCCTTGATCAGGACGCTGAAATTGCCGTAAAAAGCGTGAACTTTTCCAACGGATTCAGGGTAGTCTTCGCCTAACTCGTACCCATCCTTGTTTTTGACCACCCGGGGAACAGGAAGGAATCTCTCCAGCTCCCGGGTTACGCAAACCGGTCCGCTTCCCGGACCGCCGCCGCCATGGGGGGTTGAAAATGTCTTGTGAAGATTCAGGTGGAGGACATCCACCCCCGTGTCCGCCATGTTTACAATTCCCATGGCGGCATTCATGTTGGCGCCATCGCCGTAAACAAGACCGCCCCTGTCGTGAACGATTTTTGCAATATTTTTAATGTTGTCTTCAAATAATCCCAGGGTATTGGGATTTGTGACCATGATGCCGGTGGTGTCTTCGTCCATGAGCGCGGCGACCGCTTCGGGTGACAAAACACCCTGTTCATTGGACTTTACCGGTATGGCTTTAAAGCCGCACAGGGCGCCGCTGGCGGGATTTGTTCCATGGGCGGTATCCGGGATCAATATTTTTGAGCGAGGTCGGCCCTTGCTCTGGTGGTAGGCATGGAAGATCAACATGCCTGTCAGTTCACCCTGGGACCCGGCGGCAGGCTGAAGACTGACCGCGGGAAGCCCGGTGATTTCCCCCAGATACTGTTCAAGGTCAAACAACAGTTTAAGTGCCCCCTGGGACAAGGTTGCCGGAAGCAGGGGATGGGCCCCGGCAAAACCGGGCAGGGCGGCCTGGCGCTCATTGGTTTTAGGATTATACTTCATGGTGCAGGACCCCAAAGGATACATGCCGCTGTCGACACCAAAGTTCCATTGAGACAACCGCGTAAAATGGCGGACCACATCCAGTTCACTCAAATCCGGGAAATCCGGGCCGTTTCCGGCAAGCTCTTTTGCCACTGGAACTGGGTCCACATCCCGCCGCGGAAGCGAAAAGCCGGTCCTGCCGGTTGAGCCTTTTTCCCAAAGAAGCGGCTCGTTAAAGATATGGCCTGTCGTGCCTGTTAATTCTTTCATTTCGTGACCTCCTCAATCAAATCATCCATGTCTTCTCTGGTGGCCGTTTCTGTGGCGCAAAAAAGATAGTGTTCCTCAAGCTCAGGGTAGTAAGGGGCGAGGGGCAGTCCGGCCACGATCTTTTTTTCAAGAAGCCGTGCGTGGGTATCTTTAAACCCTGCGGGGAAGTTTACGACAAATTCATTAAATACGGGGGATTCAAAAGGAATGGTCAGGCCGGCTTTTTGAAAGGCCGATTTAAAATAAGCGGCCTTATCGTGATTCAATTTCGCCAGTTCCCGTATCCCGGTGCCCCCCAGGGAGGCCATGTACATGACAGAGGCGGTGGCGCACAAACCCTGGTTCGAGCAGATGTTTGAGGTTGCCCGCTCCCGGCGGATATGCTGCTCGCGAGTGGCCAGGGTGAGCACGAAACCCGGGCGTCCGTCACGGTCAACGGTCTTGCCGATAAGGCGGCCTGGCATATTGCGGACGTATTTTTTAAGGGCGGTGAACATGCCCAGACCCGGTCCGCCAAAGGACTGGGGGATACCGAAGCTTTGCCCTTCTCCGCACGCAATATCTGCGCCGCAATCGCCCGGCCTTTTCAAAACCCCGTAGGCCAATGGTTCGGTAAAAGCCGCAATGAAAAGGGCTTTATCGTCGGTGTGGACTTTGCCCCCCACCGCTTTCAAATCCTCGATGCAGCCAAAAAAATTGGGGGACTGCACGGCCACACCGGCCAGCTGCTCCAGGTTTTTCAGACCCGAAAGATCGGTCCTGCCGTCCGGCAGATAGGGAATTTCCAGCACTTCGTAGCCGGTGGGAGCAAAATAGGTTCGAACGACCCGACGGTACAGGGGATGAATGGCGGTGGATACGGCCACCTTTTTTCGGCGGGTTATGCGGATGGCCATAAGCAGTGCTTCAGCCAGGCTCGAGGCGCCGTCGTACATGGATGCGTTGGCCACTTCCATGCCCAGAAGGCGTGATACCAGGGTCTGGTATTCATAGATGGCCTGGAGCGTGCCCTGGCTGATTTCGGGCTGATAGGGTGTATAGGCCGTATAGACCTCGGAACGGCTCAAAAGCTGTCGGACAACCTCAGGGATGAAATGATTATAGGATCCCGCTCCCATGAAAACCTTGTATTCCGGCGCAACCGCCATGGCGCCGGCCATTTCATCCATCCGGCGATTTAATTCCCATTCGGTCAGGGGTTCCGGCAGATTCAGATCTCCTTTGCGCCGGCAATCTTCGGGGATACCTGAAAACAGGCCGTCGAGGTTGTCGACACCCACAACCTGAAGCATCTTGTCAATATCTTCACGGGTCTGGGGTAAATATCGCATGGTATTATCCTTTCAACATTTCAAGATAGGCTTTTTGGTCTTTGAGCTCCCCATACTCAGCGGGCTCTTGTAACCTTACATCCACCATCCAGCCTCCGGCGTAGGGCTCGTTATTTACCTGCTCCGGTGCATCCTCAAGGGCCTCGTTAACCGCGGTGATTTCTCCGCCTACCGGCATGTAAAGCTCGGAGACCGCCTTGACGGATTCAACGGTTCCGAACTCCTGGCCCTTTTCGAATGTATCACCGACCTCGGGCAGCTCGACAAAAACAATATCGCCAAGCTGGTTCTGGGCGTAGTCGGAAATACCGACTCTGACAACACCGTCGACCTGTTTGACCCACTCGTGATCATCGCTATATCGCAGATCGTCCGGAAAATTTAACTCACTGACTTCTTTCATGTTGTTTCTCCTTATAGTCCTGGTCTTCGGCGAGGCCGGCGCGGGTCAGGAGCCACTCGGCACTGTCATTCCACACATCGATTTTTTCAATGCGCCCGTCGCGGATCTCGAAGCGGTCAATGAAGCGGTTGCCTTCGAAGGGGGTGCCGTCCGGCCAGCTGCCAAACAGTGTGCCCAGGCAGTAGACAACCAGTCGTCCCTCTTCTTCAGGGCAGACATCGTATGTGGTTATGTCTTTTTTGACACTGGCATAGCGCTTGGCGTTAAATTCTCCGGTCTGCTCGGCCCTCTCGAAACGGCGTTTGCCGGTAAAAGTGAATACAAGGTCCGGCGACACCACCGCCCTTGACCCTTCTTTATCACCGCTCATGCTGGCTGCCAGAAACTTTTCGATCAGTTCTATCGCTGCTTTACGATCCATTTTTCATCTCCTTTTCAAATAGTGCTTTACAGTTTATCGTTTTTTTGAAGTACTTTAATAACGCTTTGAAGGCCCATGTCTTCAAGGGAGCTTTTTAAGGGATTGCCGGTATTCACATCCCAGCCTTCCAACTCATAGAAAATGGATTTCCATTCCTCAACTTTAGCGCGATCCAGATTGCGGGGGACGACATTTTTAAAATCCCACTGACCGTTTTCCTTAACCGGCATAAAATAGCTGGGAGACCGGCCGGGCACCATCACGATTCCCTCGGAAGGAATCGTGTACATATAGTCGGCAAATACTTCCATATCTCTATGCCTGCCCTGCAGGGCCCAGATGGCCCGGTTGAGGGTGAAAATTTTTCTGCCAATTTCCATCGAGTTTTCAAAACTCATTTTTTTGCCGGTGACCGCTCTGAAAAAGGCTATTTCGCCTTCAGGCGTAAGCCCTTTATTGTCGGGAGCGTAGGGATTGATGAAATCGGCGAAGGCATTGTCGCACAGGCCGCAGGACTGCTTCCAGAATAATGAGTAATGCAGCAGCCAGGCGGTGGTACGGGCCATATGGATTGAGTACATATTGTCATCGCTAAAATCGATCATGAGCGGGTCATGATAGGGGCTGCATTTTTCGGCTATTATTTCAGATGCCTGGGCTGCGGACACCACCGGCGTTTTTCCGGCGGCAACATCCAAATTGGGAATCCAGTACGAAATGGCATTGAAGTCGTGACAATTGATATCCCGCGATGAAACCATAGAAGCATAGCCCCAGTAGACTTCAGTCCTGGGGTCATAATGAATTGGATAGCCCCAGGGCAAAATGGGTAGCGCCCCGGTCGCCAGATCTTCTTCGAGCCGCCCCCAGCTGTGGGCCGCTCTGACAATCCCCTCCGCCAATTGATTGCCAATGCCTTTGCGGTGGGCTATTTTATGCAGAAAATCCTCGATGAATTCGGCCTCACCCAGTTGGTCGAAGTCAAGGTCCGTATCGATTTTTTTGCCGGGCCCCAGGACCCCCTTTTGCCTGAGGGTATTCAGGTAATTGATATCGACATCGATAACATAGGCGTTGATTCCTAATCTGTCACATAATTTCGTTGCTTTGCCCGAAATTTCGGTAATGCGTCCGCGCTTGGCAAGTTCAAATTTCTGATAGAACCGGCCTTTTTTGCATATGGCCCCGGTGCCGATTCCGATGGACGTTTTGGGCCTGCAATTCATATGACAGCCGTAACACCCATGGGCTCTTCTCTGGTTATCAAAAATTGCACCACCTCTGCCCGGGTGCCCTCCGAAATGCGAGGTGATATATTCCTGCCAATCGCTAACGGTCGGGCTGTCGAAATCCGCGCCGTATTTTTTGCGATAGCGCATGGTTTCTTGCAGCAGTCTTTGTGGATCGGCAACTGCCACACTTCCGGTGCCAAATACGCTAATGGCCTTTAGTTTCTTGGCACCCCAGACACCGCCAAACCCCCCCTGGCCAAAGGAAGGTCCGGCACTATGCTGGACCGTGGCGATTCTGCTCAGATTTTCTCCCGCCGGCCCAATCACCAGCGCACACGGCCAGCGCGTCATATTGTCGGCTTTTACGTTGGGTTGTTTGCGGGTGTTAATTTCATTGGAGACCTGGCTGAAAATCACCCGTTGGGTTTCCTCGGTGTCCAGCCCCCACATGCCGGTGGCATCCTTAAATTCAACGTTGCCGTCAATGATGTCGATCCAGGTCGGATTTTCAGCCGCCCCTTCAATGACAATGCCGTCAAATCCGGCGAATTTAAGCATGGCCGGAAAGTGGCCGCCGATGCTGCTTCTGCCAAACCATTCATAGGGGTAGCTCTGGGATTGAATGCCGACCATTTCGACCCTTGAAGCGCCGGGTACCAGGGTCCCCGCAAACAATCCGGACATCAAGACCAGTGTATTCCCCGGATCAAAGGCGCCCACCATTTTATCCTGCATCAGGTCAAAAAAAACAGCGGTGGCGATACCGTGTCCGCCTACCCACTGCTCATAATCTTCGGTATTCAAAGTGGAAGTGCTCTGATTGGTCAAATTTACGCGGAGTATTTTACCGGTGAATCCATACATGATCCTTACCCCTAATCCGTCGGCAGCCCGAGTTGTTTCCAGCCGTCGCCCCTCAAATTTTTTGTGTAGCCGTTCTCGCCAAGGGGAGATGGCGTTTTGGCACTGAACTTAATCGCATTTACCGGGCAGATTTCAACGCATGCCTGGCCGCTCTTTTTTTTCCTGTAAGGCGCAGCCTTGCACAGATCGCATTTAAACGCCTTTTTTTGATTCACATCAAAGAATATTCTTGAAGGAACAAACGGGCAGGCATGCATGCACTTCTGGCAGCCGATACATTTTTCCCGGTCTATTCCTCTGACATTCATGTGTTCTTTGTCGATATGAAGTGCTTCGGTAGGGCAGACGATGAGACACTGGGGATACAAGCACTGTTTGCACACCGCCATCTGAATATCCGTCGGGAAATGCCCCAGGGGGTCGCTTATTATCTGTATCCGGGAAAAGGCCGGATTGACTTTGCCTTCGTGAGCCAGTGAACAGGCAAGCATGCAGCTTCCACAGCCCGTGCATTTTTTGGGATCAACGATGAGGTACCCTTGAGCCTCCGGGACAATCTGTTCAATAGAGAATGCCGGGTTCCTTTTAGGAATTTGCCGCTTGGTCATATCATTTTCCTTTATTCCACAGTACCCAGGTAGGCCTTTTCAATTTCGGGATCATTTTGCATGGTCGCCGCAGGGCCATCATGCACGACCTTGCCTGACTGGAGAACGTAGCCGCGGTCGGCTACCGACAGCGCCAGTCCCGCCATCTGATCAACCAGTAAAATGGTAATCCCCTCGTCGCGCAGGTCGGCCAGCACCGAAAAAAGTTTATTGACAATCACAGGCGCAAGGCCGAGGGAGGGTTCATCTAAAAGCAAAATCCTGGGTCTGGCAATCAGCCCGCGGGCGACCGCCAGCATCTGCTGCTCGCCACCGGAAAGCAGGCCCGCCCTGCTATTTTGCCTTGCGCGCAGTGCCGGAAAGCGCTCCAACATTTCCTCAACTTCTTTGTCGGCATCGAAATCCTTGCGGCTATAGGCCCCCAGCCGAATGTTTTCCAATACGGTCAATTCGGGAAAAACCTGACGGCCCTCGGGCACTAAAAATAGCTTTTCAGCGGCAATGCGATGGGCCCCAAAAGAGGTAATGTCTTTGCCCAGAAGCAGCACGGCTCCTTTCACGGGCCGGTGAAGCCCGCTAATGGCACGCATCAGGGTGGTCTTGCCGGCGCCGTTGGCCCCTAAAACCGCCACGAACTCACCCTTTTTGACATTAAGGTCGATATCCTTCAAAACAGGCACCACGCCGTAGGCCGCACCGAGTTGGGTGACTGCAAGCACCTCTTCTTGCTGGCCGGTCAGAGAGACCGTGCGCGGACGGCCCTGAATTCCGCTTTCACCCAGGTAAGCCCGCAGGACCGCTGGATCATTTCTGACAACGGCCGGCGCTCCGGTGGAAATGCATGTGCCGGCGTCCAGAACCATTATGTCGTCTGAAATATTCATGACCAGATTCATGTGGTGTTCGACCAGCACCACCGTCACCCCTGTTTCGGCGATCCGTTTTATGAGCGCACTCACTCTGGTTGTCTCTTGGTGTCCCAATCCGGCGGCCGGCTCATCGAGCAAAAGAACCTGGGGCTGCATGGCCAGAGCACGGGCAATTTCAACCAGGCGTTTATCCACATGGGGCAGATCACCCGCAGCGCTGTGTATCGGGCCGCCATATCCCACAAATGCCAGCAGGCTCTCAGCCGTTCGCCTCAGGTCGTCATCTTTTTCCACTCTGAAAAGAGAGCTCAGAACAGAACCCAGTCGGCCGCGACGCAAGGCGATGAGCAGGTTGTCGAGGACCGACATGCTGTCGAACAACTGGGTTGTCTGATAGGTCCTGGCAATGCCGGCTCGCGCGATGGCGTAGGGCGGCAATTGTGCGCAATTCTTCTCCCCCAGGTTGACCAGCCCGTCATCCGGCTTGTAAAAGCCGCACATAAGATTAAGAACGGTGGTTTTGCCGGCTCCGTTGGGACCGATGATACTCGTCACTTTACCCGGAAGGGCTGTCAGGCCGACGCCTTCAAGTGCGCACACCCCCCCAAAGGAGATGCAAAGATCTTCTATGGTAAGGTTCTGGGGTTTGGCACCCTTGGAAATGAAACTCAAAATATCGGTTTCCTCCGGTCGAGCCGTTTGCAGATCAGGGCGGCGAAACCGGTTTAAGATGGCACCGGCGATCCCCGTCGGGGTTACCCACATCACGATCAGCAGAAGGCTGCCAAAAAACAGCAGTCGATACTCCGCCAGGGCGGATAAGAACTCGGGCATCAGGACCACCACCATCGCCCCTAAAACGGGCCCTAAAACAAGGCCTGCGCCACCGACGATTACGACCAGCAGAAATTCGATGGATAGAAAAAATGGGAACGAGCCCGGGCTGACAAAACTGGTCAGGGGGGCAAACAGGGCGCCTGCAAGACCCGTGAAGACCGCTGATAACGTAAATGCCATGGAGTGAATTGCCACAACGCTTAGCCCGAGTGACTCTGCGGCCACTTCCGAATCCTTCACCGCCCGTAATGCAAGCCCCCATCGGCTTTTGGCAAGCCGCGCGAACAACAAAACCGATATGGCCGTAACAGCTATAATCAAAAGCGCCACACCCCGTTCGTCGAACTCATACCCGAAGGCAGATGGTTTCGGAATTCCCATCAGGCCGTTGGCGCCGCCGGTGAGCGCGCGCCATTCGATGGCACCATGTTCCACAATAAAGCCGAAGGCGATGGTGATCATGGCCAGGTAAGGGCCTCTCACCCGTAAGGCCGGCAGGGCTAAGACAGTCCCGACCAGTCCGGCCAGGATTCCGGCGGCCGGAAAAGCCAGCCAAAAGCTGATACCGTGGGTGGTTGTGAGAATGGCGCAGGTATAGGCGCCGATGGCATAGAAACCGGCATGGCCGAGGGAAACCTGCCCCACCATTCCCATCAGGATGTTGAGGCCTACGCCGACCATGGTAATCAGCCCGACGGTCGATAGAATGTGAATCTCATAGCCGTTGCCGATAAAGCAGTAAGCGGCGGGAACTAGAATGAGTGCGGCGTAAGCGAGATATTTGAGGGATTTCATACTTTTTTCACCTGTGCGCGACCAAAAAGCCCATTGGGCATAATGGCCAGGACAACGATGACCATCGTAAACGTGAGAATATGGGTGTAAGGTGAACCCAGCAGGGCTGTGATGAGGGCTTCGATCAAACCGTACAGGATGCCGGCAACGATGACACCCCAGGCGCTTGTGATGCCGCCAAGGATGGCGACGGCAAAGGCCTTGATCCCGAAAAGGGTCCCCATGTCGGAAGAGACGTTGAATAAGGGTGCGATCAAAATGCCCGCGATGCCTGCAAATATGGTGGATATCACAAAGGAAACCACGATAATTGTGCTGACGTTGATGCCAACCAACCGTGCGGAATCCGGGTTCTGGACCACGGCCCGCATGGCTCTTCCCTGTTTGGTATGCCGTGAATACAGGTGCAGCCCGACGCCTACCAGAAGACCCACAAACGGTATGACAATTTGCAGGGGCATGATAATAAGATCACCGACGATATAGGATACGTCCGGCATCATCGAGGGCAGCATGCGAGGCTCTTTGCCGTAAGTGAACAGAACCACGTTGTCTAAAACAATACCGGCTGCAACCGTAGACATCAGCCAGGCGAGCGAGCCCTTTTTGGCGAACGGGCGCACGGCAAGCCTCTCGACCACAGCCCCCCACACGCCGCAGGTAATGAGCGCCATTACAATGCTGGCCGGAATGCTCCACCCCCAGGTTACCGAAAAGGAATAACACATCACGGCCCCAAGCATCATGGAACTGCCCTGGGCAAAGTTTACGGTGTTGGAAACAGAGTAGGTGACATAGAAGCCAAGTGCCAGAAGACCGTACATGCTGCCAAGCCCAAGGCCCGTAATGATGGCCGATAGTACTAGCATACTTACAATCCTTTTTTTAGCGTTGCTGTTTGAAGCTATGCAAGAGAAGCTATCTCAAAATAGTATTTTGGCCCAAAATCCTTATTTGAGATGGCTCCTCAACTTTTGCGGGCTTCGGCATTGGGCGCCAGGGTCGAACCCTGACGCTCCAAGCCGAAAAAGAGCCGGGAAATCCGTCCTTACTTGAAAACACAAAAGGCGGACTTCCCAGCTGTATTCGATCCGTCTACAACCCGGAGCTTATTTGTTTATTTACCGACAGGTTTGATTTCATTGCCGACATAATGCACCATCACGTAATCCTTGTAGCCAAGGGCATCGTGATTTTTGGCCGTGAAAGCAGGCTTATAGTTTTTAATAAGTCCCTGATAAGGCTTGAGGTTCTCCAGGGCAAGCCTGATTTTATCGCTGTCGGTGCTGCCCGCCTGCTCGATGGCACGCGCCAGAAGGTGCATGGCATCATAAGCATTGGCATATCCCACGGGCGGGAAGATGTCCTCCGGACCCTTGATATCCGTATATTTTTTCTTGGCGGCGGCAATAAATTTTTTGCCGATCGCATTCTGATTCCCGAAAAAGCTATAGGTCTGAACAAAATCGACCTTTTGGGACCCGGGTCCCGCCAGCTCCGGGAAACGACCGCCGGAGACCCCCCAGTGGGAGACGACCGGCACATCCCATTTCATGCGCGAAAGCGATTTCACAACGGTTGCACTGGGTCGGACATTGGCGACCAGTATAATGGTGTCGGCACCTTCTTTTTTAAGCCGCATCAGCTGGGGAACGACATCAACGTCACGGGACTCAAGTTTTTCAATCCCCGCCAGTTTGATATTGGCGTCCTTAATGGCCGCCCGCAGGCCTTTTTCATTGGATTCTCCCCAGGGGTTGTTGATCAGCATCAGCCCGGGCTTCTTGGTGCCATGGGTTTTTATGGCATACTGGATGAGGGCCTGGTCCACGATGGCGTCCATCGCCGAAACCCTGAAAACATAGTTTGGGTCAGCCCCGTTGCGGGTGATCGGCGTGGCAGCGGCCCAAACGCCCATGAAGATGACCTTCTCCTTGTTGGCCACCGGCACGATGGCCAGGGAAACAGGGGAATCAAGGCCACCAAAAAATGCGGTTACCTTTTCTTTAAAAATCAGCTCGCGAGCAGCCATCTGCCCTTTCGGGGGGTTGGACTCATCGTCACGGCTGATCAAGGTCAACTTGCGGCCGCCAAGGACACCGCCGTTGGCGTTTATTTCTTCAATGGCGAGGGTCAAACCGCGCATGATGGCTTCACCGGATTTGGCCGACTGGCCCGATAAAGCCGAAACTTGCCCGATCTTAATGGGCTCGGCGGCTGTGGCCACCGATAGCGGCATGATTCCAACCATGACCACTGCAGCAATTAAAAGGCTAAGACCAAATACTTTACCCCTTCGACGGTTAAACATCTTGCACCTCCTTTTAAGTATTAAGGTTAATGAAACATTTTTTCCTTGCGAGCATTTAACTTCGATTGACTGGCGTAATACCAGCCCCAATCACTTGCCAATAGAAAGCAGAGCCTTGATATTTTCGGGCTGGCCGAGCTTTCGAAAACAACGATCGTTACCTTTGGGTTGCCTGCCTTATTGATATGGACAAATCGGCAGTTGCCGCAACCTAGAACACATCAAATCTTTTGCGCTTCAGAAACTTGCCATGACCGGCCTCGGCCACGAGCTCACAATCTTGCACCAGAACGGCCCCGCGGCTGATGGTGGTGATGGGATATCCCTTCAGTTCCCAGCCTTCATAGGGTGTGAAATCCGTATTGCTGTGCAGGCCCTGCTGGGTGATGGTGACCTCTTTTTCAGGATCTACAATCATGATATCCGCATCACTGCCGATCGCCAGGGTTCCCTTTTGGGGATAAAGTCCCACAAGTTTGGCCGGGTTGGTGGCCGACACTTCGGCAAATTTTGTAACCGATATTCTGCCTTTGCTAACCCCTTCCGAGAACAATAGCGGAATCCTGGTCTCGATGCCCGGTGCGCCATGGGGAATCATATCGATTCTTTTGCCGCGGGTCTCAAACAGCCTGATCTTGTCTTTGTACGGGAAGGCACAATGGTCGCAGCCGATGGTCGACAGCGCTCCCGACCGCAGCCCGGCCCATAACGCTTTCTGGTTTTCCTTGGGCCGCAGCGGGGGGGTACAGACACCTTTCATGCCTTCATACCCGGGTTTGTCATAAACGCTTTCGTCGAGGCACAAATAATGGGGCATGGCTTCGCCATAAACATTGACTCCCCGGGCCCGGGCCGCTGCTATCAACCCTACCACCGGACCTGCAGAAATATGGACAATCAGCACCGACGCGTTTAGCTCTTCAGCAACGGATATGACCCTGGACGAGGCTTCGATCTCCGTACTGAGCGGTCGGGTGGGCGCATGCCATTGGGGTCCGGTATTGCCGGCCGCCATGGCTTTGTCGGCCAGATAATCGATTGTGCCCGCATTTTCGCAATGAACACTGACGATACCGCCATGGGTCGTGACCGTGTCCATTATGCGCGCCAGGTCATAGTCAGGGACCGTCCAGTCATAGTACATGAACAGTTTAAATGAAGGGATCCCGTTTTCGATCAAGACCGGGATTTCCTGGTAAATCTCTTCGGTGAATCTGTTGATGATGGGCGTGAAGGCAAAATCGGCGATGCTTTTGCCGGCAGCCCTTTCCGTAAATTCATCGACGATTCCCTGCAGCGATTGATCTTTGCCCGGCATGGGGAAATCGACAATGGTCGCCGTGCCGCCAAAAGCCGCACCCACGCTGGATACGTACCAATCATCAACAGTCCGCATTCCGTGCAGGATGCCATCGAGATGGGTATGAATTTCAACCCCGGCCGGGAAAACGTAGTGGCCCGTTGCATCGATGGTCTGGGTGCCCCCGTCAATGCTGGCGGCAATGGCGGCTATCTTGCCGTCTTTTACGCCGATATCCGCCACCATAATTTCACTGGCAGTCACGACCGTGCCGTTTTTAATGATTAAATCCATTTTCAATCGATGCCCCCTTAAAATTAGGTGTTATAAAAATTGAACCCTAAGTTTTACCTGCCGGGTTACATCAGTCTTGATGCCGCAAGCCCTGCGATCACCCCCCCCTGCGGAGGGATTGATTTGTTATTGCATGATCAGCGACATGATGGCTTTCTGGCCGTGCAGCCGGTTTTCGGCTTCGGTCCACACAGCGTGGCCCCACTTGCCGTCCAGGACGCCGCTGGCAACTTCCTGCTCTCTTTCGCACGGCAGACAGTGCATGTAAACGGCTGTATCTTTGGCCAGCTTCATCCGCTTTTCGTCGGCAATCCAGTTTCTGTATTTTCCGAACAGCTTGGCCATTTCGTCGTTCTGAGGCTCTTTCTGAAAAGGCGGCAGAAGGTCCAGGCAGACGTGATTTTTAGCGTAAACCACATCGGCGCCCTCACAGGCATCTTCCAGATTGTCCGTTACGCTGTAGCTGCCCCCATTTATTTCCGCATTGGCTTTGATGGCCGCTTCGATGTCGGGATCGATACGCATTTCCGGCGGCCGGGCATAAACGATATCGGCGCCCACGAGACTGGACACATACATCATGTCGTGGTGCGGAGCGATGGGCTTTTTGGTGCTGTCCGAGTAGGTCCAGGCCACGGCAACCTTGCGTCCTTTCATATCCGGGCCGTAGATTTCGCGCATGGCCATGAGATCGGCGATTCCCTGGCAGGGATGATAGATATTGTCCTCCATGTTGATGACCGGGATTTCGGCCCACTTGGCAAACTCCTGGATGACCCTCAGGCCCTTGTCGTATTCCCAACCGACCACATCGCCCAGAATCCGAACCGCAATACAGTCACCCATGCCCTGGATAGAGCGTACCATGTCAGATATGCGCTCGGTTTTATACGCCACGTCTTCGCCTTCCAAAGAAGGGATACGGGTCGCACTGGGCTGCAAAAAGTGCCCATGCCCGCCCAGTTGAAAAATGCCGGCTTCAAAACTGTTGCGGGTGCGGGTGGATGGGTTGAAAAACATCATAAACAGGGTCTTGCCGTCCAGAATTTTGTGGGGGCGGCCAAGGGTATAATCCTGTTTCAAGGCCAAACCGGTGTCGATAATAGTCTCGATTTCATGTTTGTTAAAATCCCTGAGTGTAATAAAATCTCTTCCCCGTAATGCTTTGGTTAACATGGATGATTCCTCCTCATTTTTAGTCCTAATCTTTATTACGTTTTTATTAGCTTAGGCAAGTTTTATTTGTTTTTGACAATGCGCGTGCCGGTCCTGCCTTCAAGTGCCTCCAGGGTCATCTCCGGCAGGGTAATGATGACCTCTTTGCCGGTGGCTTTGGTAAAATCGATAGAGGCCTGAATCTTGGGGCCCATGCTGCCGGCCGGGAAGTGGCCTTCGGCCAGGAATTTTTCTGCTTCGCTAACGGTCATGCGATCCAGTTCTTTATGATCGGGTGTGTTGAAATTGATGGCTACTTTTTCTATCCCGGTGGTGATGATCATCAAATCGGCCTCGATATTCCTGGCCAGCAGGCTGGTGGCATGATCCTTGTCGATGACGCCCTCGAGGCCCTCAAGCACTCCGTTGTTTTCGACCACGGGGATTCCGCCTCCCCCACAGCAGATAGCAACATCGCCGAATTCGATGGCCTGCTTGATGATGCCTTCTTCAACGATGGCCTTGGGCATCGGCGAGGGAACCACCCGGCGCCACCCGCGGCCTGCGTCTTCGATGGCATTCCAGCCGCCTTCTATCATCGGTGCCATCTGCTCCCGGGTAAAAAAGGGCCCAACCGGTTTGGTGGGGTTTTTGAAAGCCGGATCTTCCGCATCCACCAGGCACTGGGTGATGATGGTATAGCCGATTTTATCCATGCCCCGGCTCTTGAAGACATTGTTGATCTCGCGCTGCAAAAGATAGCCGATGCCCCCCTGGCTGTGAGCCCCACAGATATCGAGGGAGAGCGGGTACACGCTGTTGCGGGAGGATTCCACCCGGCGCAGGATGTTGCCCACCTGGGGTCCATTGCCATGGGTGACAACCACTTTGTGTCCGGCGGCAACAAGGTCGACAAGGTGCTCGGCGGTGCGATGGCAGTTTTTTATCTGATCCGGGATATCACCTGTTTCTTCCTGGCGCGAAATAGCGTTTCCCCCCAGGGCAACAACAATTTTTAAATTTGGTTTCATTTCATGTCATTCCGGCATGTTAGAAGAAATTTTGGTTATACCGACTGTCCATTCAAGGGTCTGGTGGGCTTATAGTATTTGGGAGGGTTTATATTTTATAAAATATATTTTGTCAACAGAAAATCTTTGCCCAAAACGGTGTTGCAAAGGGCGGTAGAACCCTGGCAGTGACTACGATTCGGCTCTCGAGGCTGTGTCATATTTGACAGAACAACGCCGATCGATATTTCTGAAACTCATTCTTGACATTATTTTTTTTATAAGATATTTTTTGCAAAATGTTAAATGATTGCAGGCAGTTTTCCGGGTGATTCGAGCCCTTGTTGATTTCTACTGATCTTCGCTACGACTTCTATTTAGGGGTTCTCCTGAATTTGTAACCCCCAAAACCAAAGGGAAAACAAATCGTGAACAATCCAAAAAAGCGCCGTCCCAACCTCAGTGAAATTGCTTACGATGAAATAAAAGAAATGATTTTATCCGGAGAAGTTGTCCAGGGCCAACGGATCCTGCTGGATGAATTTTCAGAGAGATTAAACCTGAGCATAACGCCGATCCGGGAGGCATTGAATAAGCTGGCCCAGGAGGATCTGATTCAGATCACGCCCCGGACCAGTCATGCGGTCATTTCCCTGGATGCCAAAGATGCCACCGATATCCTGGAACTGCGGTTATTGCTGGAAACCTTTGCCTTTCAAACCGCCGGCGATAATTTGGCCGAGTTTCCGGTGCAACGGTTTCGCGAGGTGTTTCAGCGACCGGATTTGGCTCAAAATTATAAAGAATTCGTTCAATACGATGCCGAGTTTCACAGAACCATCGTCGCCGCCAGTAACAATAAAAGACTTGGCAAACTGTACGCTTATCTTCAAAACCTGGTTCTGGTCGAATTAATAGCGGCAGCCCAGATCGGCGGGCGAATCGAAGCCGCCCTCAAGGAGCATTTGAAAATTCTGGATGCCATTGAAGCTCGGGATGTGGCTCTTGCCCTTGTTGAGTTGAGGGTGCACTTGAAAACGGTGGGGGAGATTTTGCGTACCACGCAGGAGCGCAAGGCTCCCAGAAATATTTGATAATAAGATTATATTGAATTTGGTGCTGTCTAAACAAAAAGCCATCTCAAATTTTTGAGATGGCTTTTATCGTATTATCAAAACTTTCACGTCGGGGCCATGATTTCGGTCGTGTTTCAATCGATGACCCCGGCGCGCAAATCCCTTATTATGGAAGGCTTTTGCCTTCGAAACGATCGAGGCTGAGATGTTCGATCAAGAGGGTTTTTTCACCGGTGGCGATATACTTGGCCAGATCCCGGCCGATGGTTGGCCCTTCGATGACACCGTTGCCGCCGCAGCCAATCGCCAGCTGGTATCCATCGAGCTGCGAGTCGCCTAAAATCGGCATAAAGTCTGGCGGCTCGGCGCGATAGCCGAGCCAGGAAAACGATACGCCGCAATCGATAAACCCGGGGATATGCTCCTCCATTTGCTCAAATAAAAATTCCAGGAAGTAGTCGTCCGTGCCGCCTTTTTCCGGCAGTTGATCCGGGTCCCATCGACCGGCATGCATCTCGTCACTCAGGTCCATGGTGAGATGCGCTTTGCAGATGAAAATGTTATCGCCTTCCGGGCGGGCATAAAACCGGGGATACTTTAAAACGGGGAACCGATAATCAAGCTTCTTTTTGGGAGGCGCCAGGAAGAAGGCCTCCGCCTTGGTATGCCAGATAGGCAAGTCCAAACCGGCCAATTTGCCGGTGAAACGGGTCCAGGGGCCCGAGGCATCGACGACCACGTCGAAATCGAAGTTGCCCTTGCTGGTTTCCAGGCCGGTCACCCGGCCGCCGCTTGAATTGACCTTCTCCACTTTGGTACCTGTCATGACCGTGGCGCCGGTGGCCCGCATTTTCTTAACAAAGGTATTGGAAGCCATGGTGGCATCAAAATACCCGTCATCTGCGGTCCAGCCTGCGCCGAGAACACCATTTAGGCTCAGATCCGGTATGATTTTGCGAATTTCGTCCGGGTCCGTCAGGTAATCTCCCCGATAGCCTGCCGCCGTGGCCAGGGCAATTCCGGTTTTTATGACGTCTTCGACCTCTTTATCAGTGGCCACCACCAGGGTTCCGCAATTGTCGAAACCGGCCGACCCCTTTTCTTCCTTTTCCATGTTCATGAAGGTTTCAAAACCGTATAAGCGCACATCCCAATATTTATTGCTTAATGAATCATCAAACAGACAGACCGTCCCTGCCGATTTGGCGGTCGTTCCCGATCCGATTTGATTTTTTTCAAAGACGGTGACTTCGATGGAGTCGTAAAGGCTCAGGTTGTATCCAACCGCTGTGCCCACAATTCCACCGCCGATAATGCCTACTTTTTTTTTTACCATGGTCTATTCCTCCTGCTTATTTCATTATTTTGTTATTTTTTTTGGGTATGATTGTTCTGCCGGGGAAAAGCGGGTCATTTGGATCCAAAAATACCCCATATGATGAAATGGCATTGATATCAAGAGGAAATAATTTTTTTCCCCCGAGATATGGATCCGGTCCTTTTCTAGTTTTTTCAAAACCGAAAATCTGGTCCTCCCTCCGGGCTTTAGGCCCGACGGGCTGGAAGCCGGGCCAGGCCAGAGCTGATCGACTCTGCTACAAATCAAAATTGTTGCTGGTTTCAGGTTTCAGGTGTCAGGTGTCAGTAAATACCGAATCCAGAAATCTGAACACTGATTTGGTTTCAACTGAAGGCCAACACCGGTGAAAGAAAGTCAATTTCATGGGCGACTCCGATACAGCGGGTCGAAATCGATTGCTGACACCTGAAACCTGACACCTGAAACCGGCGGGTAATAGGTATCACCCACAGCACCCCTGTGAGGGGGACCAAAGCCAGGCCTTATTGACCCAGATATCTAATAGGCCCTCAACCCAACGCTTATTCGCCAGGTTCCTTAAGCTGCCTGGTGATCTCCGGCACCATCTCAAAGAGATCTCCGACTATCCCAAAATGGGCCACATCGAAAATGGGGGCATCGGGGTCGTTGTTAATTGCAATAATGATATCAGATGATTTGATTCCGGCCAGATGCTGGATTGCACCCGAGATCCCGCAGGCCACATAGATTACCGGCTTAACTGTTTTGCCCGTTTGCCCAACCTGGTGCGAATAGGGAATCCAGCCGGCATCCACCGCGGCCCTGGATGCGCCGACGGCTCCGCCAACAGCCTCGGCCAGCTCTTCGATCAGCGCGAAATTTTTAGGATCCTCCAATCCCCTGCCTCCCGACACGATATAATCCGCTTCCACAAGATTCACCGTTTGGGTGTGGTCCTCTATAAACTCAAGAAATTCGATTTTAGGCTCAGGAATGGCAATATGATTGAATTCCAAAATTTTGCCCGGGTGCCCGCCTTCTATTTTTTCGGCTTCCGGCATGACTTTATGCCGGACGGTGGCCATCTGGGGTCGGCTGTTTTCGCACAGGATGGTGGCCATGATATTGCCGCCAAAGGCCGGTCGGGTTTGATTTAGAAGCTTGTTGCCGCCGTCGATCGTCAGCTCGGTGCAGTCCGCGGTCAATCCGGTTTTAACCCTGGCGGCCACCCGGGGAAGAAGGGAGCGGCCGATTACCGTGCCACCCCCCAGAAATATGGCCGGTTTTTTTTCTTTGATAATTTCTGTGGTCAGATCGGCCTGGATGTCTTCGCAAAAATCGCCGATGGCCGGGTCATCGACCAGCCATACCTCATCAACCCCATAGGAGATGAGTTCCTCGGCCAGGTGCTTGACGCCATTTCCCAGCAATATGGCGCTGATTTGTTCATTCAGGTCATTTTGTAGCGCCCGCGCCGCCCCAATAATCTCCAACACGACAGAAGCCAGCCGGCCGTTGCGATGTTCCGCATACAAGCAGATGCCGCTGAAGGCGGCAATGTCTTCGCACTTGAAAGCCTTACGGTGGATCTCGATGGCCTCGAAATCACAGGCGTCTACGCAGGCGCCGCAAAGGGTGCATTTTTCGTCGATTTGAGCCGTTCCGTCAACCACATGAATGGCATCATAAGCGCAGGACTCTTCACAGAGGCCACAGGCGGTACAATTATCAGCAATTACTTTAATTCCCTGCATTTTCTAGCATTCTCCTGTTTTTATCAGGTTCGATCCCGGCTTGCCTCAATTCCTCGATGAGCGCGGCCACCGCCTCACTTTTTTCTCCCGTAAACAGCTTACCCCTTTGGGATTTGGGTGGCGTGAAGATTTTAGTTACCCAGGTCGGTGAACCATTCAGACCCAGCCGATCCGTATCGACTTCCAGGTCGTCCTTATGCCAGATTTTGATTTCTTTTTTTCGGGCCTGCATTTTGGTTTTCAATGATGGCAGGCGGGGTTCATTGATTTCTTTGACCACCGTCAGAACCACCGGCAATCGGGTCTTAAGGCGCACATAACCGTCTTCAACCGCCCGCTGCACGATCAGGGTGCCGTCTTCATCGACCCGCTCAATCTTCTTGATATCGGTAATATGGGGAATACCCAGGTTTTCCGCCACGCCGGGGCCAACCTGCCCGGTATCGCCATCGATGGCCTGGCGACCCATCAGGATAATGTCCGCGCCGCCCAGTTTTCTGATGCCGGCAGCCAGGGTGTAACCGGTGGCCAGGGTATCCGCGCCGGCAAAAGCCCGGTCGCATAGCAGATAGGCATTTTGAATGCCCATACTCAAGGTGTCTCTGAGGGCGTTTTCAACCTGGGGCGGTCCCATGGAAAGGGCGTTGGTTTCGCCGCCATATTCCTCTTGAAGCCGGATACCCTCTTCGAGGGCATATTCATCAAAAGGATTGATAATAGATTCGACTCCCTCCCGAATCAGGGTATTGGTCTCAGGGTCTATGCGTATGTTGGTTGTATCAGGAACCTGTTTGATACAGACAATTATCTTCAATTCTTGCCCCCTTATTAATACGGTGTGTCATTTCGACACCGATAAGCGTTATATTTCGGAAAATTTATATCTTATAAGATATAAACAGTCAAGCATTATTTGTTCGGATAGCCTATTCTAAATATTTAATAATAACAGCCGATTAAATTGATATTCAGAAATATCGAGATTGGTTTGGTCTTTTCTGTTCCCCCAAATTAGATATTTTTTGTTGACATTATAAGATATATCTTGCAAGATTTTTCCCTAAACCGGTTGCGGTGATCCTTGGAAACCGCATTTTTCTTTTCAATTCAGGTAAACATTCAACACTGCTGGCCCCGGAATAGCGTCGGCAGCAATGAGAGGTGCCATCATGTTTCATTCACTTATCCGCACTCGTCGCAGCATTCGCCAATATGAAAATAAACCGATCGAAGCTGAAAAAATCGATCTGCTCCTGGAAGCAACCCTGCGCCCCCCTTCTTCGAATAACCGCCAGCCCTGGGAATTTGTGGTGGTGACAGATAAAGAATTGTTGGTACTGCTCTCCAATGCGAAACCCAAAGGGGCCGGTTTTTTAAAAGATGCCGCCCTGGGCATCGTGGTGTGCGCCGATCCCGGCAAATGTGATGTCTGGGTTGAGGATGCCTCGATTGCCGCCACTTTTATTCATCTGGCGGCGGCCTCTTTGGGTCTGGGCAGCTGCTGGATCCAGATTCGTAAACGCGATCATGCCGATGGACGCCAGGCCCGGGAACGCGTGGCGGAATTGCTGGGGTTGCCCGCTCACCTGGAGGTGGAAGCCATAATTGCCGTGGGGTATCCTGCGGAAGAAAAGGCGCCTCATCCGCAAGAGGCGCTCCCATTTGAAAAAATTTCCTATAACTGCTATGGGAATCACTCCAGGTCCTTTTAATTCCCAACGGAAAGATTTTTTAACCATCACTCAAAAAGGGAGGGTGCCATGTCCGAAAAACACCATTTAACACGTCGTGAGTTTATTCGAAAAAGCGGAAATCTTGTTGCTGCCGGAAGTGTGATGGCCTTGCTGCCCACCTGGGCCGCCGCGGCCGCCAAACCGATTACGGTGGGTTTCATTTACGTCGGCCCCAGACAAGATTTTGGCTGGAACCAGGCGCACTGGGATGCCGCCAAGAAGATTGCCAAGATGGACGGTGTCAAGGTTGTGGAGCAGGAAAACGTGCCGGAGACCGCCGAAGTAGAAAAAGTCATGGAAAGCATGATTCAGCTTGACGGGGCCAAGGTCATCTTCGCGACGTCGTTTGGCTACTGGAAGCATCAGTTGAAGCTGGCCAAATTGCATCCGGATGTGCTGTTTGTTCATATTGCCGCCCTCTGGAAACAGGGAGACCCGATAAATACAATCGGCTTCCGGGGGTACACCGAGGAGCCCCATTACCTTTGCGGGATGGCGGCCGGCCGCATGACGAAAACCAACAAGATCGGCTTTCTGGGATCCAAACCGCTGTATTTCATTTTTAACAATTGCAATGGTTTTGTTCTGGGCGCCCGTTCGGTCAACCCGGCTGTCACCTGCAATGTTGTGATCACCGGCGATTGGAACAATCCGGTCAAAGAAGCCGAGACCACCAACAGCCTGATCGATCAAGGCTGCGACGTCATCATTGCCAACCAGGACAGTTCCAAGGTTTCCATCGAAACCGCTGAGAAACGCGGCGTTTACTCTTGCGGCTACCAGACCAATGTGAGCTCACTGGCGCCCAACGGGTTTCTCACCGGGGCGGAATGGAACTGGGCAGCGGGCGGCGAGTTTGTCAAAGCATGGCAGACCGGCGGCAAGTATCCGAACCTGCTGCGGGGCGGTTTCAATAAGAACATGGTGGCCCTCAGTCCGTTTGGCAAGGCCGTACCCCAGAGCGTCAGGGATGAGATTATGGTAGCCAAGCAGGGGTTTATCGACGATTCGTTAAAGCTTTACAAGGGCCCCCTGAAAGATAATGAAGGCAATGTAATCCTCAGCCAAGGCGAAGTGATCGACAATAATGATATAAAGTTCAAGCTCGGTGTCCGGTTTTTGGTCGAAGGCGCGATTGGGAAGACGGGGCTTAAAAAGTAGCTTGATAGTGTTTTCTGCGATCCGGCTTGGGGATAAACGTTGATGCGGGGAGTCGTTTTTCAAAATGCCCTGGAGGCGGTGGTGATCAATACCGCCGCCCTCCTTTTGACGCTTGTTGGTTTCGGGATCTTTGTTTGGATGTTCGGGGTCGATCCATTTGCAGTCTATCGTACGCTGTATCTCGGGGCCTTTGAAACAAGGATTTCCATTGAGACAACGTTGACCCAGGCCGCACCTTTAATGCTGACGGCATTGTGCACCGCAATTCCGGCCAGGGCCGGGCTTCTGATCATCGGCGGCGAGGGCGCACTCGTGATGGGCGGATTGGCCACCGTTCTGGTTGGTGTCCTCCTTGACGGGGTGCCGTTTGCACTGTGTGTGATCCTTTTGGGTTTAGCCGGAATGATGGGTGGCGGCCTTTGGATCGGAGCCGTGGGTGCCCTGCGCCAGTACCGCGGTGTCAACGAGATAATCGCAACCCTGCTAATGAACTACATCGCCATAGCCGTCCTGAACCATCTTGTCAGTGGGCCGATCCGGGATTTCACGCGGGTGGTAAAAGCCGCGAGCTGGAGCATCCCCGAATACATGATGGTCGGCACCCTGCCGGGCATTGACGTCCATTGGGGCCTTGCCGTCGGAGTCGTTGCCTGCCTTTTGCTTTATATCCTCATGCGACGGACAACCTTCGGCTTTGCCATCGACATCCTGGGAGGCAATCAGCGGGCAGCTCAGATGGCGGGCCTGCCCATCAATCAGATGGTCATCACCGCGTGTTTTATCGGCGGTGCCTGTGCGGGTTTGGCTGGAACCATGGAGGTGATTGCCGTTCACGGGTTTGCCAGCGATTCTCTGGTGGTCGGCTTCGGCTACGCGGGTATCCTGATAGCATTTCTGGCTCGGCAGAATCCGTTTGCCGTCATTCTGGTTGCCATTTTGCTGGGCGGCATCCAGGCCAGCGGAGGCTTGCTTCAAAGGCGCTTCGATTTGCCGGATGCAACCACGACGGTCTTGCAGGGGATGCTGTTTGTGGTTGTGCTGGCCAGCAACACCCTCTACGGACGCTTCAGGTTTTTCCAGGGAAAGGACGGTTAGCAAGCCATGGAAGGGGCAACACAACTCGGGTGGTGGGGAGTCCTGATTGCTGTTATAGGGGGGGCCTTGCGCGTGTCGACCCCCTACCTGTTTGTCAGTTTGGGTGAGACCCTTACAGAAAAAGGCGGACGGATAAACCTTGGGCTGGAAGGCATACTGATGATGGGCGCCATGAGCGGGTACGGGATTGCTGTCCTGACGGGCAATCCGTGGTTTGGCGTGCTGGTTGCCGGGTGCGCTGGAGCCCTGCTGGGGTTGTTGCACGGCCTGATATGCAATCTGCCGCGGGTCAATGATACCGCAGTCGGAATTTCCCTTTTTATTTTCGGCACCGGCCTGGCATTCTTTCTGGGCAAGCCGTTCATCCAACCGTCCGCCCCTCGGCTTCCCGATATCGCACTCGGCGCCTGGAGTGCACTACCCCAAATTCGTTCAGCCTTGCAGGTTAACGTGCTTTTCATCATCGGGGTCATTCTTGTGCCGGTGCTGAGCTGGAGCCTTAAAAACACCCGCTGGGGCATGATTCTGAGAACGGTGGGCGACAGCAGTGATGCCGCCAAGGCGCTGGGGTATCATGTCAACCGGGTACGTACCCTGGGGACCATGGTGGGCGGATTTCTAGCAGGCATCGGTGGTTCCTTTCTTTCCCTTTATTACCCGGGAACATGGAACGAAGGACTTTCAAGCGGCCAGGGCCTCATGGCAGTCGCCCTGGTCATTTTTGCCCGCTGGAACCCGGTTTATTGTTTCGGTGTCGCGTTGTTGTTTGGGGGGGCTACCGCCCTTGGGCCGGCCCTTCAGACCGTCGGCATTACCTCAAATTACTACCTCTACGGGGCGGCACCTTACTTTCTTACCCTGGTTCTTTTGATACACAGCTCATCCACAAAACATTCGCTGGCCGGTGCGCCGAGCGAACTGTCAATTAACCGGTAATACAGGGGGCTAAGTGACCCAAGACTCTTTAGCAACCGTTGAAGTCCAAAAGCTCACGAAATATTTCGGTGCCCTGAACGCGCTGGAGAATGTGACCATCCGATTCGATCCCGGAAGCTTTCATGCCCTCCTGGGCGAGAACGGTGCGGGTAAAAGCACCCTTGCCAAATGCATCATGGGCTACTATCAGGCCGATTCCGGAAGAATCTCCGTCGACGGTCAGGCCCATAAAATCACCAACCCACGGCAGGCCCACCGCCTGGGCCTCGGAATGGTGTATCAGCATTTCACCCTCGTGCCCAACATGACGGTAGCCGAAAATCTTCTGCTCGGCGAAGAGCATATCCCCTGGATTATCGACTGGAAAGCGCAGCGCAAAAGACTTGAGGAATTCATGGCGGCCATGCCTTTTCGCCTCGATTTGAATCAAAAGGTGACCGGACTGGCGGCCGGTGAAAAGCAGAAGCTGGAGATTTTAAAACAGCTTTTCCTGGGGAATTGGTTTCTCATCCTCGATGAACCGACCAGTGTTCTGACGCCATCGGAGGCCGACGAGATTCTGGGTCTTATGCGACAAATGGCAGACGAAAAACGAATCACAGTGGTCCTGATCACCCATAAATTGCGTGAAGTAAAAGAATTTGCAGGCGAGATCACGGTTCTGCGCAATGGAGCGGTCACGGGCTACGGCCGACCCGGCGAAATTAAGCGTTCCGAATTGATCCAGATGATGATCGGACGCGAGAAGGTCCCTCCGGCCGTGTGCCGGGTCGAAGGCGAGGTATGTGAATCGAGGTTGGAGATACGCGATCTGACCGTCAACAACGATAATGGGCTGACGGCTGTAAAGGATGTCGATTTAAATGTGTGCGCTGGTGAAATTGTCGGTATTGCGGGTGTTTCCGGCAACGGGCAGACTGAATTGGTCGAAGCGTTGGCAGGTCAACGGCAGGCGCAAGCCGGAAGGATTCTGGTGTCAGGAGACCGCTTCCGGCGGACACGGGCAGAAATTCGCGCCAAGCATGTCTGCCTTCTTTCAGAAGAACCGCTGAACAACAGTTGCGTCCGCTCAATGACCCTGGCCGAAAATCTCGCTTTACGAAATTATGATGAACCCAAGCATACCATCGGGCGGTGGTTTGTGCGGCGCAAAAGCATGAACCGGCATGCCCTGGACCTTATCGAACATTTTTCGATCAAAACCCAGGGTCCGGATGCCCCGATTGAAACGCTGTCCGGCGGTAACGTTCAGCGAACTGTCCTGGCGCGTGAGCTTTCCGAGGAAGTTTCTTTGCTCATCGCCCACAATCCCTGTTTCGGGCTCGATCTGAATGCCGTTGCCGAGATCCGCAACAAGATCACCGAAGCACGCAACTCCGGGGCTGCGGTACTGCTGATTAGTGCGGATCTCGACGAAATATTGGAGTTGTCCGATCGTATAGTGGTAATGTTCGAGGGGCAGCTAGTTTACGAAACAACGTGCGACAGCGCCGATGTTCAAACCATCGGCCGCTACATGGCGAGCCAGGGATAAAAGTATCCAAGCCAGTCCGCCTAATATGCAATCAAAAAGGAGGTATCATATGGCAAAGAAACCAGCGGCCTATCAGGTGATCCGCAACGGCCGAATTCTCGATTTCGACTCACGCAACATTGACAACGCGGACATTCTGATCAAGGAAGATACCATCAAAGAGATTGGGCGGTCCGGAATGGAGGCCCCGGCCGATGCAGTCGTCGTCGATGCCAAGAACCAGCTCGTCATCCCGGGGCTTGTCAATGCCCATACCCACGGCCAGGGCAGTTTGGCAAAAGGTATGGGGGACCAATGGTCGCTTGAGCTGCTACTGAACGCCCTGCCATGGGTTGGGGGTGGTTTTACCCTGGAGGACAAACGCACGGCCGCTCTGCTGAACGCCGCCGAGATGGTTCTCAAAGGCTGCACGGCAGCTTATGACATGTATTTCGAATTTCCTTTCCCTTCAATAGATGGAATTGCGGCAATCGGTAATGCCTATGCCGAAATTGGCGTACGCGTCGTTCTGGCCCCGATGATGTCGGATACCAAGCTTTTTGATGCCATCCCCGGTCTTTTCGATGCCCTGCCCAAGGAGCATCAGCAGAAGGTAGAAAAAATGCGGATTGCAACATCTGATGAAAACATCAATATTTGCAAAGCGCTGCTTCACCAATGGCCATTTGATCGTCTCAAAGTCAGCCCGGCGCTTGGTCCAACCATACCCCTGCACTGCAGTGACGGTTTCATCGGCGCATGCCGGGACTTGGCGCTTGAATATGACATCGGCGTCCACATGCATCTGGCCGAGTCAAAGGTCCAGGCCGTCTCCGGTATCAAGCGTTACGGCAAGACGCTGACCCGTTATCTCGATGATCAAGGTTTGATCGGACCTAAATTTACAGGTGCTCACTGCATCTGGCTTGACCAAGATGATTTTAAACTGATGCGGGACAATGGCGCCTCGATAGCTCATAATCCCGGCAGTAATCTGCGTCTCGGATCCGGCATCGCACCCGTGCGCCAAATGATTGATAGCGGGATTAACCTTGGCCTTGGGACGGATGGTTCGGCTTCAGCTGACAATCAGAACGTTTTCGAGGCGATGCGGATGGCCTCCTTCGTATCGCGTCTTGTCACCCATGATCCTGCTGAGTTCCTTAGCACATGGGAAGTTCTGGCGATGGCTACCAATGGATCATCGTCAGTTATGGGCTGGGGGGATACCATCGGTCGCATAGCTCCGGGATACAAGGCGGATCTTGTTTTTCTCGATCTTGACAATGTGAATTTTGTCCCCTTGAACAATGCCGCTAATCAAATTATCAACTGCGAGGACAGCAGCGCGGTCGACAGTGTGATGATCGGCGGCCGCATGGTGCTTTCAGGGCGGCGGTTCACCGAGTTTGATTATCAAAAACTTTGCGGTGATGCCCAATCCATCGTCGATAGACTGTCCCTGGCGAACAAAGATATAAAGGCGACCATGGATGCGATGGTACCTTTTGTGGCCCAGCATTGCATCGGGCTGGCATGTGAGCCCTATCACGTGCATCGGAAACTCGACTATACCAACGAAGTTTGATGATATCGAGCAGTCTCAAAACTTGTGCAGCGGGCAAAATGGCAATAGCAGGCGGCAGCTATTACCTGGATTTTGCACGAGTCGGAGGCTTTCATATGCAAGGCACTTAAGGGCGAAGCTATAGTAGACTATGCTGAGCCCTTAATAACGAAGCAGATGAAAGCCTCCGGCTCGCCCGTAGGGTGAAAATTAATGAGAATAGATCGACTATCATCCTTTTTACTGATTAAGTATCTGGCTTTACGGCTCTAATTCCCTCACCCTACTGTTATTTATAATTATTTAAACTTCTCATTAATTTTCATGCAAGATTCAGGTATTAAAACCACCGTATCAACACGACGCCACCGACCAGCAGGCAGACACCCAGTATTCGCATTCCGCTGAGGGGATGCAGTTGATATCCCAGCCATCCAAAATGGTCCAGCACCACCGAAG
>Ga0316191_10000376_pt1 | contig 28600 bp, 24 predicted proteins | sample Eddworburr2cm_MG_FD_204928 | JGI IMG/M metagenome (GOLD analysis project Ga0316191, IMG submission 204928) | Coastal sediment microbial communities from Maine, United States - Eddy worm burrow 2 cm | ecosystem: Environmental > Aquatic > Marine > Coastal > Sediment | place: USA: Maine... | reverse complement strand
ATAGCTAGCGTCGGCGTGCTCGGCTGTCCTCGACCACCTCCGCCTCGAGCACCTCGTCCGAGGGGTCGGCGACCCGAACGCGGGCCTTGTTCGCAAGCTTTCTCGAGGCCGCGTCGACTAGCGCGTCGACTCCAACCTGAATCGCTCGGTCGACCTCTTTACGCATCTGGCGCTCCCAGGTCCCTCTTCGGCGCTTCGCCACTTGGCGTCGTGCCCGCGCTCGAAGGCGGGCTCGATCTGGCATGAGGGCGCGTCGTGCGCTGAGCGCCAAGCCGATGCCCCAGCCCCCGAGCACCCACTGGACCCACCAACCCGGCCCCGACATCACGTCGATCAAGAACAAGCCCGAGTTGACGATCACGTACGTGTAGATGCTCTGGAGGAAGCGGTGCCTCCTCCGGGCCACGATGCGGCCTTCTTCGACTAGAAGGGCGCGCTCCTCTTCGATCTGACGAGCGGCGGCTTCGACATCGTCGCCGTCAATGCCAGCCTCGACGGCCGCCGCAACTAGGTCTTCGTGCGAGAGCGTCTCGAGCGGCTGCGTCTGCAGGGCTCGCCGCAGAATCTCCTCGACCTCGTCTCGCGTATACTCCGCCACGCTCAGATCGTATCCCAGCTGTACCCTTCGACCTCGAACGCCTGGTCTGCCAGGCTCTTCAAGAGCTCGTCGTCGTTGCTGTCGATCCGGCGGAAGTTGTGCTTGATGCGCACATTGGCCGATCGGGCGAAGGTGTGCAGGATGTCGATCTCGGGACGCGCCGCTTCGATGCCGTTCTTTTCGATCGAGGCTTGCACTCGGCTGATCGTGCAGGCCATGACGAACAGATCGATCATGATCTCGGCGAGGCGATAGCTCGCGAACTGCTTGCCGATGATGCCCTTGCCGTGCTTGCGAAGGATCTGGTCGGTTGCCTGGGCGAGATCCCGGCTCGAGTCCGCAAACAAGCCAACCTGCTCCTGAAGAGCCTCGTCCAGGCCCTCGAGCTTGATCTCCCCGCCGACGCCAGTCCGAAGCGCAGCGTGCTTGCGCGCGTAGTCGGAGAGCACCCCGAAGCCCTTGATCGGCTCGTTGAAGATGCCCTTCATCGTCGACGACAGCTCCTGCAGCTGGCTCGCCACCTCGTTCATGGCCTGGAGCGCAATGAGAAGCCGAAGGATCTCGTTGGTGCCCTCGAAGATTCGGTTGATCCGGCAGTCGCGAACGATTCGCTCGTACGGGTACTCCTTCATGAAGCCGTTGCCGGCTGCGATCTGAAGGGACTCGTCGGCGGTGCGCCAAAGGCATTCGGTCGCGTACACCTTCGAGATGGCTGCCTCGACTTGGTATTCCTTATACCCGGCGTCGATCAGGCCGCCGACCATGGTGACGGTGGCCTCCGCCGTGTAACAGTCGATCACCATCTGCGCGACCTTCTTCTTGATGAGGCCGTAGCTCGAGATCGGAGAGCCGAAGGTCTTGCGCTCGTTCGCCTGCTTGGTGGAGAGCATGATGAGGTTCTTCATCGCCCCGATGGACCCGCCGCCAAGGCCGGTCCGGCCGCTGTTGAGGATCGACATGGCTACCTTGAAGCCCTGACCGATTTCGCCGAGCACGTTCTTGTTGGGCACGCGCACGTTGTCCAAGTGGACCGTGGTCGTCGAGCTCGCGCGAAGGCCCATCTTGTCCTCGTGGGGACCGATGGTCACGCCCTCCATGTCCCTCGTGACGATGAAGCCGGTCATCTTCCCGCGCCCACCTTCTTCCACGGTCTTTGCGAAGACGGTGAAGAAGTCGGCAATGCCGCCGTTGGTGATCCAGAGCTTGTTGCCGGTGATGACCCAGTCGTCGCCGTCGCGCTCGGCCGTGGTCGTGACGGCCGCGGCATCGGACCCAGCGCCGGGCTCCGTCAAGCAGTACGCGGCAATCATCTCGCCTGTGGCGAGCTTGTCGTAGTAGCGCTCTTTCTGCTCGTCCGTGCCGAAGAGAAGGAGCCCACGCATGCCGATCGAACTGTGCGCACCGATGGTCACCGCGACCGAGGCGTCGTACTTGGCGACCTCTTGGAGGGTACGGGAGTAGGCCATGTTGCCGAGTCCCATGCCCCCATTCTCCTCGGGGATCACCAGACCGAACATCCCGAACTCCTTGAGCTCCTCGATGAAGTCCGCGGGCATTTCGCCAGCCTCGTCCCACTTGAAGAAGTCCTCGGCCCTCGGTCCCAAGAGCCCCTCGAGCGCGCCGGAGATGTCGCCAAGCGTCTCTTTCTCGGCCGCGGACACAGTGGGGAATGGGAAGATGACGTCTTGCTCGACGCGCCCCATGCACAGGGATCGCATGAAGCTAGTGGTTTCTTTGTCGGCCACGGTTCGCTCCTTTTTGGAAGGCGGTCATCATGCACGGCGAGCACCCGCTCGTCCATCCCCGCCGCTTCGATCCTAGGGCCGTTTCCACGACTCCCCAACGAAAAAAGGGCCGGCTGCATGTGCAGACCGACCCTCTTTCAGTGGCGCCCGTCGAAGGACGCTCGCGATTGGCTACTCAGCCGGCGCCGCGGAGGCAGCTGCGTCTGACTTGTTCTTGTTCTTGCCCAGGACACCCCAGAAGGCGGTGCCAGCGCCAAGGCGCCAGGCGAAGCCGGTGTTCGAGGAGCCGCCGCCGAAACGAATCCCAGGTCCGAGGTCGAAGAAGAACCAGGGCGCGACATTGTCGTTGGCCATGATTTCGACGCCCATACGGATCAGGATCGGAATCTCACCGAAGTTTTGGAAGCCGCTGCCGCCGAAGTAACCGCCCATGGGGAGGAATCCGCCCGTCACGACCGTGACTCGTTCATGAACGTCGATGGTGAAGGGTAGGCCGATCTCGCCTTTGAACCCGAACACGAACGTGTCGAATCGGGTGCTTCCGATCAAAATGCCCGGCTTCACGAGAAGCGCAAAGTCGTTCTGGACCTTGGGCTTCTTGTTGCTGATGAAGTTCCAACGAAGCATGCCGTTGATGCCGAGGCCGATCTTGACGAAACGACCCGTGTGCGCGGCCAGCCAGTCGGTGTAGACGAGCTCTCCGGAAAGGCCCCAGTCCATCTTGCCCTTGCCCTTGTTCCACCACTCGTACATCAGGCTTGGCGCACCGACGCCGCCGCTGTGCACCATGTCCTGTTCCAGCTTCTTCGCGCCGATCGTCGAATTCGCCGGTCCGGCTAGTGCGGGACTCGCCATCGCGAGCACCAAAGCGAACACACCAATTGCTCTTGCTGTCATTGTTCCAGCTGCTCCTTCCCCTAAGGTGGCCGAACCCTAGTGCACACGGGCACACCTCGCCAGCCATTATCCTCCTTATCGTCGGTAGGCATAATTTCCGTATTTCATAAATGATTACAGCACTTTGTTCTCGGCCGTCCTCTCGGTGATACATCGGGCGGCCCATGGATTGACCCGCCAGCCCCACTCCCCATAAGGGTCCGCAGGAGGATCCATGCGACATATTCTTTCGCTTCTCGTCATCACCACCGCGCTCGTAGGCTGCAAGAACCCGGGCGCCGATGTGGCCCCAGCCAGCGTCGAGGCCGCGCCCGAGTCCGAGGCCAAGGCGGCACCCAGCAAGCCCCTGGCATCGCTTTCGATCGACCCGTCCAATAGCAAGGTCGAGTTCGTCGGCGCCAAGGTCACGGCAAGCCACCCGGGCGGCTTCACCGATTTCGGTGGCAAGCTCGACTTGGGCGATCCGCTCGAGCAGAGCCGGATCGAAATCACGATTCAGACCGCGTCGCTCTACGCCGACAAGGAGAAGCTGACCAAGCACCTCAAGTCGCCGGACTTCTTCGACGTGGCCCAGTTCCCGACCGCGCTCTTCCGCTCGACGGAGATCAAGAAGGAAGGCGAGGGACATCTCATCAGTGGTGACCTCACGCTCCACGGCGTGACGAAGCGCATCAGCTTTCCTGCAAGCGTCGCCGTCACGGAAGCTCAGGTGAGCGCGAACTCCGAGTTCTCGATCGACCGAAAGGACTTCGGCATCGTCTATCCCGGCATGCCCGACGATCTGATTCGTGACCTCGTTGTCATCAAGCTCTCCCTCGCGCTGCCGCGCTAGGGCAGGGACTCGCGCATAGGCGGCCACGGCTGCAGGTCGAGAAGATCTTTCACCCGGATCTTCCCCGTCTCTCGCACGCCGGTGGCCGCGTCTGCGATGGTCCAGGAATGGGTGCCTTGCCCCATCGGCTGCGACTCGACGAAGATGCAACGAAGCTCGCCCTCCTCGAACTTGCACTGCGCTTGAATCGAGCGCAGGAGCTGCATGTTGTGCAGGTGCCCGTCTCCGAAGTTCCATCCGATCACGATTCCGGCGACTAGCTCGCCGTCGAGGTATTCGTACTCCTCGATGTCGTCGACGGCCTTTGGAAGGAGCGATTGAAGGCATCGACCGTGTAGGTGCATCGAGCGAAATCCGAGTACTTTGGAGAGGCTCGCGATAATCGTCTCTTCGTCCAACATGCCCTCGAGCTGCTCCGGCAGGCGCGGTGCGACCTTGACCAGATGCTCATCGAGCTTCTTCGAGGAGTCCCCCTTGAACAGCCAGACGCTGTACGCCCAATTGCCGGCGTAGTAGCGCATCGAACACAGGAACGAGGCACGCGACGGGACGAGATTTCCAAACAGAGGGACCAGCAGGAGCGCGAACACCAGGAAGGCTATCAAGAGCGGCGAGCTGACGCTGAAGGCGCTGACGTCCGCATAGTGACCGAACAGCACGAACGCTCCGTACACCATCAAGAAGTTCCACTCGATCGGCACGCCCATCGGGATGCTGCTCGTGATGAAGATGTGGAACAACAACATTACGACGAGGGCCACACTCGTCGTCGTGCCGCCGTCGCTGAATACCAGAACGATTGGGAAAACGTACTCGACCGCCGTGCCGGCGTGAGCCATCACGTGCGTCAAGCGCGAGGGGCGCAGGTCATCCGGATAGTTTCGATAGAGCAGCTTGCGAATCGGCCCAAAGCTGGTGAGGGGGCTGTTGCTCTGCATCACCGCAACGACCGACGGGAAGTGGTGATTCAGCTTCGAGGTCGCTGCCCACATCCACACGCCGACCCACACCAATTTCGAAGCGGGAAGCCAGTCGCTCACGAACATGAAACAGACCAGCGCCGTGTAGTAGTGCTCAGCGCGGGCCGAGAGGAATAGCGTCTTGTCAGTGAGCCCGAGGATCGGTAGCAGGACGATCGTCGGGGCGATCAAGGCCGGCGACAGCTCTGGCGCCATCAGCGCGCGGAACAAGAAAAACATGTTCGCGACGTACAGTGCGACGTCGAGCCAGGTCCGCTTGTAGCCACCAAAGATTGGAATCCCCGGAAAGAAGGGGACCTTCGTGGTGCCCGGCCTACAGAAGTAGAGCGCTCCGCCGACGGGTGGCTTGTAGCGCCCGGTAAGAGGACCGCTCCCACAACCGAGGCCGAGGCCCTCGAACGCCATGCTCCAGAGCACTGCCTTCTGAAATGCGATGGGCTCGAAATACCAGGCGCCGAACTTGCTGAGATCGCCAAGCCCCGGAGTGAACGCGCAGAAGAGGCTCCACACCCAGACGTAGAACGCGATCTTCAGGATGTAGACCAGGTACACGGGCCAAGGGGTGCCGTAGCCCTGAAGCGCCCAGGATTGGCACACCATCTTGACCCGTTCCGGGAAGGGTTTCTTCTGCCACTCGCGAACGTCGTATGGAGGCGGCGTGGGGTTGAGAAGCGCCATGCGCGGGAGACTAGCCAGCAAGGGCTGGGCTGTCACTGATCTCCAAGCGCGGCCGCGCAAAGATTTCGCGGTCCCAAGTTTTGACGAGTCGAATCTTGGGACCGTGGTATGCCACGCTCCTACTTAGTGAGGACGTTATGAGCGACTCTATTCCCGCAAAAAAACCGAAGCTCAAGCGAGCCGTCTACAACTCAGCCTTAGAGGACTTCCAAGTCGAGCTCGTCAGGCTGCAGAAGTGGATCCAGACCCAAGAGCTCAAGGTCGTCATCCTCTTCGAGGGGCGTGACGCCGCGGGCAAGGGTGGGGCGATCAAACGGATCACGCAGAGCCTCAATCCGCGCGTTTGCCGCGTCGAGGCGCTCGCCAAGCCGACCGAGCGTGAACGAACGCAATGGTACTTCCAACGCTATGTGCAGCACTTGCCCGCAGCAGGTGAGATGGTCTGCTTCGACCGCAGTTGGTACAACCGTGCCGGCGTCGAGCGAGTCATGGGCTTCTGCACCGAAGAGGAGTACCGCGAGTTTCTCCGGTCTTGTCCGCAGTTCGAGCGGATGCTGGTGCGTTCCGGCATCATCCTGATCAAGTACTGGTTCTCCGTCAGCGACGAGGAGCAGGAGCGCCGCTTCCAGAAACGAATGGAAGACCCCGTCCGGCGCTGGAAGCTGAGCCCCGTCGACATGGAGTCGCGAAGTCACTGGGTCGATTACTCGGTCGCCAAGGACGAGATGTTCGCGCACACGGACATCAAGCAGGCCCCCTGGTACGTGGTTCGCGGAGATGACAAGCGCCGAGCGCGCCTCAACGTGATCGCGCATCTCCTGAGCAAGATTCCCTACCAGGAGGTGCCGCAGCCCAAGCTCCAGCTGCCCGATCGGCAGAACAACGTGAAATACGTTCGGCCTCCGCTCGACGAGCAGACCTTCGTGCCCGAAATTTTTTGATCTAGCGAGCAAGTCCTGCGGCGGAGTTGACGTGGACCGGGATCGCGGCTGAAACCTTGCCGTTCGTGTTCGGGCATCGGGGCGATTGCCAAGCGTCCGAGAGAGCCACATGCTCACGCCTTAGGATTCTTACCCGCCCATGAAACCCGACTCGACATCGTCACCCGTGCGCGCACGGATCGTTTTGATCGCCCTGATCAGCCTCCTGCCGGTCGCCCTCGGATGCTCCGGCCTCTTCCAAAACCTCGGAGCGAAGTGGGTAGCGCGGCAAATCGGGGCCGAGTTCAACTTCGACGAAGCACAGAACGCTGCGACGCGTGCGTCGGTGGAGCGCTTGATCGCGGCTGCGCCCGCAGCCCTGAATAGCAAGGTCGACATGCTGGTCGCGACCGCCGACACCGCGCTCTCGAAGGGGTTCACGGAGCAGAAGCTGCGCGGGATGGAGCGACAGGTCGACAAGGTGCTCGACGTCGTGGCCGGCGCCATCATCGACGAGGCCTCGCCGATTCTTGCCACCTTGCGCGACGATCAGATCGACTTCGCCGAGGCGCGGATCAACGAGCGTCTCGACGAGGCCCGCGAGGAGCTGCAGGAGCCGAAAGAAGACCGGCTCGAGAAGCGTGCGGACAGCTTCGTCGGAGCGGTCGAGGACTGGGCCGGTGACATCAGCAGCGCGCAGGAGAAGTCGCTTCGGCAGTTCATCGCCAAGCTGCCCGATGAGGGCGCCTCTCGCCTGGCGGCTGACGAGAGGCGGGTCGAGCGAATGTCCGCGCTCATGCGAAAACACCCGAGTGCCGAAGCTATACGTGAGGGGCTCTGGCGCGAGTGGAAGGGCCGAGAAGACTGGGGTCCCAGCGCCCGACCGGGCACGGAACGCAGGGCCGAGGGCCGAGAAGCGATCCTATTCGTCTACGGCATGCTCACGCCCGAGCAGAAGGCACACGCGAGCGAGCACCTACACGAGCTGCACGACAAGTTGAAGTCGTTCCTGGGTGCCGTCGGTTCTTAGAAGAGCCAGCCCAAGAAGAACTTGAACACGTGCGAGTTGGTCCGGAAATCCGCAGAGGTAAAACTGTTCATGCCGATCGTGTAGCTGATGTCGAAGTTCAGCGGACCTAGATCGAACTGGGTGCCGAGGCGAAGACCGGCCACGTAAATCGCCAGCGGATATCCGGGAATGTCCTTTGGCTTGAACTTGAATGCCTTGCGATTGCCGTTGACGTCGGCGAAGCCCCGGATGTTGAACGTGCTCACCCAACCGCCGTAGACGAACAGCTTGAAATACGGGTTGGCATAAGGAACGTAGCCCGCTGTCAGCGGAATCTCGAGCTGGTTCATTCGAGCTCGTTGATTCACCAGCCCATCTGGGATCGGGTTGCCCTGCACTTCGGCGATGAGTTGCAGCTCCTCGCCGATGTCAAAGTAGAATCGGCTGAAGCCGATGGCCATCTCCCCGAAGATCTTGCCCGCCGTAACGCGCGCGCCGAGTTGCATGCCCCAATTCGGATAGCTGCTGGGGGATCGCCCGCCCACCGTGCCGGCAAAAGTGCCGTCGGGAAAATAGAGGTCGATCGGAGGCACACGCGGGACCAACGTCGTCGAGCCGACGCCGATGGCGACTTTGACGTCCATCTTGGGCACGGCCGATGCCGAGCCTGGCGTGAACCAGATCGCGGCGCATAGCGCGGTGAGGGCAAGGGCTGAAAGGAGTTTCTGCATCGTTCAATCCGTCAGGCGGGGAAGTAGTAGTCCTTGCCGTCGATGTGGAAGCGCTTGTCCATGATGCGCGGCCACATCGGTTTCACCCTCAGCTTCTCCTCCTGCCAGTTCTGGTGTTCTTCGCGGAGCTTCTCGTAGAGCTCCGGCATCTGCTCCTTCAGATTGATCTCTTCGGACTGGTCGGTGATGAGGTTGTAGAGCTCTGCCCAGCCGTCGCGCGTGCTCAAGATCAGCTTGTAATCGCCGTCGCGGATAGCCCAGATGTGGTCCGCTCGCCAGAACAGCGCTTCGTGCGGGCGCGCCTTGTTCTTTCCCGTGACGTAGGGGACGATGTTGACGCCGTCGTACTCTCGGTCGTCCGGAAGCACCCCGCCGGCCGCAGCCACCGAGGTCGCGTAGATGTCGGTCGAGGAGACGGGGTACTTGTACCGCGTGCCTGCCGGCACCTTGCCCTTCCACTTCATCATGAAGGGCACCCGAATGCCGCCTTCGAACTGGGTGAGCTTGCCGGCCTTGAGCGGGCCGTTGTCGGTCGCGTGCGTGTAGGAGGCGCCGCCGTTGTCGCTCAGGAACCAGATGATCGTGTTGTCCTCGATGCCGAGGTCCTTGATTTTCTGGTGGATGTCGCCGATCGCATCGTCGAGCGCCGAAATCATCGAGTAGTAGACCCGCTTGTTCTCGTCTTCGACGTGCGGGTACATGCAGTAGTACTCGACGGGCGCCTGGAAGGGGACGTGCGGCGCGGAGAAGGCGCCATAGATGAAGAAGGGCTCGTCCTTGTGCTCCTCCATGTATTTCATCATCTCGTCACGGAAGGCGAAGGTCAGGTACTCTTCCTCCTCGATCTCCTTCTGGTTGCGCATGATGGCCGCTTGCTCCTTGCGGCCGGTTTTCCATTGGTGCTGCGCGCTGAACGAGTCGTGCTCGTGGTTGATGATGCCCGACCAGTTCTTCTTCGGCGCATAGAGCGAGAAGGCGCCGTAGAAGCCGAACTGGTAGTCGAATCCACGGGCCATCGGAACCTGCTCGCGATGAACGCCGAGGTGCCACTTGCCGATGAGAGCGGTGTTGTAGTTGTACTTCTTGAGAATCTCCGAGAGCATGATCTCGCTCGGGGGCACGCCCTGCTTGTGTACCTGCCAGGCGGACGGGAACGAGGGCTTCGCCTTGACCTTGAACTCGCCGGTGTCGACCAGCCAGCGACCCGAGATGTATTCGACGTAGTTGCTCGGGTAGAACTCCATTACCTGGGTCTCGAAGCCGTAGCGGTTCTGGACCCGGCCGGTCATCAGGCCGGCGCGCGCAGGCGCGCAAGTGGGCGCTGTCGCGTAGCCTTCTTCGAAGACCACACCTTCAGCGCCGATCTGGTCGATGTTGGGTGTGGAGATGTGTTCGACCCCGTAGGCGCTCACCTCGTAGGGGCCGAGATCGTCAGCCAGCAAAATAATGATGTTTGGTTGGCGCTCTTTTTTGTCAGCCGGGAGCGGAGCGCTCATGAAGGCGCTCTTGCTCTCCTCGAGGTCCTTGTCCCACTTGAGGCGCCATTTGACGCGTGTGATGGAACAACTGACGAGAACGAGCGCGAGGCCGAGCAAGAGAAACGCGCGCAGGGGGCGGTGGTTCGTCATTACGCAGAAACCCGTACACCGGGATGCAAGCCCTTGGCAACCAGAATTCCCCCCCCCCGGCCTTCGATTCTGATCTAGTATCGGGCGCATGCGTGGGTTGTGTGTCGCGGCTCTGCTCGGGGCGCTGTTTATTTCTTCGATGCCTGCAGTTGCTCGAGCTGGAAACAGCGATGAGGTCAATGCCGGCCTCGATGTCACGCTCACGGGCGGTGCGGTCGTCGCGAACGTGTATACCGGTGCGGCGCTTTGGTACAATCCGGCCGGCCTGGCGCGGCTCGAAAAGGGGGCTTTCGAGCTCACGGGCATTACCCTCGAAATTCAGGTCATCAAGAATCCCGGGCTGGTCACGATCGACAGCATGCCTCCGGGCAAGAGCGAGGGTTCGAGCCTGAATTTCGCGGTGATTCCTCAAGCGGTCAGCTTCACGATCAAAATGAAGAACGAGAACCTGAAACTCGGGATTGGGCTCTTCAACTCCTCGCTTCGCCGCGAGTTCTTGACCGAGCAGGCGAGCTCGCCTCAGGGGGCCAGTCCGGAGGTCAAGGCGTTCGCGGGCCGAAACTCCAAACTCGACTTCTACCACATCAGCAGCGGGCTCGCGGGAACGTTCGGAAAGAACACCCGACAGAAGGTCCTCTTTGGAGGCGCCTTCGATCTGGTCGTCGCCAGCAGCCGGGTAGACGATAGCTATTCGGTTTTCTACGACGATGGAACTTCCGGTCAGCAATCGCAGGGAGAGGTCGGAACTCAGACTGGCTTTGGTTTCCAACTGAAGTCGGGGATTCAATGGGTCCCGATTCCAAAGGTTCGGATTGGGTTCTCCGTGGCCTCTCCGACCTATGTGTTCGCCGTGCTCGAGCGCTTCGCGACCTCGTCCGCCCAAGCGCCTCCGGCCGGGACGATCGATACGGTGAACCCACAGCTTGCGGCAGGCAGCGAGGGGCGAGGTGGACGAGGCGTCTGGTGGGGTGTGGAACCGGGCAATCTTCGGTTTGGAGTCGCCTACGTTGGGCATTGGGGCTGGGTGGAAGCCGATCTGATCTACTACTTTCGTCTCCGTGAAGAGGGGCTCGGCCTCGACCTGCGTGGCTTCCTCAATGGACGAATCGGGAGCGCCTTTCGCGTGAGCAAGAATGTGAAGCTCGGCCTCGGTCTGTTCACGGACTTCAGTCAGGTCGATCAGCTCACCCGTGCTCCGCTGGCCACCCGCAAAGTCGACTTCTACGGCGTTCATCTCGGGATCCTCTACTCGAGCAAGGAAGTGCATCCAGACCGACAAACGACTGCCGAAGAGGACGAAGGCATCGGCTTCTCGATCGCGGTCGGAATTCGCTACGCGCACGGCCGCGGAGACACGCTTGGGGTGCAGTTCCCTGCGCAGTACGATCCAAGCGCCGTTCAATTGGTCCCCATTGCGACCAAGGTGAACGAGATCGCCATCAACCTCGGGGCCAATGTCGCCTTCTAGCGCAGCGACCCAAGCGCCCGAGGACCGCGGGTTTCGAAAGATCGTTCCGCTCGCGCGCGTGCAGCTCCTGACCGACGCGCTTTTCGCGCTGTCGATGATGGTGATTCTGCTCCAGGTCGAATACCCGGACCCAGACATCATCGTGACGGATGAGCAGATTCGGGAGTTCCTCGTCGAGCAGGCGCTGGCCATCGAGGTCTTCGCGGTCACGTTCCTCTTGATCGCGATCTACTGGGTCAAGCACATGGAGCAGTTCGGCTACATCCGGGAGATCGACTACCGGCTGCTTTGGTTGCAGCTCGGCTATCTTCTATTCCTGGTGTTGCTCCCGGTCTTGAACGCATATGCGGTGCTGTACCCTCTGCATCCCTTGGTGTTCGTCAGCTATTGCGGCGTGCTCGTCGGCATGGGGTTCTTCTCGGCAGCGAGCTGGCGCTATGCGGCCAAGGGGGGGCGCCTCTTGAACAAGGCAGCCGACCCGGAAGTCGTTCGAAGGATTTGGCAAGACGCGCTCATCGAGCCCGTCACCGCCGCCGCCGCGATTGGGGTCGCCTTCTGGAGCGTCGAGGCGGGCCAGGCCGCTCTTCTGGTCATCCCTCTTGCGTTCGGCATCCAGCGCTGGCGCGGCAAACGCAATGCGCAACCCTCCGCCGACAGATGAGCTGGGTGCGGTGCGCTTGTCTGGTCGTGCTGCTGGCCGTCGCGAACACTGCGGCCGCCGGCAATAGCGACGAGGTGAACGCCGGTGTCGACGTTACCCTGACCGGCGGGGCTGTCGTCGCGAACGTCACGACCGGGGCATCGCTTTGGTACAACCCTGCGGGCCTCGCACGAATCCCCGATAGCTCCTTCGAGATCACGGGCGTCACCTTCAAGACCTCGATTGTTCGTTATCCGGGTTTGCTATCTCTCGAAACGGGCGAAGAGAGCGGCGGTCGCACTACGAATTTGTCCCTCATACCCGAGGCACTCACGTTCACGGTCGGCCTGAAGAAGGCCATGCTCGGGATCGGCATCTTCAACTCGTCTCTTCGTCGCGAGCTCATCCAAGAAGACGTCGCGAGCTCTTCGGGCCTCGTTCCGGAGGCCGTTTGGCAGGGCTCCGTCAACGCACGAACCGACTTCGTGCACGTGAGCACAGGCCTGGCGCATAACTTCGACAAGCGACGGCAGAAGGTCTTGTTCGGCGGTGCGTTCGATCTAATCGTCGGAACGAACCGAGCCGACTCGCTGATCGCGGGCACCTACGACAATGGCGCTTCAGGCGCTTTCTCCGATAGCTTGTTAGAGACGGACGCGGGTTTTGGCCTTCAGATCAGAGCGGGGCTCCAATGGGTACCCATTCCGCAAATTCGTGTCGGCTTCATGCTCTCGACTCCGAGCTACATGTTTATGCTGGTGGAGCGGAGGTCTGGGGCAAGCATCGCGTCGCCTCCCGATGGCTCGGGTGACCCCACCGAGGCGGAGACGGTGTCCACTCGACGGTTTCGCGGCGGTTGGTTCGGTGCAGAGCCCGGGACGATGCGCGCCGGGCTCGTCTACATTGGCAGGTGGGGGTGGGTGGAGGCCGATCTAGTCGTCGACTTCCGACTTCAAAGCTCGAAGTTCCTTTTCACCAACAAGACCGTCGCCAACGTTCGGGCGGCCAGCGTTTTCGACGTGAGCAAGCACTTGAAGATCGGCGTGGGCGCGTTCACCGACTTCAGCCAGACGCGCGATCTCATCAGCTTGGGTGACCGCAAGGTCGACTTCTTCGGCGCGAACGTTGGCTTTCTGTTTTCCACTCGCGACACTCGACCGGACGCGCAGCACTCCGAGGCCGATCAAGACAAAGTGCCGGTCGCGCTTGCGGTCGGCGTTCGATACTCGTACGGGCGCGGCGACACCCTCGGCGCCGTGTTTCCGGCTGCCTATGATCTCGACGCCATCGAACTCCGGGCGGTCCCCACCGTAGTTCACGACCTCGACTTCAACTTCGGGGTCAAGGTTCTATTCTGAAGAGGTCGCGGAAGCGACCCCACCAGGCGCCGCCGAGAGCGTAGACCCCTCCGAAGAAGAGCAACTCAGCCGTGGCGAGTAGCCCAACGAACCAGTGGAGCTGCTGCTCGCGACCGAGGCCGAGTACCTCCGGAAACGTGCCTTCCGCGACGACGCTGTAGTGAGAGGCGATTGGAAACACCAGCGCCGCAAACTGCAAGACCACGTGGACTGCCAGTAGCGAGCAGCCGAAGCGATGGCGCCTGTGTGAGATCGCGTCGCTCGAAGGGACGCGCTTGAACAAGCGGAAGAGCTTCGACTTCAGTTGCTTGAAGCCCTCCTTGCCCAGCAAGAAGATGCTGCTGAGGCTGATCACCTCGCCGGCGCCGAGCATGACCGCGATCACGCCGACCATCGCGCCGTTGGCAAGCCCGAGAATCGGCAGCAACAAGCCGACTACGCCGAGAAGGTTGCCTACGACGAAGACTGCGAGGCCAAGCCGATACCGCAAGGTCGGCGGCGGCCCGGGCGCCTCCGGGCTGGCGGGCGTTTCCGGGGGGGCGTATCGAAAGAGCCGCGAGAAGCGGACCCGCCACTCCGGGCCAAGCACATACGCAGCAGCGAGGAACATCAGCTCCGCCGCGACGACGCCCCAGACGAAGGCAGGGCCCTGCTCGGAGAACGAGAGGCCCCAGAGCGAGGGCAGGGGGTCCTCGGCCGTCGCCCGTGAGTAGGAGAGCACCGCTGCGGACCAGACGCCGAGGTACAGGGCGAGATGGGCGAGCAAAAGCCCGATGCCCAAGTAGCTTCGACGGGCGCTGCGAGGGGGGGCCTTCGCCGCGGAGCCGGGTCGTTCGACTCGGTCCTCGGACAGAAACGCCACGCTTCCAAGCGTGAGCGCCTCCCCTGAGGCGACGAGGGCGACGATCCAGCCGGCGCCCGGCGTCGTGGCGTAGCCGAACGCGGCGAGCGAAAGGCCCGCGATCGACATCAGGTTCCCTAGCGTGAACACGACGAACCCCATCGCTGCCGACCATGACACAGATTCGCTCGGGACGGTCGCGAACCACTCAAGCGGCCGCAGTCACAGCTCAGCCCCCGATCCCGACCGTTCGCCCGTCTCCGATCTCCTTCCTTTGACACCCTGGTGGCCCGGGCTCTACTAGCCCCACGATGAGCTCGACCCCCGACGATTTGAAGCCCGGACTCCCCTTTTCGCTGGTCAACAAGCTCGATGGGCTCAGCAAGAAGATGATCCCCATCGACGCCGACCGCGTGATGAAGCTCGCCGAGAGGATCACCGGCCTGAGCGATTGGGGGGAGGGCGGTTTCAGGCAGCGGCTCGAGGCCACCGTCGACGGGCTCAACGCCGCGAATCTCAATACGACCGGCCTGCTTGGCGCCCGCTACGTGCTCAACTGGCATCTCGGCAACAAGCTGCGGATCATCGATTTCGCCAAGCGGCATCCCGAGCTCGACGAAGTCCAGATTGAACGACCCCTCGTCATCACTGGCTTCTTCCGCACCGGCACCACGTTTCTGCACAACGTGCTCGCCGCGGATCCAAACAATCGCGTGGCGAAAGCCTGGGAGCTTTCGTACCCCCTCGGTCGGCTTGGCGACCCCCTTGGAGATGTCGCCTGGCGGCGCGCTCAGGCGAAGTTCACGTTCGGTTTCAATCAGGCCGCGATCCCCGATCAGGGCGTCGCGCACCACGTGACCGCGGACTCGTACGAGGAGTGCTTCTTCCTTCTCGAAAACGACATGGCAGTGCTCACGTTCTGGGTCGGTTTTGCTGCCTACGAGTACGCGAACGCCATGCTCGATTGGGACATGACGGAGCCGTATGAGGCTCACAAGCTTCAGCTCAAAATGTTGAACGCTCAGCGTTCGGCCGAGCGCTGGGTGCTGAAGTGCCCCTGGCACATCTGGAACATGGAAGCCTTGATGACGGTCTACCCCGACGCGCAGATCATCTTCACCCATCGCGACATCGCCAAGGCGCTCGCGTCTCATTGCAGCCTCTCCGCCAAGATGGCGTCAAAGCTCAAGAGGACCCTCGATGTGAACGAGCTCGGCCAGTTCTGGCTCGACTATGCGAAAATCGGCCTCGACCGCGCGATGGAAGCGCGAAAGACCATCCCTGAATCACAGATCTACGATGTTCGCCTTCGCGACATGATGGCCAGTCCGATGACGGTCCTGCAGGACATCTACTCGCACTTCGATCTCGAGTTCACCGAGGAGACCGCGGCAGCCCTCGAAGAGCGCATCGCGGAGAAGCCCACCTCTCAGGAAGGCGAGCACGAGTACAGCATCGAGGAGTTTGGCCTGACGAACGAACAGGTCCGCGAGACGCTCAAGACGTACAACGAGCGGTTCGGCGTCTAGCTCGCTATCGCACTTCGAACGATTCGAGGTGAAGGAACGTGCGTTTGATCGCCTTGGCCCGCACGTAGCGCGCGCTGGTCGGTTCGACCTTCAGCGTCCAGGTCGTGAACGGCTCGACCCGTCGGCCGATCTCCTCCCAGTCCTCCCCGTTGAGGCTGATTTCGATCGCCAGCGGGAAGGAACGGTCTCGGCAGCAGTCGCGGCGGTTGCCAACGTCGACGCGCTCGATCGTCGTTGGCGCCCCGAGGTCGAGCTCGACCCAGGGCTCGGACTCGCGCTGGGTGTGGAAGAAGATGCCGGTCTCGTTGCCGTCGCATACTCCCTGCTCCGGCGAGAAGCCCTTGTACGTGCTGCTGGTACGCCAGGGCTTGCCGTCTGCGAGGTTGGGGCCCTGGATCACTCGCGCACCGAGCTGGAATCCCAGAACCACGAGGAGCGACACGAATGCGAGTGCGACGCCGGTGCGAAGGAGGCGTCGCCGGAGCGCTTGCTGAAGCTGGCGTTCGGGCGCTCGCGCGACATCGAGGAGCGTCCGTGCCGAGACTGCCAGCGCCTCGGCTTCGTCCGGGCGCACCCGAAGGTTTGCTTCGAGGCCGTCCGCGCTCGATGACGAGTCGAGGAGCTCACAGACGCGCGCGAAGGAAACGGAACTCGGCAGCGCGCCGTTGATCGGGAGCCGCAGAGCTTCGTATTCTGCGAGGTCGTCCAGACTCCGGCCCATCGCGAGCAACGATGCCAGGACGCTCTCTCGGTGAAGCAGCGCGGAAACCACCTCGCCCGATCCCGAACGAAGAGGGGTGACCGGATGCAGCGCCCGGTCGCCCGCTTCTGCAGCCGTCATCGCGTATTGCTCGAGCCGAGTTCGTCGGTGTGACTTCGCCGCCACTCTTAGCTGATTCTCTCCGATCGCTTTGCCTTGCCAGAACCAGCCACAAAAGCGCCCCATGAACGTGTCACTCATCGTCTTGTCCCGGTTTGAGCCCGACTCTTCTGAGGGCCATCTCCGTCTCTGGGGACTCGTGGTCCCGCTTGAAGAGATAGAAGTCGCCGATGTGCGCGACCAGCCCATACGGATACTCGTCGATCGTCTTCTGCGCGTTCTTCTTCGCGTTCTGACGTCGGAACTTGCGGATCAGCAGATACTCCGCGTCGCCCGAGCCCGTGCGAAACGGGTAGGCGGTGATGCGATTGGACGTGTGGGGGTTCTCCGTATCGGTCGCCGCCACGCTGGCCTCGGGGGGAATCATGGCGACCACGCGTTGCAAGTCTTCGTACCGGGCCCGCTCTGCGTCGGTGACGTGGAAGGGGATCTTCTGAAAGCCACCGACGAACCGGGTAGGCCGCAGGATCGCGCCGAACGACAAGCTGTGGAGCACGATGCCCACCAGCAGTGCGGTCAACGCGGCTCGCCGGTGCACGACGCCGGAGGGCGAACGGCCCATGGCCGACAATGCGAGCACGGAAGTGCCGAAGAGATAGGGGATCCAATGCGAGGTGTACTGAAAGCTGATCGACACCGTGGGCTTGTAGTCCGTCGTCAGCAGCGTGAAGAAGAAGCCCGCGAAGAGGAGCCATACATAGGCCCAGCGTCTCAGCGAGAGAAACACCAGCGGCGCCAGGAGATGGAGCGCGTACGTCAGCTTCTCTTCGGTCAGCAGGGTGGACAGGACGTAGGTGGGGTTCGTGAGCAAGGTCATGACGACCCCGCCGTAGCCCTTCACGCCCGGAGGCATCAGCTCCTTGTAGAGGTTCGCGAACCACCAGGTCCCCGCCATCGGCATGACGACGAACTTGATCAGCACGAATGCGGCAACGGAGAGGATGGCCATCCAGACGCCGGTCCGGAGACGGTATCCCGTGAAGATCATGAAGACTCCGAGCGTCGCCAAGCCGACGGGCACGTCCTCTCGGATCGATACGCAGATGGCCCAGATCAACCAAAGCAGCACCGTGCGATGTGTGGCGAGAGCCCAGAACAAAGAGAAGAGGAAGAAGATGCACGTCGGCAGATAGTGAAAGTCGTAGAAGTTGAGGCCGTGCAGCGGCGCGTAGAGAAGATACGCGCTGCTAACCATCGCGGCCGACCACCGCGGCACTTGCGTCTTGGCAAACCCGTAGAGGGGAAGGGCCGCAAATCCGAGCAAGACGGACTGAAGGATCAGGAGTGTCTCCGCGCGAGGCGACAACCAGTAGAACGGGACGAACAGATAGAGAACGAAGTTGGCGTGGCCGGCCAACAGACTGCCCCCGGAGGGGCCGAATAGAACCGGCGCCCGAAACCCGTGCCCGCTCGACGCGTTGAACATCAGGTTGTCGAGGATTCCGAGATCGAACGATGTGGTCGCCAGGCGATGGTGCTGTTCGATGGACCAATAGGCGGTGTAGCTGGAGTAGCCAATCGCCGAGGCGACGACGAGAGCGAGCGGTGCGAGTCGGCGGACGCGCGCCGGTAGTCGCTCGTATCGAGCGGACACACCATCGAGCAGATGGCGCGAGAACGTCATCCCGCTCACCCAGAGGCTACGCTCCAGGAGAAGCAAGGTCGCGCCGAGGAGCACGAGAAACGTGAGCTTGTTGTCTTGCCAGACGTGGTTGGTTCCGAGCGCTGCGATCGCCCACACGAGCGCGAGCGGCGACCAGCGCTTGGATGCGATGACGATCGCCTCGGCGCCACGATTCTTTCGGAGGAGGACCGCAAGGCCAGATATCGTCGTGCCGACCGCGCCTCCGACGAGCGTCACGACGACGAGGCGGATGCGACGCAGTCGGGACATCGTGTTGTCTGCGAAGAAGCTCGCCGGGTCCTCGATAAGAACCGCTCCACCAATCGCGAGGGCAAGCAGTGCGCAGGTGATCGAGAGCAGGAGTACTGCCCTCAGGAATGGAGACCAGTCGATCGCAGGCCGTGACTCAGATGCTTCCGTGCTCCCCATCGTCCGCTGCTCAGCGCTTTCGAATCCAGAGTTGCTCGTCCTTGCGCGTCGCGACGTGCGTAAATTGACGTCCTGGGCGTGGCACGCCGTTCCCGCACTTCGGTCCGTAGACGATGAAGTCCACGTCTCCCATGGCTTCCTCGAACTCGACCTCGTCGTCAGGAATGGGCTTGAACCCTTTGATCTTGGCAGGCTGTCGATCGCGGACGTTCAGGTCGCGAACGTAAAAGAAACCCGGCTCGAACGTGGCGCGGCACCCGGCGTAAAGGACGACGTTGGATGACTGGAACTCGGGAGCCTCGCCCGGCATGGGGCCATAGTAGAACGAGCCTGCCGTCTTAGGGCGTTTGATCGTGTTCACGAACTCGAAGAATCGAAGGTCCCCGCCGAGCGAGTCGAAGCCGATGGCTTTTCGCCTGGCCCACACGACGTGAGTGATGCCCAGGTCCTGGTAGAGCTCATATACCTGCTGCGGGGACTCCAAGAGCCCGTATCGGATGCCGGTCTGCAACCCGGACATGTCCGTGACGACACGCGCGCCGAGCCCAAGGCGTGGATTGAGCTCGTGGAGCAAGACACTCGAGTCTGCGGGTAGGGCGTCTCCTATCGACTGAAGTGGGTCGAACACGCGCTCGCGCAATGCCCAGTTGCCCTTGTATCCGCTCTCGATGAGCCGCGCCGAGTGCACCATGGGCAAGTCGCGGATCATGGCGTGGCTCCGAATGAACAGCGCATCGCCGCCCCAGACGACCTGCATCGCAATGAGGGCGACGAGCGGAATGCGAGCGAGGCGTGCCTGACGCCAGGTCAGGATGAGCCCCGCCACGACTACGCAGGCCATCCACGGAAGCAGCAGCTGCAGGTATCGCTCGACGTGCGAGAACGCGAACCAGGTGAAGATGCCGAGCTGGGTCGCAAAGAACAGGGCCCAGGTTCGCTTTGTGCCGCGCAAGAACGGAAGCCACAGAACGCTCAGCGTGAACAGCGAACCGAAGTACGGCATCTGCCCGTGAAACCTTCCAGCCGTGTACGAGCCGAACGCGTAGCCCCAGCCTGCCGCGAGGGTCTGACTCACTTGTTCGAGAACAGTTCCTCGGGGGCGCCGAACCTGGCGCTCCCAGTTCCACTCCATGAGCGAGGACATGTCGGCGTTCCATGGATCGGGAGTCAGGTGTCGATGAAGCGCCGGGAACAGCGGATCGCCATACCAGGCCCAGTTCTTCGCCCACAAAGGAGAAGTCAGCACGATGCCCGCGACGACCACGGTGGTCGGCCCGAGTAGCCAAGCGAGATTGCGGCGGTCCTTGATGGCGAGATAGATGGCCCGCCCCGTGATCAAGAGAGCTGGGCCGACGATGAGGGAGATCGCCTGGTACTTCGTCATGAGGGCACCGGCAGCGCAGATCGCGAGCAGGAGACCGTTGCGCCAGTCGAGGCTCACCCAAGCACGACGACAGGCGAGGAAGATCGGAATCGCCCAAAACGCAGCGATGTGGTCGTTGCCGGTGTGGAGGCCCGCGTCGTAGATGAAAACCGAGGGGAAGAGAAAGAGCGCGACCCAGGCGATTCCGGCTCGCGTGTCGGGGACGAGCCATTCGACGAGTACCGGGATGCTTGCGAGGGTCACCAAGAACAGCAGAAACTCGATGTGGGCGGCGAGCGCGGTCGTTTGAAAGAGGTCGAACGTCGGGAGCTGGAAGCCCCAGGAGTAGATGACGGCGGCCATATTGGGCAGGCCCTCGTAGAGCCAGCCCTCCTGGGATCGCCGAATCGCACCTTCGGCCGCCCATCCCTGACCGAGGCCGAGGTGGTACCAAACCGAATCGAAGGCCGTGTTCTTGGGGCTCAGAATGCTCAGGTAGAGCCCCGCGAGGCAGGCAATGCCAAACACGACGAGAGCGGCGTGCCAAAGCTTGGTGCTGCCGAACGAGAACTCGCTCAGTGAGCTCCTGCGGCCCCAGAGCTCGCTGAGCTGCTCGCGCGAAGCGATCGCCCCGAGCGTGAACATCGCCGATGGGAGGGCAATGGCCCAGGCTGCACTGAAAAGCCCGAGGATCCCGCCCATGAAATTGAGCAGATAAAACGCGTAGACACCACAGGCGGTGGCCTGAATGAGGCGCTCCCGGATGGGCAGATCCGGGGTGAGCCTCTGTACGACGGCCAGGCCCACCACGAAGCAGGAGAGCAGCCAGAACAGGGCGCCGACGATGGGGATCGCGAACTTCCAGAACAGCCACTTCTCGATGGGGATGTGGGTATTGAGGACCGCGCCGAAGCCGATGAGGGCCCCAAGCACGCCTGCGGCGACTAGCCATCCCCGAACGCGATCGAGAGCGCTCGGGCTCGTCACGGGCTTGGTCATGCCCGAGGGCTCCGCATGTTCACCATTCGTCCGCTCGAACGAGAAGGGGTCGGGCGCCGCCACACGGCCGCGTGTATACTCCGCTTCCACGTAGATGGCGAGTCGATCTGATTTCTGGCGCCTCTTGGTCCGTCTGATTGGTCCTGCCCTGCTGGTGGTGGTCGTTTGGCGGCTGGACGACAAGGCTGCACTCTGGAGCTCCGTCACGGATGCCGATCCGCGGCTCCTCGCCGCGGCCCTTCTCCTCAACATTCCGGTCGTTCACTTCAAGGTGGTGCGCTGGCGTGAACTGCTGAGCGGGCGCGGCTATCACTACCCGCTCGGGCGGAGCTATGCCGCCGTCCTGTCTTCCCTCTATTTGGGCATGCTCACCCCCGGCCGAGTGGGTGACGTGCTGCGAGTTCAATACGTGAAGCGCGAGATCGACGTGCCCTACGCCGAGGGCCTCGCGGTCACGGTGATGGACCGATTCTGTGACCTCTACGTGCTCGCGGCCGTGGTCGCGCTGGGCACGGTCCACTTCGCCACGGCGCTCGACAGCAACCTCGTCTACGTAAGTTGGGTTTCGGTGGCGATCGCCGCGCTCGCACCCTCGCTCTTTCTTTTCAAAGGGCCTGCCGACCTTCTCGGTCGAGTGCTGGGCCGATTGAGCGCTCGCTGGCACACGAGCCTCTCTTCCTTGCTCACTGCCCTGCGCGCCCTCATTCGCAAAGCGCTCTTCGTCGCCATTCCGCTCACGGCGGCCTCTTTCGCGATCAACTACTTGCAGGGCTGGCTCATCGCGCAGGCCATGGGCATCGAGCTCAGCTTCGTGGATGTCGCGAGTCTGCTCGCGACGACGAGCTTGCTCGGCTTGATGCCGATCTCCGTGTCTGGCGTCGGGGTTCGCGAGTTGTTTCTCGCCCTCGTGTTTCCCGCCCTTGGCTTGCTGGCCGCCCAGGGGGTCGCGTTCGGCCTGCTCGTCTTCGTGTGCAATTACGTCGCCATCGTGCTGGCCGGCTTCATTGCCTGGCAGGTCTCCCCGCCACCATTCGACGTTCGCGATCCAGCCGAGGCAGACCTAGAAGGGCCAGAACGTGGCGACCGGGAGGGCCGCTAGGAACACCAGTCCGGCGTACGCAAACCAAGCATTGAACTGTCGCGGCCCAATTGCCTTGAAGAACGCGATCGTCACGAACACAGGGACGAGGTGGGCGTTGTAGATGAACTTGATCGGCGTATTCGCGCCGGGAAGGAGCGCGTCGCCCATGAGCCAATAGAAGTAGAGCGCGAGCGCTAGGACGAAGTAGACGACCATCAGCGCGTCCGCGTCTGCATCCGGATCGCCGCGTGCGAGCCGCCGCCCGGTGGCGACGACCCCGCCCATGAATCGCATCGCAAGGAGCGGAAGCATGAGCAGCGCCACGACGAAAAGCACGCGCTTGGGCCAGCGCTTTCCTTCAGTTCGGTACTTCGGCGACGAGAAATAGAGCCACTGGTCGCCCCAGAACTCCGAGTAGGCGATCGTCGGAAAGCTGTTCGATATGTTGTTTGTGACCTTGGGCTCCCCGTCGTAGCCAAAGGCAGGATTCAGGAGATTCGGCTCTCGAAGCAGGTCTGCGAAGTAGAAGCTCGTGAAGTAGTGCACCCGGTCGAGATCATCCCGGTAGTCACGAAACTTTCCGACCCAGCTCTCGTTGTAGCCAGCCTTGAACGTGCCGATCTGCTGCCAGCGATAGACCGGCCAGGACAAGCTGAGCGTGCCCGCGACGATCGCGAAGAGCGCCGCCCTCGAGAAGAACGCCCAGCTGAGGACGCCTCGTTCACGCGCGAGGGCGATGACCCCGGCAAGAGACAAGACGAAGACCGGCGCCGCGGCGAAGGGCCGGGTCATACCGAGCAAACCGATCACCAAGCCGAAGCCCCCGACGGCGGCCCAGTCACGCCAGCCGGCGCGTGTTGGGCGCTTCCGAAACCAAAGCCAAACCGCCAGCCCAAGCGCTGACAAACCCACCACCGCATTGTCCGGGTGTGTCATCGCCCCGAGTTTCTGGAAGCCCGGAAAGCTGAGCAGCACGAGTGAAGCTGCGGTGGCGCCCCTCCAATCCGGAATCAGCTTCGGGATGATGAGATAAATCCAGCAAAGATAGAAGAGCGTCAGGTAGAGGATGTTGGTGAAGCGCAGCAGGTGTATGAGCTCTCCTGTGCTGTGCCCCTCTTTGAGTTTGCCCTTGTGGATGTCTTCGACGAAGGGAAGTGCCGGCATGTAATACAGGGGCGGGTTGTAGGCGCGCGAACTCGCATGAAGTCCGGCAGACGCGACCCGAGCGCTGTGCAGGCGGTAGTCGTAGGACTTGTTGTTGTAGGCTGCGGCGTTCCACACCACGAGCGCGAGCTTGATCAGGAGCGCGCCGGCGACGACGATCCGTGCGTTGCGTTCGTTGAGCCAGGCTCTTCGTGAAACGGAGGTCCTTGCCTTGGGTCGAAGCGAGTCGCTCCCGTTCTTTCCGTGGTCCATCGGGGCCATGCTCGGAGTCGATCTGTGCCACGCTCGCGATGGCGACGCCAACACAGTTTCTCCGCTCTCAAGTCAGCAATCTCGCTTCATGGCGGAAAAACGGGACAGGCATTTGGGCCAGTGCTAAGAGGCGTGGAGTAGCGCCTGCGAATATGAAGCTGATCATTCAAATCCCTTGTCTCAACGAGAAGGACCATTTGGGCGCGACCTTTGCAGATCTCCCGCGCTCCATCCCTGGTGTGGATAGCATCGAAGTGCTCATCATCGATGATGGAAGCAGCGATGGCACGTCGCAGGTCGCGGAAGACTTGGGCGTCCATCATATCGTGCGGTTTCCGCGAAATCGCGGCCTCGCGGCGGCCCACATGGCGGGACTCGATGCTTGCTTGAGACTTGGCGCCGACGTGGTCGTCAACACCGATGCGGACAATCAATATCGGGGCGAGGACATCGCCGCCCTGGTGGCGCCGATTGTCGCCGGGACGGCGGACATCGTCGTCGGCGATCGCCAGACGGACGAGATCAAGCACTTCTCCTGGCTCAAGCGGCGCCTGCAGCGATGGGGCTCGAGTCTGGTCCGCCGTGCTTCGGGCACCGAGGTGCAGGACTCGACGAGCGGTTTTCGCGCGATGAACCGTAAGGCGATCTCGACGCTCTTCGTGCACAACAAGTTCAGCTACACGCTCGAGACGATGATCCAGGCCGGCAATGCGGGCCTCGTGGTCGCGAACGCGAAGATCCGAACCAACCCGAAGACGCGCGAGTCGAGGCTCTTCTCTTCGGTACCGCAGTACCTCCGACGCAACGGCCCGGTGATCTTTCGTTCGTACGGGATGTACTGGCCCATGCAAACCTTCGGCTACATCGCGCTCGGCCTGCTGGCGGTGGGCCTCGTGCTCGGAGGGCGGTTCGCCTACTACTACCTGAGCGACCCGGACACGAGCTCTCATGTCCAATCGCTCCAGGTGGCCATCGGCGCCATCGTGCTCGCTTTCCTCGTGGCGCTGATGGTGCTTCTCAGCGACCTGCTCGCGGCGAACCGCCGCCTGAGCGAAGAGGTGCTGGTGCGAGTGCGCCGTCTCGACGCGATCTTGGCGTCAGGCCAACTCTCGCACGGGCTCGAACTGGATGGCATTCACAGCACGGCCGCGAAGCCGTGGACCGTCGAGGCTCGGCTTCCCGCCGAGCGAGGGGAGTACGCCGAGTGACCCAGGACAACGTCGTTGGCAACTTCTACGACAAGTACGCCACCAAGAACCGCATCAGTGCTGCGCTGGTCAATAGTTTCCTCTCGTCCGTCACATCGCTATACCAGCGCGCCGGCGCCAAGACCGTTCTCGAAGTCGGGTGCGGAGAGGGCAAGCTTGCCGATCATTTGGTTCGGTCTGCGCCGCGACCCGAACGGTTTCTTGCGACGGACCTGAGCCTAGAGCGACGGGACCCGAACATCGACCCCTTGATCGAGTTCCGCGAGGCCTCGGTCTACGAGCTTCCGTTCGAGAGCGGGAGCTTCGACTTGGTCATTTGCTGTGAGGTCCTCGAACATCTCGAACGTCCCCGTGAGGCGCTCGACGAGGTCGCCCGTGTGGCGCGCGATTTCGTGCTGCTCAGCACTCCCTGGGAGCCGGTCTGGCGTGCAATGAACATGGCCCGCGGGAAGTACCTCCGCGACCTAGGAAACACCCCAGGTCATATCCAGCACTTCGGCCGCCGCGATTTGGTGAAGCTTGCCGAGACGCGCCTCGAGGTCGTCTCAGTGCGAAAGCCCATCCCTTGGACCGCCATTCTAGGGAAGCCGCGCCCCTAACCGTGCTCGGGAGGCTGCGCTTGCCGCGCTGGATCGGAGAGACTACACCCGCATCGAACCGGCCGGGGAAACGGGCCTGGGAGGAGAATCGATGAGAAATAGAGTAATCCTACGTAGTCTGATCGTGGCTTCGGCGCTGCTGGCGCTGAGCGCGTGCAAAAAGGATGATAGCGCGACGACAGCGGCTTCGGCAGGCGCCGATCCAGTCCTGCTCCTCGACGCGGGCGCCGAGCCGAGAGCAGCGCTCCGCTACAAGATCAGCAACGGGACGATCACCAAGTCCAACATGGACTTCACCATGGCGACGCTGGCGACCACCAGCGATGCCGCCGCGCTCTCCGTAGTGCCTGGTGTTCGACTTCACATCGTATCGGGGCCGACGATGGCGACCGACGACGGCATCAAGTTCGAGGTGAACATCGTCAAGGCCGAGGCCGCCGTGCCTCAGGGCGTCGACCCCAAAGTGGCTGAAGATCTTCGTACTAGCGCTGCGATTCTCGACGACGTCGGGGGTACGGTCGAGATGGACGATCGCGGTGTGATGATCTCTACGGAGCTAAACGACAAAGCGAAAAGCCCGGACCTTCCAGTCCGCCTGCTCATGATGATCGTGAACGCGCGAACGACGCTCTCCCGCGTGGTGCTACCGGGCGAAGCGGTTGGCCTCGGTGCCCGTTGGGAGGCTCGCAAAGAGATCGAGCTCTACGGCTTCAAGGTCTCGCAGGTCGACACCTACACCCTCGTCGAGCGCGTCGGTGACGAGATCAAGCTCAACGTGACGGTCACGCAGAACGCTCTGCCGCAGACGGTCGAGTTCCCAGACGACGGTCTCGCGATCAGCGTCGAGCAGATGACGGCAAACGCGGGCGGGGAGATCATCTTGAATCTCAACGCGCTCGAGTCCGACGCGACGGCTTCCGGCCAGGCCAAGGACAAGCTCACCATCACGGGTAAGGACGGGGTCGAGAAGGTCGAGGTCGACGAGGCCTTCGAAATTCGGATGACCAATACGACCGCTTTCGAATAAAGGCGCTATCGTCGCCTCGTGAGCGAGCATCGAGAGACGTTTGACGCGGTCGTCATCGGCTCAGGCCCCAATGGGCTCAGCGCCGCGGTTGCGCTGGCCCAGGGCGGGGCATCGGTGCTCGTGCTCGAGGCAGCCGAGGAGATTGGCGGGGGCACCCGGACCGCGGCCCTGACGCTGCCCGGCTTCGAGCACGACGTGTGCTCGGCCGTGCACACGACCGGGATTCTGTCCCCGTTCTTTCGCTCGCTCCCGCTCGAAGAGCACGGGCTCCGCTGGATCGTCCCGGAGGCCTCGGTCGCACACCCGCTCGACGGGCAGCCGGCGGTCCTCATGTGGAAGTCGCTCGAGCGGACCTGTGACGAGCTGGGCGCCGACGCATCGAGCTATCGGAGCCTGGTCGAGCCCTTTCTCGCCAACCCGGAGGGTTTCTTCCGGGACGTCTTGGCGCCGCCGGGCCTTCCTCAGAACCCTGGGATGTTCCTGCGCTTCGGGCTCGACGCGATCTGGCCGGCCGCCTCGTTCGCGCGCTGGCAGTTCCAGCAGACCCGCGCTCGAGCGATGTTCGCTGGCTGCGCAGGGCACAGCATCCTCCCGCTCACCAAGCTCTTCACCGCGGCGCTGGGAGTGATCTTTTCCATCGCCGGACACGTCGAGGCGTGGCCGGTGGCGGCCGGTGGCTCGAAGAGCATCCCGCGCGCCCTTGCAAGCCTTCTCGAGAGCTTCGGTGGCGAAGTTCGAACTGGTGTGAAGATTTCCGCGGCCTCGGAGCTTCCCGCAGCCCGCGTCTACCTCTTCGACACCAGCCCCGATCAGCTCGCCTCGATCGCCGAGGACGCGCTCCCGGCCGGGTACCGACGCCGGCTCGGTCGCTATCGCTACGGGCCCGGGGCATTCAAGCTCGACTGGGCGCTCGATGGGCCGATTCCATGGAGCGACCCGCGTTGCCTGGCGGCCTCGACGGTGCATCTCGGCGGGACGCTCGAGGAGATCGCATCCTCGGAGGCAGAGATGTTCGCGGGGGGGCACCCGGAGCGCCCCTACGTCCTGCTCTGCCAACAGAGCCAGTTCGACCCCAGCCGGGCCCCGGAGGGGAAGCACACCGGCTACGCCTATTGCCACGTCCCCGGCGGCTCGAGCGTCGACATGAGCGAGGCGATCGAAAAGCAGGTAGAGCGCTTCGCCCCGGGCTTTAAAGACCTCATTCTGGCGCGGCATGCGATGACGGCGCTCGATTTTCAGCGCTACAATCCGAACTATGTAGGCGGCGCGATCACCGGCGGCGTCGCGGACTTGTTCCAGCTCTTCACTCGGCCGGTGGCGCGTCTCGACCCGTACAGCACGCCCAATCCGCGCGTATTCATCTGTTCGGCGTCAACGCCCCCAGGCGGCGGCGTGCATGGCATGTGCGGCTACCATGCCGCGCAGAGCGCGCTGCGGCGCATCGACCAGTTCGGCCCGGCACCGCTCAGCGCGTGAACCAGTAGGCCCAGGCGATGAAGACGAACTGGAGCGGCAGGCGCGCCCACAGCATCCAACGCGGGATCGGTTTTCTCGGGTCGAGCGAGATGTTCTCGGTGAGCATGTTGATGTTCGCCGGGAAGACCGCGACGTAGAGCGCGATGAGTCCCCAGGCGGCCCAGACTCGAGTCTCCGGGATCAACAGCCCGATGCCGCCGAGGATCTCGAAGAAGCCGCTCACGTAGACGAGCGTCAGCGGGGCGGGAAGATACTTCGGAACGATCCGAACGAAGGGCTTCGGGCGAACGAAGTGGAGGACCCCAACGGCGACCATGGCGGCCGCGAGGGTCCAGAGCGCGATGAGCTTCACGATGGGCACGGGCGGAGTCTAGCGCATGCGAGCCTCGATCCGCGTGCTATTCCCACGCCGTGAAGGCGGCTCGAACCAAACCGCTCCGCGCGGAGCAATTCACGACCGCAAAAGCGGTGCAGCCCTGGTGGTACCGCGCAGTCAATGGGGTCGGCCGCATTCTGCCGAGCTTTGGCGAACCCTCCGCGGAGGCCTGGTTCGAGAAGGCCCGCAAGCAGAACCCAGGGGTAGGGGACCCACGGCCCGAGACGGTCGCGGCCCTCGATGCCCTGCTGAGATCGATCCGCGCCGA
>Ga0316191_10000375_pt1 | contig 28735 bp, 25 predicted proteins | sample Eddworburr2cm_MG_FD_204928 | JGI IMG/M metagenome (GOLD analysis project Ga0316191, IMG submission 204928) | Coastal sediment microbial communities from Maine, United States - Eddy worm burrow 2 cm | ecosystem: Environmental > Aquatic > Marine > Coastal > Sediment | place: USA: Maine... | reverse complement strand
CATGAACAGAAAATCCGCCATTGCCTCAATCACCACGACATCGGCGCCGAGACGTTTCCAGACGCTGCCGAGTTCGAGGCCGATGACACCGGCACCGATCACGCCGAGTCGCGCCGGAACCTCGGCGAATTCGAGCGCCCCCCACGAATCGACAATACGATCGCCATCGAATGGCGCAACGCCAAGTTCAACCGGAACCGAGCCTGCCGCCAGCACGACATGATCCGCTTCGAGGACTTGCGGCGCGCCATCGTGTGGTGTGAATTCGACCTTGCCCGGCGCGAGCAACTTGCCATGACCCTGCAACGCGGTCACCTTGTTGGCTTTGAATAACGCCTCGATGCCACCGGTCAATTGCTTGACGATGCCCGCCTTGCGCTTTTGCATCGTCGCGATATCGACTTCCACTCCGTCCACTTTAATTCCGTGCTTCGCAAACTCATCGTGAGCACGATGGACGAGCTCGGAAGATTCGAGCATCGCCTTCGACGGTATGCAGCCTGCGTTGAGACAGGTGCCGCCATAGGAGAGACTTCCATCATAGTTCTTCCATTCGTCGATACATGCAGCCTTAAGACCGTTCTGGGCCGCGCGGATCGCGGCGACATAGCCAGCCGGACCAGCGCCAATGACGATTACGTCGAATTTTTCGCTCATGAAAATCCTTCCTCGCAAAGACTGCAATGGGTCGCTCGCCGCCAGGATCGGCCAACGGCACGGCCGGAATTGCGAATTGACTCAGATCTGGAGTAACAGACGCGCCGGGTCTTCCAACGCCTCTTTGATCGCCACCAGGAACTGCACGGACTCGCGTCCGTCGATGATGCGGTGATCATAGGTCAACGCCAGGTACATCATCGGCCGGACCAGTATCTCGCCGTCGACCACCATCGGCCGCTCCTGGATCTTGTGCATGCCAAGAATCGCGCTCTGCGGCGGATTGATAATTGGCGTAGAGAGCAATGAGCCAAAAACCCCGCCGTTGGTAATCGTAAACGTACCGCCGGTCATCTCCTCGATCGTCAGTGCGCCGTCGCGGGCGCGTCCGGCAAAATCGCCAATACCCTGCTCGATCTCGGCAAAACCGAGTGAATCGGCATCGCGCAGTACCGGCACGACCAGGCCACGCTCGGTCGAGACTGCGATGCCGATATCGAAGAAATCGTGATACACGATCTCGTTGCCGTCTACGTACGCGTTCACGGCAGGGAACCGGCGCAGCGCCTGGACCGCGGCTTTTACGAAAAACGACATGAAACCGAGGCGCACCCCATAGTTCTTTTCGAACTGGTCGCGGTAGCGTTTGCGCAACGCCATTACTTCGCTGAGATCGACCTCGTTGAACGTGGTCAACATTGCCGCCGACTGCTGCACTTCCACCAGACGCTCTGCAATGCGCGCGCGCAGGCGGGTCATCGGTACCCGTTTTTCTCCGCGCCCGGTCTCGGGCAGGGCAACGCTCTGCGCCGCGCTGCCACGCTCGGCAATGTACTTGTTCACATCGGCCTTGGTCAGGCGGCCGTCGCGCGCGGAACCGGGGATCGCCTCTGCATCGAGATCATGCTCTTCGATCAAGCGTCGAACCGACGGGCTGAGTTTCGCAGCCGCCTTGCCGGCGCTTTCCGCAACCGACTCGCCCGGCTCGGCCTCCTGCGCGGCAGGCTCCTGCTCGCCGGCTTGCGCGGGCGGCGCCGCCGCCGCGGCCTCGCCCTCTTCGAGAATAGCGAGGATTTCACCACTCGTTACCGTGGTGCCATCAGCAATGCGGATTTCCTTGAGTACGCCGTTGGCCGGCGCCGGCACCTCGAGGACGACCTTATCGGTCTCGAGATCGACGAGATTCTCGTCACGCTTGACGGGATCACCCGCGGCTTTATGCCAGGCAACGAGAGTGGCGTCGGCCACCGATTCCGGCAATTGCGGTACTTTGACTTCTATGGTCATGCTTTCTTCCTAAGACTGACGCTGTTACTGGCATCGGTGTCTCCGCCGGCATTGACGTCCGCGACGATACCGAGCGCCTCCTTGACCAGCGCCTGTTGTTGTTGAACATGCATGCGGTAGATTCCGGATGCCGGCGCCGCCGCCCCGGCTCTCCCGGCGTACAGGAGCTCATGGCTGGGCTGTAAAGCTTCATGCAACCGGTGCCTGATCTGGTACCAGGCGCCCTGGTTTTCCGGCTCTTCCTGGCACCAGACGATCTCTTTGGCATTAGCGTAGCGCCCGATCTCCGCAGCGTACTCGTCGCTGGGAAACGGGTAGAGCTGCTCGATACGGATTATCGCCACATCGTCGATCGAATGCGTCGAACGCGACTCGAGCAGATCGTAGAAAACCTTGCCGCTGCAAAAAACGACCCGGCGAACTCTGTCCGCATCGAGGGTCTCGCTCTCCGGAATCACGGTCTGGAACTGCCCTTGCGACAGCTCCGCCAGCGCCGAAACCGACAAGCGGTGACGCAACAGGCTCTTTGGTGTCATGACGATCAGCGGCTTGCGCGCGTCGCGCAGCATCTGCCGGCGCAGCATGTGAAACATCTGGGCCGGATTGGACGGAACGCAAACCTGCATATTGTGCTCCGCGCACAACTGCAAAAAGCGCTCGAGCCTGGCAGATGAATGCTCCGGACCCTGGCCTTCGTAGCCGTGCGGCAGCAGCAGGGTCAGGCCACACAAGCGCCCCCACTTCGCTTCGCCCGAACTGATGAACTGATCGATCACGACCTGGGCACCGTTGACGAAATCGCCAAACTGGCCTTCCCATATAACCAGCGTTTCCGGATCAGTCGTGCTGTAGCCGTACTCGAAACCAAGGACGGCTTCCTCGGACAGCAAGGAATCGGTAACACGGAAACGATTCGGTTCGCCAGCGACATGCTGCAACGGGACGTGCTGGCTATTGCTAGCCTGGTCATGGAGCACTGCATGGCGATGGAAAAAAGTCCCGCGACCGCTGTCCTGCCCGGTCAGTCTTATCGCATAGCCGTCACGCAGCAAACTCGCATATGCCAGCGATTCCGCAAAGCCCCAGTCGATCGAAAGATCACCGCTTGCCATCTTGCGGCGATCGCTGATGATACGGTCCACCCGCGGATGCAGTTTGAGATCATCCGGCAATGCGGTCAATGCGGCCGCGAGTTCTGCAACGGTTGTGGCGTCGAGCGCAGTCGCGACGTCCTGATCAAGCTGGCCGTCGAGATAGCGACTCCAGTCAACGGTGAATTGGTTACCAATCAAGCCGAGCGATACCGGCGATACACGCTCGCCTGAATCTACATGGCTGCGATATTCCTCAACGAGGCCGTCAGCGCGCGCAGCGTCAAGCAAGCCGTCGCCAACCAGTGTTTCCGCATAGATTTGCCTGACCGTCTTGTGCCTGCGAATCGCCTTGTACATTTTCGGCTGTGTTGCGGCGGGTTCGTCAGCCTCGTTGTGACCATGGCGGCGGTAGCAGACCAGGTCGATCACGACGTCTTTGCGATACTCGGAGCGGTAGTCCAGCGCCAGCCGCGTGGCCTTGATAACCGCCTCGGGGTCATCCGCGTTGACATGCAGCACCGGCGCCTCGATCATCTTTGCGACATCGCTGCTGTACGGAGTCGAGCGGGCGTCGCGCGGATCGCTGGTCGTAAACCCTATCTGATTGTTACAGATGATGTGGACGGTTCCGCCCGTACTGAATCCGCGCGCCAGAGACAATTGCAGCGTCTCCATTACGACGCCCTGACCCGCGAACGCGGCATCGCCATGCACGAGCACCGGCAGCACGCTTGCACCATGACCATCACTGCGGCGCTCCTGGCGGGCGCGCACCGATCCCTCCACTACCGGGTTGACGATCTCGAGGTGCGACGGATTGAACGCGAGCGCGACATGCACGTTGCCACCCGCGGTCTTGATATCGGTGGAGAATCCGAGGTGATATTTCACATCCCCCGAACGGGTCAGCAACTCCGGGTCATAATTTCCTTCGAATTCGGAAAACAACTCGGACGGCGCTTTGCCAACCACATTGACCAGCACGTTGATGCGACCGCGGTGGGCCATTCCAATCACGACTTCCTCGAGACCGGCGCCACCGCCGCGCTGAATAAGGTCTTCGAGCAAGGGAATCAAGGCGTCGCCGCCTTCCAGCGAAAATCGTTTCTGCCCGACATAACGGGTATGCAGGTAACGCTCGATCCCCTCCGCCGCAGTAAGACTCCGCAACAACTCCAGTTTGTCCGTCGCAGCCAGCGGATAAAAGCGATCGAGGTCCTCGAATCTCTCCTGCAACCAGTGCCGTTCCCGGGCACGCGATACATGGGCAAAATCGGCGCCGATCTTTCCGCTATAGGTCTGTTGCAGCAACTGTAGCAGTTCGCGCAGCCGCAACCGCGACGATCCTGCGAAGCCGCCGGTGGCGAAACTGGAATCCATATCAGCCTCTGAGAGCCCGAAATAGTCCAGCTTGAGAACGGACGGAACCGGGCGTTCCCACAAACCGAGTGGATCGAGATCCGCGATCTGGTGACCGCGCTGGCGATATACCTGGATCAGCCGTGCTACGGCTGCCTGCTTTTCATCGGCGGCACCCGATGTGACCGTGCGTCCGGGTCGCATGCTGCGGGCTCGCGCCGCAAACGCCTCTTCAATCGGGCCGCGCGCAACCTCTCCCGTTCGATCCGGGGCGAGACCGGCAAAGTACTCACGCCAGTCGGCAGAAACGAGTTCCGGGTCGCGCAGGAACAACTCGTATTGTTCCTCGACATACGCAGCGTTGCCGCCCGAGAGATAGCTCGACGCAAATCGGTCCTTTAGCGAATGGCTCATGCGGCGACAATTTTCCGAGTGTGGAGAAACGGTTGGGACAAGGCGCCGTATTCTAGCCCAAGCCCTACGCCCAGATCACGCGCAAGCCTCAGAAAAACCGCAAAAATGCGGGTTTTGCACCGATTCAATGCCTGCCCCGCCGATTAGCGGTTCGATGTCAGGCTCCAAGACTGAGTATTTATCCAGTCACAAGCTGGATAAATACTCACATCATTTGTTTCAGCGATGCCAGCAGGGTCAACTCGTAGCCGATCAGGACGATATAACAAACCAGCACGAAATGGAGTACATAGCGGACCTGCAGGCGGCCGAACAAAAGCGCCTGGTTGCGGATAACGAGATAGGTTACACCGAGACCGGTCAGCGCCATCTTGGTCGCCGCGAAAGTCTGCAGATCGCCGTGAATCAAACCGACCATGAAAATATTGGCTTCCTGCGCGCCGATCTGCAGCAGTTGCAGCGTAAGTATCGCGTCCGTGGCGCTCAGCAACAGAATCGCAACCACGACGTACATCAGCGACGGCGAATGCCAGTCGGCAATGAAAGTCGCGGCGTCCTCGGAACGCCTGGCGCTGCGCCGGCGGCGCTGAACGCTGCCGTAGATCATGCTCCAGATCACGCGCTTGCGCCGATCTTCCCCGGTGCGCTGGCAGGCGATCGCTACGGAAGAAGTCGGATTTGCGCTCGCGTTTCGGGCCGATCGATCCATTGATACTCCCCTGCTGCTGGAACTCATACGCTGCCACAACGCAGCTTTTGCCTAGACGGTGCAAGATTCGGGCCGATCAGGAATACCTATATTTTTCAATGCCTTGAGAATCCCCGCTGACGTTGGGGGCGACTTTCTGTAAAGGAACCCGACGACAATATGGAAAGTCTCGAGCGAACATTTCTGTCCCCAACGGCGCAGTCGCGCTCACCCTGTGCGTGCAGCTTCTGCCAAAATCCCGCCATGACAGATATCTTTGTTCTCGGCCCGCAACGCGAACGCCCGAATCTGACGGATGCCATGCGCCAGATTGAATCCAGGGGCGCGATCTGCACGATTACCGCCGGGTGGCAGCAGCGCGAAGGCGAAGTCGATGATCTGCAGGAGCACCTCGAGAGCGAAGTGGAGGACCTGCAACTGTACCGGCGGCTGGATCATGCCCTGGCGCTGGATCAGGAACTGGCCGGCGCGCACCGGGAGCGGCAGGCGCGGTTGCGGCAACGCCAGCGCTGGTACCGCCGCCGCCTCCATCATTCAATGGAAGCGTACCTGGAACTGGCAGCCGAGACCGAAGCCAGCGCAGCGCTCCTGGCGGAACAGCGGGCCGCTCTGAATGCGATCCGTGCGCTCGATCGCCATCATTTGCGCCAGATCGGTGCAATCCACGCCGCATTCACTGCGCGCTGGCGGCCTGCTATGCGGCCGGCCATGGCGGAGCAGCGCGATGCCATAGTGCGGCGTCTGGAGACAGCGGCGGCGGTGCTGGTAGCCGGTGGTCACGTTGCGGTGCTACTGAGCCGATTGCGCCTGTTCGGCCTTGTAGCGGAATTGCGCTCAAAGCCGTTGATCGCCTGGTCGGCCGGCGCGATGGCGTTGGCCGAGCGTGTCGTACTTTTTCACGACAGCCCGCCACAGGGAGCCGGGCACGCGGAGGTCCTGGATTCGGGACTGGCCCTGTTGCCGCGGTTGCTGCCGCTGCCGCACGCACGCGAACGATTGCGCTTGCATGATCCGCGCAGAGTGGCGTTGATGGCCGGCCGCTTTCATCCGTTGCACCCGGTGACCCTGGATGCGGGTTCGCTGATCCGCCTCTCCGGGAGTGCGCCGGTAATGGCGCAGGGTACGGCGCGACTGACTACCCGCGGAAATCTCGCTGGAGCACCCCTGACATGAGCGAGTTGCACCCATTCCTGTCGCAGGCAGGCGCAATGTCCGCCGACGAGCTCGACGCACTCATTGCGGCCAGCCAATTTCCGTTGGTCGACAGTGACGGAGTTACGTTCGTCTATCGCGGTACCGCAGATGCCGTCAGACTCCGGCACTGGATCTACGGTTTGCCGACCGCCGAGTCACTGGAGGCGCTCGGCACGCACGATTTGTGGTTTCTCCGACTCGATCTGCCGCGCGGCTCGAGAATCGAGTACAAGTTTGAAGTCGTCATCGGCGCCGCCAGCCACTGGATCGTCGACCCGCTCAACGAAAGCGTCGCGGAGGACCCGTTTGGCGCCAACTCGGTGTGCCGCGCCTACGGCTACGCGCGACCGCAGTGGACGCTCGAGAGCCCCCATGCGCGCCGCGGCACCATCGAACAGCTATCGCTTCACAGCGAAGCGCTCGGCGCAAGCAAAGACGTCAATGTCTATATTCCCGCGCGGTTCCGCCGCCAACGCAGATACGCGCTGCTGATTGCACACGATGGCAGCGATTACCTGCGATTCTCCGGGTTGCAGCAGGTTCTCGACAACCTGATACACCTGCTGGAAATTCCGCCACTGATCGTCGCCCTGTCCGACCCCGGCGAGCGCCTCGTCGAATACGCCGCGAACGAGCAACATGCACGGCACATCGTCGAGGAACTCTACCCCGCTCTTCGCCGCGCTTTCCCGTTGCGTGAGGAACCCGCCAGCCGCGGCCTGCTGGGAGCGAGTTTCGGCGCGGTTGCGGCACTGCATACCGCGTGGCGTTACCCCGGCTTCTTCAATCGGCTGCTGCTGCAATCAGGCTCTTTCGCATTTACCGATATCGGAACGCACAATCGCGGCCCACTGTTTGATCCGGTGGTAGACTTCGTCAACCGGCTGCGGCAACGGCCCGGCTGCCCCGCCAGGAAGATGTTTGTAAGCTGCGGGATTTACGAATCTCTGATTTACGAAAATCGCTCGCTGGTGCCATTGTTGCAATCGGCGGGCCCGGAAGTGCGGTTTGAAGAGGCTCGCGACGGCCATAACTGGGAGAACTGGCGAGACCGTTTGCGCGCGGGATTGAGCTGGCTGTTTCCCGGCCCACTGTGGATGGTTTACGAGTAAAACACTGAGCCCCGAGGGCGGAATACCCATGAGCGAGGAAACACGCCGGATCGGATTGTCCCTGGGAGCCGACGTTTGCTGGCCGATTTGCTTCGAGTCGATCCTGCAACGGCTGCGGCCGGACATCCGCATCGATGGCAAACGCGTGAGCATTTCCTGCGAGCGCGTCACGATCGAACCTTTCAACCTGCGACAGCCGTGCCGCTATAACGTCGTCATTGACCGTCTGAGCCACTGGTACTACCCCAGCCGGGAGTGGCTGAAAAAATCGATACTGCTGGATGGTCTGTACGTCTTCAATAATCCGTGGTCACTGCAGTCGATGGAGAAACAGACTTCCTACAGCGCGATGATGCGACTGGGGTTGCCGATCCCCGACACCTGGCTGCTGCCGCCAAAGGAATACGAACCGGTTAACGATCTCGAACCGACTCTGCAGCGATACGCAAAACTGTTCGATCTCGGGGCGGTCGGCGAGAAGATCGGCTACCCGCTGTTCATGAAACCTTACAACGGTGGCGCCTGGGCCGGGGTCAGCAAAATCGACAATGAACACGAGCTGCGCGAAGCCTACGAGTCGAGCGGAAAACAGGTGATGATCCTGCAAAAAGGGGTCTGGCCCTTCGAACACTTTGTTCGCGCAGTTGGCGTTGGCCCACAAGTGCGGCTCGTGAAATACCAACCCGACGAACCTCTCCACGATCGCTATGGCATGGACCGGGGCTTCCTGGATGATGCCGATATCGCGGAGATCACCGACACTACATTGACGATCAACAGCTTTTTCGGCTGGGATTTCAATTCGTGCGAGTCGCTGAAACGCAACGGCACTTGGTATCCGATCGACTTCGCCAACGCCTGCCCCGACAGTCAGGTGAGTTCGTTGCACTACCATTTCCCGTGGCTGATCAAAGCCAAGCTGCGCTGGGCACTTTTCTGCGCCGCGACCGACCGGCCGATGCGGCGCAATCTGCACTGGCAGCCGTTTTATGACATTGCCGACTCCGATCTCCCCGCGCGTGACAAGCTCGCGCAGTTTGCGGCGCTGGCACGGACCGGTTTCGACAGCGAACGCTTTGCCGAATTCTGCGCGACTTTCCTCCGTGATCTCGACGCGGTCGCCTGGGAGTTTTTTGGCAGTGAAGTGGCGCGCGATGCAATCCGGCAAAAAATCGTATCGCTTTATCCCGAACATGAGGTCGACACTTTCGTCGAGTTGTTCTGGAACCGCATCCAGGAATGGCGCGAGGCGGAAGGCCAGCATGACAATAGCGGCAATTTTCTCGTGAGCTAGGCGATGAAAGACTCGATCGTGTGGTATTCCGAGCGTCTTGAGCGCGACCTGCGCGTCAGCCGCTGGGGCCATTGGGGCACCCCAGTACTGCTGTTTCCGACCGCGGGCGGCGATGCCGATGAAGTTGAACGCATGGGGATGGTCGCGGCGCTATGGCCGCTGATCGACGCCGGGCGAATAAAGCTCTACTCCCTCGACAGTGTGGCCGGTCGCGCCTGGGTCGAAAGCGGGCACAGCACGGAGTATCGCTGCCTGCTGCAGAACCGCTTCGACGAGTGCATTTACCGCGAGGTCGTGCCGCACATTCGCAGGGATTGCCGCAGCGATACAGTCGAGATTGTCGGCGCGGGCGCTTCCCTCGGCGCGTTCAATGCCATCGCAAGCCTGTGCCGCCACCCTGACGTGTTTGCCGCCGCCATCGGCATGAGCGGGACCTATGACTACAGCCGATTCTGCCCCGGCGGCTTTACGATGGATCTTTTCTACAGTTCGCCGCTGCATTACCTGCCGGGTCTGGGCGATGGCGAACAACTGCGGCGCCTGCGCCAGCGCTATGCACTGCTGACCTATGTCGGGGGACGCTGGGAGGATCCGCAGGAGACCTGGCGCATGGCGGGCGTGCTGGGCAGCAAACACGTACCCAACCGGGTTGTCGCCTGGGGCAACGAGTACGATCATGACTGGCCTGCGTGGCGCGCCATGCTGCCGCTGTACCTCGATGAAATACTTTAACAGCGCAGTCGCGGCGGCTTCGGTTTAGACCTATCGCCATTACCCCCGCGACTCCATTATTCTCTCCGTGTAACCAACGGCAAAACTGGACCGCCACAATGACTCAGCATCCGCCAGTCCGGCCCAACAGCACGCTGCGAAATGTCAGCTACGAGATACGTGGCACGCTGGCTAACCGTGCCCATGACCTCGAAAAACTCGGCTACGAAATCGTGTCTCTGAACATCGGCAACCCCGGCCTGTTCGGTTTCCGCACACCGGAGACGATGCGTCTGGCGATGATCGAGAATCTCGGCGACAGCGAGCCCTATTGCCACCAGAAGGGGATTTTCCCGGCGCGCGAAGCCATCGTCATGCAGCAGCAGAACCGTGGGGTGATGGATGTCACCGCCGAGGAAGTGTTCATCGGAAATGGCGTCAGCGAACTCATCGATCTCACCTTGCGCGCGCTTTTGAATACCGATGAGGAAGTGCTGGTACCGAGTCCCGACTACCCGTTGTGGTCGGCATCGGTGGCGCTGAATCGTGGCAAGGCGCGCTACTACCACTGCAAGCCCGAACACGGTTTTCAGCCGGACCCGGAGGAGATCGCAAGCCTGATCGGTCCGCGCACCCGGGCCATCGTGCTCATTAATCCGAACAACCCGACGGGCGCCGTTTACTCGGAGGAGTTGTTGCGTGCCATCGCCGCAATTGCCGAAGCTCACCAGCTGGTTGTTTTCAGCGACGAAATCTACGACTCGATGGTCTATGGCGAGGCCAGGCATATCCCGATGGCGACGATCGTCAAAGACACGTTGTGCGCCACATTTGGCGGGCTGTCGAAGGTTTATCGGGCCTGCGGCTACCGCGTCGGCTGGGTTTCGTTCAGCGGCGACAAGGAGCGCGCAGCCGACTACATCCACGCCGTCGAGTTGCTCGCCTCGCTACGATTGTGCAGCAATGTACCCGGGCAGTGGGCGGTCCAGACCGCGCTCGGCGGCTACCAGAGCATCAAGGAACTGATCCGCGAGAATGGCCGTCTGCACCAGTCCCGCCAGGCTGTCATCGACGCCTGCGCGGCGAGCCGCTATCTCGACCTGGTTGCCCCCGATGGCGCGATGTACGCTTTTCCGGGCGTGGATGGCGCAAGGCTTCCCGGTTTCGATGACCGTAAATTCGCTCTCGAGCTGCTAGAGAAGAAACATGTGCTGGTTGCACCGGGGTCCAGCTTCAATTTTCCGCGTTCCAACCATTTCCGGGTAACCACGCTGCCGAATCGCGCGGTAATCGAAGACGTATTCGGGCGCATTGAAGACGTTCTGGACGGGATGGCCTGAGGCCAGGCTTCGGCGTTTTACTATTTCAGGCCCTTGCTGGCCGCATCCTCGACCAGGCGCCTGCGCGCTTCTACCTGGTAGCGCTCGGACTCGCGTTCGAGCACGGTTGTCCAAGCCGCGTTCTCCGCGGCATCACGATCAAACTTGAGATTGACCCGGACCTCCAGCGGCATCTGAAAACGCATGATCTGGATCACGTAGGGACTCTTTCTCAGCGTGACGATTTGGCCGTTCGGGTCGTTGCTGGCCGGCCAGTCGCTGTACAACTTGCGCAGCAGCCGCAGGTACCTGTCGGCGGTCTCGATCGCTTCCTGTTGCGAGGCCGGTTTGATGATGCCCGAGATCGCGCCGATCTGACACGTGCCGACCGTGCACAGAATCTGCACCTCGGAGAAGTCGTCGGGCATGACGGCCTGGTCTGCGACGACCCGCATCGCGTCGTGACCGGCAAGGCCGATCATGAAAGCCGATGTGTCGGGTCCGACAATGTAGCGGTCACCGAGGCGGTAACCAAACAACTCACCGTCATTGGCGTCGGCGAGTGCAACCGGGCCGTTCAGAACTGCCACGGTCAGGGTCACCAGCAATGCCATTTTGCTGATTTTTCCTCTCATCGCCCTCTTCTCAACCCCTACCGATACGGCCGCCCGTCGCAGGCACGGGCATTACACCTGTTTTTCGCCTCGCCCGCACGCGCCCGGCGCCATGTTTATTGGCGCCCCGGACAGGAGTCGAACCTGTGACCTTCCGCTTAGGAGGCGGACGCTCTATCCTGCTGAGCTACCGGGGCTTGGGGTGCAAGTGTCGTTCGAACTCCCGACAGATTCAAACCGCGCAGCGCTCCCGCGCTGCCGGACGCTCCCTGCGGCTTGCGCCTCCGGCCCGGCCACCCGCTCGCCGCGGGCGGCGTTCCTGCCTCGCCGAGCCGTGCTCGGCGCCGGCGCAATGCGCCGACCGCCACTCCCCCTGCTGAGCTACCGGGGCTTGGGGTGCAAGTGTCGTTCGAACTCCCGACAGATTCAAACCGCGCAGCGCTCCCGCGCGCGGGTGGTCCGGTCAGAACCGGCGTCGGGGGAGAAAATGGTGGAGCCGAGGGGAATCGAACCCCTGACCTCGACAGTGCGATTGTCGCGCTCTCCCAACTGAGCTACGGCCCCACGAGGTCGCGTATTCTATACTCGGTGCCAGCGCGAGTCACCCATCCCGGGCTGGACCCGGTCCGGCGCGCGGGCAGCCAATAAATAAATGAGGCAATCCCGATGTCATTCAGCATCCGACCCGCCGAAATGGCCGATCTCGATACGATCATCGACTTTAACCAGCGGATGGCAATGGAGACCGAAGGCAAGTCGCTCAGCCCCGGGATCATTCGCCACGGCGTACTGGCGGTACTGAGCGATCCCGCAAAAGGCGCCTATCACCTGGCGACGAGCGACAACGAAACGGTCGGACAGATGATGATCACCCTCGAGTGGAGCGACTGGCGCAATGGCAACTTTTGGTGGATTCAGAGCGTTTATGTGCGTCCCGAGAACCGCGGCAACAAGGTATTTTCAATGCTCTACCGCCATGTTGAACGGCTCGGCCGGCAGGAGAGCGGCTGTTGCGGCCTCCGCCTTTACGTCGAACGCGACAATATCCATGCGCGCAGTGTCTATACAAAGCTCGGTATGATGCTGACGCGATATGATCTGATGGAAACGGAATTCTGACCAAGGAGGTACGGGATGTTGAAGGTGGGACAGCGGGCGCCGGAGTTCACGCTTCCGGATCACACCGGCGTGGACCGCGACCTGACCGATTTTCTCCACCGCGGTCCGTTGATACTGTACTTCTATCCCGCCGATTTCACGCCCGGATGCACAAAAGAAGCCTGCGAACTGCGCGATCTGCAGCGCGATATAACCAGCGTGGGATTGCAGGTGGTTGGCATAAGCCCGCAGAGCCCGCAAAGCCATTCGCGCTTTCGCGACAAATACAGCCTTCCCTTCGTGTTGCTTTCGGATGCGGAAAAAACGGTCATTAATATGTACGACGTCAACGGCCCGCTCGGCTTCGGCGTTCGCCGGGCTACCTATTTGTTGTCGCAGGACCGCATGATCCAGGACGCAGTCCTCGCGGACCTCGCTATCGGCCGTCACAAGGCCTTCGTCAAAAAAGCGATCGAATTGCGTCAGGCCGTGAGCGGCAGGATCAGCTAGTCAATGACGTTCAGCGCCGCGATCGGAGTTGGATCCGCAGACGCGCAATCTCATCCAGAAGATCAAGGCACAGCGCGGCACCGGCCACATTCAATCCGAGGTCGGACTGCAGGCGAACCGCGCGATGAACGCGCCAGGCGTGAAGCGACGAAAAACGCCAGTTTTCCGGCGCCTCGCCCGCCGGATCCACGATGCCGTATTGCACGAATTCGAGCAGGCACGCATCGTCAACGTCGCAGATTTCAAGCAACTCACTCAGGCTGTAGCGAGCGGTCTCGTCGAGAAACTCTCCGGTCAAAAATAAGGTGCGGTTCTCGTTCATCTGGGCATTACCCGTTCAGTTCCGCGCGCGGGTCGAAGTCCATCGTCTCGGCCATGCGCCGCAACAGTTCCTCGTCCTTTTCACTCCGCACAGGTGGCATGACTACTTTGATGTCGACGATCTGGTCGCCCGCGCCGGGTCCCGGAATACCCTTGCCCTTCAGCCGCAACTTCTGACCGCTTCGCGCGCCGGCCGGGATCTTGAGCTTGACGCTGCCGCCGAGTGTCGGGACGGTGATTTCCGCGCCAAGACCCGCCTCCCACGGCGCCACCGGTACCTCGAGATGGATGTTTTTCCCGTCAAGGCGAAAATGGCGATGCGGTTTAATTTCGATTTCGAGATACAGGTCGCCGGCCGGACCACCGCCGATGCCCGGCTCGCCCTGACCGCGTAGCCGGATATTCTGACCCTCCGTGACGCCCGCCGGGACCTTGACGTTCAGGCTGCGCTGGCCACCGCCCGCTGCCTGCAGGTGAATAGTGCGGGTACTGCCGGCGAACGCCTCCTCCAGATCCACGCCAAGACGGTAATGAAGATCACGGCCGCGGCTGCGAATATCGCGATAACCGCGGGCCGAACCAGGCCCCCCTCTGCCGAACATCGCCTCGAAAAAATCGCTGAAATCGCCGCCGCCCGCGCCACCGAATCCGGCATCGCGAAAGGTGCCGCCGCCCCATCCCGGAGGCGGCTGGAAGTCGCCGCCGTCGTTATACCCGTACTTGCGCAGGTTGTCGTATTCCTGGCGCTTCTCCGGGTCCTTCAGCACTTCATAGGCCTCGCCGAGCTCCTTGAATTTTTCCTCGGCGTCCTTCTCCTTGCTGACATCCGGATGAAATTTGCGCGCAAGCACCCGATAGGCCTTCTTGATCTCATCGGCCGATGCTGCCTCGTCGACGCCCATCACCTTGTAATAGTCCCTGAATTGCATTGTTCTGGCCTATCGGTAGTCAATCATCTAAATGGGTGCGTTTGCGCCGGCTTCAAGTTGTTTCGTCACCCTGAACCGTCACGAGGATTCGGCGTCTGTGGGGCGCACTGCGATGTTCCCACAAATAGATGCCCTGCCAGGTTCCCAGGCCGAGCCTGCCAGCCTGAATGGGAACACTAAAGGCACTGTGGGTAAGAATCGTACGCACGTGGGCTGGCATATCGTCAGGCCCCTCGGCCGTATGCTCGAAATCCGGATCGCCGTCGGGCACGCAGCGCGACATGAATGTTTCGAGATCACGCCGTACCGCCGGGTCAGCATTCTCGCACAATATCAGCGACGCGCTCGTATGCCGAAGAAACAGATGAGCCAGGCCTGTGGCAACACCCGATTCGACAACGATATTCCCGACCCTTTCTGTTATGTCGATAGTTGAGCGACCCTGGGTGGTCACTTCGAGGTGCCGTTGTATCATGCGGTTAGAACTCCCCTGCGGGTAAAGTAGCAAGCTTATCGGAATGCGATGACACCCGAACGTTTCGCCAAACTCAAGCGTGTTCTGCAGCAGCGTCAACCCGACCTGACCATCCTCGCCGAAGACGTTCACAAGGGCCACAACATCGCCGCCGTGCGCCGGAGTTGCGATGCGGTTGGCGTGCAAACGATGCACGCCGTATCGCCTGGCGGCGAGGTTCTGCGTCATCACATGAGTGCCGCCGGGACCCACGCGTGGGTGCCCGTCCGCATGCACAACACGGTAATCGCGGGCTGCCGCGAGCTGAAGCAATCGGGAATGGCCATCGTGGCCGCCCACTTCAGCTCCCGGGCCATTGATTTTCGCGCCTGGGACTACACCCGGCCCTGCGCGATACTGCTGGGTTCGGAGCTGCGCGGCGTCAGCGATGACGCCGCGCAGCTCGCCGACGCCCATCTGACTATCCCAATGGAAGGCATGGTGGCATCGCTGAACGTTTCCGTCGCGGCAGCGTTGATCCTGTATGAGGCGCAGCGCCAGCGTCGCAACGCCGGCCTCTATGACCGGTGCCATCTGCAACAGGACGAATTCGAGCGCCTGCTTTTCGAGTGGGCCCACCCGCATATCGCCAGACGCTGCCGCAGCCGCGGCCGCCCCTACCCTGGCCTCGACGAGGACGGCAATGTGCTGTCCAACCCACTGCGTGACTAAATCCGGTTCCGCCCGGAAAACGAAAAAATCAGTTCCCATTGGGCTATCGGAGCGATACACTATCGGACCGATATATATCACTCTGATAGGTCTCTATGAACATCGACGTAAAAACAGTCTGCCTGGGCATCCTCAGCCTGGGAGACGCCAGCGGCTATGACCTCAAGAAACGCTTCGAGAGTACCTTCGGGCATTTCTTCCAGGCCGGATACGGGTCCATTTACCCCGCGCTCGCCCAATTGGCTGACACTGACCTCGTGTCCTGTTGCGAGGTGCTTGAGGAAGGGAAGCCGGCAAAGAAGCTCTACCGGATTACCGACAGCGGCCGCCGCGAACTGGTCAAAACTCTCGAGTCGACGACGCCTACCCACAAGATTCGCTCCGAGTTTCTCGCCGTGCTGTATTTCGCCGAACTGCTCGGCCCCGCACAGCTCGACCGGATCATCAACCACAGGGTGAGTGAAATGCAGGATGTCTTGCGGCTGCTCGATGAACTGAAACACGACAGCGCCGCGGACCAGGGCCCCGGACCGCGATTCGTGCGCGGGTTCGGCGAAACGATTCTGCGCGCCGCGCTGGAGTATATAGAGACCAATCGCGCCGAACTCTGCGCCCGGCACGAACAACCCGGGCCGTTAGTGGAGACAGCTCGCCGCGCGGCCACGTAAAGCCGATACGGATATCAGCAACAGGAATGCCAGCATGAGCAACCCCAATATCATTACCCGCAAGCCGTGGATTCTGGCCGTGATTATCGCGGTCGCGGTCACGTTGTGGATGCTATCCGGTGAGATCGGCAAGAACAGCGAGGATGTCAACGGGACCCTTGCCACCGAAGTGGCCGACTCGAGTCTGGCCGAGGTACGGGTGCGTCGCGTGGCAGCCGAGCCTGTAGTGCGCTACGTGACGGTCAATGGGCGTACCGAACCCTCGCGGACCGTTGCGCTTGACGCCCAGACCGATGGTCGCGTTGTCGAAATTCTGATCCCGCGCGGCGAATCCGCGCGCAGCGGCGAAGCTATCCTCAGACTCGACGAGAGGGACCGCGAGGCACGCCTCAGCGAAGCACGCGCGGTCCTAAAACAACGCGAACTCGAATACGCCGCGCGGCAAAAACTCAAGCAGGAAGGCTATGTCTCCGAGACCCAGCTTGCCGAAGGCGCGGCGCTGCTGGAACGCGCACGCGCCGAGGTCAAGCGGGCCGAACTCGATCTCGAGCGCATGGTCGTGCGGGCACCGTTCGACGGCAACGTCCAGGACCTGATGGTCGAAATTGGCGACTATCTTCAGGTAGGTGATCCGGTCGCGGAATTCGTCGACAACGAAACACTGCTTGTCAGTGGTTCGGTTTCCGAGATGGAGCGCGGCCGTCTGGCCGGCAATGAGACCGGCGAAATCAGACTCGTCACCGGCGCAACCGCCAGCGGCAAAATCCGATATCTCGCGCCGGTCGCCGACGCCTCGACGCGAACGTTTAAGGTCGAAGTAGCCATCGACAACCGCGAACGCCGCCTGCCCTCCGGGGTCACCGCCGAACTGCGTCTGCCGGTCGGCACGGTCAATGCTCATCTCGTCTCGCCCGCGCTGCTGTCACTGGACGACGACGGCAAAGTGGGCGTCAAGATTCTGGATGGAGACGGCCGGGTCGTTTTCGTCAATGCCGATGTAGCGGCATCCACCGCGGATGGAATCTGGCTGGCCGGTCTGCCCCAGGTCACGACGTTCGTCACCGTCGGGCACGGCTTCGTTGCGGACGGTGAACGCGTTGTCGCAATCGAGGAAGAACCCGGCTCGACTGCCGTGGCATCGGAGAAACGGGAATGAGACTCATCGATGCGGCGCTCGGCAGAACACGGACGATCCTGCTTAGTCTCGCGCTGGTTCTCATTGCCGGAGCGTCTATCTACGGTTCCATCCCGAAGGAAGCTCAGCCGGATATCGAAATACCGGTTATCTACGTCCGCATGCATCACGAGGGGATCTCCCCCGAGGATGCCGAACGACTGCTGGTCCGGCCGATGGAGCAGGAATTGCGCAGCCTCGAAGGAATCAAGGAACTGTCCGGCGAGGCCTACGAGGGCGGCGCATCAGTAACCGTCGAGTTCTATGCCGGCATCGATACGGAACAGGCCCTGCAGGATGTGCGCGAGAAAGTCGACCTGGCCAAGGCGGAATTACCCGACGACACCGAAGAGCCGCGGGTTAACGAAGTCAAGTTTTCGAAAATGGATCCGATGCTCGTCATTAACATTTCGGGCGAGATCCAGGAACGGACGCTGATACGCCTGGCGCGCGACCTCAAAGATGATATCGAGAGCATCGCCGGAGTACTCGAGGTCGATATGCGCGGCGACCGCGAGGAGGTCCTCGAAGTCGTAGTGGACCCTCTGGCGATGGAGAGCTACGGGCTCAAACAAGAGGATCTCTACAACCTGGTCGCGCGCAACAACCGGCTGGTCGCGGCGGGCTCGCTGGATGCCGGGAAAGGCCGCTTCGCGGTCAAGGTCCCGGGCGTTTTCGAAGACCCGGATGATGTACTCAATCTTCCGGTCAAGGTGGATGGTACCCGGGTCGTGCGGTTTCGCGATATCGCCAGTGCCCGCCGCACGTTCAAGGATCCGGAGAGCTACGCCCGGATCAATGGCCATACCGCGATCGGACTGGAAGTTGCCAAACGCGCCGGCGCGAACATCATCGCCACGGTCGATCAGATCAAGACAATTATTGCGGAGCGCGAAAAGACCTGGCCACGCGGGGTCGGCGTCACGATTTCCCGTGACAAATCGGACGAGGTGCGAGCACGCCTCACGGACCTGCAGAACAACGTGCTTTCCGCAGTCCTGCTGGTCTTTCTGGTCATCATCGGTTTCCTCGGCTTCCGCAGCGCCATGCTCGTCGGCATCGCTATTCCCGGCTCGTTCCTGATGGCAATTCTCGCGCTCGGACTGGCCGGCGTCACGATCAACATGGTGGTCCTGTTTGCTCTGATTATGGCCGTCGGCATGCTGGTCGACGGCGCGATCGTCGTCACCGAGCTTGCCGATCGCAAAATGGCCGAAGGCCATCACAGAAAAGAGGCCTACGCGTTGGCATCGAATCGCATGGCGTGGCCGATTATCGCCTCGACCGTGACCACGCTCGCCGCGTTTTTCCCGCTGCTGTTCTGGCCCGGTATCGCAGGACAGTTCATGCGCTACATGCCGATTACGATTATCGCGACGTTGAGCGCATCGCTGCTGATGGCGCTCATTTTCGTTCCGACACTCGGTGCGTTCTTTGGCAAACAGGGCGTCATCAACCCCGAGGCAGCGCGACAGCTGTCACTCGCCGAGGGTGGCAACCTTGACGACATATCCGGGTGGACCGGTCGTTATCTGCGTTTGCTGGCGAGAACGCTGCGTCATCCGCTGTCGGCGGTCGCGCTGGTCACCGTAGCACTAATCTGTATTTTTGCGGCGTACGGCAAGTTTGGCCGCGGCGTCGAATTTTTTCCCGAGACCGAACCGGAATTCATCACTTTTACGATCAAGGCGCGCGGGGACCTGTCGATTGACGAGCAGGACGACCTGGTACAAGAGGTGGAAGGTCGCATTATCGGGCTGGACGGGGTCAGAAGCGTCTATGCGCGCAGCGGTAAAGGCTCGCGCGAGGCCGAGGATGTCATCGGCTCAATCAAGCTCGAACTCGACGACTGGCGATCGCGGCCGCGTGCCGATGAGATCATTGCCGAGGTGCGAGCGGGAACCACTGACCTGGTCGGGATTGTCATCGAATCGTTCAAGCCCCGGGTAGGCCCGCCGCGTGACAAGGCCATTTCGCTCGAACTCGCTTCGATCGACCCGGTAGCACTCGAACTGGCAACCGTAAAGGTTCGCAATGCGTTCGAGTCTGTGGATGGGTTGCGAGACATTACCGACACGCGGCCGCTGCCCGGCATTGAATGGCGAATCGACGTCGACCGCGAACAGGCGGCCAAATTCGGCGCCGACATTACGATCGTCGGAAACACGGTCCAGCTCGTCACCAACGGAGTAAAGATCGGCGAGTACCGCCCGGACGATACCGATGACGAGATCGATATCCGGGTCCGCTACCCGATGCCGGACCGCAGTCTGGACCAGATCGGCGCACTGCGGGTCTCGACCAGCCAGGGCAGCGTACCGATCAGTAATTTCGTGGTCCGCGAACCGGCGCCCAAGGTCTCCACGCTGCAGCGAACGGACCTGCGCCGCACGATGAAGGTCGAAGCCGATGTCGAACCCGGCGTGCTGGCGGCGAACAAAATTGCCGAGATCGGCGCACTCCTGCCGCAGCTCGGTATCGACCCGATTGTGAAAGCCCAGTTCAAGGGCGAGGATCGCGACCTGCGCGAGGCGATGGACTTCCTGAAGAAGGCGTTTATCGCGGCGCTCGCAATCATTGCCATTATCCTGGTGACCCAGTTCAACAGCATTTACCAGGCGATGCTGATACTCACCGCCGTGCTATTTTCGACCGGAGGCGTGCTGCTCGGGCTGCTGTTTGCCGATATGGCATTCGGCGTCGTAATGAGTGGTGTGGGGGTGATCGCGCTGGCCGGGGTAGTCGTCAACAACAATATCGTATTGATCGACACCTATAACCACTTGCTGGCGGAAGGGCTGCGCGGGACCGAAGCGATATTGCGGACCTGCGCCCAGCGTTTGCGTCCGGTCATGCTGACCACGGTCACGACTATCCTCGGTTTGATGCCAATGGTGCTGGGAATGAATATTGACTTCATCAACCGGGATGTAAGCATCGGCGGCCCGTCGGCGCAATTGTGGCGGCAATTGGCATCGGCCGTAGCCGGCGGTCTTGCATTCGCGACGGTACTGACCCTGATTCTGACGCCGAGCCTGTTAAAGATTCAGCAGAACGTTGCCGCGCGCTGGCACCGTCGCACCGGCAAAGAGGAAGAAGCCGACCCAGCGAGCCTCGCCACCAGTTAAGGCAGTTCGTCGCCGAACGTTATTCGCAGCGTAGTCGCCGCACCAAACCTCGGCACGGTGAGCACAAAAAGGTTGTCGTATTCGTCATCGCCGATCTCGATACCTGACGGACCACCGAAAGCATCAACGAGATCCGGCACCGTATTGCTGTGACCGACAATGAGGACAGTCGCCCCGCGATGCCGCCGCCGAATCTCGCGCGCGAACGCCTGAGCATCGCCGGGTGTGTACAAACGCAGATCGACCCGCCACGTTTCTGCGGCCGGTTCTGCCGTCTCCCTGGTCCGCCGATAGTCGGTCGTGTAAACCGCCAGCGGTTGCTCATCGGCAGCGACCGGCGCCAGCATGCGCGCCAGCCTCGCGGCGCGCGCCTTGCCGGCGGGGGTCAGGCCCGGATCGTCCGCCACCGCCGTTTTCTCGGCATGCCGCACGATCACCAACGTCATCGCGTGCCATTGACTGCTCCACCAGAGCGCCAGCGCCAACAGCAGCAAAGTCGCGGTGATCGGAATCACTAGCGGCAGATAAAACGGCTTGCGCCGCATTTTTCTGAACTGTTTTTTCATGCGGACCGACTATAGACTTGGATAGAGCGCGCTCTGCCTGACGCCCTTAACTCGTTCGCGAGTATACGCGGTGCGCGGTGGCGTCCGGTCTCCGCGCGGGAATAAAATCAGTATCCAGCAGTTGTCACCGCGCATCCGTCCTTGCATAAAAACCCTCAAACCAGGGCTGCCAGGATTTGCCATCATCCTGCGACTCCTCGAAAAATTGCCGAACCCGGCCGTCGTCCAGAGCCGTCCAGGTGCCGCGAAACGGTTTGGTTTGCCCGCTCCCGATGTAATGAACATGACCGCTGAGTCGCATCGATAAGTCGCGCCGTCCGCCGGCAATGTCGATGATAACGCCCACGCCGACCCAATGCTGCACCCATTTGCCGGAGACCGGGTCAAAATAATTGAGGCTAGTGCCTGTGCCACCCGTTGCACCGGACCAGCGCTCGATCAGCGTACACCCGAGTTCTTCGCGACTGATGCGGTTTGTGCCGGCAACCGCGCCATCGGCGCCGGTCACCTCCCATTCGCCCACCCAAAAATCGAATTCACGAAATCGCGGATCGTAGTTACAGGGCTCCGACTTGCGCCGCGCCTCGGCAATCAGAGCATCCCACCCGGCATGTGACCGGAGCGTTGCCAGATCAGGGTCATTGGCCAGTGCGTCGGCGCTGTACCCGGCGCCAACCGCGTTCTCGATACTTGCCAACGCAAGCCGCGTTTCGCCTTGCGCAAGTTGCAGGCGGGCGCGTTCCACATCGATATAACTCGACGGAACACCAAATCTGGCGGCGGCTGCCAATGCGTCGCCAGCACTCCCGAATCGCTCGAGATGCCGCAGTGAAACCGCAAGCCGGTACCAGTAACGTCCGTTTTCGCCATCCTCCGCGAGGAGTCTGTCGTAACCTTCGGCGGCGCCTGCCCAGTTCTCCGCCGCGTAGGCACCCGCGGCGCTGGCGTCCTCCTGCGCTGTGGCCTGCCCGGTCGCAACCAGCCCCAACAGTAACAGCAGCGACAAAACGCCCACGCCCCGTGTTGAATTCGCTTGCATTACCCATCCCCCTGGCATCGATCTTGTCTGTTTACTTTGACCCCACCCAAAGTGTTCGGGTTCATATTATCCACCCCGCAACCAAACTTGACGACGGAGGAGTTGTCAGCAATGATTTCGCCAGCGCCGATTTGACTCAGCTTGCGGGCGCTCAACAAATACTGCTAAACCGAGGCGGTCCGCGAACCTGCTGAGGCGCAAGCTGACGCGGGTTTTTTATTGCCCGGAGCACACGGAACTGACGCTGACGGGACGGAGAGACGGATCATGCCCATCAACTTGCCGGCGGGACTGCCGGCGGCGCAGCTGCTCGATGGAGCGCAGATTTTCGCGCTGCCGGTCGAGCGCGCGGAGCGCCAGGACATCAGGCCTCTCGAAATTGGCCTGTTGAACCTGATGCCGAACAAACTGGTAACAGAGGCACAGATTGCCCGCGTCTTGTCGAACACGCCGCTACAGGTAAATCTGACCCTGGTCACGACGGCGAGCTACCAGCCCCAGAATGTATCCGAAGCGCACCTGACCAACTTTTATGTGACCTGGGAAGAGATCCGCGAACGGCAATTCGATGGATTCATCGTAACCGGCGCACCCGTGGAGTTGCTCGATTGGACCGAGGTCGCCTACTGGGACGAGCTGACGCAGATACTAGACTGGCAGCGCAAACATGTTCACTCATCGCTTTTTATCTGCTGGGGCGCGCAGGCGGCCCTGTTCCACTACTACGGGATTCCGAAATATCGGCTCGAGGAAAAGTGCCACGGCGTGTTCCGCCAACGGGTCGAGGCGACGAGATCGCCATTGCAACGGGCGTTCGACGACGAATTCTGGGTTCCGGTCTCGCGCGAAACGGAAACCCGGCGCGGCGACATCGAGAAGCACCCCGCCCTGCGTATCGAATCGGCATCAGACGAGACCGGTGTGTCCGTCGTATACGATACTGATCACCATCAGGTCTTTAGCTTCAATCATCCAGAGTACGACAGCGGCAGTCTCGCCCAGGAATATCAGCGCGATGCCGCAGCCGGAATTTCGCGGCAGCCTCCGCAAAATTATTTCCCCGATGACGATCCGAGCCGGGCACCCGCAGTATGCTGGCGTGCACATGGCCAGCTTTTCTACAGCAACTGGCTCAACCTTTGCGTCTACCAGGATATTTCATTCGATTCCACAAACGCCGGAGAACAGACATGAGCGGACGAGATTATCAGCCTGAGACCCTGGCCCTGCATGCCGGCTATCGAGCCGACCCGGCCACCGGCGCCGTGGCAGTACCAATCTATCAAACGACCTCCTACCAGTTTCGCAATACGGAGCATGCCGCCAGTCTGTTCGCTCTCGAGGAGTTCGGCAATATCTACACACGCATCATGAACCCGACCTGCGATGTCCTCGAACAACGCATCAGCGCGCTAGAAGGCGGCGCCGCGGCGCTGGCTGTCAGTTCCGGGCAGGCGGCATCGGCGCTGGCCATCCAGAACATCGCCCAGACCGGGGACAACATTGTCAGTTCCACCGATCTGTATGGCGGCACATGGAACTTGTTCGCCAACACTTTCAAAACCATGGGTATTGAAGTCCGGTTCGTCGACCCGGCGGATCCGGACAATTTTCGCCGCGCGACCAACGATCGTACCCGGGCCTGGTATGCCGAGACTTTGCCTAATCCGAAGCTCACCGTTTTCCCGATCGCAGAGGTCGCCGCGATCGGCGCCGAACTCGGCGTGCCGCTGATCGTCGACAACACTGCTGCGCCGCTGCTGTGCAAACCGTTCGCACATGGCGCGAACATCATTGTCTATTCCACCACGAAGTACATCGGTGGTCATGGCAGCTCGATCGGCGGACTGATCGTCGATGGCGGCAATTTCGACTGGGAGGCCAATGCCAGGCGGTTCCCGATGTTGAACGAACCCGACCCGAGCTATCACGGTGCGATCTGGACCGAGGCGGTGAAGTCGATCGGACCGGTCGCCTACATCATCAAGGCGCGGGTAACCCTGTTGCGCGATCTCGGGCCGGCTATGAGCCCGTTCAATGCATTCCAGTTTCTCCAGGGCCTCGAAACGCTGCCGTTGCGGATTGGCGCCCACAGCCGCAACGCCTCTGCGGTGGCCGACTTTCTGAATGATCGGCCCGATGTAGAACGGGTGATCTACGCCGGTAGTCATACAGACCCCGAGCAGCAGCGCCGCGCCGATGCCTACCTCGACGGTGGCTACGGCGGCCTGGTCGGTTTCGAACTGAAAGGCGGCAAGGCTGCGGGACGCGCATTCATTGACGCTCTCGAGCTGTTCTATCATGTCGCCAATATTGGCGATGCGCGGTCGCTCGCAATCCACCCCGCCACGACAACCCATTCCCAGTTGAGCGCGGAGGAGCAGCGCGCAAGCGGCGTATCCGAGGGCTATGTACGGCTGTCGATCGGGATCGAGCACATCGACGATATCCTCGCCGATCTCTCACAAGCGCTGGACAGGGCTGCCAGCGGCTAGTCGCGGGGTAAAGACGACGTGGTGGCTGGCGGGCGCGGTTTCTTCCCCGGATTATGGCTCCCGTCGCAGGTCGGTGCAGACGCGGTGGCCTTGCAACCGCAAAACCAGATCTTCTCGCCGCGAACTGCTTTGAACCGCACAGGTTCAAGCCCGGTTCCGGTATGCGAGCCGTCACAGAACGGTTGGGTCTGACTCTTGCCGCACGCGCACCACCAATAGGTCTTCCCGGCGCTGACGTCGACGGCATAGGGGCAATCGCTGGCCCGCGTTGGCACCACTTGTGCGTTGGCGTCGCTCGAATTCGTCATCCCTGTTCCCCCGTTTTTTCCCTGTTTGCCGTGATGGTCCCGCTTGCGGAACGACTCGTGCTAACCTCGTCCCTCGCCGACTACCCGTGGCCAGCATTCGCCGCGCATGCGCACGACGTTGCTACGCCCGTCGCCTCTTACGACGTGAGGGACCGCATCGTGATGCGAGCACTCAAATTTCTGCTGATCGCTGCAGCCATTCTCGCGCTGCTGGCCGGCGGTTTCCTGTTCACAATCAAACGGTCCGACCTCGGTCAGTATCGCGTTCCGCTGCAAAATTTCGTGGCGCGCGAAACCGGGCGGAAACTACGCATCGATGGCGACTTTGAGCCGGTTCTCTCACTGACTCCCGCCATTCGCGCCACCAAGGTCGAGTTCGCCAATGCATCGTGGGCGGATTCAGAATCAATGCTGCGCATCGACGAGGTCTTTTTCCAGGTCCGGCTGTTGTCGCTTTTTTCGGGTCCGCTACAAGTTATAAAACTCCGCGCCCATGGTGGCGAGTTGCATCTCCAAAGGGCAAAGAACGGGCAGAACAACTGGACCTTCGAGCGACCGGACAACAAAACCTCGCCCAGCGAGGCAAGAGGCGAAAAGGGTTTTGTCACGCTCATGAATATCGATGTCAGCGACCTGCGCGTGACCTACTCTGATCCGGAACGCGATAAACCGGTTGATGCAAATATCACCAGCCTGGCGGTTGCCGCGCAAGATATGCGCACAAATCAAATTTCAGTGGAGGGAAAATTGAATGGCACGCCCCTTCGCGCATCCGGCACAATCCCCCGGTTGGCGCACATGATCAAAGGAGCGGCGTACAACGACCTGCAAATCGAATATGGCGATCTCCGCATTTCGAGCAAGTTTGATCTCGACAATATCGAGGGACTGAAAGGCCTCGATGGGACCGTCGAGGCGAAGGGGAGCAATCTTGAGAAACTGACCAATCTGCTCGGATTGCGAAAGCTCGATGACGGGCCGTTCGAGATTGCGACAACATTGAGAGAAGATAATGGCGCGATAAGCTTTGACGGCAAACTCGAGGCTCAAACCGGAAAACTCACCGCCAATGGCACATTGAAAAACTGGGCCGACAACCCCGCGATTGCCGCAAACTTGACTCTGGCCGCGCCGGATATTCTGCCTCTTGCCCGCTATTTCGACCTGCCGCTGGAAAAAAGCGGCTCGCTTGCCGCGAAAGGAGGTATTCGCTGGGGCCCCAAAACCATCGGGTTCTCGAATTTTGAGGCTACTTTCGATAGCAACGTCATCAATCTCGATGGCGCTATCGGTCTCCCCGCTCGAGCGGAAAATACCACGCTGAAGATACGCTCGAAGGGCCCAAATATTGCGGCAACCATGGCGCTTGTGGATCTTAAATGGCGAATCACCTACGACTACGAATTCGCCGCCGATTTCACTGGCAGCGAAGGCAAGATCGTCATGCAGCCGGTGTCGTTGCGAGTGGGTGGCAATGACTTCGCCGGACGGGTAACGGTTGAACCAGGGACGAAACCCGTCGTCGAGGCAGATCTGCACTCAAAGCAAATCCTGATCGGTGACTACCTGGAGGATCGCCGCCAGCCGGGCTCACAAGACAAGGATGCGACGCTGGTATTCGATACGGAACCCTTTGACTTCTCGGCTCTCGATGGGTTTGACCTGCAAGCCAAAGTGGCAATCGATCACATCGTGGCGATCAATACAGATGCTCAGGATACCTCGATGGAGATCGTCGTAAAGGACGGCTCACTCGAAATCGAACCATTCAAGACCATGATAAATGGTGGACCACTAAGCGGAAGAATGCGCCTGGACACCGCCGGCAAAGCCCCGCTGTTCCAGATCGAACTCAGCGGCGACAAGATGCGGTATGCCAGAACGAAGGAAGTCACTCCCGACGAAATGGCCTTGATACCGCCGAATACGCTGAACACGCGAATCAAGGCCAGCGGCAACTCTCTCCACGAGATGGCGGTGTCGGCCGACGGCTGGATCAAGATGGTCTCAGAGGCCGGGCGGCGCCCACAGGGTAGCTTCGGCCTGTTCACCAATGACCTGCTGACCCAGGTCTACTACAAGCTTCTGCCCACCTCGAAAAAGAGACCGTACCATCAGCTCGGTTGCGGTATCTACTACGTCAGGTTCAGTGAAGGCGAGGCGAAGGTTCAGCCATTCCTGCTGCAGACCGACTCCATCACGGTGCGAGCTCGCGGCACAGTTCAGATGGAGGACGAGAAACTGGATTTCGACTTTGCGGCGAAACCGCGCAAGGGTGTCGGGTTGGGTGTCGCGTCGATCGCCAGTCCGTTCCTCGCGGTTCGTGGCACGTTGGCTCACCCGCAGGTGGGTGCCGATGTCGCCGGCGGCGTGGTCAGCGGGGCCGCAGCCTTCTTTACGATGGGTCTGTCGGTTGTCGGCAAAGGACTAATGGATCGAGCGGCCGGTGGCCGCGATCTTTGCCCGGATATCGACAAAATTCTGAAAAAGTATCGGGCCGGCGAGGAAACCGACGCGATCTGGGAGAACGAGCCTGGATAACCATCGTGTTAGCACCGCGATTTGACACTGCAATCCCGCTGGCGAGCGATCAGTCCGGGCTTTTCTCCGCGGCACCGGTCCAGCGCTTCAGCAGGCCGGGATCGATACCGAACAGGTCGAGCACCCGGGCCACCGACGCGGTAACGATATCGTCAACAGTAACCGGTTTGTCGTAGAACGACGGGATCGGCGGAAACAGAATCGCGCCGATCAGCGAGGCCTCGTACATCAGCTTGCAGTGACCGGCGTGCAACGGGGTCTCGCGCGGCATGATCACGAGTCGTCGACGCTCCTTCAACGTGACATCGGCCGCGCGCACCAGGAGATTATCGGCATACGAATTCGCCACCGCCGAGAGTGTCTTCATCGAACATGGTGCAATGATCATACCGTCGTGTTTGAACGATCCGCTGGCGATGCTCGCGCCAATATTACGGATGCTGTGAACCTCTCCGGCCATCGCCTTGACGTCATTGACGGTCCAGTTGGTTTCGACCGTAATATTCAGACGCGCCGCCTCGGACAACACGAGATGGGTTTCCACCTCGGGTATCTCCTGCAATATTTCCAGCAGGCGGATTCCGTAGATCAGCCCGCTCGCTCCGGACATTCCTATAATGAGGCGCATGGTCCTAACTTTTCTTGGTGACTTGTCTGATTGCCGATGCAGTTTACCTGTTCCGGACCATAATCACCGGACAACCCGCAGTGACCTCGATTCGAGCTCGAGCCACCGCTGCGGCGAAGAATCCGTAAGCGAGACACTCCGTTGCCGTCCAGCCCGGACGCCAAGGAAGGTTTGCGGGCGCCGCTGGGGAAAAAATCGCGGGTCTAATTACGGAGCGCCTTTAGCCCGTTCCAGGCAGGCGCAATTACCAGTCCGACGATCGGAATCACGACTGCACCGACCGCCAGCCCGACGACGCCCGAACCCGCTGCGGTCACGATCCACTCGGTCGCTCCCGCGATGGTGGGTGGCACCGCCGAACTCGCCGCTACCGCAATACC